>Ga0228702_1000102_pt1 | contig 79035 bp, 71 predicted proteins | sample McNCre217_Aug_MG_2_FD_178018 | JGI IMG/M metagenome (GOLD analysis project Ga0228702, IMG submission 178018) | Freshwater microbial communities from McNutts Creek, Athens, Georgia, United States - 20-17_Aug_MG | ecosystem: Environmental > Aquatic > Freshwater > Creek | place: USA: Georgia... | reverse complement strand
CCTTGCTTGACCTGCAGGTTGATGTCTTCCACCGCGAAGTGGTTTTGCGCCAGCAACTCGTCGTTGTAGGCCAGCCAGACATTCTGGAAATCAACGAATGCGTCTTGGGACATGGTGTGAACTCGGAAAGGGTGTTTGAACGTGTGTTCAGGGCGACCCGGAACACACCGCAGCCTGCGGCTGTGGTTGGTGTTTCGGATCGTGGCTGCAGTTCAGCCGGTGCTTGCCTGATGAGGGGTCAGGCGGGAGCCGTTTACTTCTTGCCTTTGGGCAGGATGTCCAGCTCTTTGGCCGAGGGCAGGAAGGAGCCGTTCCAGACATCCTCGGCCTTGACGCGGGTCTTGGTGTTGAAGGCGTCAGACACTTGCGAGGCCATCAGCGACAGGCGTGGGCCTTTGACTTGGCCGAAACCCTCCGTGTGTGCATCGGGGCTGTTGATCACGGTGTCGATGGCCAGCTTCAGGCGGCGAGTTTCGAGGTCCACATTGATGATGCCGTCACGGGCTTTGACGGTTTCGATCGCCTTGGCCGGGTTGGCCATCACATCCTTGGCGCCTTTGGTGAAGGCGACCAGGAAGGCTTTCACGGCCGCAGGGTTATCTTTGAGGATCTTGGGCGAGGCGATGATGGCGTTGCCGTACAACTTCACGCCGTAGTCGGGGTATTGCATCACGACCACATCGGCCGCTTTGACGCCACGCGCTTCGATGTTCAGCAGCGACGTGAAGGTGAAGCCGGTGATGGCGTCCACGTCACCGCGCACAAGCATGGTTTCGCGCAGAGGCGGGTCCATGGCGGTCCAGGCCACATTGCCAATGCCGTTGGCTTTCTGGAAGATGGGGAATGCGCGGCGACCTGCGTCAAACACGGGAGCACCCAGCTTTTTACCCGCCAGATCGGCTGGGGTCTTGATGCCCGATTTCTTCAGGGCCATGACCGAGGCGGGCGTGTTGTTGTAGACCATCATGATGGCCACAGGCTTGTTGGGCGCATCGGGGTTGTTGGCGTGGAATTCCATCAGGGCGGCCAGATCGGCAAAGCCCATGTCGTACGTGCCCGAGGCCACGCGGGTGACCGCACCGCCAGAGCCGTTGCCCGAGTCCACGGTCACGTCCAGCTTGGCGTCCTTGAAATAACCATTGGCGCCGGGCACCAGAAAGAACGCGGCAGGGCCCTCGAAACGCCAGTCCATCTGGAATTTGATGGGGGTGGTTTGGGCTTGTGCTGTGCCAAAGGTGGCGGCAGCGGCCAGCAAGGCGGTGGTCTTGAGGAAGAAACGCTTGTTCATGGGGGCTCCTGGGGGGCAAATAAACGGTGAATCTTGTCTAGCAAATTCGATGCCCATTATCTGCGAAGCACCTGACGGACTTGTCAGGGCAATCCCCCGTACCAGAAGCCAGAGGGTGCATGGCGAACGCTCGCATGCACCAAAACGGATCATTTGCGCGCTTTGGCCCGGCGAGCGCCGGGCCAAAGTGGGGCGCTCTGCCTGTCTCAGGCATTGGCGCAAGCCACGGCCAGGGCCGTCATGTTGAGCACGCGGCGCACGGTGGCTGCAGGGGTCAGGATGTGCGCAGACGCTGCCGTGCCCATCAGCACTGGGCCGACGGTGACGCCGCCGCTGGTGGTGGTTTTGAGCACGTTGTACAAGATGTTGGCCGCGTCCAGGTTGGGGCAGACCAGCAGGTTGGCCGAGCCGCTCAAGGTGCTGTCCTCGATGTAGGCGCTGCGGATTTCGGGCTGCAGGGCAGCGTCGCCGTGCAGCTCGCCATCGCATTCAATATCGGGGTGCTGTGCCACGAACAGGTCACGCGCCAGACGCATCTTGCGGGCCGATGCGCGCTTGGACGAGCCGTAGCTCGAATGCGAGAGGAAGGCCACCTTGGGCACGATGCCAAAACGCTGCACCTCTTGCGCCGCCATGAAGGCGATTTCGGCCAGTTGCTCGGCGCTGGGGTCTTCATTCACATAGGTGTCGGTGATGAAAAGCGGGCCCTGGTTGGTCATGAGCGCATTCACAGCCGCGTAGTTACCCACACCGGCGCGTTTGCCCAGGATGCTGTCGATGCGCTCCAGGTGCGTCATGTAGGTTCCAGCCAGGCCGCAGATCATCGCATCGGCGTCACCCAGCGAGACCATCAGCGAGCCGATGATGGTGTTGGAGCGGCGCACGGCGGCCTTGGCCACGGCGGGTGTGGCGCCGTTGCGCTTCATGAGCTGGTGGTAGTGCTCCCAGTATTGGCGAAAGCGTGGATCGTCTTCGGGGTTGACGTTTTCAGCATCCACCCCCAGGCGCATGCGCAGACCGGCTTTTTCAATGCGGGCGCTGATGACCGAGGGGCGGCCGATCAAGATCGGGTGGGCCAATTTTTCGTCGATGGCCATCTGGGCGGCACGCAGTGCACGCTCGTCTTCACCGTCCGCATAGGCCACGCGTTTTGCACTCTGAGCGACTGCTTTGGCGGCGTTGAAGATCGGGCGCATCAGGATGCCGGTCTGCGTCACAAAGCTCTGCAGCTGCTGGCGGTAGGCGTCCATGTCGGTGATCGGGCGTGTGGCCACGCCCGAGTCGGCTGCAGCCTGGGCCACGGCGGGGGCGATGCGCAAAATCAGGCGCGAATCAAACGGCTTGGGGATCAGGTAGTCGCTGCCAAAAGTCAGGTCTTGCCCGGCGTAAGCGCTGGCCACTTCTTCGCTGATGTCCGCCTTGGCCAGGTCGGCAATCTGGCGCACGCAGGCCAGCTTCATGGCCTCGGTGATCTTGGTCGCGCCGCAGTCGAGTGCGCCACGGAAGATGTAGGGGAAGCACAGGACGTTGTTGACCTGGTTGGGGTAGTCCGAGCGGCCGGTGGCGATGATGCAGTCCGGGCGGGCGGCCTTGGCCAGCTCGGGGCGGATTTCGGGCTCGGGGTTGGCCAGCGCCAGGATGATCGGCTTGTCGGCCATGGTTTTGACCATTTCCACCGTCATCACGCCGGGGGCCGAGCAGCCCAGGAACACGTCCGCGCCCTTGACCGCATCGGCCAGGGTGCGGTCTTCGGTCTTTTGGGCGTAGCGGGCCTTGGAATCGTCGTAACCGCCGGGGCGGCCTTCGTAGATCACGCCCTTGGAGTCGCACACAAACACGTTTTTGGGGTTCACGCCCAGGCCCACCATCACATCGAGGCAGGCCAGCGCTGCAGCGCCTGCGCCCGAGACAGCTACCTTGACTTGGGCGATGTCCTTGCCCACCAGTTCCAGGCCGTTGAGCATGGCGGCGGCCGAGATGATGGCCGTGCCGTGCTGGTCGTCGTGGAAGACCGGGATGTTCATGCGCTCGCGCAGTTTTTGCTCAATGTAGAAACACTCGGGGGCCTTGATGTCTTCGAGGTTGATGCCGCCCAGCGTAGGCTCCATGCTGGCGATGATCTCGACCAGTTTGTCCGGGTCGCGTTCGGCCAGTTCAATGTCAAACACATCGATGCCTGCGAACTTCTTGAACAGGCCGCCTTTGCCTTCCATGACCGGCTTGCTGGCCAGCGGGCCAATGTCGCCCAGGCCCAGCACCGCAGTGCCGTTGGTGATCACGGCCACCAGGTTGCCACGCGAGGTGTATTCCGCTGCCTTGGACGGGTCGGCAGCGATGTCCAGGCAGGGGTAAGCCACGCCGGGCGAATAGGCCAGCGACAGATCGCGCTGGTTGGACATGGGCTTGGTCGGGTTGACCGAGATCTTGCCGCGTGTGGGCATGCGGTGGTATTCGCGTGCGGCGTCGCGCAGGGCTTGTTCGGCGGGGGAGAGGTGGTCGCTCATTGTTGTTGTCTCGGCTGATGAAGGGAAAGTAACTCAAGTGACAGCGTACCGCATTTGTAACGGTCTTTATCCTGTGGATTACCACCATAAAAAGCAAAAGGCCAAGCACCTGGCTTGGCCTTTTGTGTCCAGAGGCTGAAGGTCAGTGTGCTTCGGCCTGCTTGGCGGCTTCGATGGCGTCACGGTTGTCACCGCTGGCACCGTTGAAGAACAGGTTCAGGATCACCGCGCTGAGGGAGGCCAGCAAGATGCCCGACTCGATCAGTGGGTGCAGGTTGTGCGGCATCCACTGTTTGAAGTTGGGGGCGATCAGCGGGATCATGCCGATGCCGATCGAGATGGCCACGATCAGGGCGTTGAAGCGGTTGTTCTTGAAGTCCACACCACCCAGGATACGGATGCCGGTGGCGGCCACCATGCCGAACATCACCAGACCTGCGCCGCCCAGCACCACGGTGGGCAAGGACTCGACCAGTGCCGCCATCTTGGGCAGCAAGCCCAGGGCCACCAAAATCAAACCACCGGCCACGCACACAAAGCGGCTCTTGACGCCGGTCACAGCCACCAGGCCCACGTTTTGCGAGAAGCTGGTGTAGGGGAATGTGTTGAAGATGCCGCCGATCAAGGTGCCCAGACCGTCGGTGCGCAGACCGCGTGTGAGGGCGGCCTGGTCGACCTTGCTGTCGGTCATCTCACCCAGGGCGAGGAACATGCCGGTGGACTCGATCATCACCACGATCATGACCAAGGACATGGTCAAAATCAGCACCGGGTCAAACACCGGCATGCCAAAGTGGAAAGGTGTCACGATGCCGAACCAGTCGGCCTTGCCGACCTTGTCGAAGGTCATCAGGCCCATGGCGGTAGCGACCACGCCACCGATCACGATGCCCAGCAGCACCGAAATGTTGGCCACAAAGCCTTTGGCGTAGCGGGCGATCAGCAAGATCGACACCAGCACCAAAGCGGCCACGCCCACACCGCCCAAGTCGGCGTATTTGGGGTTAGGCATCTTGGGCAGCAGGGCCAGGTCTTTGGGGATGGCGGGCAGCGTGGAGCCGGGTGCGCTTGCAGCGGCAGTGGCCGCATCCAGCCAGGCTTTGTGCTCGGGCGTGACCACGCTCGGGGCGGTGGGGCCGAAGGGGTTGCCAAAAATCCAGTTGATGCCGATGCGCATCAGGCTGATGCCGATCACGGCAATGATGGTGCCGGTCACCACAGGCGGGAAGAAGCGCAACATGCGGCTGACCAGCGGTGCGATCAGGATCGAGATGATGCCCGCCCCGATGATGGAGCCAAAGATCAGCTGTGCTCCCATTTCGCCCGGGTTGGCGTTGGCCATGGCCACCATGGGGGCGACCGATGCAAACGTCACACCCATCATGACCGGCAGGCGAATGCCAAACAGCTGGGTGGCACCCAGAGACTGGATCAGGGTGACCAGACCGCAGCAAAACAGGTCGGCCGAAATCAGATAAGCCACATCCTGTGGGCTCAGTTTGAGGGCGCGGCCCACGATCAGGGGCACGGCCACAGCACCGGCATACATCACCAGCACATGTTGCAGACCCAAAGCGGCGAGCTTGCCGCTGGGCAGTTTCTCGTCGACGGGGTGAACGGTTGAACTCATGGAGAGGACTCCTTGCAAATAAACGGGGGGAGAGAGGCATCCCAAAGCGGCTAGAACTTTGCAGCTTTGTGTGCCGAACTGTATACAAAATAAATTGAGGTGAGGATGCGTGTAAACCCTGCTTGAGGCGCTGCGGGCCCATGCCGCACAGATGGCGGATGTGGGTGCCCCGGAGCTGCAGGTGCCATCGCTTAACATCAGCCACCCACGCCATTGGCATGGGTGACCTGCCTTCGAGGCATTGGAGCCCCCCGCTCCTCGTATGCGCCGACAGGTTTTCCCTTTCATTCACGGAAGTCCTTTTATGACCACCGCACGTCGCACCCTCCTCAAGGGCGCGGCAGTACTGGGCGCGCTGTCTGCTGCGTCCAGTTCTGTCATCGCTCAACCTTTTTTGTTTTCCCCCTCCACCGAGTTGATGCCCAAGGGCAAAAAGCGACGCGTGGTCATTCTGGGGGGCGGCTGGGGAGGCCTGGCTGCCGCCCGCCACCTGCGCGAAGACGCCCCCGACCTGGAGGTCGTGCTGCTGGAAAAAAATCCCATCTTCTGGTCCTGCCCGCTGAGCAACAAATGGCTGGTGGACGTGGTGGACACCTCGTTTTTGGTGCATTCGTACACCGCTGCGGCCGAGCGCATGGGCTACACCTTTGTGCAGACCGAAATCACCGACATCGATCGCGACAAAAAGCGTGTGCACACGGCACAAGGCTTTATCGACTACGACTGGCTGGTGGTGTCCGCCGGGATTCGCGTGACTTATGAGCCGTGGTTTGGCAACGACCGCGCGGCCATCGCCTACACGCACAAGCATTTCTCCAGCGCCTATGTGCCCAGCGCCGAGCACCTGGCGCTCAAGCAAAAAATCAAAGGCTTCAAGGGTGGCACGTTTGTGATGACGCTGCCCCCGCCGCCGCACCGCTGCCCACCCTCGCCCTATGAGCGGGCTTGCCTGATGGCCAATTATTTTCAGCGCAACAAGATCTCCGCCAAGATCCTGATCCTGGACCCCAAGCCCCGCATCATGCCCATTGGCGGCGGCTACCGCATGGCCTTTGACGAGCTGTACCACGACACCATCACCTACGTGCCCAATGCGGGGGTGAAAGAGCTGGACCCTTACAACAAGGTCGTCAAGACCCTGGCGGGCGACTTCAAATTTGACGACGCCATCTTCATGGGACACCACCAGGCAGCCGATCTGGTCTGGAAAATGGGCGCCATTGGCAAAACCCCGGACGGCAAACCCAGCACCTGGGCGGCGGTACACCCCGAGTTCTACAACCTGAAGGACGACCCCAACGTGTTTGTGATTGGCGACAGCGTGGGCGCCGTGTCACCGCAGTTTGGCCACTACCCCAAGAGCGGCCACATCGCCAACCGCATGGGCCGAAGCGTCTCGACCTACATCGCGCAGCAGTCCAAAAACCAGGCCATGAAGCCGGTCATCATCGACAACCTGTGCTTCATGCTGGTCAACACCGAACCGCTCGAAGCCATCAACGTGAAGTTTGAATACAAGATGGGCGAAGAAGGCCACTTGCTGCAAACCGTCACCGATGACAACTTCCGACGTCAGGAACTGTGGCAAGCCGATTTGCAGTGGTACGGCAACATGGTGAAAGACTTCACTGGCAGTTGATGGTTTTGGCGGCGAGAGGCAGGAGTTCAGTCTGCCCTGTCCTCAAACCACCATCCACGCAAACAGCGCATGACCCACCGGTGCCCCCGGTGGGCAGTTTTTGGTCATTTGCTTGCGTCAGCTTGCTCCAGATCGGCCACGGCCGCATCGGTGGCTTTTGACCCGATGGTGGTCCCATGCGGCGCCTCGTGCCCGGTGGGCGGAAACAGCCGACGCACCACCACAAAGAACACCGGCACCAGAAACACCGCCAGCACGGTCGCGGTGACCATGCCGCCCATCACGCCCGTGCCAATCGCCCGCTGGCTGGCTGAACCGGCCCCGCTGGCAATGGCCAGCGGCAGCACGCCCAGAATGAAGGCGAAGGAGGTCATGATGATCGGGCGGAAGCGCAGATGGCAGGCCTGCAGCGTGGCCTCGATCAGGCCCTTGCCTTCGGCCTGCAGGTCCTTGGCAAATTCGATGATCAGGATAGCGTTTTTGGCCGACAGGCCGATGATGGTGATCAGGCCGACCTTGAAGTACACGTCGTTGGGCATGCCGCGCAGCCACACGCCCACCAGCGAACCCACCACGCCCAGCGGCACCACCAGCAGCACCGCCATCGGGATGCTCCAGCTCTCGTACAGCGCTGCCAGGCACAAGAACACCGCCAGCATCGAGAACGCCAACAGAATGCCCGCTTGCGCGCCCGAGAGTTTTTCCTCGCGCGACTGGCCTGTCCATTCATAGCCAAAACCGGCGGGCAGTTGCCCAGCCAGGCGCTCCATCTCGGCCATGGCGTCGCCGGTGGAATAACCGGGGGCCGCATCGCCGCCGATCTTCATGGCCGGGTAGCCGTTGTAGCGCACGGTCTGCACCGGGCCGGTCACCCAGCGCACGTTGGCGATGGCCGACAGGGGCACCAGCTGACCCTTGTTGCCCGGCACCGTCAGACGCAGCACATCGTCGGGCTGCATGCGGGTGCGGGCTTCAGCCTGCACGATCACGCGCTGCAGACGACCGGCGTTGGGGAAGTCGTTGATGTAGGCCGAACCCAGCGCGGTTTGCAGCACATTGCCCACCGCGTCAAAGCCCACGCCCATGGCGGCGGCGCGTTCGCGGTCAATGTCCAGCTGCAGCTGGGGGGCGTCTTCCAGCCCGTCCGGGCGCACGCCCTGCAGCACCTTGCTTTGCATGGCCATGCCCAGCAGCTGGTTGCGTGCGGCCACCAGGGCATCGTGGCCCAGGCCTGCTCGGTCTTGCAGGCGGAAGTTGAAGCCGGTGGCCGTGCCCAGCTCGGGGATGGGCGGCGGCGACAGCGGAAAGATGAAGGCATCGCGGATGCCCATCAGCGCACCAAAAGCGCGACCGGCCAGGGCTTGCGCGCTGTGGTCTTTGCCCGCACGTTCGTCCCAGGGCTTGAGCGGCACAAAAGCCAGCGCGGCGTTCTGGCCCGAGCCCGAGAACGAGAAGCCCAGCACGCCCACCACCTTGTCCACCTCGGGTTGGGCGAGGAAAAACTGTTCCACCTTTTCCATGGCGGCCTCGGTGCGCTCGCGGGCAGCGCCTGGGGGCAGCTGCACGTTGATGATCAGGTAGCCCTGGTCTTCGTTGGGCAAAAACGAATTGGGCAAGCGCTGGTACATGAAAGCCGCCGTGGCCACGATGGCGCCATAGAGCAGCAGCCAGCGGCCGGCTTTGGGCAAGATGCGCGCCACACCCGCCTCATAGCCGTGGGTAGCCTGCTTGAAGCGGCGGTTGAACAGGCTAAAAAAGCCCTTCTTGTGGTGATGGTCGGGCGAGACCGGTTTCAGCAGCGTGGCGCACAGCGCGGGCGTGAGCGACAGCGCCATGGTCGCCGAGAACACCATGGATGCCACCATGGCCAGCGAGAACTGGCGGTAAATGTTGCCCACCGAGCCGCTGAAAAACGCCATGGGCACGAACACCGAAATCAGCACCACCGTGATGCCGATGATGGCGCCCGTGATCTGGCCCATGGCCTTGACGGTGGCTTCACGCGGCGGCAAGCCCTCGTCGGCCATGATGCGCTCGACGTTCTCCACCACCACGATGGCGTCGTCCACCAGAATGCCGATCGCCAGCACCATGCCAAAGAGGGTGAGCACGTTGATCGAAAAACCCATCGCCAGCATCACGCCAAACGTGCCCAGCAGGGCCACCGGCACCACGATGGTCGGGATCAGGGTGTAGCGGATGTTTTGCAGGAAGACCAGCATCACGATGAACACCAGCACGATGGCCTCGACCAGGGTCTTGACCACTTCGTGGATGGAGATGCGCACGAACTTGGAGCTGTCGTAAGGCACTTCGTAGCTCACGCCTTCGGGCATGTATTTTTTGAGCTCGGCCATGCGCTCGCGCACGCCTTCGGCGGCGGCCAGCGCGTTGCCGGTGGGCGAGAGCTGGATGCCCAGGCCGGTGGCGGGCATGCCGTTCAGGCGCGAAGACGACACATAGGCCTGGCCCGCGACTTCGATGCGCGCCACGTCCTTCAGGCGCACGCTCGAGCCATCGGCATTGGCGCGCAAGAGGATCTGGCCAAACTGCGCCACGCTGGAGAGCTGGCCATTGACCTTGAGCGTGGCGTACTGGGTTTGCCCCGCCACGCTGGGCAGGCCGCCGATGCTGCCGGCCGAGACCTGCAGGTTTTGTGCGCGGATGGCGTTGTTCACGTCGTTGGCCGACAGGCCCACGCCCTGCAGCTTTTGCGGATCGATCCACACGCGCATGGCTTTTTCTGTGCCAAACAGCTGCACCTGGCCCACACCGGGCACGCGCAGCAGTTCAGGCTGGATGTTGCGCACCGCATAGTCACCCAGGGCCACCGGGTCCCAGTTGGCGTTGCTGGATGTCAGCATCACGAACATCAGGAAGTTCGAGCGTGCTTTGTCCACCCGCACACCCTGTTGCACCACAGCGCTGGGCAGGCGTGGCGTGGCCCGCGAGAGGCGGTTGTGCACCTCGATCTGGGACACCGCCACATCGGTGCCGGGCTCGAAGGTGGCCGTCAGCGTGCCGGTGCCGCTGGCGTCGGCTGCGGCTTCCATGTAAATCAGGCCGGGCGCGCCGTTGAGCTCCTGCTCAATGACCGACAGCACGCTGTCTTCCATCACCTGCGCCGAGGCGCCGGGGTAAATGGCGTTGATGACGATCGAGGGCGGTGCCACCGTGGGGTACTGCGCCACGGGCAGGCGGGTGATGGCGGCGGCGCCGAGCACCACAATAAAGAGGGCGATGACCCATGCAAAGATGGGCCGGTCGATGAAGAACCGGGAATTCATGTGGGACTCCCGAACTTATTTGGCTGCAGATGCAGGCGAGGACGCGGGCGCGGCGGGTGCAGAGGCTGCGGCAGCTGGCGCAGCAGCTGCTGGTTGCCAAGGCACCGGCTTGACCTGCGCCTTGGGCCGGATCTTCTGAAAGCCGTCCACCACCACCTGCTCACCGGCCTTGAGGCCGCTGCTCACGATCCACTGCGGACCGGCCGGGTTGCTGGCGTCGCTGAGCTGACCGCCCAGCTGCACCGGGCGCTTGCTGACCTGGCCTTCGGCGTCCACCACCATCACCGTGTCTTCGGAGGTGCCACGGGTCACGGCCTGCTGCGGCAGCACCATGGCCTTCTCGCTGCGCGCCACCTGCAGGCGCACCTTGATGAACAGACCCGGCAGCAACTCGCCCTTGGGGTTGGGCACTTCGGCGCGCAGCGTGACCTGGCCGGTGGCCGCATCGACGGCGATGTCGGCAAACATCAGCTTGCCGGGCAGGCGGTAGGTGCTGCCGTCTTCGAGCAGCACCTTGACCTGGGCCGAGCTGCTGCCCTTGAGTTCACCCGAGGCAATCGCGCGCTGCACGCGCATGGCTTCGCTGGCCGATTGCGTGAAGTTGGCCATCAGCGTGTCCACTTGCTGGATGGTGGTCAGCTGCGTGGCCTCGGCCTGGCTGACCAGCGCGCCTTCGGTCACGAGCGAGCGACCAATGCGCCCGCCGATGGGGGCCAACACCGAGGCGTATTCCACATTCAGGCGGGCTTGCTGCACGGCGGCCTTGGCGGCGGCCACATCGGCCTGCGCGGCACGGTGGGTGGACTGCACGTTGTCCCAGGCCAGCGGGCTGATCATTTTGGAGTCGGCCAGCGGGCGGTTGCGCTCCAGTGCCGATTGGGCCTGGGCCAAAGTGGCTTCGGCCTTGGCCTGAGCGGCCTGCGCGCTGTCGAGTGCTGCCTGGTAAGGCGCGGAGTCGATGCGGTACAGGCTCTGACCGGCCTGCACCACGGCGCCTTCTGCAAACAGGCGCTTTTGCACCACGCCTGTCACGCGGGCACGCACCTGCGCGGTGCGGATCGGCTCCAGCCGACCCGACAGCTCCACCTCGATCGGCACCGAAGTCGGCGCCACAGTCACCACGCCCACGGGGGGCGGTGGCATCTGGCCCATGCTCTGGGGCTCTTTGCTGCAGGCGGCCAGCAGCAGTGCAGAACTCAGGGTGATGGCGAGAGGGGAGGGCAGAGGCCGGGCAGCAGGCCACAGGCTGGAGCGCATGGGGAAATCCTTGTCAGACAAAAGGCAAGGGCGGCTGTGGGGCACAGCCGCCCGGTGTTCGGGTGGGAATTTACCCGACTATTGTGTCGGGTAAGTCGAGCAAACGCAGAGGGTGGTTTTGTAGCTCTTAAAAATTGGCATAAGACAAAGCCACTACCAAAACGATGCATCGAATGATGGACGCACGCAAACACAAATAAAAAATGTAAGACAATCTTTTTCAATCCAGCAATCTACATATCGCTCCATTAATGACTTCCAATGGCAATTTCGGTTTTCTAACCCAGCATTCCCCGCTGTTGGCGGAGCTGGGCCAAACTGCCGAAAAGCTCTATCCCTTTGACCCGCCAAGCTGCGTGCTCAAGCTGCGCTTGCTGGCCGAGGCACTGACGCAAGAAATGGCGGCGCGATTGGGTGTGCATCTGGTTCAGCCCACGCAGGCGGAATTGCTAAGAGCGGTAGACAACCGCCTGGGCCTGGACCCTCAGATTCGACAAATGTTTCACCTGCTGCGGGTGCGAGGCAATGCCGCAGCCCATCAGGTCGATCACGACATTGGTTGGCGCGGTGAAGAAAAGGTCAACTGGCTGACATTGCCTGCATCTGAAGCATGTGCAAAGGTGCAAAGCGGCGGCACGCCCAAAGGAGGCTTTCTGACCGATGGAATCCCATTCCTGAAGGTCTACAACATCGTCGACCAAAAGGTCGCCTTCGACTACAAGCCGCAATACGTCAGCGCGGAAGACGGATACCGCGATCCCCAGCAATCTCTTTCTCGACTACGACTCGGCCTCTCTGCTGATCGCGATGCTAGGCATGCTCAGCCCTGAAGAGCGCGATGCTGTGTGGCCGGAGGTTGCGTTCCGACACCCGAGACGTGTGGTGTTGCGTTATGACCTTCGTGGACAGGCCACGGCAACTGACAACGCCACTGACATACAGCGCCTCATTGATCTGGCCGGGCCAGAGAAATGCAAGCCGATTTCCCCCCAAACAGACGACACAGAGTACGACTTGCTCGGGCTTGATCATCTGGCTGCTGATATCGAACTTGATTTTGAGGATGAGGCTGTCAAGGTACGGATGCACGCCCTTGGACGAGGATCGAGCCAATGGCTTCTTGCGCTCTACAAGCTGCAACTCTTGGGCGTAGCGAGTTGGTCTGGTGACACCAAGCGCTTCTTGCGCCGCGATGATTTTCAGGGGCACGTTGAAAAACCGCTCAAGGCAAAGTTGCCACTGGCGGTACAGGAGCTCTGGATGTCTGACGGCAGGCAGCTCATTGGCTTTGACGACTTGAGCGACGGTGAAGTCCAGCTACTGCTGACGCTGGGCGCTGTCAGGCTATTTGGAGACGATGAGACCTTGTTCCTCTACGATGAGCCGGAAACCCACCTCAACCCCAATTGGCGCACTCGCTTTCATATCGACTTCGAGAAAGCCAATCGACCCAACGGAAAAGCCCAGGCGCTGATTTCGTCGCACTCCCCGTTTCTTGTGTCGTCACTGCCTAAAGAGGCCGTGTTTCACTTTCGGAAGGTGGATGGCGTTACGGACATGGGGCATCCAAGTGCTGAGACTTTTGGGGCGTCGTTCGATGTCTTGATCAAAAAGCACTTTGGCTTGCGTGCGACGATTTCGGAAACGGCGGTCCAAGAGATTCGGCAAAGGCTTGCGGACACCGGGCACACCCAGAGTCAAAACGTGGAATGGTTGGAAGACTCGCTCGGCGAGTCCATGGAACGTTCCTATCTCATCAACAAGTTGAGGGCCAGCTAATGCTGTTCGAGATCCGTCCTCATCTTCAGGGCTCACTGGTCTTCGATGGGCTCCAGAAATACCTTGTGGAAGCCATGCTTTCGGCATTGGAAGGGCGGCCACTGAATCAGACGGCCCTGCCCAGCGGACTGATTAACGCGATCGACGGCAATGCACGAACTCGCCAAGCTGTTGAAGCGATGGTCGCGACCTTGGGTGAGTTGAATGACGGGCAAAAGCAGGGCTTGATCAACGCGTTGACACAGGACACAAGTCCCTGCGCATTTCTGAGTGACCGCTCAGCCATGCCCCTGGCCCTCCCTGAAAAGCTGTTTGATTCTTTGAAGGCGCTCACCGGCCACCTCTACAACAGGACGGCCAAGTTCAGTGGAGTTGAGGGGGCTTGCGGTGAGTGCGTCGACGATCACTATGCGCGGTTTCGAGCTATCGCCGCGCCGGGCAATGGGAACGTGTGCTGTGTCTGTGGCACTGAGTATCTGGCACCGGTGCAAGCTGGCGTCGACGACAAAGACCAATGGCGTGGTCCTTACGACCACATCTTGGCCATATCGCATTACCCCTTGTATGGCATTGATCCGAGGAATCTGCTGCCGATATGTGGCACCTGCAATTCAAAGGCAAAACACGCCAAGAATCTGCTGGTGGACCCACAAGGCAACAGGAGAGTCGCGTTTTCGCCTTGGTCTGAGTTTGCTGCAACGCGCGAGATCAGGGTCCGTATCGACGACACAGACCTCACCCCATGCGTGATCCTTGAGTTCATCGGCGACGATGCAGTGCGCCAAGAAAAGCTGAAGACCTGGGACGATGTCTTTGGAATCAAGAGTCGGGTTGAAGGTGAGTTCCTGGCCCTTCGAGAAAAAGTATCCGAGGATGCGCGCGCTGCGAACGATGCAGACTTTTTGCTGCGATTAAAGGAGCAAGCTGCAGCAAGGTGGCAGGAGATGAGGCAAACCCCCTTCAATTATTGGCGGGCACGCGTCTATGCGGCAGTGTGGGACATGCCCGCGGCATCTCGGGAGGCTTTGCGACGAGTGTCGGTGACGCCGCTAGAGGCTGATCCCGAGTTGGACGCGCTATTTGGGTCTTAGTCTTTCCTGGGGTCCATGCGTTCAACCTGCCAGGTTGAAACATGCGCCCGTCGCACCCAAGACCTGAAACGTATCCGCCCACCTCACCCCAAAGTGTTGGCACACATTGGGGATGATGAATTTGTTTTTGCGTTGCAGGTTGAGCTGCTCGTGAGTGACCAGCACGCAGTCGGGAGTGGTCATGGCCTTGGCGATAAGCCAGGGGTCGGCGCCCGACAGAAACTCGTCCACCGCACCGGTTTTCATCTGCGTCGACTGACCGGCAATATGGGCCGCGACTTCCGCAAACGCGGTCTGCGTATCGATGTCGAACACGTCCCAAAACAAGTTTTGGTGTTGCTTGGCCCAACTCGCCAGTTCGTCGTTGCCTCTGCGGAGTTCGTCGCCCACTGGGGCAATGCTGGCCACTGCGCCTGCACCATGGCTTTGCAGAATCCACGCCCAATAGCCCGGGCATATGGTCATGCCGTAGTAGCGGTTTTTGGCTTCGATGAGGGTGTTGGCGTCCAACAGATAAATCATGTTCCCAGTTGCTCGGCAAAAGCGCGAAGATTCGCGGGTTGCACACCGAGGAGCTTGCCCGCGTCTCGCAGCAAGAGCCGTCCGCTGAAGGCTTCAGCGATGACGGCTTTGGCAAAGCGCGTGCTGTTTTTGGAACCCGCATTGCGGTAATAACTGCCCCCCTGGCTCTCGGCTTGCCGAAAGCGCTCCAGTTCCGCGAGATAGAAGTTGTTGTAGGTCTCGCGATCCATCAAACCCAGGTCCAGTGCACGGCGCATGACCACCAGCTGGCTGACATGAAAACGCCTGGCCAGTTCGGCAAGACGCACGGGCAGGTCGGGCGACGCATTGGCCCAGACTTGATGAAAGGTGTCTGCCGGTGTTAAAAATTCACCGGCAATGGCGTTGCAGGCGACCTCTTCTTGTCGGGTGTTGCCGTGTGCTGCGTTCGAAATACCGCTGCTACCGAGCCAGATGTGGGCCAGTTCGTGCAGCAGCGTGAACAGCCTTGCAGCAGGTGCATCGGCTGCATTGATGAAAACCACTGGTGCCGTCGGATGGCTGATGGCAAAGCCTCTGAACTCGCTCACGTCCAGCTTGCGGCGAGTGTTGCTGCCGACGATGCCACTGCGCATAACCAGGATGCCGATTTTTTCGGCGGCCTGGATCAGATCACGTTGATAAACATCCCACTGACGTTGGCCTTGTTCAATTTCTACGCCTAGCACTTGCCGAATGTCTGCTGCCACGATGCGAGGATTCGCGTTGGCCTTGAACTTGCCCACAAAGGTCAGGGGTGTTGCACCTTGTTCTTGCTGATAGTCGGCATACCAAGCCTGTCGTTGCAGCGTGTGTTGAATGGTCTCGATCAGATTGACGCTGGGCTTTTCAACCGGGGCGCCACCCACGGTGCGCAGGTCAGGTAAGAGTGGCGCTTCTTCTGGCGGCTGCTGCAAAAAGAAAAAGCCAAATGGCGCGTGCAAGGCATGGGCCACGTTCTGGGCTTGCTTGAAGGTAGGCAGGCCGTCGCCCATTTCCCACCGTTGCAGCTGATCGGGTTTGACGTGTGCTGCCTTGGCGGCGGTGTGCACATCCAAGCCCACACGACCACGCGCCCAGCGGAGCATGGTCGGATTGATGTGGGCTTGGGGTGTGGCCATCGTTGAATTTTAGCGGCCAAGCATGCTTTTGGCTTACGCCAGTAAATCCAGCAGCGTGCGAGCAATCACCTTGGTCGCCCGGCGCACGTCTTCCAGTTGCACGCGCTCGTCGGCGCGTTTGGCGTGGCTTTCCAGCACGGTGCGGGGGCCTGCGCCGTAAATCACGCCGGGGATGCCGCGCTCCACATACAGGCGCACGTCGGTGTAGAGCGGGGTGCCCACGGCGGGGATGGGTTCGCCGAACACTTCGCCGCCGTGCTTCTGGATCGCATCGACCAGCGGCTGGTTGCCGGCCAGCGGCACCATGGCGTTGGCCAGCAGCATGCGGCGGATGTTGACCTGCAGCTGCTTGCCGCCACGCGGCGGGTTGAAGGTCTTGGCCGCGTCCTCAATCGTTTTGCGGATCGAGGCTTCGACTTCGGCCGGGTTTTCTTCGGGAATCATGCGGCGGTCGAGTTTGAAGACGACCTTGCCGGGCATGACGTTGGTGTTGGTGCCACCACTGATCTGGCCCACGTTCAGATAGGGGTGGGTGATGCCTTCGACCTTGGAGGTGACTTTTTTGTACTCGGCGTTGAGCGCGTGCAGGGCGTTGAGGATGTGCACCGCGCCTTGCAGCGCGTCGGTGCCGGTGTCGGGCACGGCGGCGTGGGCCATCTCGCCTTGCACCGTCACTTCCATCTGCAGGCAGCCGTTGTGGGCGGTGACCACCTGGTAGCTGAAACCGGCCGCGATCATCAAATCAGGCTTGGTCAGGCCTTGGGCCAGCAGCCAGCCGGGGCCCATCTCGCCGCCAAACTCTTCGTCGTAGGTGAAGTGCAGTTCGACGCCGCCTTTGAGCGGCGCGTTCAATGATTCGAGGGCGCGCGTGGCAAAGGTGAAGGTGGAAAAGTCGCTCTTGCTCACGGCGGTGGCGCGGCCGTACATGGCGCCGTTCTCGATCTCGCCGCCGTAAGGCGCGTGCGTCCAGCCCTCGCCCGGAGGCACCACATCGCCGTGGGCATTCAGGGCAATGGTTTTGCCTGCGCCATATTTACGGCGCACGATCAGGTTGGTGATGGACTCCAGACCGTAGGCCTTCACGTCGGCAACCGGCACAGCGTGTTTTTCGGCCTCAAAGCCCATGGGCGCGAGCAGCTCGGCGGTGCGCTCGGCGTGCGGGGCGTTGTTGCCGGGCGGGGTGTCGGTGGGCACCTGCACCAGGGCCTGCAGGAACTTGACTTGCTCGTCAAAGTGGGCGTCGATCCAGGTGTCGAGTTGTTGGTATTGCGTTTCGGTAGCGCTCATGACAATTCCTGAGAGAGTTGGTTCAAAACATGGGTGAAGGCGTCAACACACAGTTGCATGTCGTCGCTGGTGGTGGATTCGAGCGGGTTGTGGCTGATGCCCGCGTTTTCGCCGCGCACGAACAGCATGGCCTGCGGCATGACTTCGTGCAGCTTCATCGCGTCATGGCCTGCGCCGCTGGGCAGTTTGAACAGCGGCACGCCCAGGGCGCTCACGGCGCGTTCCCAGCGGGTTTGCCATTCGGGGGCGCTGGGTGCGGCTGCGGCGCTCATGGTCAGTTCGGCGGTGTGGCGCACGCCACGGCGTTCGCAAATCTGGGTCAGCTGCGCCATCACGTCGGCCACGAGTGCATCGCGCTGCGGGTCGGTAGGCGCGCGCATGTCCAGGCTGAAGCTGCAGCGGCCGGGTACCACGTTGATGGAACCGTTGGGCACATTCAGCTGGCCAATCGTCGCCACGGAGTCTCCGTCTTGGGCAGCGCGTTGCTCCATGTACAGCGCCAGTTCGGCCACCGCGCAGGCGGCGTCGCGGCGGCGGTCCATGGGGGTGGTGCCTGCGTGGCTGGCGGTGCCGATCACTTCACACAGGTAGCGCACGCTGCCGTTGATCGAGGTGACCACACCCAGCGGGATGTTGACTTCGTTGAGCACCGGGCCTTGCTCGATGTGGACTTCGACAAAGCCCAGGTATTGCGAGGCGTCGCGCTGGATTTTGGGGATGTCGTCCACGCACAGGCCCGCGTGCTGCATGGCGGCGCGCATGGTGATGCCGTCGGCATCTTGCTGATCGAGCCATTCGGGTTTGAAGTCACCGATCAGCGCGCCCGAACCGAGGAAGGTGGCCTTGTAGCGCTGGCCTTCTTCTTCGGCAAAAGCGACGACCTCGATGCCAAAGGGCAGGCGCTTGCCTTGCTTGTGCAGCTCGCTCACGCAGGCCATGGGCACGAAGATGCCGAGGCGGCCGTCGTATTTGCCGCCGTTGCGCACGGTGTCGTAATGCGATCCGGTCAACAGGTATTTCCCGTTTGTAGACGCTGGGTGGTAGCGACCTACGACATTGCCCACGGCGTCAATCTCGACTTCGTCAAAGCCGCAGTCCTTCATCCAGTGGCTGATGCGCTGGGCACACGCCCGGTGCGCGTCGGTCAGATAGGTGACGGTCAGCTGACCCAGTTCGGCAAAGCCGGGGTCCGAATGCTGGGCCAGCTTTTCCTGCCAGTCCCAGACCTGGTGGCCCAGCGTGGGTTCCACGCCAAACTTGTCGTTCAGCCGGATCTCAACGATGCGGTGGATGTTGCGCAGGCACTCGGCCAGCTCAAAGTCCGGGTGGCCGTGCAGGCGGCGCTCAAAGGCGTCGATGATCTGCTGCTTGTGCAAGCCCACACCACGCGGGCCACGCACCGCCAGGATGAAGGGGAAGCCGAACTTGGCGTTGTAGTCGGCGTTGAGCTTCTGGATCTTCGCAAACTCTTCCGGTGTGCAGTCGGTCAGGCCCGCCTTGGTTTGCTCGTTGGTCGACTCGGCCGTCAGCGTCTTGCTGACCATGGCCTTGCCTGCCAACTCGGGGTGGGCGCGGATCAGGCCGAGCTGCGCGTCGCGCCCGGCGTGCGCCAGCACCTCGCACATGGCGTGCTTGAGGTGGGCCAGCGATCTGAAAGGCCGTTCGTTCAAAGCCTGCTCGGCGATCCAGGGCGAGTGCTCGTACAGGCCGTCGAGCATTTGCGCTGCTGCTTCGCGGCTGGCGCTGTTGAGTTGTTCAAGGGTCAAGGGCATGGGTATGTCTTGGTTGGGTGGTCATTCATCGGACTGGATCGCCGCGCTTCGCTCGCGATGACGAGATAAACGTCATTGCGATTTGTTTTTTCTTCCGTCATCGCGAGCGAAGCGTGGCGATCCAGTGTTTTCAGTCGACATAGGGGTGCGTCGCCTTCCAGTGCCGCGCAATGTCAATGCGCCGCGCGACCCAGACCTTGTCGTGCGACTGGATGTGGTCCAGAAAGCGCTGCAGCGCGGTGATGCGGCCCGGACGGCCCAGCAGTCGGCAGTGCATGCCGATGCTCATCATCTTGGGCGCGTTGTCGCCATTCGGGTCGCCCTCGGCATACAGCGCGTCAAAGGTGTCTTTCATGTACTGGAAGAACGGGTCGGCGTGCGAATAGCCTTGCGGCAGTGCAAAGCGCATGTCGTTGCAGTCCAGGGTGTAGGGCACGATCAGCTGCGGTGCCACGCTGCCATCGGTCTTTTTCACCTTCATCCAAAAGGGCAGGTCGTCGCCGTAGTAGTCACTGTCGTATTCAAAGCCGCCAAAGTCGGCCACCAGGCGGCGGGTGTTGGGACTGTCGCGGCCGGTGTACCAGCCCAAGGGGCGTTCACCGGTCAGCTTTTGCAGGATGTCCATGGCCTCGGCCATGTGTGCGCGCTCGGTGGCTTCGTCGATGTTCTGGTAGTGGATCCACTTGAGGCCGTGGCAGGCGATGTCGTAGCCCAGTTCCTTGAAAGCGGCGGTCACGTCGTCGTGCTTTTGCAGCGCGGTGGCCACGCCAAACACGGTGAGCGGCAAGCCACGTTTTTCAAACTCGCGCAGCAGACGCCACACGCCCGCCCGCGAGCCGTATTCGTAAATGCCTTCCATGCTGATGTGGCGCTCAGGAAAGGACGCGGGGTTGAACATTTCAGACAGGAACTGCTCGGAGCCCGCATCGCCATGCAGCACCGAGTTTTCGCCGCCTTCTTCGTAGTTCAAAACAAACTGCACGGCCACACGGGCGCCGCCGGGCCATTGTGCGTGCGGCACGTGGCGGCCGTAGCCTTTGAGGTCGCGGGGGTAGGGGAGGGTGGAGTCGTAATTGCTCATGGCGGGATGAGGGTTGGGGTGTGGGTTTTTAGGGCATGGGCCTTGAGTTTCGGGAAATGATAGACCAATCCTGAAAAAATGTATACACTTTTGTGGACGATCACGATTTCAACAACCTGAAAGAACTTTTCCATGGGACTGAGTACACACGTTCTGGACACGATGAATGGCTGCCCGGCAGCAGGCATGGAGGTGGCGCTCTACACCACGCAAGGCGAGCAAGCCACGCTGGTCAAGCGCTTCACGCTCAACCACGACGGCCGCAACCCTGACGGCCCGCTGTACGACAACACCAACCTGCGCAAGGGCACCTACCGTCTGGTGTTCAATGTGGCGGGCTACTTCAAGGCCAAGGGCGTTCAATTGCCCGAGCCGAACTTCCTCAACCAGGTGCCGCTGGACTTTGGGGTGGCGCACGAGGACCAGCACTACCATGTGCCTTTGCTGGTCAGCCCTTGGAGCTATTCCACTTACCGCGGCTCCTGACACAAGGCCGAACTGCCCTTGGGGCAAGATGAAAAAGCCCGAAGCTTGCTTCGGGCTTTTTCGTTGGTGTGCCCGCGCCATCGTGGATTAGGGTTTTCCTGAGTTCAAGTTGGTTTTTAAAGTGTATACACTGTGGTGCACAAGTCGCAGCGGTGCATGTTCCAGTCCAACAAGCTGGGGATGTTCGCGACACAATTTCTGCTCACAGAGCCCGCGGTGGTGAGCAGGTTGGAGAACCCTCATGGAAGCTTATTTGCTTGACTGGGCCAACCTGCTGTTGCGCTGGTTGCACGTCATCACCGCTATCGCCTGGATTGGCTCGTCTTTTTACTTCGTCTTTCTCGACAACAACCTTCTCAGACCGAAATCGGCCGATCTGCTGGAGAAGAACGTCGATGGCGCCATGTGGGCCGTGCACGGTGGCGGTTTCTACAACCCGCAAAAGTACATGGTCGCGCCGACCAAGATCCACACCAAGCTGCACTGGTTCTACTGGGAAAGCTACTCCACCTGGCTGAGCGGCTTTGGGCTGTTCACCGTGCTCTACCTCTGGAATGCTGGCTCCTTCTTGATCGACAAGTCGCTCATGGACTGGTCGCCGGTGGTGGCAGGATCGACTGCGGTCGGTTTCCTGCTCGCTTTCTGGTTGGTCTACGACTTGGTTTGCCGTGTCTTTGGCTTCAAGAAGAATGGCGAGCTCATCGTTGCCGGTCTGATGATCGTGGTCGTGGCTTTCGCCTCGTGGGTGGCCAACCAGCTCTTTGCTGGTCGCGCTGCCTTCCTGCTGGTGGGCGCCATGATCGCGACGGCCATGAGCGCCAACGTGTTTTTCTGGATCATTCCTGGCCAGCGCAAAGTGGTGGCCGCCATGACCAGCGGTGAGGAATACGACACGGCTGTGTTGTCGGTGCATGGCAAGCGCGGCAAGCAGCGCAGCGTGCACAACACCTATTTCACGCTGCCCGTCATCTTCGCGATGCTGAGCAACCACTACAGCTTCCTGTACACGCACGAGCATCGCTGGGTCATCCTTTTCATGATGATGTTTGCGGGTGCGCTGATCCGCCAGTTCTTTGTGCAGCGCCACGGCTTCCACCTGGGCCGAGCCAAAAATCCCTGGCCCTTTGCTGCCGTGGGTGTGGCGCTGATCCTGGGCGTGATCGTTCTGCTCAAGCCTGCACCGGTGGCGGCACCGACCGCCAACGCCGCCCCCGTGACCTTTGCACAAGTCAAGGCTGTGCTGGAGCAGCGTTGCTACATGTGCCACGGTGAAGTCACGCAGATGAAGGGCATTCGCCTGGACCAGGCGGCCGTCGTCAAGGCCAACGCGCAAGGCGTCTTCCAACAGGTGGCCGTGACGCGCCAGATGCCTTTGAACAACGCCACGAACATCACCGAAGAAGAGCGCCAATTGATCAAGCGGTGGTTCGAATCAGGTGCTGCCATCGATTGATGGCTTGTCGGTGAATTTTCAATTCTCAAATCCAACGGAGACACAAATGAGTTCTACAACGGTTCATCCGGTCGATGAATGTTTGCCAACAGGCAAGCTCGCGGCCTTGGGCTTGCAACATGTGCTGGTGATGTATGCCGGTGCGGTGGCGGTTCCCCTGATCATCGGCCGAGCGCTCAAGCTCAGCCCCGAAGATGTGGCTTTCCTGATCTCGGCCGATCTGTTTTGCTGCGGTCTGGTCACCTTGATCCAGTCGCTGGGTGCTACCCAATGGTTTGGCATTCGCCTGCCCGTGATGATGGGCGTGACCTTTGCCGCCGTGGCGCCCATGGTGGCCATGGCCAACGCCAACCCGGGTGCAGTGGGTGCCCAGCTGATCTTTGGCTCCATCATCGGGGCCGGGCTGATTTCCATTTTGATTGCGCCTGCGGTCAGCCGCATGTTGCGTTACTTCCCGCCCGTGGTGACCGGCACCATCATTGCCGTGATCGGCATCAGCCTGATGCGCATCGGCATCAACTGGATCTTTGGCAACCCTGTCGGCCCCACGGCCCCGAGCATTGTTGCACCTGAACACCAGCAATGGCTGGCCGCCGTCACTTCGGCCGCCAATGCGCCGGGGGCCACGCTGCCGCCGGTGCCGCAAGGCCTGGCGCTGCTGCCCAAGCTGCCCAACCCCAAATACGCCGACTTGACCGGTGTGGGTATCGCCGCGCTGGTGTTGGTCTCGATCCTGTTGATCGCCCGTTATGCCAAGGGTTTCCTGGCCAACATCTCGGTGCTGCTGGGCATCGTGATCGGCGGCGTGGTTGCCACCGCCTTGGGTCTGATGAATTTTGACAAGGTCGGCAAGGCCGCCTGGTTCGATGTGGTCACGCCATTCCATTTTGGAATGCCCATCTTTGACCCCATGCTGATCCTCACCATGTCCTTGGTCATGATCGTGGTGATGATCGAGTCCACCGGCATGTTCCTGGCACTGGGCGAGATGACCGATCGCAAGATCGACCAGGCCGCACTGTCGCGCGGTCTGCGCACCGATGGCTTGGGCACGCTGATCGGGGGCATCTTCAACACCTTCCCCTACACCAGCTTCTCGCAAAACGTGGGGCTGGTCGCCGTCACCGGCGTCAAGAGCCGCTTTGTCTGCGTGGCCGGTGGCGTGATCATGATCGCCCTGGGTTTGCTGCCCAAGATGGCGGCACTGGTTGAATCGCTGCCTACTGTGGTGCTGGGTGGCGCCGGTCTGGTGATGTTCGGCATGGTGGCCGCCACCGGCATCCGCATTCTGGGCGGTGTGGACTTCAAGACCAACCGCTACAACGCGCTGATCGTGGCCATCTCCATTGGCATTGGCATGATTCCGCTGATCGCGCCCAACTTCAAGCAGTGGATGCCGCACGGCCTGCATTCGCTGATCGAGTCGGGCATTCTGCTGGCGTCCATCAGTGCCGTGGTGCTGAACCTGTTCTTCAACGGTGCCAGCGGTGACGACCGTGACGCCATCGAAGCGGCCAAGCAAGCCGAGGCGCACTGATCCTCGCACACCCTCATGAAGGCCAGCCAGACGCTGGCCTTTCTCATTTCAAGCGACATGACACCCTGGCCTGCATCTGAGCTGCACCGAAGCGAACAGCAAGTTCGGACCGATCTGGCGGCGGCCTACCGCCTGGCCGCTTTGGCTGGTTGGGATGACACCATCTACACCCACCTGTCGGCCGCTGTGCCGGGCGAACCTGGCGTGTATCTGATCAACGAATTCGGTCTGTGTTTCGATGAAGTCACCGCATCGAATCTGGTCAAGGTCAATCTGCAGGGCGAGGTCGTGGATGGCTCGGGTCGCCGTGTGAATCCCACCGGCTTCACGGTGCATGGTGCCGTCCATGCGGCCAGGCCGGAGGTGGCGTGCGTGATCCATCTGCATGCCCCCTGGGGCGTGGCCTTGTCCATGTTGCCCCAGGGTCTGCTGCCGACCTCGCAGTGGGCGATGCGCTTGCATGGCCGCCTCGGCCGTCATCGCTACGCAATGGGTGGGTGACGGCACCGAGCGCGATGGTGATGCCGAATGGCCTGCGCTCTTGCGACGGGTGGACCGGATGTCGCCTGGATTCCGGGATTATTGATTCGGCCTTGTGAAGTTTTCAATGCTCCAAGATGTTGTAGGTCGGCGGCTTCAGCCCCGACATACGGCCTGCGCCGAAGCCAGCCATGTCGGGGCTAAAGCCACCGACCTACGAGAAGAATTAGCTCACACACATCAAACTTCAGCGTGCCGGATCAATAGGTCAAGCGCGCTGCCATGGCGCAGCGCTGTGTTTTTGTGATGGTGTGATCACCGAAAAGGAGAATCAGATGCCGACTTTGCGTGTTGAATTGTTTGAAGGCCGTACGCCAGAGCAGAAGGCCCAGCTGGCCCATGAGCTGACGCAGGCCTGTGTGCGGGTGCTGGGCGGCAGCGCCAGTGGTGTGGATGTCCTGTTCTACGACATTGAACGCCACAACTGGGCCACAGGCGGCCAACTCTGGAGTGCGCCGCAGCGCCCAGCGGTCACCGACAACTGAGGCCGGGTCATGTACGAACCGCTGGTCCTGTTTTATGTCGGCGTGGTGCTGTTTCTGAATGGTTTGTGGATGCTGGAGCGCATCGGTGACCGTGAAATTGTGCTGATCAATGCGCTGGTGGGATTCTTGTTTTTGGGTGTGGCCTTTCGGCATGCCTTCGGGTCGGACGCCGATGCGACGTCGGTGCACGCGGCCACGCTTTCCCTGATGTTCGCCTTCACCTACCTGTGGGTGGCGTACAACGTGAACATGGGCTGCGATGGCCGTGGATTGGGTTGGTTCAGCCTGATGGTGGCGCTCACTGCCGAATGGGAGTCGATCCGCTTGTGGGCCATGGCCGGTGCTGATCCCTGGCTTTTGTGGGGGGCGTTTTCATGGACCGCATGGGCGCTGCTGTGGCTGTTCTTTTTCTTTTTGCAGGTCATGAAATGGCCTTTGACCCGTGCCACGGGCTGGATGGCGGTCACTCAAGGCCTTGTGACGGGGTGGTTGCCTGCTTTGCTGATGCTTAGGCCATGAAGGGCCCTGCCAGGGCAAGCGGTATCAGCTGTCCATGTTGGCCCACCATTGGGCGCCAAACTGGCCTTGCAGCCAAGTGATGAACAGCTTGACCTTGGCTGGCACCAGGCGCGGCGATGGAAACACGGCATGGACTTCCTGCTGGGGCAGCCGCCAGTCGTCCAGCAGGCTCACAACGGCCCGGGTTTCCAGCGATGTGTGGGCCACGTAGCGGGGCAGGGCGGCGACGCCGAAGCCCTGGCGCGCCGCGACAAGCAGCATCGAGAGGTTGTTTGAGCGCAAGCGACCATGCACCGGCACGCTGGCCAGCTTGCCGTCGCCACCGGTGAGTTGCCAGCGCTCATCGCCTTGCACCGAGCTGTAGATCAGCGCATCGTGCCGACTCAGGTCGGCGGGTTTTTTGGGGCGGCCGCGTTCCTTGATGTAGGCCGGTGAGGCCACCAGCACCCAGGGGTTGACACCCAGGTAAGCGGCGCCCAGCGTGGAGTCGGCCAGCTTGCCCAGGCGGATGGCCACGTCCACGCCTTGCTCCACCAGATTGACGTAACGGTCTTCGCAATTGAGCTCGATTTGCAGGTGCGGGTTCATGCGCATGAATTCCAGCACCAGAGGGGCCATCACACGCCGGCCGAAAGCCACGGACGAACTGATGCGGATGGCGCCCTGCGCCTGCGTTTGCAGGAGCGAGCCGACAGATTCAGCTTCTTCGACGTGGTGACAGATCAGCTTGCATTTTTCGTAATAGAGCAAGCCGATCTCGGTCGGGCTCACGCCGTGCGTGGTCCGGTGCAGCAGGCGTGCGCCCAGCAGCTTTTCCATGCGGTTGATCTGCTTGGTGGCGGCGGGTTGGCCAATGCCTGCTTCTGCTGCGGCTTTGCTGAATGAGCCCAGGTCCACGACCCGCACAAACAGCCTGATGTCCTGAATACGTTCCATGCTGGTATTCCACCACGGAATAAGCGTCATGTGCAATACGGGCGTTCCATAAATCCTGCAGCAACAGCACCATCACCTCCATTGAAAAGCAATGTTGAAAGGAGATTTACACATGGCAAAAATGAAGGCCGCAATGGCCGCAGTGCTGGTGATGGAAAAGGAAGGCGTGAAGCAGGCCTTCGGTGTTCCGGGTGCCGCCATCAATCCGCTGTACGCACAGCTCAGGGAGCGGGGCAGCATCGGCCACATCCTGGCGCGCCACGTGGAAGGCGCTTCCCACATGGCCGAAGGCTACACGCGGGCCAAGGTGGGCAACATCGGCGTGTGCATCGGCACGTCAGGCCCCGCCGGTACTGACATGATCACGGGTCTGTACTCGGCGCAGGCCGACTCGATTCCGATTTTGTGCATCACCGGGCAGGCCCCCAAGGCTCGCCTGCACAAGGAAGACTTTCAGGCCGTGGACATTGCCGCGATTGCCAAGCCGGTCACCAAATGGGCCACCACCGTGCTCGAAGCCGCCCAGGTTCCGGGGGTGTTCCAGCAGGCCTTTCACCTGATGCGCTCGGGCCGTCCGGGGCCGGTGCTGATCGATCTGCCTTTTGACGTGATGCAGACCGAGATCGATTTTGATGTCGAGACCTACGAACCCCTGCCGGTCTACAAACCGGCTGCCACACGCAAGCAGATCGAGAAAGCCATCGCGATGCTGTGCACCAGCGAGCGTCCGCTCATCGTGGCAGGCGGCGGCATCATCAATGCGGACGCCAGCGAACTGCTGGTGGAATTCGCCGAAATCCTGGGCATCCCCGTCATCCCGACGTTGATGGGTTGGGGCAGCATGGCCGATGACCATCCGCTGATGGCCGGGATGTGCGGCCTGCAGACCAGCCACCGTTATGGCAATGCCAACATGCTGGCCAGCGATTTCGTGCTGGGCATCGGCAACCGCTGGGCCAACCGCCACACCGGTTCGCCCGAGGTGTATTGCAAGGGCCGCCGCTTCATCCATGTGGACATCGAGCCCACGCAGATTGGTCGCGTCTTTGCGCCCGACTACGGCATCGTCTCGGACGCCAAGGCGGCTTTGCAGATGTTCGTGGACGTGGCCCGTGACATGCAAGCCCGCAAGGCCCTGCCGGACTGGTCGGCCTGGGTCAAGGCATGCCAGGGCCGCAAGTCTTCACCTCAATACCTGCGCAAGACCAACTTCGACAGCGTGCCGATGAAGCCGCAGCGCGTGTACCAGTGCATGAACAACGCGTTCGGCCGCGACACGACCTATGTCTCCACCATTGGCCTCAGTCAGATTGCAGGCGCCCAGTTTCTGCACGTCTACCACCCTCGCCACTGGATCAACTGCGGTCAGGCCGGTCCTCTGGGCTGGACGGCGCCGGCCGCCCTGGGCGTTCGCGCTGCAGACCCCGAGCGCGACATCGTGGCTTTGTCTGGCGACTACGACTTCCAGTTCATGATCGAGGAACTGGCTGTGGGCGCGCAGTTCAAGCTGCCCTACATCCACATCCTGGTCAACAACAGCTACCTGGGCCTGATCCGTCAGTCGCAGCGCGGCTTCTCGATGGATTACTGCGTGCAGCTGGGTTTCCAGAACATCAACGCGTCCGCTGAAGACCCGGCCGGTCAGGGCTATGGCGTGGACCACGTCAAAGTGGTTGAGGGCCTGGGCTGCAAGGCGATCCGGGTGATGCGCCAGGAGGAGCTGGCCCCCGCCATCGAACAGGCTCGCCGCTGGATGGCCGAGCACCAGGTGCCGGTGGTCATCGAAATCATTCTGGAGCGGGTGACCAACATCGCCATGGGCACCGAGATCGACAACGTCACCGAGTTTGAAGAGCTCGCCAGTGGCATGTCGGACGCGCCCACGGCCGTGGCCGCTTCCATGCTGGATTGAACGGGACGCACAAGGAGAAACAGCATGCCGAAATTTGCAGCCAACCTCACCATGCTCTTTACTGAGCGCCCATTCCTCGAACGTTTTGAAGCGGCCAGCCAGGCCGGTTTCAAGGCGGTGGAGTTTTTGTTTCCCTATGCCTGGCCTGCCGCCGAAATCAAGACCTTGCTGGACAAGCACCAGCTCCAGCTGGTCTTGCACAACCTGCCCGCAGGGGATTGGGACGCTGGCGAGCGTGGCATCGCCTGTCATCCCAAGCGCATGGCCGAGTTCCGCGAGGGCGTGGCCCGGGCCATCGATTACGCCAAAACGCTGGGCGTGACGCAGCTCAATTGTTTGATCGGCAAGGTGCCGGAGGACGCGAGCCAGCTCCAGGTCGACCAGGCGGTCATCGAGAACCTGCGCTTTGCCGCGCACGAACTGAAAAAGCATGGCATCCGCCTGCTGATCGAGCCCATCAACACCTATGACATTCCGGGTTTTTACCTGCACCACACCGCGCAAGCGGTCGCGCTGATCGACAAAGTGGGTGCGGACAACCTGTTCGTGCAGTACGACATCTACCACATGCAGCGCATGGAAGGTGAGATTGCGGCCACGCTGGCCAAGCACCTCTCACGCATAGGCCATGTGCAATTGGCCGACAACCCCGGCCGCAATGAGCCAGGGACTGGTGAACTGAACTACCGCTTCCTGTTCAAGCACCTCGATGCCATCGGCTACAGCGGCTCGATTGGCTGCGAATACAAACCGGCTGCCCGCACCGAGGACGGGTTGGGCTGGATCCAGACACTTGCAAACTGAAGGACATATCGAATGAGCAACAACCCCCAAAAAATCGGATTCATTGGTCTGGGCATCATGGGCGCACCGATGGCGCTCAACCTCATGAAGGCGGGCCACAGGCTGGTGACCTACACCCGTGGCAAGACACCGAGTGAATTGACAGAAGCCGGCGCAACGTTGTGCACCACCAAAAAGGGCGTGGCCGAACGTGCCGAAATCATCTTCCTGATGGTGCCCGATACACCGCATGTCCAGGAAGTGCTGTTTGACAAGGACGGTGTGCTCGAAGGCCTGACTCCGGGCAAGATCGTGGTGGACATGAGCTCCATTTCGCCGATCGCCACGAAAGAGTTTGCTGCGAAAGTCCGGGCCAAGGGCTGTGAATACCTCGATGCGCCGGTCTCCGGCGGCGAAGTGGGCGCCAGAAACGCCACCCTCTCCATCATGGTGGGCGGCAGGCAAGAGACTTTCAACCAGGTCAAACCTTTGTTTGAATGCATGGGCAAGAACATCACGCTGGTGGGCGAAGTCGGCGATGGACAGACGGCCAAGGTGGCCAACCAGATCATCGTGGCGCTGAACATCGAAGCGGTGTCCGAGGCCTTGCTCTTTGCCGCCAAGGCGGGCGCCGATCCGGCCAAGGTGCGCCAGGCCCTGATGGGGGGCTTCGCCTCCAGCAAGATCCTGGAAGTGCATGGCGAGCGCATGATCAAGCGCACCTTTGACCCCGGCTTTCGCATCGAGCTGCACCAGAAAGACCTGAACCTGGCCCTGTCCAGCGCCCGGGCGCTTGGCGTGGCCTTGCCCAACACGGCCACGGCGCAGGAGCTGTTCAATGTGTGCGCGGCCCATGGCGGCAAGGCCTGGGACCATTCGGCCATGGTGCGCGCCCTTGAAAAAATGGCCAACTTCGAAATCGGGCAGCAGGCATGAGCGTGGATGCCGCCAGCATCATGCGCGAGATGTTCGAGGCGGCCATCGCCTCGGCTCAACCGCAGCTGTGCGTTCCGCCTCATTTGCCGTCGCCCGATGAAGTTCGGGGGCGCCTGATCGTGATCGGTGCGGGCAAGGCCTCGGCGGCCATGGCCCGTGCGGTGGAAGACCATTGGACGGGCCCCTTGTCGGGGCTGGTGGTCACGCGTTATGGCTACAAGGTGCCTTGCGAAAAAATTGAAATCGTCGAAGCCGCGCATCCGGTGCCCGACCAGGCCGGGCTGGATGCCGCGCAACGCATGCTGGCGCTTGTGCAAGGACTGGATGCAGACGATGTGGTGCTGTGCCTGATTTCAGGTGGCGGCTCTTCGTTGTTGCCGCTGCCCTTGCCGGGGATCACCTTGCAGGACAAGCAGCAGGTCAACCGCGCCCTGCTGGCCAGTGGTGCCACCATCAGCGAGATGAACACGGTGCGCCGCCATCTGTCGGCGATCAAGGGAGGGCGACTGGCGGCGGCCTGCCATCCGGCTCGGGTCATCAACCTGCTCTTGTCCGATGTGCCGGGCGACCGGCCGCTGGACATCGCTTCCGGGCCCACGGTGGCTGACCCCACCACCTGCAGCGATGCGCTGGCGATCGTGCAGCGCTATGGCATTGAATTGCCTGCCACTGTGTTGCAGGCGCTGACCAGCGGGGCTGGCGAGTCGATCAAACCCGCTGACCCCCGTGTGGCCCACATCGACACCCGGATGGTGGCGGCGCCGCAGCAGGCGCTGGAAGCCGCCGCAGTTATCGCGCGTCGCCATGGCTACATGCCGCACATTCTGGGCGACGCCATCGAGGGCGAGGCGCGTGATGTGGGCAAGGTCCTGGCGGCCATGGCGCTGCAGGTGGCTCAAAAGGGCGAGCCGTTTGCGCGGCCCTGTGCCTTGCTGTCGGGCGGGGAGACCACAGTCACCCTGCGCGGCCAGGGGCGCGGGGGGCGCAATGTGGAATGCCTGCTCTCGTTCACCATTGCTACTCAGGGCGCTCCCGCCATCCATGCGCTCATGGGGGACACGGATGGCGTTGATGGCATTGAAGAGATGGCAGGTGCCGTCATGGGCCCACACACCCTGAAGAACGCTTTTGCCCGAGGGCTCAGTCCCCGCGCCAGTCTGGATGCCAACGATGGCCATGGTTTTTTTCAGGCCCTGGAGGACTCGGTCATCACCGGACCTACGCTGACCAATGTCAACGACTTTCGCGTCATTCTGATCGACGCATGAGGAACCAAACATGATGCACCGCACACGCCGGGCGAAAATCGTCGCGACCCTGGGGCCTGCCAGCTCCACCCCAGAGGTCATTCGCCAGCTGTTTCAAGCAGGCGTCGATGTCTTTCGCATGAACTTCAGCCATGGCGATTTCGAAAGCCATGCCGCCCGCTTCAGGATGGTCCGCGACGTGGAGCGCGAATTCCAACGCCCCATCGGGATCCTGGCCGATCTGCAGGGGCCCAAGCTGCGCGTGGGCAAGTTTGCGCAAGGGCATGTGGTGCTGTCGCAAGGTCAGGCCTTCCGGTTCGATCTGGATCCAGCCCTGGGTGACGAGCAGCGCGTTCAGCTGCCGCACCCCGAGATTTTTGCGGCCCTGGTGCCTGGCACCGACCTGCTGCTTGACGACGGGAAGTTGCGGGTGCGTGTAGAGCGTTGCGATGCACAGTCTGCAGACACCACCGTGGTGGTGGGGGGCAAGTTGTCCGAGCGCAAGGGGGTCAATGTCCCGGGCGTGGTCTTGCCGATCTCTGCCTTGACGGCCAAAGACCGCGCCGACCTGGACACGGCCCTGAAACTGGGGGCGGACTGGATTGCGCTGTCGTTTGTTCAGCGCCCCGAAGACATCGCCGAAGCCCGTGAACTCATCCAGGGCCGGGCGGGCGTTCTGGCCAAGCTGGAAAAGCCTTCCGCCATCGAGCAACTGGAGGCGGTGGTTCAGGCTTCGGACGCCATCATGATCGCCCGGGGCGACCTGGGGGTAGAGATGCCTGCCGAAAATGTGCCGGCCATCCAGAAACGCATCGTCAAACTGTGCCGCAAACTGGGCAAGCCCGTGATCGTGGCCACACAGATGCTGGAGTCCATGATCGAAAGCCCGGTGCCCACGCGGGCCGAGGCTTCCGATGTGGCCACGGCGATCTACGACGGCGCCGATGCCGTGATGCTGTCCGCCGAATCGGCGGCAGGCAAATACCCGATCGAAGCGGTCACGATGATGAACCGCATCATCGAAGGCACCGAAGAAGACGCCTTGTACCGCCAGTTGATGGAAGCGTCCCATGCGGCGGCCGAGACCGGCACCCACGATGTGACGCAGGCGATTTGCTGTGCCATGCGCCGGGCCTCTGCTTTGCTCAAGGCCAACGCCATCGTCTGCTACACCAGCTCGGGGCACACCAGCCTGCGCGCGGCGCGCGAACGGCCCGATGCACCGATTCTGAGTTTGTCTCCCCATCTGCAGGTGTCCAGAAAAATGTCGCTGGCCTGGGGTGTGCATTCTGTGCATGTGGATGACCCCAAAGACATGCGTCAACTGGCGCCCATGGCGGCCGAGGTGGCACGCAACCAGGGCTTTGCCCAGCCCGGCCATCCGGTGGTCATTTTGGCGGGCATGCCGTTTGGTGAAAGCGGTACAACCAATATGCTGCGCATTGCCACAGCTTGAACAGTCAGGATTTTTTATGCCCTTCATTCGCACCTGTGTTCATCACGGCACCCCGGCGGCCCAACGTGCGGCCATCGTCGAAGGCATTCACCAGGCCCTGGTGGAAGCCATCGGCATGCCGGTCGACGAGTTGTTCAACCGCGTCACGGCTTACCGGCCTGAAGAGTTTTTCTTCAGCCGGACATTCAATGGTTATGCCCGTTCCGAGCGTCCGGTGGTCATCGAGATCACCATGCGGCGTGGCCGCAGCGACGCGATGAAGCGCGAGCTGTACCGGCTGATCGCGCAAAAACTTCAGGACGCGGCGCAGGTTCATCCGAACGATGTTTTCATCTTCGTGCATGAAAACGACTACTCCGACTGGTCGGTCGGTGGCGGAAAATTCGCGATGGTGATCCAGCAACAAACGGGTCCCGATCACTGAACAAGATCAACCTCAACCTTCATTTGAAATCCAGTCATGAACCTTACCCACTCCAAACCACTCAGCGCTGAACAGCTGGCGGTGGCCCAGCCCATTGAACAGTATTTTCTGGGCCATGCGCAAGACGATGCGGCTTGCATGCGCAGGGCGTTTCTGCCATCGGCGCACATCGAATCGATGCGCGAGGGTGTCTTCACTTCATGGACGCTGGAGGTCTACTGTGAGCGCTTCAAGAACCAACCCGCTGCCGATGAGTCTGCGCGCAAAAGACGCATTGACTGGATCGAAGTCAAGGGCAGCGCCGCCTGTGCACAAGTGACCCTGGAGCATGGCGCCACGGTGTTCACGGATTATTTTGTGCTGCTCAAAACCGCCGAGGGCTGGAAGATCGCCAACAAGGCGTTCCACGGGCAGGCTGCACAGGCTTGATGCTGTGCACGTCGTCCTGGCTCAGGACAGGGCGACGGAAATGTCGTGCGAGGGCACTTGGCGGTCGAAGGTCAGGCCTTCCTCAACATGCAGCAGGTGCTCGCTCATCAGGCGAACGGCCTTTTTTTCGTCCTTGGCTTCCAGGGCCAGCACGATCTCTTCGTGTTCTTCGGTCGAATGCTGTGCCTCTGAGCGCGACTGGTACATCAGGGTGATCAGGGCGCAGCGCGAGATGAGTTCGCCCAGCATCTGGGCCAGCACCTGATTGCCCATGAGAGAAGCCATGTGCACATGGAAGTCCCCCAGCAGCTCGGTGCGACCGGTGACGTCTTCCTTGGCCACGGCTTCGCGCTCTTGCTGAATATGGGTCTTGAGGGACTTGATCCTGGCGGGCGTGATGTTCCTGGCGAACTCGGACACCATCTGGGTTTCCAGCATGCGGCGCACCGCAAACACCTGCCTGGCCTCCTCGACCGAGGGGGCGGCCACGAAGGCGCCACGCGCCGGGACCATGCGGATCAGGCGGTTTTGCGAGAGCTGAAACAAGGCCTGCCGCACCAGGGTGCGCGAAACGCCGAAATGGCTGGCCAGCTTCTGCTCAGCCAGCTTGGCGCCAGGCAAAAGCCGGTGCTCGACGATGGCGCGTGTCAGGGCCTCCACGATGCTGTGGGTGATGGAGGTTTCAGAAGCTTTGGAGGTGACCATGAGAGGTATCTTAGCCAGAAAAAACAAAACTGTATACACTTTGGTCGACGATAGCCCAACAGCTTTGCCTGTCTTGCGGCATGAACACGCCAATCAATTGGGGTCAGATCCCAATTAATCCGCTGAAAAAGCCCAACACCCGGGCCCTGGTTCTTTAAAATCAGCGCCTTACCGTTTATTTACCCTTTTCCGCACCATGACCCAAGTCACCAACACCGTGCGCTTTGTGCTCGACGGCCGTATCGTCGAAGCCCAGGGCGAGCGCCGCACCACCACTGTTCTGGATTACCTGCGCGAGCAGTTGCACCGCACCGGCACCAAAGAGGGCTGCGCCGAAGGCGATTGCGGCGCTTGTGTGGTCATGGTGGGTGAGTTGAACGCCGCTGGCACGGGCGTGGACTACGTGGCCACCAATGCCTGCATCCAGTTGCTGCCTTCGCTGGACGGCAAATCGGTCAAGACCGTCGAGAGCCTGAAAAAAGCCGACGGCACACTGCACCCGGTGCAGGAAGAAATGGTCAAGTGCCACGGCTCGCAGTGCGGCTTTTGCACCCCCGGCATCGTGATGAGCCTGGTGAATCTGGTGCAGGTCTTGCCCATGCCCAACCGCCAGCAGATCACCGATTCGCTCAGCGGCAACCTGTGCCGCTGCACCGGCTACAAGCCAATCATCGAGTCCGTCACCAAGGCCTGCGCCAAGCCCGAAGCGCTGAAGCTCGACGACAGCGCCGATGTGCCGCTGCTCAAGGAAATCGCCCGCGCCAAAACACCGACGCTGAGCCTGGACGGCGACATCATCGTGCAGCCCGTGGTGCGCACCAAGAAGGGCAACGAGTTCGTATCCCCCGCCACCATCGCCGAAGTGGCCGACTACCTGAGCAAGAACCCCACCACCACCTTGCTGGCGGGCAGCACCGAAATCGGTTTGCAGGTGAACAAGCAGTTCGCACGCCCTGACCACATCATGTATTTGGGCAACGTCAAAGAGCTGCGCCAAGTGAGTGAGACCGCCAAGGCCTGGCGCATCGGCGCTGCCGTGTCACTGGCCACGGTCGAAGAACTGGTGGCCAAGGCTTACCCCGACTTTGCCGAAGTGTTGCGCCGCTTTGGTTCGCCCCCCATCCGCTCCACCGCCACGCTGGCGGGCAACATTGCCAATGGCTCGCCCATTGGCGATTCCATGCCTTGCCTCTTGGCTTTGGGTGCCAACCTGGTGCTGCGCCGTGGCGAGAAGACCCGCAACGTCTTGCTGGAAAACTTCTACAAAGGCATGAAACAAAACGTGCTCGAAGCCGGTGAGTTCATCGAAGCCATCGAGTTGCCCAAGCCCGTGGCCGGCCAAGTGTTCCGCGCCCACAAGGTGAGCAAGCGTTTTGAGCAAGACATTTCGGCCACCTGCGCCGCTATCAGCTACACGCTCAACGGCGGTAAGTTGGCTGGCGTGAAGCTGGCCTACAACGGCCTGAGTCCTTTCCCAGCGCGTGCGCCCAAGTTGGAAGCTGTGCTCGAAGGCAAAGCCCCTGCCGATGTGAAAGCGGCAGACCTCGACGCTGCGATTGCCGCGAGCTTCACTGCCCGCGATGGCTTGCGTGCCACATGGGCTTATCGCGCTTTGGTGGCCCGCAATCTGGCCTTGGAATTCATTGAAGAACAAACGAAAGAGGTGGCTTGAATGAACGCACCGACCGCACACAAAAACCTGTTGCCCGCATCGGGCGTTCAGCAAGGCACCGACGTGGTTCACGAATCGGCCCACTTGCATGTGACCGGCACCGCCACTTACATCGACGACATCCCTGAGCACGCGGGCACCTTGTACGCCGCGATCATCCAGTCGCCCGTGGCGCATGGTGAGTTGATTGGCGACGGCATTGACCGCGACGCTATTCTCAAAGAGCACGGCGTGGTGGCCGTCTACACTGCCAAAGACATCCCCGGTGAAAACAACTGCGGCCCCATCATCCATGACGACCCGTTCCTGGCCGATGGCAAGGTCGAGTTTGTGGGCCAGGCCGTGGCCGTGGTCGTGGCGCGTGACATGCTCTACGCGCGCGAAGCCGCCAAAAAAGCCAAGGTCTTGGTGAAAGAACTCAAGCCCATCTTGACGGTGGAAGAGGCGATGGAAGCGGGCAGCTTCATCATGCCGCCCAAGGGCATCACGCGCGGCGACGCCGCGGCCGCCATTGCCAGCGCACCTCACAAAATCAAGGGCACCACCCGCACCGGTCAGCAAGAGCAGTTCTATCTGGAATGCCAGATCACTTACGCGGTGCCCAAAGAAGACGGTCAGCTCACGCTGTACGTGTCGACCCAGCACCCGGACGGCAACCAACGCGAAGCCGCCCACGCCCTGAACCTGCACACCAACGACGTGGAAGTGATTTGCCGCCGCATGGGCGGTGGCTTTGGTGGCAAAGAAGGCAACGCCAGCATCTTCAGCCAAAGCGCCGCTTTGGCCGCATTCAAGCTGGGCAAGCCCGTCAAGCTGCGCGTGAACCGCGACGACGACATGACCATCACAGGCAAGCGCCACGATTTCCGCATCGACTACGAAGTGGGCTTTGACGACAACGGCCGCGTAATGGGCGCCGACATCACGCTCATGTCACGCTGCGGCTACAGCACCGACTACTCGGGCCCGGTGAACGACCGCGCTTGTTTGCACATCGACAACAGCTACCACATCCCAGCTTTGAAGCTGGTGAGCCACCGCTGCAAAACCAACACGCAAAGCGCCACCGCTTTCCGTGGTTTCGGCGGCCCACAGGGCATGTTCGGCATCGAAACGGTGATGGACGAAATTGCGATGACTTTGGGCAAAGACCCCTTGGAAGTGCGCAAGCTCAACCTCTACAAAGACCCCGCCATCAGCGGCACGCCCGACACGATGACCACCCAATACAACCAGCTCATTGAAGACTGGGTGGGTGACAAAGTGATCGCGCAGGTCGAACACGAATCGAAATACGCCGAGCGTCGCGCTGCGGTGCAAGCCTTCAACGCCAAGAGCAAAACCCGCAAGCGCGGCATGGCGCTCGTGCCTTTGAAGTTCGGCATCAGCTTCACCGCCACGCACTTGAACCAAGGCGGCGCGCTGCTGGTGGTTTACATGGATGGCTCGGTGAGTTGCAACCACGGCGGCACCGAAATGGGCCAGGGTCTGAACACCAAGATGGCGCAGGTGTGTGCCGATGGTTTGGGCATCAGCGTGGACCATGTGCGCATCACCGCGACCGACTCGCAAAAAGTGCCCAACGCCTCGGCCACCTCGGCTTCGAGCGGTGCCGACATCAACGGCGCGGCGATCATGAACGCCACTGCGCAAATGCGCGAGCGCTTGAAGCCCGTGGCCGCCCGCATGCTGGGCTGCGCAGAAGGCGATGTGACCTTTGCGAACAACGAACTGCATGGCGGCGGCAAGTCCGTCAAGTGGGCTGACGTGACCAAGCAAGCGTGGCTCGACCGCGTGGGCCTCTCGGTCACCGGCTTCTACATGACGCCCGAGATCAAATACGACTTCACCACTCTAAATGGCCGCGCTTTCTATTACTACTGCTACGGCGCTGCCGTGAGTGAAGTGGAAATCGACACCCGCACCGGCGAGTGGTGGCTCAAGGCCGTGGACATCGTGCACGACGTGGGCCGAAGCATCAACCCCGCATTGGACAAAGGCCAGATCGAAGGCGCCTATGTGCAAGGCATGGGCTGGCTCACCATGGAAGAGTGCATTTGGGACAAGAAGGGCAAGCTGCTCACGCACGGCCCCAGCACCTACAAGATTCCAGTGGCGGGCGACATTCCGGAGCACTTCAACGTGTCCTTGTTTGACAACGCCAACATCAAGCCCACACCGTTCAACAGCAAAGCCACGGGCGAGCCACCGTTGATGCTCGGCTTGTCGGCCTTCTTCGCCTTGCGCGATGCGGTGGCTGCCAGCGCGGACCACAAAGCCGTGGTGCACATGGATGCACCGGCTACGCCCGAGCGCATCTTGATGGCTTGTGAAAGCGTCAAGGCCCAAGCCGTGCTGTGACCTGAGCCTTGCAAGCCATCAAGCGCCGCCTGGTGATGCACCAGGCGGCTTTTTTTATTTTTACTTTTGAAAATGCCACATGCCCATTGCTGCCTTGATTTTTGACCTCGACGGCACCTTGGTGGACAGCGAAGCCCCCGGGCTGGACGTGTTGCACCGGATGGCCGCAGACCTGGGCGCGCCCTGGGGCCGCGAAGAAATGCATGCCCGCTTTGGTGGCGTGCCGATGGTGCGCTGCGTTAGCACCATCGCCCGGCATGTGTCGGCGCAGCATCAGCCGCTGGACGAGGTGGACTTCCTCCAGCAGCTGCGCCGGAACATGGCGGCACGCTTTCGTGAAGGTCTGGATGAAATTCCCGGTGCCATGGCTTTGTTGCAGCGTTTGCAGGCCATGAACAAGCCGTTTGCCATTGGGACCAACGGCCCCCGTGAAAAAGCGGAAATCACCTTGGGCATCACCGGCTTGCGGCCATTCTTTGGCGAGCGTCTGTTTTGTGCCCCCGAGGTGGGCAGTTTCAAGCCTGAGCCGGGTTTGTTCCTGCATGCCGCTGCGGCTTTGGGGATTGATCCCTCGGACTGTGCGGTGGTCGAAGACAGTTTGCCGGGCATTCAGGCCGGGCTGGCAGCGGGCATGCGGGTGTTCAGCCTGCACCCTCGCCAGGGCTTGCCTGCCGAGGTGGCCGATCGCGTGCATGTCATCGATGGCCTGCCGCAGCTGCAGGACTGGCTGGGCTGAGGCCTCAGTCCTGGCCTTCGGTCAGGGTGTCCAGCTGGAACTTGCCGCTCTTGTGCCACAACCACACGTCGGTGTAGGTGACCTGGCTCAGGTTTTTGGGGACAGGGTAGGGGGCGGCGGCTTTGACCATGCGCTCGATTTCGGCCATGACCTCGGGCACATGTTTGGGGGGGCGCTTCCAGCTCAGGGCCTTGACCTGGCCCTGGCGGTCGATGTCCACATCCAGCACCCCCACGGCTTGCAGCATGGGCGGCATGCGGCCCTTGAAGATGCGTTCTTTGTTGATGCCATACAGGTGCGAGGCGGCGTCCTTGCGGTATTCCTTGGCCGAACGTGCCAGCGATGCGGCTGCGGCAGTGGGTGCGGCGGTGGTGGGTTCGGGCAAGGACGGCCAGCTTTGGCTGGAATAACCGGTTTTGGCCTTGCCCGCATCGCTGGCGCAGCCGCTGATCAAAGACAGGGCGACGGCGCCCAAGCCCGTCAGGGCAGCGACAATCGAGGTTTTGAATGGCAGCACGGGAGCCCCTTGTTTCGTTGGCATACTGGGTCGATGACCCGATTGTGCACCGAGCTGCCGATGTCAGCATGGCCTTGGCCTGAAATGGATTTTGAACGTGAACTGGATGGATTTGGCTTTGCAGCAACTCGCCCGTGAGGCGGGGGTGGTCGTGACCGTGGTGGCCACCAAGGGCTCGGTGCCACGCGGTGCGGGCACGCGCATGGTGGTGTTCGCCCAAGGTGAGCAGGGCACCATTGGTGGCGGGCACCTCGAATACCAGGCCATCGCACATGCCCGTTTGCTGTTGGCTGGGCAGGCCGAAGCCACCCATTTGCGCCATGTCCTGGGCCCGAGCCTGGGGCAATGCTGCGGTGGCGCGGTGGAGCTGCAGTTCCAGCCCGTGACCAGCGCGGATGTGGCGCGCCTTCAGTCTGAACTGAAGCCTGCGCGCACCCCGCTGGCGCTGTTTGGTGGCGGCCATGTCGGCAAGGCTTTGGTGCGGACTTTGGCGCCATTGCCTTTTGCCGTGCGCTGGGTGGACAGCCGCGATGAGATTTTCCCGTCCGATGTGCCAGACGGTGTGGATTGCGAACACTCCAATCCGGTGCAGGCGGCGGTGGCCGATCTGGCCGCTGGCAGCCGCGTGTTGATCATGAGCTTCAGCCATGCCGAAGACCTGGACATCGTCATCGCCTGCCTCAAGCGCTTGCGCGAGAAAGGTGATCTGCCTTTTGTGGGTCTGATCGGCAGCGCCACCAAATGGGCCACCTTCCGCCACCGGCTGGAAGACCGGGGTTTCAGTGCCGAAGAAATCGCCCGTATCACCTGCCCGATCGGGGTGCCGGGCATCACCGGCAAAGAGCCCGAAGTGATTGCCGTGGCGGTGGCGGCACAACTCTTGCAAACGCTTTAAGACAGGCGCATTGGTTTTCACTGAGTTTACCGGGGCGCTGGGTGCTGGATTCACAGGATAAAACTGTATACACTCCAGTGCACTGGTCGCAGCGGCGCAAGAAACCTCCGTGTTTCATGTTCGCGACCGAATGACCGCTCACAGGGCCCGCGGTGGTGAGCTGGTTGGAGATCCCTCATGGAAGCCTATCTGCTGGATTGGGCCAATCTGTTGTTGCGCTGGGTGCACGTCATCACCGCCATCGCCTGGATTGGCTCTTCGTTTTATTTTGTCTTTCTCGACAACAACCTGCTCAAACCGAATTCACCCGATTTGCTCGAAAAAGGCGTGGGTGGTGCCATGTGGGCGGTGCACGGCGGCGGTTTCTACAACCCCCAAAAGTACATGGTGGCGCCCAAAAAGATCCACACCAAGCTGCACTGGTTTTATTGGGAAAGCTACTCCACCTGGCTGAGCGGCTTTGCGCTGTTCACCGTGCTGTATCTCTACAACGCGGGCACTTTCCTGATCGATAAGTCCTTGATGGACTGGTCACCTGTCGTGGCGGGCGCTGCCGCTGTGGGTTTTCTGGCTGCTTTCTGGATCGTTTACGACATGGTCTGCCGCGTGTTTGGTTTCCGCAAAAACGGCGAGCTGATTGTGGCGGGCTTGATGATCGTGGTCATCGCGTTGGCTTCGTGGCTGGCCAACCATTTGTTTGCCGGGCGTGCGGCATTTTTGCTGGTGGGCGCGATGATCGCCACCGCCATGAGCGCCAATGTGTTTTTCTGGATCATCCCTGGCCAGCGCAAGGTGGTGGCAGCCATGACCAGCGGTGAAGCCTACGACGCCAATGCCCTGGCCATCCACGGCAAGCGCGGCAAGCAGCGCAGCGTGCACAACACCTACTTCACCTTGCCGGTCATCTTTGCGATGCTGAGCAACCACTACAGCTTTCTATACACGCACGAACACCGTTGGGTGCTCTTGTTCGTGATGATGTTTGCCGGTGCCTTGATTCGTCAGTTCTTCGTGCAGCGCCATGCCTTCCACCTGGGCCGCGCCGCCAACCCTTGGCCGTTTGCCGCCGTGGGTGTTGTGCTCATCCTGGGCGTGATCGTCGCTTTGAGGCCTGCTGCGCCCGTGGCGTCAGCTGCCCCGGCAGCGCCGGTCAGCTTTGCACAGGTGCAAACCGTGCTGGCGCAGCGCTGCTTCATGTGTCACGGCGAACAGGTGCAAATGAAAAACGTGCGCCTGGATAGCTCTGAGCTGGTGAAGCAGCATGCGCAAAACGTGTACCAGCAAGTGGTGGTCACCAAGCAAATGCCCATGAACAACGCCACGGGCATCACCGACGACGAACGTGCTTTGATCGGGCGTTGGTTTCAGGCCGGGGCCAAGGTCGACTGACCGGATTCAACCCAAGGCCAACTGCACCGCCAACTGGTTGTGCCGCTCAATCAGCGGCGCCATGTCCACGGTGGTGATTTCGCCCTCACGCACCACCACCCGCCCATTGACGATGGTGTAGTCGGCGTTGTCGCTGGCACACAGCAAAAGTGCCCCTACAGGGTCGTGCACCGCCCCGCCTGCCATGCTCAGCGTGTCGGTGCGGAACAGGGCGATATCGGCGCAAAAGCCTTCCTTGATTTGCCCCAGCTCGTGGGCGCGGCCCAGCACCTCGGCGCCGCCGCGTGTGGCCAGGCGCAGGGCGTCGCGGGGTGTCATGTCGGCGGGGCCGTGGTCACAGCCGAAGGGTTCCAATGCTTTGCCCACACGCGCAAGCAGCATGGCCTGGCGGGCTTCATTGAGCAGGTGCGCCGCATCGTTGCTGGCGCTGCCGTCCACGCCCAGCCCAATCGGCACGCCCGCGTCGAGCATTTTTCGCAAGGGCAGAATGCCGCTGGCCAATCGCATGTTGCTGCAGGGGCAGTGGGCAATGCCGGTGCGGGTTTTGGCAAAGAGGTAAGTGCCTTCATCGTCGAGCTTGACGCCGTGCGCGTGCCACACATCGTCGCCCACCCAGCCCAGGTCCTGCGCGTATTGCGCGGGGGTGCAATTGAACTTTTCTCGCGTGTAGGCGATGTCGTGGTCGTTTTCGGCCAGGTGGGTGTGCAGGCGCACGCCGTGGGCGCGGGCCAGTTTTGCGGCTTCGCGCATCAGGTCCTGGCTCACGCTGAAGGGCGAGCAGGGGGCCACGGCCACATGCGTCATCGATCCGTAGCTCGCGTCGTGCCAGGTCTCGATCAGTCGCTGGGTTTCTTTCAGGATGGCGGGTTCTTTTTCAACCACGCTGTCGGGTGGCAGACCGCCTTGGCTTTCGCCCACGCTCATGCTGCCGCGTGTGGCTGTGAAGCGCATGCCGATGGTGTGCGCCGCCTCGATGCTGTCGTCCAGTCGCACGCCGTTGGGGTAAATGTAGAGGTGGTCACTGCTGGTGGTGCAGCCGCTCAGCAGCAGCTCTGCCATGGCCACTTGGCCTGACACACGCACCATCTCGGGCGTGAGGCCGACCCAGATCGGGTAGAGGCCTTTGAGCCAGCTGAACAGCTCGGCGTTTTGCACCGACGGGATCGCCCGCGTGAGCGACTGGTACATGTGGTGGTGCGTGTTGATCAGGCCCGGCACCACCACATGGCGGCGTGCATCGATCACTTCATCGACTTGCGTGAGCAGCTCGTCCGTGTTTTCGCTGGCGGGGACGATGCGCTCGATGCGGCCATCGCGGATCAAGAGCGAGGCACCTTGCAGTTCGGTGTGGGCATCGTCTTGTGTGGCGATGCAGCGGGCGCGGTGGATGAGCAGTGTGGGCATGGACTTGTCCTTGGCAAGGTGTGAAACAAGTCGCGGCCGAATCCCCTGGCCCCTGTGTGGACAGGGGAGGGCGAGCACCACGTTGCCGCGCGTCCCGGGCTGTGCAGTGGCGCTGATTTTACGGAAGGTGCAGACGGTGTCTGCGCGGGCATCAAGCCTTGGGCGTCACCGCGTTGACCGGTGTGCCGCGCACAAAGGCCTCGATGTTGTCGATCAGCTGGTCGGCCAGGGCCTGGATGGCTTCGGCGCTGGCCCAGGCCACATGCGGCGTGAGGATGAAGTCCGGGCGCGCCAGCAGTGCCATGAAGGGATGGTCCATCGGGGGCGGCTCCACGCTGGTCACGTCAAACGCCGCGCCCGAAATGTGGCCGGCCTGCAGCGCCGGGCCGACAGCCGCTTCATCGACCAGACCGCCGCGACCGGTGTTGATGAGCAGGGGCTTGCGCGTCATCTGTGCAAACTCGGCTGCACCAATCATGTGTCGGGTGTAGGCATTCAGGGGGCAGTGCAGCGTGAGCACGTCGGTCTGGCGCAGCACGTCTTCAAACGGCGTGTACAGCCGCCCCTGACCGCTGCGGCCTTTGTGGGCCGAAAACAGCACACGCATGCCCAGGGCGTGGCCGATGCCGGCCACCGCCTGGCCCAGCACGCCGTCGCCAATCACGCCGAGCGTGGAGCCCGCCAGATCGCGGATCGGGTGGTCAAAAAAGCAGAACTGCGCGGCCTCTTGCCAGCGCCCGGCTTTGACCGCGTCGCGGTAGGCGCAGATGCTGCGGCGCAGGGCGAAGATCAGCGCAAAGGTGTGCTCTGGCACGGTGTGTACCGCATAGTTGCGCACATTGCTCACCACGATGCCGCGCTGCTGGCAGGCGGCCAAGTCGATGTTGTCGGTGCCGGTGGCGGCCACGGCGATCAGCTTCAGCTTGGGCGCTTGCGCCAGGGTTTCGGCACTCAGCTTGACCTTGTTGACGATGACGATGTCGGCTTCCGCGATGCGTGCCGACGCCTGTTCTGCGGTGGTGCGCTCGTGTTGAGTCCATGTGTGCGCGAAGCTGGGCGCGCGCAGCGTGGTGCCTGGCGAGATGGTGTCGCGGTCGAGGAAAACGATGTTCATGGTTTCAGGCGGTCCGTGTTCACGCGGCCTGCAGTTGGCGGGCTTGCGCCACCACGGCTTCGGGGGTGATGTTGAACAGTTTGTAGAGTTCGTCGGCGGGGCCGCTGGCACCGAAGCCGGTCATGCCGACAAAGCCGCCGTCGATGCCCAGATACGCGTCCCAGCCTTGGCGCACGGCGGCTTCGATGCCGATGCGCACACCCTGGCCGAGCACGCTGCGGCGGTAAGCGGCGTCCTGCTCGTTGAAGAGTTCCCAGCAGGGCATGGACACGACAGCGGTGGCGATGCCCGTAGCTTCGAGCTGTTCGCGCGCTTGCACCGCCAACAGCACCTCAGAGCCGGTGGCCAGCAGCGTGACCTGGCGTGGGCCGCAGACCGCTTCGTGCAGCACATAGGCACCGCGTTGGCTGAGGTTGTCAGTGGTGTGCTTTTGACGCACCAGCGGCAGGCTCTGGCGCGCATACACCATGCTGACGGGGCCACTCTGGTGCTGCAGCGCCAGTTCCCAACACTCGGCAGCTTCCACCGCGTCGGCCGGGCGCATCACCCACATGTTCGGCATGGCGCGCAGCGAGGCGATGATTTCCACCGGCTGGTGCGTGGGGCCGTTGCGGCCAATGCCAATGCTGTCGTGGCTGAAGACGAACTTGACCGGCAGGCCCATGAGCGCGGCCATGCGCATGGCCGGACGCTCGTAGTCGGCAAACGCCAGATAGGTGACCGACAGCGGAACGACGCCGCCGTGCGCGGCCATGCCGTTGGCCATGGAACCCATGACATGCTCGCGCACGCCGCAGTGCACATAGGCCCCGGCGCGGTCCTGGGCGGTGAAGGCGGCGAGGCTCCTCTTGTGGCTGGTCGGCGCTTCCAAGTCGGCGCAGCCCACCATGCGCTCAGGCAACACGGGCGTGAGCAGGTCGTTGATCTCAGCTGAAAGGAAGATGCCGCTGGGTGCCGGGGCCGCCTTCAAGGCGTTTTGTTTGTAGTCCAGCAGCACCTGCTGCCAGTTCGCGGGCAGCTCGCCCTTCATCACGCGCTCGAACTCGGCGCGCTCAGGCGCTGGCAGCGCGGCCACCCGGGCTTGCCAGGCGGCGTGGTCAGCCGCGCTGCGTTGCCCGGCTGCGCGCCAGGCCTGCTGCACCTCGGTGGGCACTTCAAAGGGGCCATGCTGCCAGCCCAGCAGCTCGCGGGCGGCTTGCGCGTCTTCTTCAAACAGGCGGCCGCTGTGGCCGCCGCGCTGGCCCTGCAGGCGGGCGATGCCTTTGGCGATCACGGTGCGGCACGCCAGCATCGACGGGCGCGGGTCATGGCGCGCTGCATCGAGTGCAGCAGACACAGCCTCGATATCGTGCCCGTCCAGCTCGACCACATGCCAGCCCGCCACGCGAAAGCGCTCGGCCACGTTCTCGCTGATCGACAGCGCGGTGCTGCCGTCGTCGGTGATCTGGTTGTCGTCCCAGAGCAGGGTCAGCTTGCCCAGCTGCAAGTGCCCGGCCAGCGAAATCATTTCCTGACCCACACCTTCTTGCAGGCAGCCGTCGCCCACAAAGGCCCAGGTGCGGTGATCCACCAGCGCGCTGCCAAAGCGGGCGTTCAGGTAGGCCTCGGCCACGGCCATGCCAAAAGCGTTGGCGATGCCCTGACCCAGCGGGCCGGTGGTCACTTCGATGCCGTTGGGCTTGTCGTGTGGGCGCTCCGGGTGGCCCTCGCAGACCGAGCCCAGCACCCGAAAGCGCTGCACTTCTTCAATCGGAAATTCGGGGTAGCCGGTCAGGTGCAGCAGCGCATACAGCAGCATTGAGCCGTGCCCGTTGGACAGCACCACCCGGTCGCGGTCAAACCAGCCCGCGTCTTGCGGGTTGAAGCGCAGGTGGCGCATGTACAGCGCGGTGGCAATCTCGGCCATGCCCAGCGGCACGCCCTGGTGGCCTTCCTGCGCCTTGACGATGGCGTCAATCGAGAGAAAACGAATGGCGTGGGCCAGGGCCTGCTGCGGATGGGGTGGGTGTGCGCTCATGTCATGGGCGTTCGCCACGTGGGCAGCGAACGCCTGTCTCCTGTGTGTGCAATGCGTTGGCCGCGATTTTTGCGGCACGCATGCATGAACGCAAGCGATGAAAATTCAGCCTTGGATGAAAGCTTTTCAAGTGTTGGCGGGCGCCACGAGGTCGATGATGGGTTTTCGACAACGAATGGCTGCCCCGCAAGCCCAGGCCGATTCAGCTTGATCCCGGCGCTCAGTTCACTGGATTTTTCAGAGCACGTATCTTGGCTGCGTTGCGCTCGCTGGCCGACACGATGTGTTCGCGCATGAGTTCATCAAAGCGCGCCCAGTCAGCATCTTTCAGGCTATTGAACAAGGCCCGGTGGTGCTCGATGCCTTCTTGCGAAATGATGTCTGTGGGCGTCACCAGCTGAACCCGCAAAGAAGCAATGCGCGCACCCGCCAGGGCATAAGCGTTCTGGATGTAGCGGTTGCCGCAGCGCTGGATGATGGCTTCGTGAAACACGGTGTCCGCCTTGCAGGAGCGGATGTGGTCGTTTTCGGCACGGGCCGCTTCCATGTCGGCCACGGCCCGGGCCAGCGTGTCCAGCAGGCCTGGCTTGTCCAGCTCGCAAGCCAATTGAGCGGCGCGTGGCTCGATCAGGCAGCGGAAATCGCCCAGAGACAGCAGGTCTTCTTCGTCAGGCTCGAACACATAGCTGCCCCGTTGGGGGCGGACGTTGACCAGGCCTTCGATCTGCAGCAGGTTCAGGGCTTCGCGCACCGGAGTGCGGCTGACGCCAAAGGTGCTGGCCAGCGACTCTTCGGCAATCAGTTCGCCCAGCTTGAATTCGCCGTTGATGATCGCTTCGCGCAGGCGTTCGGCCACTTGCTGCGCCAGTGACTTGGGCGTTTCAAGGCGCATGGGTCGGGATGTCATGGAGGGTGGCCTGATCAGAACTTTTCTACTGCAGAGTATGCCGCAGTCTGTCAGGGTGTTTATAAGAAAAATACTAGTATGTAAGATACTAGGGTATCTCCTGATGCCTCAGAGGCTGGGTCTACAAATAATCGGCGCATGACTGAAATGCACGTGGAGGCCGCCCAGGCGGCCCTGTTGGCTTTGCAGACCCGATTGGGTCTGCAGGCTGTTTTGATTGGTGACGCTGTCCCTGAACGCAACTGCAACGACTGGAGCAGCCAAGCGCCGACGACCCCCATTGCCGTGGTCCGGCCCAAGGACGCGGCCGAGGTCAGTGTGGCGCTCAAGGCCTGTGCCCAGGCCGGGTTGAAAGTGGTACCCCAGGGCGGGCTGACCGGCCTGTGTGGCGGTGCCCGACCTGAAGACGGCTGGGTGGCCCTGTCCATGGAGCGCATGGTGGGTGTCGAAGAAGTCGATGCGGCAGGCAGCACCATGACCGTCTGGGCTGGCACACCGCTGGAAGTGATTCAGCGTGAGGCGGATCAGGCCGGCATGTTCTTTTCGCTCGATCTGGGGGCGCGCGGCTCGTGCGCGATTGGCGGCAACCTGTCGACCAACGCCGGTGGCAACCGGGTGATCCGCTACGGCATGGCCCGTGAGCTGGTGCTGGGCATCGAGGTGGTGCTGCCCGACGGCACCATCATCACCAGCCTCAACAAGATGCTCAAGAACAACGCGGGCTACGACCTCAAGCAGTTGTTCATCGGCAGCGAAGGCACTTTGGGCGTCATCACCCGCGTGGTGCTGCGCCTGCACCCCAAGCCCCAATGCACCATGGCCGCGCTGTGCGCTGTGAGTGATTTCGACGCGCTGGTCGGTTTGCTCAAGGCGGCGCGCAGCGGCCTGGGCCCGACGCTGTCGGCGTTTGAAGTCATGTGGCCGGACTACTGGCATGTGGTTACGAACCGCGCCAAGGTCAAAGCAGCCGTCGCTCAGGGGCATGCGCACTATGTCCTGATCGAAGCGCAAGGCACGGACGAGCTGGCCGATCCGCCGCGTTTTCAGGCCTGGCTCGAATCGGTCATGGCACAGGGGCTGCTGGCCGATGCGGCCGTGGCACAGAGTCTGGCCGATGTGAAAGGTTTCTGGGCTTTGCGCGATGCCTGTGCAGATTTCTTCCAGGTGATCGGCCCGCACGTCTCTTATGACGTGGCCATGCCGATTGGCCGCATGGCCGACTTTGTGGTTGATTGCAAGGCGGGCCTGCTGGCCGCAGGTGGCATCCAGAGCATTTACTACGGGCATGTCGGTGACGGCAATCTGCACCTGGTGGCCTGGGCCGACGGCGTGAGCCTGACCGAGCAACCCAAGGAAACCATGGACGCCGTGATCTACGGTTTGGTCAAGGCCTGTGGGGGTTCCATTTCGGCCGAACACGGCATCGGCACCCAGAAAAAGAAATGGCTGGGCCATTCGCGCAGCGCCGAAGAGATTGCGCTCATGCAAACCCTCAAGAAAGCCCTGGACCCGGGCAACCTGCTCAACCCCGGAAAGGTGGTGTCGGTATGAAGCCCCTCATTCGACTGGTTGAATTGGCCCTGGCCGTCCTGATGCTGGGCATGGTGGTGATGGTGTTCGGCAACGTGGTGCTGCGCTACGGCTTCAACTCCGGCATCACGGTGTCCGAGGAACTGTCTCGCGTGTTTTTTGTGTGGCTGACCTTCATTGGCGCCATTTTGGCCATGCATGAAGGTGCGCACCTGGGTGTGACCAATGTGGTCGAGCGCATGACGCGCCGCGGCAAGCTGATCAGCGCCGGCATCTGTCAGGTGCTGATCATTGTTTGCAGCGTCATGCTGGTCTGGGGCACCTGGAGCCAGCACGAGATCAATGCCACCATCCGGGTGCCGGTGACCGGCTTGCCCCTGATCTGGGTATTTGGTGTGGGTTACCTCACGGGCGGCTTGATCACCGTGCATGCCGTTCACAGGCTGTGGCGCATCCTGACCGGGCAAGTCACGGATGAGGAACTCATCGAGGTGATCGAAGAAGACAGCGTGGTCCCGCCGATGCACCAGGCGCACCCATCGCAACAGGCAGAAGAGAAAAAAGCATGACCGTCCTCGTTTTTACTTTTGCCTTGCTGGGCACCATGGCGCTGGGTCTGCCGGTGGCCTTTGCCTTGCTGGTCAGCGGCATTGCCCTGATGGTCACGCAAGGGCAGTTTGACACCACCATCCTGTCGCAAAAACTGATCGAGGGTGCCGACAGCTTTCCGCTGCTGGCCATCCCCTTCTTCATGCTCGCAGGCGAGCTGATGAATTCGGGCGGCCTGTCCAAACGGATCGTCAACTTTGCGCTGGCCTGGGTCGGCCACATTCGCGGAGGGCTGGGCCTGGTGGCCATCTTCGCCACGGTGATCATGTCGGCGATTTCCGGCAGTGCTGCTGCCGATATTGCGGCTGTGGGCACTTTGCTGATTCCGATGATGCGCAAGGCCGGCTACAACGTGGCCCGCTCCTCTGGGCTGATTGCCGCTGCGGGCGTGCTGGGGCCGGTGATCCCGCCCTCTATCGGGATGATCGTGTTTGCTGTCATGGCCAACGTGTCGATCGGCAAGCTGCTGCTGGCTGGCGTGTTCCCCGGCCTGATGCTGGCGGTGGCGCTGGTCATTGCCTGGATGTGGGTGGTGCGCAACGACAAGATCGAAGCGCTGCCGCGTCAGCCCATGGGCCAGCGCATGCGCGCGGGCATCGATGGCATCTGGGCACTGCTGATGCCGCTGGGCATCATCGGCGGCCTGAAGTTCGGCGTCTTCACACCCACCGAGGCCGGTGTGGCCGCTTGCGTGTATGCCTTTGTGATCGGTGTCTTTGTCTACCGTGAGCTGGCATGGCGCGACCTGTACCGGCTGTTCGTGCAGGCCGCCAAGACCACGGCGGTGGTGGTGTTCATGATCGCGGCCGCGCTGGTCTCGGCCTTCCTCATCACCACCAGTGACGTGCCGCAGCAGGTGGCCGACATGCTGGCGCCGTTCATTGACCAGCCCATCTTGCTGATGTTCGTGATCATGGTGTTGATTGTGGTCATCGGCACTGCGCTGGACTTTGCGCCCACGCTGATGATCCTGACGCCTGTGCTGATGCCGGTCATCAAGCAGGCGGGCATCGATCCCATCTATTTCGGGGTGCTGTTCATCATCAACAACTCCATTGGCCTGATCACGCCCCCGGTGGGCATCGTGCTCAACGTAGTCTGCGGCATTTCCAAAATCTCGATGAGCGAGCTGATGAAAGGCCTGTGGCCTTTCCTGATTGCCGAGCTGATTGTGCTGTTTTTGCTGGTGCTGTTCCCCTCACTGGTGCTGGTACCGCTCAAGTGGCTGATGTAGTTTTCATTCCGACTTCCCTTTTCCAACGACAAACCCAGGAGACACTGTCATGACTTCCTTCAAACGACTGGCCGCCGCTGCGGCAATCGCCCTGCTGGCTGCCGGTGCGGCCAATGCCCAGTTCCAGGACCGCACCTTCCGCATGTCCAACGGCGTGGGCAAAGACCACCCAATGGGCCATGGCACCACCAAGATGAACGCTTGCACGCTCGAAAAGAGCGGCGGCAAGATGAAGGTGCAGGGCTACTGGGATTTCCAGCTGGGCAATGACCTGCAGGGCCTGCAGGCCACGCGCAGTGGCACCGTGGACATGGTCAACACCTCCACCGCGCCGGTGGCCGGTGTGGTGCCCGAGCTGGGTGTGTTTGACCTGCCTTTCCTGTTCAACAGCGAAAAGGAAGCTGACCAGCTGCTCGACGGCAAGGTGGGCGACTGGTTCAACGCCAAGATGCCAGCCGTTGGCCTGATCAACCTGGCCTGGTGGGAAAACGGTTTCCGCCACATGACCAACTCCAAGCGCCCGGTCAATCGCCTTGAAGATTTCAGCGGCATCAAGATGCGCGTGATGCAGAACAAGATCTACATCGACACCTTCAACACGCTGGGCACCAATGCCGTGCCGCTGGCTTTCTCCGAGGTGTACTCTGCGCTCGAAACCAAGACGGTGGATGCCCAGGAAAACCCCTTCTTGAACATCCAGAACATGAAGTTCTACGAAGTGCAGAAGTACCTGACGCTGACCAAGCACAGCTACAGCCCGAACATGCTGCTGTTCTCCAAGAAGGTCTGGGACGGTCTGTCCACCCAGGAGCAGGCCGTGCTCAAGGAATGTGCGGCGCAAGGGCGTGATGTGCAGCGCAAGAGCAACCGCGAACAGTCGGACGCCAGCGTGGCTTTCTTCAAGAGCCATGGCATGCAGGTCAACGAGATCCCGGCCGCAGAAATGACCCGCATCCGCGAGCGCACCAAGGTCATCTATGAGCAGGCGGCCAAGACCATTGGCGCCGAGCCGACCAACCTGGTGTTCAATGAACTCAAGCGCATCCGTGGCAACTGAAGCAACGCTGGCGGGCCAGGTCGCGTGGATCACCGGCGGTGGCAGCGGCATTGGCCTGGCCGGGGCCATGGATCTGGCCCGGGCCGGTGCCCGGGTGGTGATCTCCGGGCGTGATGCCGCCAAGCTCGACGAGGCCATCGCGACGGCTGTCCAGCGTGGCGTGCCTGCAGACCGCTTACAGGCCATGCCGCTGGACGTGGCCGATCCCGCCAGCGTGAACCGCGTGGCGCAGGCCATCGAGGCGCAACACGGGGCCATCGACATCCTGGTCAACAGTGCCGGGACGAACTTTCCCAAGCGCTACTGGTGCGAAACCGATGCCGAAACCTTTGCACAGGTGGTGGCCATCAACCTCAACGGCGCCACCTACTGCACCCTGGCAGCGGCCAAGGGCATGCGTGCACGCCGACGAGGCACGGTGATCAATGTGGCCTCGTTCGCGGGCTGGCATTTCGAGTACATGACCGGACCGGCCTACACCTCCAGCAAGGCGGCCATGATGGCGCTCACGCACTCCTTCAACATCGAAGAATGCGTGAATGGCCTGCGCGCCACCGCGCTGTGCCCGGGCGAGGTGGCCACGCCCATCCTCAAAAAACGCCCCATTCAGCCGAGCGAAGCCGACAAGGCCCGCATGCTGCAGGAGGCCGACATGGGCCGCACCATCCGCTTCATTGCCGAAATGCCGCCGCATGTGTGCATCAATGAAATGGTGATCTCTCCCGTCTGGAATCGAACCTATGTGGCCGGTGAACCCCTGCAACGCAAGGCGGTGGGCGCATGAGTGCCGGTGCACACCAGGGCCTGGTGGTGGCCATCACCGGATCGGGGCAGGGCATTGGCCGGGTGCTTGCGCAGCGCTTTGCGCGCGAGGGTGCGCGCGTCATCGTGTCCGACATCGACCCCGAAGCCTGCGCGCAAACGGCTGCTGAACTGGGTGCCGTGGGTGTGCAGGCCGATGTGACAAAGGCCGAAGATTGCGCGCGGCTGGTCGAAAAGGCGGTCACGACGTTTGGCCGACTCGACGTGATGGTCTGCAACGCCGGGATCATGCAGCTCAAGCCCTTGCTGGCGCTGGACGGTGACGACTGGGACCGCATGTTCTCGGTCAACGTCAAGGGCTGCTTTCTCAGCCTGCAGGCGGCGGCGCGGCAAATGCTGCAGCAGGCGCCTTTGGTCGCAGGGCGGCCGCAGGGCAAGATCATCACCATGGCCTCGATTGCCGGGCGACCGGGCGCAGGCCCGATTGCAGCAGTCATTCCGCACTACCGGGCCAGCAAGGCGGCGGTGATCAGCCTCACGCAGTCGGCGGCCATGACGTTTGCACCCAAGATCACGGTCAACGCCATCTGCCCCGGCCTGGTCGAAAGCGACATGTGGCGCCGCATGGACGCTGACTGGACGGCCCTGCAGGGCCTGGCCACCGGTGAAATCTGGTCGCAGCGCATTGCGGGCATCCCCATGGGGCGGCCGCAGTCGCCTGAAGACATTGCCGATCTGGCGGGCTATCTGGCCTCGCCAGCTTCCGACTACATGACCGGTCAGTCGATCAACATCGACGGCGGTCTGATGATGAATTGACGATGACACAGCATCCCGCACTCGCGCTCAAAACCCTGATTGACAGCGGTCGCCTGGTGCGCGCCCCTGGCGCCTACGACGCCTTGAGCGCACGGCTTGTGCAACGCGCCGGTTTCGAGGCGATCTACATGACCGGCTTCGGTGCCACGGCCTCGCGCATTGGCCAGCCTGACATCGGCCTGCTCACGCAGACCGAAATGTGCACCCATGCCCGCGACATGGCCCGGGCGGTGCAGGTCCCGATCATTGCCGACGCCGACACGGGTTATGGCGGACCTTCCAATATTGCGCGAACGATTGACGAGTACCTCCAGGCCGGTGTGGCCGCCATCCATCTGGAAGACCAGGTCGCGCCCAAACGCTGCGGCCAGATGGCCGGCATCCGCCTTGTCGATGCGCTTGAAAACGAACGCCGCCTGCGCTGCGCCGTGGCGGCCCGTGGCCAACGGCCCCTGATCATCATCGGTCGCACCGACGCCTTGCCGGCCGCTGGCATCGACGAAGCCGTGGACCGCGCTGCACGCTGGCGCGATGCCGGTGTGGACCTGGTGTTTGTGGACGGCGTGAAGACCCGCAGCGAGGTCGAGGCCATCGCCCGCCGCGTCAGCGGCCCCAAAGTGGTGAGCCTGGTGGATGGCACAGATGCGGCCAGTCTGACCATGGACGAGCTGCAGCAGATGGGGTTTTCGGTGGTGCTGTACGCGGTGACGGCATTGTTTGCCGCTGCCGCCGCTGTCAAAAATGCACTCGACCATTTGCAGCAGCAAGGCGCGCCCTTGCTGCCTCAGGCGCAGCGCATGAGCTACGCAGAATTCACCGAGGTGGTGGACCTGGCCGCGCACCAGAAGCTCGATGAGCAGTTCGGTGCCTGAAGCCACGGCAAGAGATGTGATGCTGGCCATGACGGATGTCTGTTCTGCCTTGAACCACCACGAGCTGCGCGAGATGGCGCGGCGTTTTTTGCCGCGCGGCGTGTTTGAGTACATCGACCGGGGCTCCGAAGACGAACATGCCTTGCGCGAGCTGGCGCAAGCCTGGCGACATTGGCAGCTGACACCGCAGGTCATGGTGGATGTGACACAGCGCGATTGCACCACCACGATTTTTGGACGCACGCAGTCGTCGCCCGTGGTCATTGCGCCCACCGCCATGGCGGGCCTGGTGCGCTACAACGGTGAAGTCCTGATGGCCCAGGCGGCGGCCAAGGCGGGGGTGCCGTTTTGCGTGGCCACGCAGTCCATCACCCCCATTGAACGCATTGCCGCCATGGCACCGGGCGCTGACCTGTGGTTTCAGCTCTACCACTGGGAAGACCGCACGCTGGCGCACCAGCTTGTCCAGCGTGCACGCGATGCCGGTGCACGGGTGCTGGTGCTCACGGCCGATACCGTGATTGCCGCCAACCGCGAATACAACACCCGCAATGGCTTCGGTATTCCCCTCAAACCCAGTTTGCGGGGCGCATGGGATGTGCTGTGCCATCCGCGCTGGCTGGCCTCGACCCTGCTGCGCTCCAGCCTGCGCGATGGCATTCCCACTTTTGCGCACTACCCGGATGAGTTTCGCAGTGCGGTGACCCGGCCTGCAATTTCCCAACGGATTCAGGTGGCCCAGTCCCTGAGCTGGGACGACATCGCCGTGCTGCGCAAGCTCTGGCCTGGCCCCTTCGTGCTCAAGGGCGTGCTCGGTGTGGATGATGCCCGGCGCGCCATGGACTGCGGACTGGATGGGCTGGTGGTCTCATCGCACGGGGCGCGCAATGTGGATTCGGCACCGGCGCCGATTGATGTGCTGCCCGAAATCGTTGATGCCGTGGGCCAGCACCTGACGGTCCTCATGGACAGCGGCGTGCGGCGCGGCAGCGATATCGCCAAAGCATTGGCGCTGGGTGCGCGTGGTGTCCTGGTCGGCCGCTTGCCGCTTTGGGGCATGGCCGCCGGGGGGGCACGGGGTGCGGCGCACGCACTGGAAATATTGCGTCAGGAGTTGCTGGGGACCATGGCCCTGACAGGGCGTCGATCCGTGCAGGAACTTGATGCAACGCTGATCAGACAATGTGACTGATCCGACGGCTCAGGGTTCAAGCGTCTCACACCCTTGTTCAGGACAGTCGGTATGCGCGTTCGACCCAAAGCATTCATGGGTTCAAGTGCATAGAACGACAGCAAGTGCTTGTCAGCTTGTTCAGATGGCATCGGCAAGGTGCTGACCTCGCATCCTCCACCCAAACCATGGGTCTCAGCGCTTGGGCTCACCGGCCTCTTCACGCACCCACTCCACAAAGCTTTTGACCTCCGGCCGCGAGGCGTGCCGCGCCGGGTAGACCATGAAGTGGGCTTGCACCTCGACGCTCATGGGTTCCTCGAACACCGGTTGCAGCTTGCCGCTGGCGATCAGGGCCTGGCCGATGCTGGCGCTTTCCAGTGCCACGCCGAGTTTTTGCACGGCGGCGTCCAGGCTCATCATGGCGCGGTCAAAGCGCAGGCCCATGCGCTCGGGACGCAGGCCGTCGCCAAAGCGGCCAAACCAGTCGGCCCACTGCACTACGCTCACGCCCGACTGGATGAGGGGTACGCGCAGCAGGTCGGCCGGTTCGTGCAGGGCATGCTGGCGAATGAATTCGGGGCTGGCCAGCGGCATGATCTTTTCAGTGAAGATGGGCTCGACCTCCAGATGCGGCCAGTTGGGCAGGCCGTAGCGGATGTCGATGTCCATCTGCCCGAGCTGGAAGTCCGAATGCACATGCGAGGCCGACAGCACCAGCGAGATGTGGGGGTGCAGCTCGGTGAAGCGGGCGATGCGTGGCATCAGCCACAGGCTGGCGATGCTGGGGCTGCTGTGCACATACAGGGTGTCTTGCACGCCGTGGCGCAGGTCTTCGGTGGCGGCGTTGATGGCGCCCAGGGCGCTGGCCACGCGCTGCAGGTATTGCTGGCCTGCAGGTGTCAATTCGACGCCCCGTGCCGAGCGCTCGAACAGGCGCACGTTCAGCAGGCCTTCGAGCTTGGCCACCTGGTGGCTCACGGCCGAGGGGGTCAGGTGCAGTTCTTCGGCCGCCAATGAAAAGCTCTTGCGGCGGGCAATGGTTTCAAAGGCCTGCAGGGCGGCGAGCGGTGGGATCATGGCGGGTGAAGAAAATTGAATCGTTGCGGTGCAACATGAATGAAATTAAACCACGGTTGAGTTTATATCGTTTGTGTTCACTCGGTGGCGGCCCAACAATCGCGCCATTCATTGAACGCAGATACACAAAGGAGACCTGCATGTTGCTGAAAGACAAAGTGGCCGTGATCACCGGTGGCGCTGGCCAAAATGGCCTGGGTTTTGCCACCGCACGCATGATGGCCGAACAAGGCGCCCGCGTCGTGATCCTGGACCTGGCCGTGGCCGACCCGCAAGCTGCAGCCGCCCGCTTGGGTGCGCAGCACCTGGGCCTGGTGGCCGATGTGACCGACAAGGCCTCTTGCGTGGCCGCAGCGGCCCAGATCAAGGTGGCGATGGGCCGCATCGACATCCTGGTCAACAACGCGGGCATCACCCAGCCCGTGAAGTTTCTGGACATCACCGGCAGCGACTACGACCGCATCATGGACGTGAGCCTGCGCGGCACGCTCTACGCATCGCAAGCCGTGCTGCCCACCATGGTGGCGCAAAACAGCGGCGCCATCGTGTGCATCTCGTCGGTTTCGGCCCAGCGCGGCGGTGGCATTCTGGGTGGCCCGCACTACTCGGCCGCCAAGGCCGGTGTGCTCGGTCTGGCCCGTGCCATGGCGCGTGAATACGGCGGCAACAACATCCGCGTCAACTGCGTCACGCCTGGCCTGATCGCCACCGACATCAACAAGGGCAAGATCCCCGACGACAAGCGCCAAGGCATCCTCGACGGCATTCCGTTGGCACGCATTGGTGAGCCCAACGATGTGGCCGGTTGTGTGGTGTTCCTGGCCAGCGACCTGTCCAAGTACTGCACCGGCGTCACGCTCGACGTGAACGGTGGCATGCTGATCCACTGATTTCGGCAGTTCATTTTTCAATCACAACAACGGAGACAAGACCATGAAAACCACTTCCCTGATCCGCCGCACCGTGCTGGCTTCGGCCCTGCTGGCCGCCACGGGCTTTGCCGCTGCCCAGACCGTCAAGCTGACCATGGCCCACGGCAACCCACCCGACAACCCACGCCATGTGGCTGCGGTCAAGTTCGCCGACACCGTCAAGGCCAAGACCAATGGCCGTGTCGAAATCCAGGTGGCCCACTCGGCCCAGCTGGGTGACGACGCCGCCATGGTGACCGCGCTGCGTTCGGGCACGCTGGACTTCTCGGCCAACAGCCAGGGCGCTGTGTCCTCTGTGGTGCCCGAGTACGCCGCCCTGGGCATGCCCTTCCTGTTTGCCGACGTGCAAAAGGCCTGGAGCGTGATGGACGGTGCCATCGGCAAGGAACTCGGCGAGAAAAGCGCCGCCAAGGGCATGGTCCTGCTGGGTCTGTGGGACAACGGCATCCGCCAGATGTCCAACAGCAAGCGCGCCATCAAGTCGCCTGCCGACATGAAGGGCCTGAAGATGCGCACCCCGCCAGACGCCGTGACGGTCGACATCATGCAGGCCATGGGTGCCGACGCGCAGCAGATCAAGTTCTCCGAGCTGTATGTGGCGCTGCAGCAGGGCGTGGTGGACGGGCAGGAAAATCCCCTGACCAACATCGCTTCGGCCAAGCTCTACGAAGTGCAGAAATACATTTCGCTGTCGGGCCACAAGTACGAGTCCACACCGTTCCTGATGAGCAAACGCACCTGGGACCGCATGACCCCGGCCGACCAGAAAGTGATCACCGAAGCTGCTCTTGAAGCGACCACACTGCAGCGTCGCCTGAACAAGGAAGTGGACGACAAGCTGGTGGCCGAACTCAAGGGCAAGGGCGTGCAGGTGGACACCGTCGACCGCAAGGCCTTCATGGACGCATCGGCCTCGGTCTACACCAAGTGGACCGCTGGCCCGATTGGCGACTTCGTCAAGCGCGTGCAGCAAGCCGCTCGCTGATCCTTCTTTTCTTTAACCTGGACCCGTCTGCAGGGCGGGTCCGCAAGGTGCTCTCATGAATCCTCTTTTCAAAGCGGTGGACACGGTCATCGCCTGGTGGTGCCATGCCGTGCTGTATGTCACGCTGTCGGTGGTGTTCACCATCTTGAGCGTGAACGTCTGCCTGCGCTACGCCGCAGGCACCAGCCTGGCCTGGGCGTCCGAACTGCCCGAGCTGATGTTCCCCTGGATGATCATGTCCGGCGTGGTCATTGCCGCGCAGCACGGCTCGCACATCGCGGTCGTCATCCTCACCCAGAAGCTGGGTGCGGCCCGCCGCTGGGTGCTGACGGCCGCCTCGCTGGTGGTGGCTAGCCTCTACCTGGGTCTGGCCTGGGCCGCCTGGCCCGTCTTTGAAATTGCGGCCGATGAGCGCACGCCCATCATGCAGGTGCCCGGCTCGGTGAGCGTGGGCTGTCTGCTGCTGGGTTTTGTGATGCTGGCCATTGTGACTTTGCTGCGCTTGCCCCAAGTCTGGCGCGGCGAAGACCAGCATGAAATTGGAGCCGACGCATGACCGCCCTCATCATTGGTTTGTTCATCCTGGCCGCGCTGGCCTCGGTGCCGATTGCCCACGCGCTGGTGCTGGCTTCGGTGGCCGGTTTGTTCATCATCGACCGCGTGCCGGTGCACCTGGCGGTTGAGCAGATGCTCACGCAGACGCAAAGCTTTCCGCTGATCGCGATTCCCTTCTTCATGATGACCGGCGCGTTGATGGTCAGTGGTCGCCTGGGTCAGAGCCTGGTCAACCTGTTGACCATGATGATCGGCCGCGTGCACGGCGGCCCTGCCCAGGTGGGCGTGCTCTCGTCCACCATCTTCGGTGGCGTGTCGGGTTCGGCCGTGGCCGATGCTTCGGCGATTGGCTCCATGCTGATCCCCTGGCTCAAGAAGCTTGGTTACCCCGCGCCTTTTGCGGCCGGCACGCTGGCGGCTGCGGCCACCATTGACATCCTGATCCCGCCCTCGATCCCGATGATCGTGTACGCCTTGGTGTCGGGCGCGTCGATCGGTGCGTTGTTTGTGGCGGGCATCTTGCCGGGCCTGTTGATGTGCGGTGGCTTCATGCTGGTGTGCTACGTGCAAGGCCGTCGCCGCAACTTCCCGCGCGACACCACGCCGTTTGAGTGGGGCGCATTCGGCCACCAGCTGCTGCACGCCGGTCCTGCGCTGGCCATGCCGGTGCTGATCATCATCTTCCTGCGCTTTGGCATTGCCACGCCGACTGAGGTCAGCGTCATGTCCACGCTTTACGCGCTGGTGGTGTCGGGCGTGGTCTACCGCGACCTGAACCTCACCAAGCTCAAGGCCGCCGCCATCGAGGCCGGTGTGTCCACCGGTGTGGTGCTGCTGATCATCATGGCGTCGAGTGTGGTGGGCTGGATCGTGACCTACGAGCAACTGCCCGCAGCCTTCACGCAATACGCCAAGGAAACGCTGCAGCAACCCTGGCTGATCATCCTAGCCATGAACCTGATCATGCTGGCCGTGGCCATGTTCATCGACCTGCCGGCCGCCGTGCTGCTGCTCACGCCGATGTTCGTGCCGCTGGCCTCTGCCGTGGGCATGGACACCATCCAGCTGGGCATCATGATGATCGTCAACCTCTCGATCGGCCTGTACCACCCACCGATCGGCACCACGCTGTTTATCACCAGCTCGATCGCCAAGGTGCGCATCGGCGACGTGGTGAAAGAACTGATCCCCTTCTATGTGGTCGCCATCGGTTTGCTGTTGGGCTTTGCCTACCTGCCGTGGCTGATCATCCGCTGAACCTTTTTCACTGAACTGACATGAGCAATCTTCAAGAATTGGCCCAGGTGGCCTGGCGCATCCGCCGCTACGCGGTGCGCATGGGCGAAGTGCAAGGCCAGGGCTATGTCGGCCAGGCCCTGGGCTATGCCGACGTGCTGGCCGTGGCCTACGGCCATGCGATGAACTTCCGCGCGGGCGACCCCGATTGGGCCGAGCGCGATCGCTTTCTGCTCTCGCACGGGCACTACGCCATCGCGCATTACGCCGCCATGATCGAAGCCGGGATCATTCCCGAGTCCGAACTCGAAACCTACGGCAGCGATGACAGCCGCCTGCCCATGTCGGGCATGGCCACCTACACGCCGGGCATGGAAATCTCGGGCGGCTCGCTCGGCCAGGGCTTGCCGATTGCAGTCGGCATTGCGCTGGGCTTGCGCCACCAAAAAAGCCCGGCCTTTGTTTACAACTCCATGTCCGACGGCGAGCTGGACGAAGGCTCGGTGTGGGAAGCGGCCATGTCCGCCGCGCACCACGGCCTGGGCAACCTGATCTGCATGGTCGACATCAACAACCAGCAGGCCGATGGCCCGTCCAGCAAGGTGCTGGGCTTTGAGCCCTTGGCCGACAAGTGGGCCTCGTTTGGCTGGCATGTGCAGCGTGTGGACGGAAACCACCTGCCCGCCGTGTTGCGCGCCTTCGACACCGCACGCCAGCTCACCGAGGCCAAGCCCCGCGTGATCCTGTGCGACACGCTGATGGGCAAGGGCGTGCCTTTCCTGGAAGCGCGCGAGAAAAACCACTTCATCCGTGTCGATCCGCCCGAGTGGCAGCAAGCGCTGGACATTCTGGATTCCACCAAACCCTGAGGCCTGAGAGATGAACGCTGTGACCGACAAGAAACCCCGGCTGACCACCTCGGCCATGATCGCCTCCATTGCCAGCGAAGGCCAGCGCGTGCAGGCCGCCCCCTTTGGCAAGGCCCTGGTGCAGTACGCCGCCGAGCACCCTGACGTGGTGGGCATGACGGCGGATCTGGCCAAGTACACCGACCTGCACCTGTTTGCGCAGGCTTACCCCGAGCGCTTTTTCCAGATGGGCATGGCCGAGCAGCTGCTCATGGGCGCTGCAGGCGGCATGGCCAAGACCGGTCTGGTGCCCTTTGCCACGACCTATGCCGTGTTCGGCACGCGCCGGGCGTATGACTTCATCCACCAGGTGATTGCCGAGGAGAACCTCAACGTCAAGATCTGCTGCGCCTTGCCGGGTCTCACCACCGGCTACGGCCCCAGCCACCAGGCCACCGAAGACCTGGCGATGATGCGCGCCATTCCCGGCCTGACGGTGGTGGACCCCTGCGACGCGCTCGACATCGAGCAGGCCGTGCCGCAGATTGCCGCCCACCAGGGCCCGGTCTACATGCGCCTGCTGCGCGGCAACGTGCCGCTGGTGCTGGACGAATACAACTACAAGTTCGAGCTGGGCAAGGCCAAGCTGCTGCGCGAAGGCGCCGATGTGCTGGTGATCTCCAGCGGCTTCATGACCATGCGCTCGCTCGAAGTGGCCAAACAGCTTGAAGCCGACAAGGTCAACGTGGCCGTGCTGCACTGCCCGACCATCAAGCCGCTGGACAACGCCACCATCCTGGCCGAAGTGCGCAAGCCGGGTCGTCTGGTGGTGGTGGCTGAGAACCATTCGGTGATCGGCGGCCTGGGCGAAGCCGTGGCGGGTCTGCTGCTGCGCGAAGGCGTGGTGCCCGGCAAATTCCGCATGCTGGCGCTGCCCGACGAATTCCTGGACGCGGGCGCTCTGCCCACGCTGCACGACCGCTACGGCATCTCGGCCGAGAAGATGGCGGCGTCGCTCAAAGGCTGGCTGGCCTGAGCGCTTCGCCCAGAAAGTCCACGAACGCCCGCACCCGCGCAGCCGATTTGTGCTGCGCCGGGTAGACCGCATAGATGTCGGCGTCGGGCGTGGTTCCATTGTTAAATTCAAGTTAACAATGTATTGAGTTTCAGTATGGTTGTTGCAGTGACTCGACAGCACAATGGTGCCATCGTCATTCATCCAAAAAGCAGCTTTCACCATGAACACCTACCGCATCGCCACCATCCCCGGAGACGGCATTGGCAAAGAAGTCGTCCCAGCAGGCAAGGAGGTCATGCAGGCACTGGCCAAGGCCTGCGGCACCTTCAACTTTGAATTTGAGAACTTTGACTGGGGCGGTGATTACTACCGCCAGCACGGCGTGATGATGCCGGCCGATGGTCTCGATGCACTGCGCAACAAGGACGCCATCCTGTTCGGCTCGGCCGGTGATCCGCACATCCCTGATCACATCACGCTGTGGGGCCTGCGTCTGAAAATTTGCCAGGGCTTTGACCAGTACGCCAACGTGCGCCCGACCCGTATCCTGCCCGGCATCGATGCGCCCCTCAAGCGCTGCACGCCCAAAGATCTGGACTGGGTCATCGTGCGTGAAAACTCCGAGGGCGAATACTCGGGCGTGGGTGGCCGTGTGCACCAGGGCCATCCGATTGAAGCGGCCACCGATGTGTCCATCATGACCCGCGCTGGCGTGGAGCGCATCCTGCGCTTTGCCTTCAAGCTGGCCCAGTCGCGCCCGCGCAAGCTGCTCACCGTGGTGACCAAGAGCAATGCCCAGCGCCACGCCATGGTGATGTGGGACGAGATCGCCCTGCAGGTGTCCAAGGAGTTTCCGGACGTGAAGTGGGACAAGGAACTGGTGGACGCCGCCACCGCCCGCATGGTGAACCGTCCAGCCACGCTCGACACCATCGTCGCCACCAATTTGCATGCCGACATCCTGAGCGATCTGGCCGCCGCGCTGGCGGGCAGCCTGGGCATTGCGCCCACCGGCAACATCGACCCCGAGCGCCGCTACCCCAGCATGTTCGAGCCCATCCACGGCTCGGCTTTTGACATCATGGGCAAGGGCCTGGCCAACCCGGTCGGCACCTTCTGGTCGGTCGTCATGCTGCTGGAGCACCTGGGTGAGAACGACGCGGCACAACGCTTGATGAAAGCCGTGGAGACCGTGACCGCCAACCCGGCGCTGCACACGGGCGATCTTGGCGGAAAAGCCCTGACGGTGGATGTCACCCAGGCTGTATGCAAGGCTTTGGCTTGAGGCCATGATGCAGGGGCTGGGTGCCCCTGTCGGTGGCCCAGATGAATGGTTCTTCGCTCCCTCGTTGAAAGGTTTGAACATGCGTTCCAAGTTTCTACCCTTGGCCATTGCCTGCGCCTTGCTGGCGTCTGTGAATGCGTTGGCACAGGACTACCCTGCGGCCAACAAAACGATCACCTTCGTGCTGCCGTATGCCGCAGGCGGACCGACCGACAAGGCAGCGCGCGACCTGGCGCAGGCCATGAGCAAGGCTCTGGGCGGGCACAGCATCGTGGTGGACAACTCGGCGGGTGCCTCTGGCTCGATTGGCACGAACAAGGTGGCCAAGGCGTCGCCTGATGGGTACACGCTGCTGTTCACGCACATCGCCCAGGCCACGTTGTCGAGTTTTTTCCGCAGCTTGCCCTACAACGTCGAGAAAGATTTCGAGTATCTGGGCTTGGTCAGCGAGAACCCCATGAGCCTGATCGGTCGGCCCAATCTGCCGGCCAACAACATGGCCGAGCTGGTGAGCTGGATCAACGCCAACAAGGGCAAGGTCAACATCTCCAACGCAGGGCCGGGCTCGGCATCGCACCTGTGCGGCATGCTGTTCCAGACCACCATCAAGGTGGACATGACCTCGGTGCCCTACAAAGGCACGGCACCGGCGATGACCGATTTGATTGGTGGGCAGATTGACCTGATGTGCGACCAGACCACGACCACGATCCCGCAGATCGAAGGCAAAAAGGTCAAGCCATTTGCTGTTACCACGCCGACCCGTTTGACTTCGCCTGCGCTAAAGGACCTGCCCACCATGCAGGAAGCCGGGCTCAAGGATTTCACCATCACGATCTGGCAAGGCCTGTATGCGCCCAAGGGCACGCCCGCTGCGGTGCTGAAAAAGCTCAATGACGCCCTCAAGGTGGCCGTCAAAGATCCCGAGTTCATCCGCAAGCAGGACGCCGGTGGGGCATCGGTCATCAACGATGCGCGCAACGATCCCGCAGGTCACAAGGCTTTTGTCATGTCCGAGGTGGTCAAGTGGGCGCCGGTCATCAAAGCCGCAGGCGTGTATGCCGACTGAAAATGGGCATGACGGGCCAGCCCATGGCGGATGAATGCCTTTATCCTCAAGGGCTGTTCACCTCGCTGGAAAACTTTCTGCCATGACCGACCCACAAACCGTGTTGCGCCAGCTGTATCACGTGGCCGTGCAACGCGCCTTGCCCTTGCACAACACCGCTGCCCATTTGCCTTCACCCCCCAAGGGGCGCACGCTGGTGTTGGGTGCAGGCAAAGCCGGTGGCGCCATGGCGCAGGCGGTCGAGGCCTTGTGGCCGCAGGACGCGCCTTTGTCGGGTCTGGTGGTCACGCGTTATGGCCACACGCCACCCCGCCCTGAAGGCTTGCCCGAGCGCATCGAGGTGGTCGAGGCCTCGCACCCGGTGCCCGATGCTGCGGGGCTGCAAGCGGCTGAGCGGATTCTTGAGCTGACCCAAGGCCTCACAGCCGATGACCTGGTGCTGTGCCTGATCTCGGGCGGCGGCTCGGCGTTGTTGACTTTGCCTGCCGAGGGCTTGAGCCTGCAGGACAAGCAAGCCATCAACCGCCAGCTGCTGGCCAGCGGCGCCAACATCGCCGAGATGAACTGCGTGCGCAAGCACCTCTCGCGCATCAAAGGCGGACGCCTGGCCGCGGCCTGTGCGCCTGCGCGCGTGGTCACGCTCACCATCAGCGATGTGCCGGGCGATGACCCCTCCATCATCGCCAGCGGCCCCACCGTGGCCGATGCCAGCACCTGCGCGGATGCCTTGGCCATCTTGCAGCGTTACGCCATCGATGTGCCCGACGTGGTGACCCAGGCTTTGCAGTCCGGCGCATGGGAAACACCCAAGCCCGGCTCGCCGGTGTTTGAGGGGCACAGCGTGCACATGACCGCCACACCCCAGCAGGCGCTGGAGGCCGCAGCCGAGGCGGCCCGTGCGATGGGTTTGAATGCTTACATCCTGAGCGACGAGATCGAAGGCGAATCGCGCGAGGTGGGCAAGGTGCATGCCGCACTGGCGCGCGCGGCCGCCAAAGGGCAGGGCCCGTTTCAAAAGCCCTGCGTGATCCTGAGCGGTGGCGAGACCACCGTCACCATCAAGCCCCAGCCTGCAGGCACGCCGCGTGGACGCGGGGGCAGGGCGGGCGAGTTTTGCATGGGCTTGGCTCAGGCTCTGCAAGGCCAGAGCGGCGTGTGGGCCCTGGCGGCAGACACCGATGGCATTGATGGCATCGAAGACAATGCGGGCGCCCGCGTGGCGCCCGACACCCTGGCGCGGGCCTTGGCGCTGGGCCACAAAATTGACGACCATCTGCAGCGCAACGATGCCTATGGCTACTTTGCAGCGCTGGGCGATCTGGTCATCACCGGCCCCACACACACCAATGTGAACGACTTCAGGGCGATGCTGGTGCGCTGACCCTTGGGGGGATTTTTGAAGCACGCCATTGATGTGCATCAAAACGACAGAGGCCATGCTCTGGCACATTCAAGCCCATCATGTTGGCTTCTGTCCTGACCTCTTCTGCTGAATCACCTGCCGCTGTGGCGGCGGGCACCGTGCTGCTTCGCCGTGGCGAAGAGGTTGACCGGATCTTGTACATCGAGCAGGGCAGGGTGGTGCTGGGGGTTTTGCAAAACGGGGCCATGGAGCACCAACTGGGCGAGGTCGAAGGGCCTTTCTGGCTCGAAGCCGCTTCGGGCTTGCTCGGTTTGCAGCACGCCGTGGACGCTGTGGCCCAGACTGCCGTGCACCTGCACCATGTGTCTGTGCCGGAGTTTCTGGCCCAGGTGCGGGCCTTGCCTGCGGCTTCGCAAACCCTTTTGATGGACATGGCCAAGTCGCAACGCCAGCAGACCGAGCTGGCGGTGAGCCGACTGGCCAAAGATGCCGATGCGCGTTGTGCCGAATGGCTCTTGCGCCATGCCGAGCCCGATGCGCAGGTGGGTGGCTTGGCGGTGACTTTGCATGAACGCAAACGCACCATTGCGGCGCAACTGGGCATTGCACCCGAAACTTTTTCGCGTGTGTTGAAGCATTTGCGCGATCGTCAGCTCATCAGTGGCGCAGGCCGTGTGTTGGGTTTGCCCAATCCGCAGGCCTTGCGCGAACTCGCCGGGGTTTGAGCACACCCACAAAAAAGGGCGGTGCCGTGTCAACGGCACCGCCCTTTGGCGTTTTGGCAAACTGCGCGGTCAACCCATCTTGGAGGGCAACCACAAGGCAATGGCCGGGAAGCTGATCAGGACCACCAGGCGGAACAAGTCCGTCACCACAAAGGGGATGACCCCTTTGAAGATGGTCGTGAAGCTCACGTCCTTGACCACGCTCTTGATGACGAACACGTTCATCCCCACCGGCGGGTGAATCAGGCCCAGCTCCACCGTCATCACGATGATCACGCCAAACCAGATCGGATCAAAGCCCAACTGAATGATCACCGGATAGATGATGGGCACCGTCAGGATGATCATGGCCATGGCGTCCATCAGGCAGCCCAGCACCAGGTACATGACCATGATCAGCGCCAGAATGCCGTAACGGCCCACACCCAAGCCGGTGAGCATCTCGGTCAGCTTTTGCGGCACTTGCGTGATGGTCAGGAAGTACCCGAACAACAAGGCGCCGATCAGCACGGTGAACACTGCAGCCGATGTGCGCGTGGCCGAGAGCAAGGCTTCGCGGATGCCCGCACGGTCGAGCTTGCCGCGCAACACGCCCAGCAAGAAGGCGCCGCTGGCGCCCACACCACCGGCTTCGGTGGGTGTGAAGAACCCGCCGTACAGACCACCGATCACGAACATGAACAGCACCAGGGGCGCCCACACATCCTTGAGACCGTTGAAGCGCTCGCCCCAGGACTTTTGTTCACCGCGTGGCAGCAAGTCGGGCTTGACGCGCACGATGATCATGATGGTGATCACGTACAGCAGCATGGCCAACAAGCCCGGCACGATCCCGGCCATGAACAGCTTGCCGATGTCTTGCTGCGTCAAGATCGCATACACCGCCAGCACCGTCGATGGCGGCAGCATGGCGCCCAGCGTGCCACCGGCGGCAATCACACCGGTCGAAAACGACTGCGGATAGCCAAAGCGGCGCATCTCGGGGTAGGCCACCGAAGAGAAGGTGGCCGCAGTGGCAACCGATGAGCCGCAAATGGCCGCAAAGCCACCGCAAGCCAGAACCGTGGCCACGCCCAGACCGCCGCGCATGTGGCCGATGAAAGCATTGGCGGCGCGAAACAGCTCCTTGCTCACGCCCGAGACAGACACAAAAGCGCCCATCAGCATGAACATGGGAATCACCCCGAAGGTGTAATCGGTCACCGTGCGCATGGACGACTGGCCAATCAGCTTGAGCGCAGGGCCTGGCCCTGCGATGTAGGCATAGCCCGTGACCCCCACCAGACCCATCGCCATACCGACGGGCACACGCAGAAGCATCAGGCCAAACAGCACCAGAAAGCCAATGATGGCTACGGCATCAGGACTCAGATCCATGCCTTACTCCACGTCTTTAAGTTCAGGATGTTCTTCCAGCGTTTCAGGCTGGAAGATCAGGCGCCAGGTACGTATGGCAATCAACAAAACGGCACACACGTCCCCCATCCAGGCGATGGCAAAAAACGGCCAGGTCGGCAGGTTCAGGTCGTAGGTGAGCACGTTGTCGTTGTAGGTGCCGCGCACCTTGTCAAACAGCATGATGGTTTGCACGGTGACCACAAACAGCAGCACCAGCGTGGCAAAGACATCGATGAAGCGTTTGAGGCGTGCGTTCGACAAACTCCAGATCAGGTCCACGGTGATGTGGCTGCCCCGGTAGCTGGTGGCGGCAATGCCCCAGAAGATCAGGATGCCCAGCATCAAACGACCGAAGTCGTAGGCGTCCGGGATCGAGGTGCTGAAGAATTTGCGCAACAACACCGAGATGAAGATGTTGGCCGCCACCAGTCCGACAAACATGGCGGCCATCCACTCGATGGAATCAATGATGCGGTCAAAGACATTCTTCTTGACCGCGGTCGAGGTCTGCATGCCGCGTCCTTACATCGCTGATTTGTACTTGGCCAGTGACTGGCGCAGGGCGTTCATCACAGCCGCTGGGTCTTCGCCGCGTTTTTTCACGTCCTCGCCCCACTGCTTTTCTGCGGGTGCCACGGCGTCTTTCCAGGCCTTGACCTGGTCGGCTGTCAGCTTGTAGACCTCGCGGCTGCTGTCGGCCGCCAGTTTGTTGTGGCCTGCGATTTCAAAGTCGGCCCAGGCGCTGCCGACTTTCTCGGCCCACTCGCTGGTGCAGTGGCTGTCCACGGCGGCTTTCTGGTTGGGCGACAAGGCGGTGTATTTGTCCTTGTTCATGACCCAGACAAACGGGGTCACATAGAACGGCACATCCATGTGGTACTTGACGACTTTGTCGATGCCGAACAAGGTCAAAGAGCCCCAGGGGAAGGTGATCGCATCGGCCACGCCACGCTCGAGCATGTCACGCGATTCGGGCGCAGAAGCTTGCACGTTGGTGCCACCCAGCATGGTGATGACCTGGCCCACCGTGGCGGTGGCTGGGCGCACTTTCATGCCCTTGATGTCGGTGGGCAAGACGATTTTCTTGCGGGAGTGGAAGGCACCTGGATCGTGCACGAAGGCAAAGCAGAAATGCACTTCCTTCATTTCCTTGGCCGCGTAGTTGCGGTACCAGGCGTCCACCGCAGCCGAGCCAGCTTTGGCGTTGGTGATCATGAAGGGCAGCGATGTGGCGGCAAAGATGGGGAAGCGGCCAGGCTGGTAGCCAGGGTTCACATAAGAGAAGTCGGCGATGCCGTCGCGGGCCATGTCGTAGTGGTCAAAGGCCTTGCCCAGCTGCTCGGAGGGGAACAGCGTGGTGTTGAGCGAGCCGCCCGAGGCTTTCTTCAAGCTCTCGCCCCAGGCCTGCAAGGCGGGGTTGAGCGCGTGCTGCGCGGGCACCCAGCTCGACATCTTGATCATCACGTTTTTGTCTTGTGCCTGAGCGAGCGAGCCCAGGCTCAAGGCCACCAGTGAGGCGCTCAGGGTGAGCAGGCGTTTGCTGGTTGAAAAGTTCATCGTTTGTCTCCAGTGTGTTGTTAAAAATGATAGGTGTGATGAAAACGTGAATTCATCCTAGACCCTTTTGGCCAGGCCAAACAGTAGGGCTTGTACCCAAGATGACAGGGGGGAATTCATGAGGTGATGCGGGGATTTTTCATCCACCGGATGGGTTGCGCCACCACGGGGCGTGCCGGTGCGCCGCTTTGAACCAACGCCGCATCCAGTGACTTGCCTGCTTCGTCTTGCAAGGCCGCTTGCCGGATGCGTGCAATGCTCTGCACTTGCTCGGCCCCGCTTTGGCCATCACGCGGCGCAGCGGTATGCGTGATGATGTGCATCAGGTTGTCTTTGCCGCGCTCATTGGTGCTGCCGTAGCCCTTGATGAGTTGCCCGCAGCGTGCCACTTCATGGCCCAGCGCGGGGTCGCGCTCTGTGGCCTGTGTCACGGCGGCGGTCCATTGCTCGATGGCCTGCTGCTCGGCTTGGTAGCGGCTGCCCAGCGGGCGCAAGACCTTGAGCCTGGCCATCAGCCGCAGCGCCAGCATGCCGGTGATGGAATGTGTGCCGATCTTCAAAGGCATGGCCCAAGGGGCTTGGCCTTTGGCGACACGGGCGCGGTCCCAGCGGATCAGTTTTTGCGCCAAAGGGGTGGGCAGCAGGCCCGCCAGCTCGGGCACGCCGGGTTTGAAGTGGTCGTAGATCTTCAGCAGGTCGGCCTCTTGCGCCTTGACCTCGCCGCGCACCCTGTGCAGGCGGGACTCGCGGCTTTTCAGGTCGGCCACGCGCACCACATCGTCAAAGGCCATCCACAAGGCCAGCCAGCGTGCGCTTTCTTCGGTCACGGGCCAGGCTTTGGCGTCAGCGGCTTGAGACTTTTGTTCCGCAGCCCAGATGGACGAGAGTCGGCGCAGGTAGTGCTGCGCGTAGGCACGGTTTTGGTATTCGAGCACACGGGCATAGCCCAGCGACACCATGGTGTGCAGCGGCGCAGGAAAAGCTTGGGCCACTGCATCGGGTACGGCGGGCACGGCGGGCGCGGCCTGCAGGGGCGGTGCCATCACCGCTTCGATGAAACTTTGTTGCTGGCGTTGCGCGGCAATGGCGTCATAGGCCATGCCAAAGCCGCGCAGGCTGGCTTGCGCGGCTTTGCCGGTGTGGCCAATCACGGCCTCGTAATCGGCCCGTGTAAACGGCAGCAGCCCGCTGGCCGCGATGCAACCGAACATGACGGCGCTGACCACCGTGCCGGATTCCCGCGTCATGCTGGCCATGTCCACGATGTGGTGTGTCTGGCTGTGTGTGCTGACCAGTTCGCGCAGTGCGGCATCGTCCTTGCGACCATCGCCCATGCTCATTTTTTCGAGCGTGGTCAGGATGCGCGATGACGACGTGATCACGCAGCTGTGCGCTGCCGAGGTCAGGCCGTTGCTGATTTGCCGTGCGGTCTCCAGCAGCTCGGACGAGACCAGCGCATCGAGCCGACCGGGCAGGGGGTTCAGGCCCAAGACCGGCTGCTTGCCACCCAGCGCGCTGCGAGGCTGCGGAAAGATTTCAATGTAATAGGTGGTGGCCCCGGTGCGCTGGGCCACGCCCGGAATCGAGGTCGCTTGCGCCGGGTGGTCCGCATGGCGGGCCACATCGACCAGCCAGTCGGCCAGCACGCCGCCGCCTTCGCCGCCCAGGGCGCACAGCAAAATGGAAATGGGTTGGGTCATGTTCGGTCTCGGTGCGGGGCTTCAGGCCGGTTGCAACAGGCGCACCACGCGGCTTTGCAGGCCGTGCCACAGGCGTTCATGCCACTTGGGGTTTTGCACCACTTCGGCTCGGTAGAACGAGGGGCACAGCGTGGCCGCGTGGGCGTTTTCGCCGCACAGGCCGCAGCCCACGCAGCCGTCAATCACAGTCGCCACCGGGTCCACTTTCAGTGGATCGGGGTTGTCTTTCAGCGTCAGGGTTGGGCAGCCCGAGAGGCGAATGCAGGCGTGGTCGCCGTTGCACACGTCTTCGTCCACGCCGTATTTCACGCGCTCGACCCGCTCGCCTTTGGACAAAAGAGAGGCCAGCCAGGGCTTGATGCGGCGCTGGCGCTCCAGCTGGCATTCGCCTTCGGCCACGATCACTTTGAGACCCTGGAAGTCGGTGCTGAAGGCCTCGGTCAGCGTGGCCTGCATGTGGCTTACTTCGTAGGTGTGCACCGTGCGCAACCACTTCACCCCCAGGCCTTTGAGTGTGGACTCGATGGTCTGGTCGGTGTGCACCAGGCTCTGGCGCTTGTCGGTGGCGGCGTCCTTGGTGGTTTCTGCGGGGGTGTTGATGATGTCCTGTGTGCCGGTGGCCGAGGTGTAGCCGTTCTTGAAGATCAGCAGCACCGCATCGTCTCCGTTGAACAGCGCGCTTTGCACGCCGGTGAGCAGACCGTTGTGCCAAAAGCCACCGTCGCCCATGACCGACAGCACGCGCCGCTTCATGAGCGGCGACACGCCCGCCCGGCTGGCCAGGCTCATGCCGTAGCCCAGAATGGAGTGGCCCACCGAAAACGGCTCGAAGGTGGCCAGCGCATGGCAACCGATGTCACCCGAGATGTGCACCGGTCCGACGTCTTGCTGGGCCAGTTTGAGGGCCGAGAACACCGGGCGCTCGGGGCAGCCAATGCACATGCCTGGCGGGCGCGGGGGCAAGCCTGTGCCCAAAGCCGTTTGCACTTGTTGGCGGCGGGCCGCATTGGTCTGCAGCCACTGCGGCGTGTGCGCGGGGATCAACTCGGGTCGGTGCTTTTGCAAAAACTTGAGCAAGCCTTGCGCCATCACTTCGGCGGTGTATTCGCCGCCTTGCGGCAGCATGTCTTTGCCATGCAAAGGGGTTTGCAGATCCTGGCGGCGCAAGGTCAGGGCCAGCTCTTGCTCGATGTATTCGGGCTGGCCTTCTTCGAGCAAAAGCACGGCCGATTTGCCCGCGCAAAAGCGGGTGAGTTCTTCGGGCACCAAGGGGTAGGTCACGTTGAGCACGAGGATCGACAGCGTGCATTCGCCAAAGGCATCGGCCAGCTCGAATTGCTGCAGGGCGCGGATCAGCGTGTTGTACAGGCCGCCCTGAACGATCAGGCCCAGGTCCTTGTGGGTGCTGCCTTCAAAATGTTCGTTCAGCTGGTGCTCGGTGATGAAGCGCCGCGCTGCGGGCAAGCGTTCTTCGGTCTTGCGCTTTTCATGCACAAAGGTCACTGGCGGGTGCGCCAGGCGCATGTAGTCAAAGCCTGCGGGGTTGTCCAGCAGGTGGCGTTTGGAGATTTTGGGGGCCTGGTTGTCGCGGGTTTCAAAACTGCCGCGCACATGGCAAGTGCGGATGCGCAGCTCCATCATCACCGGCATGTTGGACGCTTCTGAGAGCTGAAAGCCTTGCTCGACCATGTGCACCATCTGGCCCAGTTCGGGGCGGGGGTCCAGCAGGCACATGCCCGACTTGAGCGCATAGGCGTGCGTGCGCTCCTGGATCACGCTGGCGCCTTCGCCGTAGTCCTCGCCCACCACGATCAGCACACCGCCAGTCACGCCCGGTGACGACAGGTTGGACAGCGCATCGGCCGCCACGTTGGTGCCCACAATCGATTTCCAGGTCACCGCGCCGCGAATGGGGTAATGGATGGACGCGCCCAGCATGGCCGCAGCCGACGCTTCGTTGGAGCAGGCCTCCACATGCACGCCCAGCTCGTCCATATAGGGCTTGGCTTGCACCATGACGTCGAGCAGGTGCGAGACCGGTGCGCCTTGGTAACCGCCCACATAGCTCACGCCCGATTGCAAAAGCCCTTTGGTGATGGCCAAAATGCCTTCGCCGTGAAAGACCTCGCCATCGCCCTTGCGCAGGGCCTTGATCTCTTCGTGAAATGAAACTTCCAAAGCACGCTCCTTGCGTTGTTGCAGCCCGCTGGCATTCCTGGGTAGGCTCCTACCAAGACCATCTTACGTATAAGTGCATAAAATAATCTGAATAAATGGTATGCACTGAATGAATATCAAAGACCTGGATCTGAATTTGCTGCGGCTGTTTGACGCGGTCTGGCGCACGCGCAGTGTGAGCCTGGCCGCGCAGCAGCTGGGCATGTCGCAACCGGCCGCCAGCCAAGGGCTGGCGCGCTTGCGCAGCATGTTGGGCGATGCCTTGTTTGAGCGCAGCGGCTCGGGTGTGCGGCCCACGCCACGCGCGGATCGGCTGGCGCAGGCGGTGCAGACCGCGTTGGGCACGATCGAAGAAGCCCTCAATGCTTCGCAGGTGTTTGATCCCATGCGGTCGCAGCGTGTGTTGCGTGTGCATTTGAGTGACATTGGTGAAGCCCGTTTTTTGCCCGATCTGGTGCTGGCCTTGCAGCGGCTGGCCCCGGGCATGCGGCTCGAAGCCTGGCCGCTGGCGCACGACAAAATCGGCGCAGCACTGGACAACGGCCAACTGGACTTGGCGATCGGGTTTTTGCCCGAAGTGGGCGAGACCATGCAGCAGCCCTTGTTGAGCGACCGCTATGTGGTTCTCTTGCGCAAAGGCCATCCGGTGGCCAAACGCTGGGCCAGGCTCCAGAAAGCGGGCAGCCCCCATGCGGACGAGGTGCACGCGCTGTTGGCCGAGCTGGAGTTTGCTGCGGTGCGCACCCATGCAGACACCTTGCGCATTCTGGAGCTGATGCATTGGCAGCACCGCTTGCGCTTGACGGTGAGCCATTTCCTGTCCTTGCCTGGCATCGTGCGCAGCAGTGATCTGGCCGTGTTGATGCCGCGCAATTTTGCCCAGGGCTTTGCCGTGGCCGGGGCGCTGGACATCATCGAGCCCGATTTGCCGCTGCGGGACTTCACCGTGTCCCTGCACTGGAGTCAGCGTTTTGACAAAGACCCTTGTTTGCAGTGGTTGCGTGCGACCATGACCCAATTGTTCCATTCATCCCGACCATGACCTCTTTCAAACCTTACCTCAGCACAACGGAAGCACCCAGCCGCGCCGAGGTGGACAGCCTGCGTGGCTTGAGCGTGCTGGAATTTGGCACCGAATGGTGCGGCCATTGCCGTGCCGCCCAGCCCCTGGTGGCCCAGGCGCTGGCACAGCACCCGCGGTGGCAGCACATCAAAGTTGAAGACGGCGCAGGCCATGCTTTGGGACGCAGTTACCGTGTCAAACTTTGGCCCACCCTGATCTTTTTGCGCGACGGTCAGGAAGTGGCCCGCCTGGTGCGCCCCACGGCCGTGCAGGACGTGTTGGCTGTGCTGTCGGCCTGAAGCATGGCGAACTTAGCGGTTTGGCTGGTGCCGATCGAAGCCGCCCTGCGAGCGCAGGCCGATGCGCAGCAGGCCGATGCGCAGCAGGCCGTGCCCATGAAGGCCTACATGTTGGGTCAGTTCGAGTTTCTGGGCATCCGCGCAGGCCCTCGGCGTGAGGCACTCCAACAGGCCCTCAAAAGCTTGCCCCAGTTCACGGGCAGCGCCGATGAACTGCTGGCGCTGGCCCAAGCGCTGTGGTGCCTGCCCGAGCGCGAGTTCCGATACGCGGCCATCGATCTGCTGGCCAAGCACCACAAGCGCCTGGATGTGAGCGCCTTGCCCGGCATCTTGCAGCTGGTGCAGACCGATCCTTGGTGGGACACGGTCGATGGCCTGGCCGGGGTGGTTGGCGACGTCTTGCTGCGGGCCAATGCCAACCAATCCGATGTGCAGCGCCACATGGACGCTGGCCTGATGCACACCCACCTGTGGGTGCGCCGCGTGGCCATGCTGCACCAGCTGGGCTGGCGTGAGCAGACCGATCAGGATCGTTTGTTTCGTTATGCGCTGACGCTGGCGCCGGAGAAAGATTTTTTCATCCGCAAGGCCATCGGTTGGGCCTTGCGCGACCATGCGCGCACGCGGCCCGATGCGGTGCGGGCTTTTCTGGCCCGGCATGCCGATCAGCTGTCAGGCCTCACGCACAGGGAGGCGGGCAAGCATTTGGCTTGAAGTGCAAAATGCTGTATAAATATACAGGCATGATGCCAGAACCGTCCATCGCCATTCCCCTCAGCCAGATCAAAGGCCGTGGCAGCGCCACGCGCCTGGCGCACCGATTTGAAAAAGACGAACGTGAGCCTTTTGACGACGGCTGGCAGGCCGACCCTGAAGAAGCCACACGCACCACCACCACCTGGACCTGGGAAGAGGCCAAAAGCGCCATCAGCCGCAACACCTCGCCCGACATCGGCTTTGACCGCTCCATCAACCCCTACCGGGGTTGCGAGCACGGCTGCAGCTATTGCTATGCCCGACCGTCGCACAGCTACCTGGGCCTGTCGCCGGGGCTGGACTTCGAGACCCGTTTGATCGCCAAAAAGGGCCTGAAAGATCGCCTGATCCACGAGCTGGCCAGCCCGCGTTACAGCCCCGGCCTGATGGCGCTGGGCACCATCACCGACGCCTACCAGCCCCTGGACCGTGAACTGCGCCTGACCCGCGAGGTGCTGCAGGTGCTGCACGACTGCCACCACCCCATGGCGGTGGTGACCAAGGGCAGCGGCATCGAGCGCGACATCGACCTGCTCGCGCCCATGGCAGCGCGTGGGCAGGCGGGCGTGTATGTGAGCGTGACCACGCTCGACGCCGACCTGGCCCGGCGCATGGAGCCTCGCGCTGCTGCGCCTTGGCGGCGCTTGCGCACCATCCGCACGCTGGCCGATGCGGGTATCCCGGTCGGGGTGAGTGTGTCGCCGCAAATCCCCTTCATCAACGACGACATGGAACAGGTGCTGGAAGCCGCCCGTGACGCCGGGGCCACCAGTGCCTTTTATGTGGTGCTGCGCTTGCCGTGGGAGCTGGCACCGCTGTTCAGGCAATGGCTGGACCTGCATTACCCCGACCGCGTAGCCCGTGTGATGGCCCGCATGCACGATCTGCGTGGCGGCAAGGACTACGACGCCAGCTTTGCCACGCGCCGCAAGGGGCAGGGCATCTGGGCCGATCTGATCGCCCAGCGTTTTGACAAAGCGTGCAGGCGGCTGGGCCTGAACCGCCAGCGGCACGACTGGCATGTGGACGGCTTCAGACCGCCTGCTGTGGGCGGGCAGATGGGTTTGTTTTGAGAGGGCGCTTCGCGTGGGCGGGCTGTTTCAGCAGGCACAATGGGCCCATTCCTGAACTCTGATGGTGCATGACCATGGAACTTTCTTCTTTTGATGATCTGTTGCGCATGGCGATGCAGCAAGACAGCCTGCAACGCCTGTTGCTGGTGTTCTGCCAGGCCGAGCTGCCGGAGGATGCCACGCCGCAGCAAAAAGCGGAATTCAATGCGGGCGAAGGCGGCGTGCTGGTGCCCGTGGCCAGCGTCGATAAATTCCCGGAAGCCTTGGGATCGTTTGCCAACTTGCACGACGAAACTGTGCAGCACGGCATTGCGTGGAACGTGCTGTTTGTGGCGGCCATGAACCGCCAAGAGAACGAAGACGCAGACCACATCGCGGCCGTTGACCAGACCCTGGAGGCCATGGTCTCGGCCATCAAGGGCGGTCAGGTGGATTCTTTTGTGCCCTTCGATCCTTCCGGCTCCGTGGTGGCGCTGGGCGCTTGACGCCGGACGCATGGCCGAGATGTCAATGAACACTTTTCAAAACAGCCGGTATTTCGCTTTCACACCGCAGGCCATTTTTGCAGCCATCCAGAACCCTGAGCGCCTGGCCCGCTGGTGGGGGCCCAACGGCTTCACCAACCAGTTCGAGGTTTTTGACTTTCGCGCGGGCGGCCGCTGGGTGTTTGACATGGTCGGGCCGGATGGCACGCGCTATGCCAACGAGTCGGTGTTTGCCCACATCGAAGAGAACCGTCAGGTGGTGATTGACCACACTTGCGCGCCTTTGTTCAGGCTCACCATCACGCTAGAGCCTGAAGGCGAGGGCACGCGGGTGCATTGGCTTCAGGTGTTTCAAGATGCGGCGTTTGCGCAGGCCATGAAACACATTCTGGAGCCTGCCAATGCACAGAATCTGGAGCGCCTGGAACGCGAGTTGGCTGGGGTGGTGTGATCTGCCGCACACAAGGGGCGTAGCGCCAGTTTCCTGCAGATGACACAGGCGAAGAACAGGCACAGAATGCCTGTCCGATCACTGACTGGAGATCCATCATGGATGCAGCTCAAAACAAAGTCGCCATCGATGCCCTCAACCGCATCATGGAACTGGAACTGGCAGGGGTGGTGAAGTACACCCATTACGCGCTCATGATCTACGGCTACAACCGCATTCCGATCGTCTCATGGATGAAAGGCAATGCTGATGAAAGCCTGGTGCACGCGCACAAGGCGGGGGAGTTGGTCACCTTGCTGGGTGGTCATCCTTCGCTGAAGATCGGCCCTTTGCTGGAAACCGAACAGCACGACATCGGCGAGATCCTGCGCGAGAGCCTGGAACACGAGAAAACGGCGCTGGCGGCCTACTATGACCTTCTGAAAGTGGTGGAAGGTCATTCCGTTCATTTGGAAGAATATGCGCGCGAGATGATCGTGATCGAAGAGTTGCACCACGACGAAGTCAACAAGATGCTGCGCCGCCCGGGCCAGATGGCAGCATTCCAGGACTGACAGGCGCTGAACAGCGCACCTGTTTCATCCCGCCAGCAAAGCGCCCGCGTCCTCGTACCAGAACATCAGCGCGGCATCGTAGCTCTCCCACACGCAGCCGTTGCAACCCCGCCCGCAGCACGAGGTGGGCTCGGGCGGCGGTTCGCGGAAATCATGGCCTGCGGCTTGCAGGCGCTCCTGAAACTGGGCAATCCCCCGGCGCACGGCGGCGCGTTGGGCTTCGTTGGGGTCAATGATGGGGTGTTCGTTCTCGGAGGGCATGTCTGATTGTCCGTCAGCCGCAGGCGGGTGTTTGCGCCAGAACACGGCGCCCTTGTGTGAGCACCGTTTGGTTCGCACACATAGGAGGCAGCTTCAGCAGCTGGCGCAAGCCTGCAAAGCTTTGGCGGTCTGTAGACGTGTCTCCTCGATCAGAAAATCCAGAAATACCCGGGTGCGTTGTGGCATGAATTTGCGGGTTGGCACGGCTGCGTACATGCTCAGTCGGCCCGTGATCCAGGGCGCCAATACCCGCACCAGTTCACCGCGTGTCAGATAGGGTGCCACCATGTCCATCGCCATCGACGTGATGCCCGCGCCATCGAGCGCTGCGCGCAGCAAACTGTCGGTGTGGTTGGCCAGCAGCACGGGCTGGATGTCGAGCTCGGCCGGCTGCGTCGGGTTGTCGGGGCACCACATTTGCCACACGCGTGGTCGGATGTGGGGCATTTTCAGGCGCAGGCAATCGTGCTGAACCAGCTCTTGCGGTTGCTGCGGCGTGCCGCGTTGGCGCAGGTAGCCGGGCGAGGCCACCAAGATGGCTTCGGACTCCAGCACCTTGCGTGCGATCACATCGCCGTCAAAACTTTCATCGGTGCCCAGCAAGGTGATGTCGAAATCCTCGATGGGTGGCTCACGCAGGCTTTCCACCTCCAGCTCGATCAGGATCTTGGGATAGCGTCTGCGGAACTCGGCCAGCAAAGGTGCCACCACATAGGTCGCCAGCACTGGCGGCGCGTGCAGGCGCAGCAGGCCCGCCAGTTCGGTGGTTTGTGCGCTGACCACCGCATCGGCTTCGTCAATGTCCTGCAGGATGTTGCGCACGCGGCCCAGGTATTGCTGACCCGCCTCGGTCAGTGACAGGCGGCGGGTCGAGCGCTGGAGCAAGCGCGTGCCCAGGTGGTCTTCCAGATCGGCCACCAGGCGCGTGACCACCGGCGCTGACATGTCCAGCGCACGGGCAGCGGCGGCAAATC
>Ga0228702_1000100_pt1 | contig 79791 bp, 74 predicted proteins | sample McNCre217_Aug_MG_2_FD_178018 | JGI IMG/M metagenome (GOLD analysis project Ga0228702, IMG submission 178018) | Freshwater microbial communities from McNutts Creek, Athens, Georgia, United States - 20-17_Aug_MG | ecosystem: Environmental > Aquatic > Freshwater > Creek | place: USA: Georgia... | reverse complement strand
CCTTCCCATCCCGAACAGGACAGTGAAACGACTTAGCGCCGATGATAGTGCGGATTCCCGTGTGAAAGTAGGACATCGTCAGGCTCTTATAGCCCAAAACGCCCCACCATCCGGTGGGGCGTTTTGCATTGTGCGCTCATACCCGTATTACGTCATTTATCCGTGTTCTAAGCAGTTGGCTGTACTTAACTTAACGGCTTGCCTGTATCGCGGCATACTCACTTTCTCTTTATTCTGGTGGCAAGACATTTACTCAGGAGCCCACCATGCCATTTGCGCCTCATCAACCTATCGGTCTGGTGCTCGCAGATCCACATCCCGTCATGCTCGATGGCCTACGAAGGGATTTGCAAGATTGGCCGGAATTCCACATCCATTCATCTGTTAGGGATGGTGAGTCGGCGCTGAAAGCGATCCACCAGTACCGGCCAGACTACATCGTGCTGGATTTGCCGCTGGCGAAAAGAAGTGGCTTGGCTTTGATCCAGGAGTTGCAACTTCAGGCATTCAATACGGTGCCCATTGTGTTCACGGGTGGGCATATGGGTGATGTGATGCGTGCCATTGATCTGGGGGTTCGAGGATTGGTGTCAAAGAATAAGCCGAAAGAGATTCTGGCCCGTTGCATCCAGGCGGTACACAGCGGTCAAACCTGGCTTGATCGTGAGTTGACTGAGGAAACCATGACCTTGCTGCTACAGCAGAAGAAGCAAAAGAGCCAGGCTTCTAAGGTGCTGACGCCGCGAGAGCTGGATGTGGCCCGAATGCTCACGCAAGGCTGGCCGAACAAAAAAATTGCTAACAAGCTGTGCATCAGTGAAGGTACAGCCAAGCTGCATCTGCACCACATTTACCAAAAACTCAATTGTCCAGGACGAATGGCGCTGATGCTGTACATGCAGCAGAACGGATTGTCGTGAGCGAGACATTCGTATCGATGAACAGTCGCACATTGAACTCAAGGAGCCAGTATGAGACGAGAAGCACAGAGCATGAACGCGGACGAAATCAAATCAATATCTGAGCACTACCGGCGCGCTGCAGAGGAATTGTTGTACGCCTATCAACGCAACAAGGAGGCTGCCCGGCACCATGAATCCGGCGCATTCAAGGCGGCATCTCACCATGTCAAGCTGTCAAAAAATCATTCGTTCATTGCGCACGAACACTTGAAAGAGGCTGCGCTCAAAAGCGATCATCTCAAGGAGGTTGACGTCTTTTATGGCGTTGGCACTGCACCCGTGTCGGACAGAAAAGACCATTGATGCGTGCTTTCCGACTGTTGTTAATTTGGCACTTTGTATTGTTGCGCACAGTAAGAGTGTGAGTGCAAACATAGACTGGCCCTAGCTTGAATACCAAGCGTGGAAGGAGACAAAATGTCAATTCGCGTCCTGCTATCTCACAAGCACAAAACAATTTCCGAAGGCATCGCATCGGTGTTGAAGCACCACGCCGATATCGAGTTGGTCGGCATGGCACATGATGATGACGGTACGAGGCTGCTGTCTGACGAAGTGAGGCCGCAAGTGATTGTCTTGGGCGTCAATCCCCAAGGCAAAGCCGATGTCGGTTTGACGCGTTGGCTGATGCAGCACCGTCCAGGTTTGCATATTGTGGCCTTGACCGCCGATTGCGATCGGAGCTCCGTGATCCAGATGCTGGATGCCGGTGCGATGGGCTATGTCTCAACCACAAGCAGCATCGATGAAATCATGCAAAGCATCCGAGCGGCGGCCGTAGGGCGTGTTTATTTGTGCCAAGGGGCTGCCACGGCCATGGTCGACAGTTACAGACGCCGAGGCTCTGGTGCTGGCATTCGTGGCCAATTGGGCGACCGTGAGTCCCAGGTCTTGCGCTTGATTGCAGATGGGTACTCTTCAAAGGAGATTGCCCGTAACTTGCAAATTGCCCCCAGCACGGTTGAAGTTCATCGCAGAAACATCATGCGCAAGATCGGCCTGCACAAGGTGGCGGATCTGACGCGCTATGCCATCCGCAATCAACTGGTCGCGATTTGACGCCTCATGAGCTGGTTTTGACCAGCTCATGGGCCACAGCTTCAGCCACTTTGATGCCATCGACCCCCGCAGAAAGAATGCCGCCGGCATAGCTGGCACCTTCCCCTGCGGGGTAGAAGCCGGCCGTGTTCAGGCTCTGGAAATCTTCGCCGCGAGGGATCTTCAGCGGTGATGACGTGCGCGTCTCCACCCCCGTCATCAACGCATCCGCCATGTCGTAGCCTTTGATTTTCCGGCCAAAGGCGGGCAAGGCATCGCGCATGGCCGTGATCGCGTACTCGGGCAAGACGGTGGACAGATCGGTCAGTCGGATGCCGGGTTTGTAGGAGGGCGCAACGCTGCCCAGGGCCGATGAAGGGCGGTGGGCCAGAAAGTCGCCGACGCGCTGCGCCGGGGCCTCGTAGCTGGAGCCACCTGCTTCAAAGGCCCGACTCTCGAGTTGGCGCTGCAACACAATGCCCGCGAGAGGGTGAATTTCTTTGCGAAGCGCCCACTGAGCCGCTTCTTCGGCGAGTACCGTACCGTCTTCCTCGCCAAACGCAGCCAGCCATGCTGCTGGTTCCTGAGGGTAATCCGGTGGATCAATGCCCACCACCATGCCTGCATTGGCGTTGCGTTCATTGCGCGAATACTGGCTCATGCCATTGGTGACCACGCGCCCGGCTTCACTGGTCGCGGCTACGACCGTGCCGCCAGGACACATGCAAAAGCTGTAAACGGTTCGTCCGTTGTGCGCGTGGTGAACCAGCTTGTAGTCGGCCGCACCAAGCAATGGATGGCCTGCGTGGCGTCCCCAGCGCGCCCGGTCAATCACGCTTTGTGGGTGTTCGATGCGCACGCCAATCGAAAACGATTTGGCCTGAAGCAAGACGCCACGGCGGTGCAGCATGAGCACGGTGTCGCGCGAGCTGTGGCCGAGCGCCATGATCACATGGGTGCAAGGCAGGCGGTAGGTCTGCCCGGTAGTTTGATCCAGCACCTGCAGCGCGCGCACTTGCCGGGATGTGTTTTCTTCAGCCAGCTCAAGATCCACCACCCGTTGTTCAAAGCGGATTTCGCCGCCCAGAGTGATGATCTGTTCGCGGATGTTTTCTACCACTTTGACCAGCTTGAAGGTGCCAATGTGCGGGTGCGCTGCAAACAGGATGTCGGCAGGCGCTCCGGCCTGGACGAATTCATCCATCACTTTGCGCCCCAGGTGGCGCGGGTCCTTGATCTGGCTGTAGAGCTTGCCGTCCGAAAAAGTGCCTGCACCGCCTTCGCCAAACTGCACATTGCTTTCGGGCTGCAACACCTTTTTGCGCCACAGACCCCAGGTGTCCTTGGTGCGTTCGCGCACCGTCTTGCCCCTCTCCAGCACGATGGGGCGAAAGCCCATCTGCGCCAGGCTCAGTGCGGCAAACATGCCGCAAGGCCCGAAGCCCACCACCACCGGCCGCTCACCCTCCTGTTTGCCAAACCCTGCGGGTGCATGGCAGGGTGGATGCCATGCCATGTCGGGTGTGGGCTGGATGTGCGGGTTCTTTTCGAACTGCAGCAACAGGGCCGCTTCGTTGTGTGCATCGTTCAGCGTGATGTCCACGATGAACACCGCCAGCAATTCAGCCTTGCGCGCATCAAAGCTGCGCTTGAACACATGCAGCGTGTCGATATCGTGTTCAGGGATGCCAAGCGCCTGGGCCGCCAGTTGCCGCAAGGCGGCTTGCGGGTGTGGCGGTGGGGTGCGGTCCTCGTCGGTTTCAGAAGGTGCGTCCGCAGCGCGGCACACTTCGACCGGCAAGGCGGCCAGGGGGAGCTTGAGTTCGGAAATTCGGATCATGGTCGTGGCTTGTGTTTATCAAGCAGATGCCGTGATTATCGTCTGCCTCAGGCGAGGCAGACGCGAATAGGCATAGGCCATCAGGCGGGCAGGAAGCCTTCGATCGACAGGTAGCGCTCGCCCGTGTCGTAGTTGAAGCCCAGCACGGTGGCGCCTGCGGGCAGCTCAGGCAGTTTTTGCGCGATGGCCGCCAGCGTGGCGCCGGAAGAGATGCCCACCAGCATGCCTTCTTCGTGCGCCGAGCGGCGGGCGTATTCGCGTGCGGCTTCGGCATCGACCTGGATCACGCCGTCGAGCAAGCTGGTGTCGAGGTTCTTGGGGATGAAACCAGCGCCAATGCCCTGGATGGGATGGGGTGCAGGCGCACCGCCCGAGATGACGGGCGAGGCGGCAGGTTCGACAGCGAATACTTTGAGGTTCGGGAACTTGGCTTTGAGCACGCGTGCCGTGCCCGACAAATGGCCACCTGTGCCGACGCCAGTGATGAGGGCGTCGATGCCGTCAGGAAAGTCCGCCAGGATCTCTTGTGCGGTGGTACGCACATGCACATCGATGTTGGCCGGGTTTTCAAACTGCTGGGGCATCCAGGCCCCGGGCGTGCTCGCCACCAGTTCCTCGGCGCGGGCGATGGCACCCTTCATGCCTTTTTCGCGGGGCGTCAGGTCGAAGGTCGCGCCATAGGCCAGCATCAGGCGGCGGCGCTCGATGCTCATGCTGTCGGGCATGACCAGCACCAGCTTGTAACCCTTGACTGCGGCCACCATGGCCAGCCCGATGCCGGTGTTGCCCGAGGTGGGCTCGATGATGGTGCCGCCGGGTTTCAGTGCGCCGGACTTCTCGGCGTCTTCGATCATGGCCAGCGCAATGCGGTCCTTGACCGAACCGCCAGGGTTGCTGCGCTCGGACTTGATCCACACATTGGCGTTTGCGCCAAACAGGCGGTTGATGCGCACATGGGGCGTGTTGCCGATGGTGGCAAGAATGTTCGAGGCTTTCATGGCGGTGTCCAGTCTTGGGCAAAGAGAAATAAAAACCCATTGTGCGTGAAAGCTCAGACCCTTGTAGGCATGAGCTTATGCCTGCAGGTGATAATCAGGGGGTGAAGCTCGCCAGACCGCCGCTGGTGCAATCTGGGAAACCAGGCACTGGAGGAACGTCCGGACTGCACAGGACAGCGCAGGAGGTAACACCTCTCCACCGTGAGGTGAGGATCAGAGCAACAGAGACGAGCCGATTCAGTTCGGGTGAAACGGGCAATCTCTGCGCGCAGCAATACCAAGTAGGCCAGCGTTGATGTGGCTCCGCAGAGCTGGCGGGTAGGTAGCATCGAGCCGGGTGGGCGACCCCCGGCCCAGAGTAATGGCGGTCACGCAGCGGGCAACCGCTGTGCACAGAATCCGGCTTATCGGCGAGCTTCACACCTTTTCCCACGCACCAGGTGCACCATGAAAAAAGGCCCCGAAGGGCCTTGATCTGCTTTGCCGTGTTCAGCTGCGGGAGGGCATCAGGCTGGCGGCGAGTGCAAACACCGAATTGGGGGCGGTGATTTTCATGGGCGCGGCCTTGGGTTTGGCAAATACGCCGCGCTTGACCGAGGGTTGCGGCGCCGGTTCTACAGCCACACCCTTGGCGCGTTGTTCGGCCACCAGCTGACGCAGGCTGATGGATTGCAGGTGCGCCAGCATCTTGTCGTTCAGACTGGACCACAGCTCGCTGCTCATCCAGCTGCCTTCGGCGGACAGTTCTTCGGCAGATGGAGCGTCAACAGCCGCAACGATGTCGGCCATGGTGATCTTGTCGGCGTTGCGGGCCAGCGAATAGCCGCCTCCCGGACCACGGGTGCTCTCCACCAATGTGTGCTGGCGCAACTTGCTGAACAGCTGCTCCAGGTAGGAAAGAGAAATGTGGTGGCGCTCACTGATGGCGGCCAGGGACACGGGGCCGCGGTCTTCCCGCAGCGCCACATCGATCATGGCGGTAACAGCAAATCGGCTTTTGGTGCTCAAACGCATGGTGTTCTCCTTGAAGCGTTCAACTCTCCTGCTGGGGCAGGGCTGCCCTGTTCCAGGCCTTGTGAACCTGCCAGGGGACAGTACAGCCATTGTCCCAGACTGGCAGAGCAGTTGGGGGTGACCTCGCTCAATTCAAGGCCAAATTCTCCGGGGCAATTGTTGAAATGTGTAAATCCGAAGAAGTGTTCAGAACCGTTCGCCTGTGGCCAGGGGGCGCCACTCTCCTGCCGCCAGTGGTGCCAGACCCAGTCGGCCAATGCGCTGGCGTCGCAGCTCCTGCAGAGGCAACCGCTCGGCCAGCCACTGTGCAAACCCTTCGCCTTGGGCGGCCTTGCCTGCGATCCGAAGCACGGCCTGGGTGTCGGTCTGGCGGTTCAGGCTGACGCGAAAACCGGGAAAGCACAGACCTTCAACCGTGGCCAGCTCAACGGTGCCTTTGACCGTGGCCAACCACTCTTGTTCCAGCGGGTTCCGCGGGTCCTGTAAATGCCGTAAAACACCCGGGTCTTCCGAGAAGACACACAAACCACTGGCACCTCTGGGCAGGGGCAGGGCCATTTGCAGCCGCGCCAGCCGTTCAGGGCGCCAATCCGGCCTGGCCTCGCTCCGTACCAGGGCCTGAAGGGCGGCCAAGGTGAGGGGCTTGTCTGGACGTTGGAAGGCCACCACCGTCAGGGCTTGCAAGGCGGTGTGGCGTGACAGGCGATCCACCTGCACGGGTTCGTCCTGCACCCGCCGAGCCGGATCGGTGACCACCTGACCGTTGACCTGCACCGCACCCGCAAAAATCAGCGCTTCGGCTTCGCGCCGGGAGCAGCCTTGCGTGGCGGCCACCCGTTTGGACAGGCGCTCGCCTTCATGGTTCAGACTCATGCCTGCACGCTTTCGCGGATGTGGTCGACATGCGCCTGCAGAGAACGCGCCGCCACAGGCCACAGGCGTGGGGGCACATCGTCATAGGCTTTTTCGACCCAGTCCTGCAGCGTGCCGTGCGGCAGCGCCTGCATGGCCGCCGCGATTTTGGCTTCGCGCTTGAGGCGGTGCGCCTTGAGTTGGGTGATGGCCTGCAGGGCAAATCCGAGCACATGGCCGTGCGCGGGCAGGATGAACTCGATGGCGTGGGCATCGCAGGCTGCGGCCAGCTTGTCGAGCGACGCGAGGTAGTCGCCCATGTGGCCGTCGGGTGGGTCGATCACCGTGGTGCTGCCGTTGAGCACATGGTCGCCCGAGAACAGCAGACCGTCCTCTTCGAGCACCAGGCAGACATGGTTGGCCGCATGGCCCGGCGTGTGGATGGCGCGCAGGGTGTGCGTCAAGCCCGCACCTTCGAGCACCAGCCGCTCGCCGTCGGCCAGCTCGCGCTCGGGCGTGAACTGGCTGTTGGCTCGGGCGGTCGGGCGCGAACACAGGCCCAGAATGGGCGGTTTTGCATCGCACAGGGCCTGCAACGGCGCTGCGCCGGGCGAGTGGTCGGGGTGCGAATGGGTGCAGACGATGTAACGGATCTGCCCACCTGCGGCGCGCCACAGGCGCTCCAGGTGCTCGGCATCGGCCGGGCCGGGGTCGATGGCGATGTAGCCGGTGTGTGGATCGCCCACCAGGTAGCTGTTGGTGCCGGGGCCGGTCATCACGCCCGGGTTGGGGGCGGTCAGGCGCTGCACGTTTTTCAGCAGCGCCACCGGCTGCTCGCTTTGCCAGTCCAGGTGGTGCACGATCTGACCGTCGGGGCTGACCAGGGCGAGCTCGCCAAAAGCCGACTCATGTTCCATGTAGCGCTCTTCGCGGCCAGAGAGCCAGCCGCCGCGGGGGCAGCTCGTCCACAGCGGCTCTTCGGTGGCGGCGCAGGCAGCCAGCACCTCGTCCACCGTGTTGAACGCCTTCAGGCGCTCCAGTGTGCGGATGGTCGGGAAGATGATGAAAAACTGCCCCGCCTCGTGCCGGGCCAGCGCATCCTGCGGGCGCACCCAGACGGGCTCGAACTGCTCGGCCTCGTCGGCCACAGGCGTTTGTCCTTGCGGCATGCGGGCCACCAGAAAGGGCACGTCAAAGCGGCGAGGCAAGTCGCGGTCAGTGATCCAGTGCGCCAGGATGAAGACTTGGTCGGCTGCCAACTGCAGGCCGTGGGCTGCACATTGCACCGCAAAGGGGGCCTTGCGGTCCAGCGCCGCGATGTCGGCTTCATTGGCCCAGCGACCGTCGGCATGGCGGGCAAACAGCACGCCCAGCTCCTCGAAGCTCTCACGGATGGCGGCAATGGCCTGCGTCAGGTGCAGATCGTTCTGGCCTGGGCGGCGGCTGGCATGGGAATGCGCTGCGGCATCGGCCGCGTCCACGCCGCCACCCGGGAAAACATAGGCACCCGGCGCAAAGCTGGCCGTCATCGAGCGGCGCGTCATCAGCACCTCCAGCCCCTGGGGGCCATCGCGGAGCAGCAAAACAGTGGCGGCCGGGCGCAGGGCCACGGGGTCGCGTTGGGGATGCAGGAGTTGGGCAAGTCGGACCATGTGCCATTATGAGTGGGCTTGCAGTGATAATTCACGCATGCGAATCCGCTTCACCAAAATGCAAGGCGCTGGCAACGATTTTGTCGTCCTCGACGAAACCCGTGGTCTGCTGGGCCTGTCCACGGCGCAGTACCGTTTTCTGGCCGATCGCCATTTTGGCGTGGGCGCTGACCAGATCTTGAGCGTGCGCCCCGCACCTCAATCTGGGCTGGACTTTGAATACGTGATCCACAACGCCGACGGCGGTGAGGTGGAACACTGTGGCAACGGCGCGCGCTGCTTTGTGCGTTATGTGCGCGACAAGGGCCTGACCGACAAGACCGCCGTGCGCGTCAAGGTGCAGCAAGGCGAGATCGAGCTGCGCATGAACCCCGACGGGCGTGTGACGGTCAACATGGGCGCGCCTGTGTTTGACTGGGAGCGCGTGCCCTTCAACCCCATTGGCCTCATCAGTGACCAGGTCAATGGCTGGCCAGTGTTCGATCTGGCCTTGGGCGAGCAGGGCATGGCCCGCGTGGGCGTGGTGTCGATGGGCAACCCGCACGCGGTGCAGCGCGTGGACAACGTGGACACGGCCCCGGTGTTGAGCCAAGGCCCACTGATCGAGAACCACCCGGCCTTTCCCCGCCGGGTGAATGCGGGTTTCATGCAGATCGTCTCACGCCATCAGATCCGTCTGCGCGTCTACGAGCGCGGCGCAGGTGAAACGCTGGCCTGCGGCACGGGGGCTTGTGCGGCCGTGGTGGCAGGCATTCGCCAAGGCTGGCTGGACAGCCGTGTCGATGTGCAGACCCATGGCGGCATGCTCACCATTGAGTGGGCCGGCCAGGCCGACAGCCCGGTCATGATGACCGGCCCGGCCACGCCCGTGTTCGACGGCGAAATTGACATTCCTGAACTTTGAGACGCATTGAGGACCTGACCCCATGACGACCGAACAACCCATGGCCCCGATCACCGAAGACGACATCGCGGACTACCTGGTCAACACGCCCGACTTTTTCGAGCGCCATGCCTCGCTGCTGGCTTCGGTGCAGCTCACGCACCCGCAAAGCCACCGCGCTGTGAGCCTGCAGGAGCGCCAGGCGCAGATGCTGCGCGACAAGATCAAGTCGCTGGAGCACCGCATCATGGACATGATCCGGCACGGCAACGAGAACATGATCCTCTCCGACAAACTGCACCGCTGGGCGTGTGAGCTGCTGGTGGCGCGCGCTGACGAGATGGCGGCTTTTGCGGTCGACAACATCCGTGAACTCTTTCAGGTGCCCCAGGTGGCGCTGCGCCTGTGGGGGGTGAGCGAGGCCCACGCCGACGCGGTGTACGCCCAGGGTGTGACCGATGCCGTGCGCGAGCAGGCGGCCGCACTGGAAACTCCCTACGTCGGCGCCAACACCGGCTTCGAGGCCGTGCAGTGGCTGGAGCAACCTGCGCAAGCGGCATCGCTGGCGCTGATGGCCTTGCGCCCGGCCCCTGGGCAAGCGGCTTTTGGCCTGCTGGTGCTGGCCTCGCCCGATGCCCAGCGTTTTAACAGCCAGATGGGCACCGAACTGCTGGAGCGTCTGGCCGAGCTGGCAGGCGCGGCCCTGTCGGTGCTGCGGGCGCAAGAGGCCTGACCTCCACGAAGGCGTTGGCTTGAACGACGCAAACACCCCCTTGGCTGGCGTGTCGCTCGACCCGTTGGCCTTGCGCTATCTGGACCATGTGCGTTTTGAAAAGCGCCTGGCCGCGCGCACTTGCACCCTGTACCGGCTGGACCTGGAGCGCTTGAGCACCATGGCCGTAGAGGCCTCGGTGGGTTTGACCGACGTGCAGCCCACCCACATCCGCCGCTGGGTGGCGCAAATGCACAGCGCCGGGCGCAGTGGGCGGGGCATTGCCCTGATCCTGTCGGGCTGGCGTGGTTTTTACACCTGGCTGGGGCGAGAGGGGCGCGTCAGCAGCAACCCGGTGCAAGGCGTGCGTGCGCCCAAGGTGGCCAAGCCCTTGCCCAAGGCATTGGGCGTTGATGAAGCGGTGCAACTGGCCGAACACGAAGAGGCGCAGGACGACCCGTGGCTCGAAGCCCGCGACGCCGCCATGGTCGAACTGCTCTACGGCTGTGGCCTGCGGGTGGGCGAGCTGACCGGGCTCGATGTGGTGCCCAGCGACAGTGCGCTCAAAGAGGGCCGTGGCTGGGTGGATCTGCAAGCGGCCGAAGTGCAAGTGCAAGGCAAGGGCAGCAAGCGTCGCACTGTGCCGCTGGGTTCGCAGGCGCTGGCGGCGCTGGAGCACTGGCTGGCGGTGCGCAGCCAGGTGACGGGCTTGCTGAACGCGCCTGTGCCTGGGGCGTCCAGCGCGGCGCTGGCGCTGTTTTCCGGGCGGCACGGCACCCGGCTGACGGCGCAGTCCATTTGGCAGCGGCTCAAACGCCGCAGCTTGCTTGCCGGACTGGCCACCCCGGTGCATCCGCACATGCTGCGCCATTCATTTGCCAGCCATGTGCTGCAGTCCAGCGGCGACCTGCGCGCGGTGCAGGAGCTGCTGGGGCACGCCAACATCACCACCACGCAGGTCTATACGCGGCTGGATTTCCAGCACCTGGCCAAGGCCTACGATGCAGCGCACCCTCGGGCCAAGCGCAAGGGGTGACGAGAGGGGCGATGTCGGAGGCGAAAATGAGCCCGACAATAGAGCCCCATGAAAACCCTCCGACTCAAAGAAGGCAAGGAACGCTCCTTGCTGCGCCGCCACCCCTGGGTGTTTGACTCTGCAATTGCCAAAGGCGGTGGCGATGCCGGCGAGACGGTGCGCATCGAGTCAGCGGCCGGGCTGTTCTTGGGCTGGGCCGCGTTCAGCCCGAATTCGCGCATCAAGGCCCGTGTCTGGAGTTTTGACGAAGGCCAGCGCATTGACGCCCGCTTCATCGAAGAGCGGATTGCTCAGGCGGTGGCCGCTCGCCAGTGGTTTGACATTCAGAGCGACGGCTTGCGCCTGGTGCATGGCGAGGCCGATGGCCTGCCGGGGCTGATCGTGGACCGCTATGGCGAGACCCTGGTGGCGCAGTTCACCAGTTGCGGCACCGAGCGGTTCAAGCAGGCCATTGCCGATGCGCTGCTGCAGGTCACTGGCCTGTCGCGCCTGTACGAGCGCTCGGACGCCAACGTGCGCAGCCTCGAAGGCTTGCCTGAGGTGACCGGCTGGCTGCGGGGCACGGGCGAGACCGAGCTGACCATCCGCGAACACGACTGGCAACTCACGCTGGACGTGGCCACGGGTCACAAGACGGGGTTCTATCTGGACCAGCGCGACAGCCGTCAGCGTTTTGCGCAGCACACGCGCCACCGCCAGTTCGGCAAGGTGCTCAACTGCTACTGCTACACCGGGGGCTTCACCATCGCGGCCCTGTCGGGTGGGGCGGGGCATGTCACGTCCATCGACTCGTCCGGCCCGGCGCTCGAGCGCGCTGCCGCGCATGTGCGGCTCAACGGTTTTGATGCCTCACGCACCCGCTTCATGGATGCGGACGTGAACGCCAGCCTGCGTGCCTTCATCGACGCGGGCGAGACCTTCGACGCCATCGTGCTGGATCCCCCAAAATTCGCGCCGACGGCCGCGCATGCCGAGCGTGCTGCCCGGGCCTACAAGGACATCAACCGCCTGGCTTTCAAGCTGCTGGTGCCCGGTGGCGAGCTGTTCACCTATTCGTGTTCGGGCGGCATCAGCGCCGACCTGTTCCACAAGATCGTGGCTTCGGCGGGCACCGATGCCGGGGTGGATGGTTTCATCAGCGAGCGCCTGCAAGGCGCGCCCGACCACCCGATGACGGTGAATTTCCCTGAGGGGGAATACCTCAAGGGGCTGGTCGTCGTGCGCAAGTGAGCTCGGGCCAGGCCCGGCAAGGGCTTGAAGACCCCGATACACTCCCCACCTCTTGTTGTTTCGTCGCTTTTTCGGAGACCTGCATGGCCCTCATTCCTGCCACCATCCTCACCGGCTTTCTGGGCTCGGGCAAGACCACCCTGCTCAAGCGCGTGCTGACCGAAGCCCATGGCCAGAAGATCGCCATCATCGAGAACGAGTTCGGCGAGGAGAACATCGACAACGACATCCTGGTGTCCGAGACCGATGAGCAGATCATCCAGATGAGCAACGGTTGTATTTGCTGCACCATCCGCGAGGACCTGCGTGCCACACTGCAGCTGCTGGCCGCCAAGCGCCGCAAGGGCCTGTTGAATTTCGAGCGCGTGGTGATCGAGACCACTGGTTTGGCCGATCCCGGCCCGGTGGCGCAGACCTTTTTCATGGATGACGAAATTGCCGAGACTTTTTTGCTCGATTCCATCTTGACCCTGGTGGACGCCAAGCATGCGGCCCAGCAGCTCAACGACCGGGTCGAGGCGCAGCGTCAGGTAGGCTTTGCCGACCAGATCTTCATCAGCAAGGCCGATCTGGTGTCGGCCCAGGAGCTGGACGCGCTGCAGCACCGACTCAAGCACATGAACCCCCGTGCGCCGCAAAAAGTGGTGCATTTTGGTGAGGTGGCTTTGGGCGAGGTGTTTGATCTCAAGGGCTTCAACCTCAACGCCAAGCTTGACATCGACCCGGATTTCCTCAGCGATGACGGCCATGACCATGTGCATGGCGAGCACTGCGACCACCCTTCGCACCAGCACGGTCACGACCATGCGCACGATCACCATGACCACGGACATGGCGAGCATTGCAATCACCCCTCGCATGCCCATGACCACAGCCATGGTCATGGCCACCACCATCACCACGATGACGATGTCAAAAGCTTCGTCTTCAAGTCCGATCGCGCCTTCGATCCGGCCAAGCTGGAAGACTTTCTGGGGGCCATCGTCAATATCTACGGCCCCAAGATGTTGCGCTACAAGGGAGTGCTGAACATGCGTGGCACCGAGCGCAAGGTCATTTTCCAGGGCGTGCACCAGCTCATGGGCAGTGATCTGGGGCCGATGTGGGGCGATGGCGAAGCCAAAATGAGCAAAATGGTGTTCATTGGCATCGATTTGCCCAAGGACATCCTGCTTCAGGGTCTGGAGCAATGCCTGATCTGACCGTGTGGGTGTGGCTTTTTTACAGAAGTTATTTTTAATCGGCCGCACCGGGGCTTTTGGTGGTTTCAGTCGCTACAATCGCCCGCCTGATGGCCTCCCTTTTGGGGCGGCAACAAACCCCAGAAGGTCAATCAACAGGGTTTACCCATGCAGATGAACAGGACCCCGGATCATCTGTCACACCATGGCAGGAGGCTGAGGCCTGCCCCGCAACACGGCTAGGAGACAAGACGTGAAGACGCCCGCCAAAAAAGCAGTCAAGGCTGCCGCCCCCAAGGCCAAAGCCAAGGTGGTCGCCAGCCCGAAGAAGCCGGTAGCCAAGGCGCCAGTAAAGCCAGCGGCCAAAGCCAAGACCGTGGCCAAAGCCGCTCCTGCTAAAAAACCAGTCAGCAAGACCGTGCCAGCCAAAAAGACCGTGTCAGCCAAGCCTGCGAAAGCCGTCAAACCGGTGGTCGCCAAAAAGGCCATACCAGCCAAAAGCACGGCCAAGCCCTTGGTGACCAAAGCCCCAGCCAAGGTGCCCACCAAAGAAGGTGTCAAGACCACTGCGGTCAAAGCGCCTTCTGTGGTGCCCAAGAAAGCGGCTGCGCCAGTGAAAAAAGAAGCCTCTGCCAAAGTGGCCCCAATCAAAGCAGCCGCCCCCGAAATGTCAGCGCCTGCATCAGCGCCGACACCTACCCCCGATCAGCCGGTCCGTTCCACACGCCCTTCGGCGCGTCTGGCCCAGATCACCGTGCCGTCCTTGCCACCCGCAGTCGCTTCGACGGCTGCCAAAGCCAGTTATTTGCCCAGCATGCCCACTTCTGTTGTTTCTGCCCCCGTGTTCCCTGTCAAAAAAGATGCCAAGCTGGCCAACAATTGGAAAACCAAGACGGTCGACCAGCTCTCCGATGCCGAAATTCTGGCCATGCCCGACGGCGAGTACATGAACGATTTGCAGATGTCGTACTTCCGCCGCAAGCTGGTGGGCCTCAAGCAGGACATCCTGGCCAACGCCGGCGAGACGACCGAACACCTGCGCGAAGACACGGTGGTGGTGCCGGACCCGGCAGACCGTGCCACGATCGAGGAAGAGCATGCTCTGGAGTTGCGCACGCGTGACCGTGAGCGCAAGTTGCTCAAGAAAATCGAGCAGTCCATCGTCCGCATCGATGCCGGTGATTACGGTTACTGCGACGAAACCGGCGAGCCCATCGGTGTGGGTCGCCTGCTGGCGCGACCGACGGCCACTTTGTCGCTGGAGGCGCAGCAACGCCGTGAGCTCAAGCAAAAGATGTTTGGCGATTGATCGTTCTCTTGCCCCGGTTCCAAAGCCCCTTTCAAGGGGCTTTTTTATTTTTGGGCTGGGCAGGCACCTTCGGTTGCTTGATGGTTTAAATATTTCTGTGTTTTTTTATTGATCGCAAATCCTTCAGGCGTTACTTTCAGAGGGGCTTGTAAGTCACTCATTTATATAGAAAATTTGCCCGTCAAATTGTTCGGTTTCGCTTGTAAGCTGTTGATTTCATTGAAAAAATCCTGACTTGACCTCTTGCGCAGACATCATTTCCTGATACAGTGCAAAAAAGTGCAATTAAGTGGGGAAAAGTGCCCCTTGATTGTGTGTTCATTGAAAAAAGGTGCTTGTGGTGTTTCAAGGGGCTTCGTCGCTGAGTCTGGATGCCAAGGGACGGCTGTCTGTGCCGACCCGGCACCGTGACGTCCTGAGCGCCAACGCGCAGGGCCAGCTGACCATCACCAAGCACCCGCACGGTTGCCTGATGGTGTTCCCCCGTCCCGAGTGGGAAAAGTTCCGCGAGCGCATCGCCCAGTTGCCCATGTCAGCCCAGTGGTGGAAGCGCATCTTTTTGGGTAACGCCATGGACGTCGAGATGGACGGCACCGGACGGGTGTTGATTTCTCCCGAATTGCGCCAGGCGGCCGGTATTTCCAAGGACACCATGCTGCTGGGTATGGGCAACCACTTCGAGCTCTGGGACAAGGCCACTTACGATGCGCAGGAAGCGCAGGCCATGCAGGGTGACATGCCTGACGTGTTCAAAGACTTCTCGTTCTGATGAGCATGAGCGACGTCCCCTTGATCCATACCACCGTGTTGCTGCACGAGGCTGTTGAGGCCTTGCTTTCCGGCGGCGCGGGTGTGGATGGTGCTTATGTTGATGCCACCTTTGGCCGTGGCGGTCATTCTCGTCTGATCCTTTCGCAACTCTCGAGCAAAGGTCGGTTGGTGGCTTTTGACAAGGATCCGGATGCGATTGCGGAGGCGCAGACGATTCAGGATGCACGCTTTGCCATTCGCCATGAAGGCTTTTGCCATCTGGGTGAGTTGCCTGCTGGCAGTGTCGATGGGGTCCTGATGGACTTGGGGGTGAGTTCCCCCCAGATCGACAACCCCGTGAGGGGTTTTTCTTTTCGTTTTGACGGTCCGCTGGACATGCGCATGGATACCACGCGCGGGCAGAGTGTGGCCGATTGGTTGGCCACTGCAGATGTGGATCAAATCACGGAGGTGATACGTGACTATGGCGAAGAACGGTTTGCTTTTCAGATTGCAAAGGCGCTTGTGGCTCGCCGACAAGAGCGGGGCCCAATTTCATCCACCGCTGAGCTGGCCCAGCTCGTGGCTGACACGGTCAAAACCCGCGAGCCGGGCAAGGACCCTGCAACGCGGACATTTCAGGCTTTTCGGATTTTCATCAACGCCGAGCTTGAAGAGCTTGAACAGGCGCTAGAGGCCAGCCTGAAGGTGTTGGCGCCGGGCGGCCGCTTGGCAGTGATCAGCTTTCATTCGCTGGAAGACCGCATCGTCAAGCAGTTCATCGCCAAGCATTCCAAAGAGGTGGTGGACCGCCGGGTGCCGTTTGCTGCACCCGTCGCCATGCGCCTGAATGCGCGGGGCCGCGTCAAGCCCGGCGAGCAGGAGGTGCAGGCCAATCCCCGCTCGCGCAGCGCCATCATGCGTGTGGCCGAGCGCACGGAGGTGCCGGCATGACGCGCCTGAACATCGTGCTGCTGCTGGCCTTGGTGCTCAGTGCACTGGCGCTGGTGCATTCGCAGTACGAATCGCGGCACTTGTTCATGGCCTTGGAGGCTGCACGCAAAGAGGCCAGTCGCCTGGAGGTTGAGCGTGATCGCCTGTTGGTGGAGCGCCGTGCCCAGGCCACCCCGCTGCGGGTGGAGCAGTTGGCGCGTCAGCAACTGCAAATGCGCATGGTGAGTCCCGGCATCACGCAGTACGTCAATGCGCCGTCTGCCGCCGCCAAGTCGCCAGGAGTTCAGCCATGAGCCGCAGTGTGCAGCTGAGCTCCAGTCCTTTGCTGGCCAGCAAGACCCCGGTCTGGCGCAGCAAGCTGATCGTGGCGGCCATTGCGCTGGGGTTCATCGGCTTGGTGGTGCGTGCGCTGTATGTTCAGGTCATTGAAAATGCCTACTACAAACGGCAGGGCGAAGTGCGATTCGCCCGCACCTTGAGTCTGCCGGCCAACCGTGGCCGTGTGCTGGACCGCAATGGCTTGTTGTTGGCATCGAGCGTGCCTGCGCCCAGCATCTGGGCCAACCCCGATGACCTGGAGCGCGACCCGGTCAAACTCAAGCAGTTGGCCAAATTGCTCGACATGAGTCAAGCCGAGCTGGGCAAAAAACTCGAAAACGAAGACAAGACCTTTGTCTGGTTGCGCAGGCAACTCGACGAGTCGGTGGTCAAGGAGATTCTGGCGCTCGACATCAAGGGCGTTTACAGCATCAAGGAATACAAACGCCTCTACCCTGAAGGTGAAGCCGCAGCCCACATCGTGGGCTTCACCAATGTGGAAGACCAGGGTCAGGAGGGCGTGGAGCTGGTGTTCCAGAAGGCGCTGTCGGGCAAGGCCGGTTCGCGCCGTGTGATCAAGGACCGTCTGGGGCGCGTGGTGGAAGCCGTGGGCGAGACCATCCCGCCGGAAGACGGGCAAGACCTGCAGTTGAGCATCGACAGCAAGGTGCAGTTCTTCGCCTACCAGAAGCTGCGTGACGCCGTGTTGGATAACAAAGCCAAGGCGGGCAGTGTGGTGGTACTCGATGCGCAGTCCGGCGAAGTGCTGGCGCTGGCCAATTACCCCAGCTATTCACCAGACAAACGTGTCAACCTCAGTGGCGAGCAGCTGCGTAACCGGGCTCTGACCGACTCCTTTGAGCCTGGCTCGACCATGAAGCCGTTTGCTGTGGCTCTGGCGCTGGAAAAAGGCCTGGTTAAACCCGAAACGCCGATTCAGACGGCGCCTGGGCGCATCACCATCACGGGCTCGACCATCACGGATGCGCACCCGCATGGCGTGCTGACGGTCAATGAGGTCATTCAAAAGTCCAGCAACGTGGGCACCGTGAAGCTGGCCATGCAGATCGAGCCCCGCGAGATGTGGGAAATGTACTCGCAGGTCGGTTTTGGCCAGAAGCCCCAAATCCCTTTTCCTGGGGTGGTGAGTGGCCGTTTGCGGCCTTACAAAACCTGGCGGCCCATCGAGCAGGCCACCATGAGTTATGGCTATGGCCTGTCGGTCAGCTTATTGCAAATTGCGCGCGCCTACACCGTTTTTGCCCGCGACGGTGAAGTCGTGCCGTCTACCTTGCTCAAAGCGGACCAGCGTGTGTCGGGTGTGCGCGTGTTCAGTGAAGAGAATGCCAAAGCCATGCGCAAGATGCTGCACATGGTGACTGGACCTGGCGGTACGGCCCCCAAAGCCCAAACCATGGGCTACTCCGTGGGTGGCAAAACAGGCACGGCCCACAAACAAGAAGGCAAAGGCTATGCGGGGCACAAGTACCGTGGCGTCTTTGTGGGCATGGCCCCCATCGAGCAGCCTCGCATCATTGTGGCGGTGATGATCGACGAGCCCACCAATGGGCGTTACTTTGGTGGCGATGTGGCCGCGCCGGTGTTCAGTGAAACGGTGCAGCAAACCCTTCGCCTGCTGGGTGTCCAGCCGGACATGGCCGTCAAACCCCAAGTGGTGACCAAAGCCGTGGAGGAGTCGTTCTGATGCGCGAACTCCACACCCCTCAAGAGGCGGCACGCTGGTTGCATCAGCGCGTGACCGGGGTGCTGCGCACCGACAGCCGGCAGGTGCAGCCCGGTGATGGCTTCATTGCCTGGCCCGGTGCCGTGACCGATGGGCGTCAGTACCTTGACAAGGCCCTGGCACAAGGCGCTGCTGCCTGCCTCATGGCGGCCGAAGGCAGCGAGCCCTGGCACGCCCTGCAACCGACGGACCGCCTGGCGGCGATGCCCGGCCTCAAGGCGATGACCGGCTTGGTGGCTGACGCCTACTACGAACAACCCAGCCGTCGCTTCGATGTGCTCGCAGTCACGGGCACCAACGGAAAAACCTCCACCGCCTGGTGGCTTGCGCAGGCGTTGGGCTCGCCCGAGTTGCAGCGCTCATGCGCCTTGGTGGGCACTTTGGGTGTGGGGGTGTTGCCGCAGTTGGAAGTCACGGGCATGACCACCCCCGATCCGGTGCTGATGCAGGCCCGTTTCAGGGCATTTGCCGATGCGGGCGTCGGCTTCTGCGCGATCGAGGCCTCCTCGATCGGCTTGGCTGAGCACCGTCTGGATGGCACGCGCATCCGCACTGCCATCTTCACCAATTTCACGCAAGATCACCTGGACTACCACGGCAGCATGGATGCGTACTGGACGGCCAAGCGTGCGCTGTTCCTCTGGGAAGGCTTGCAAGCGGCGATCATCAACATCGACGATGCGCATGGCGCCCAGCTGGCGCAGGACCTCTGCGGCGGTGCGCTGGACGTGTGGACCTGCTCACGCCATGGCACCGCCCGTCTGCAGGCCCGCTTGCAGCCTGGGCGGCAGGGGCTGAGCTTCGATGTAGTGGAGGGGCTGGACAGTCAGCGTCTGGACACCGGGTTGATCGGTGACTACAACGTGGACAACCTGTTGGGCGTGATCGCCACTCTGCGTTCGGTGGGCATTCCGCTGGCGCAAGCGGTGCAGGCTTGCCGTAGTCTGAGCGCCGTGCCTGGACGCATGGAGCGCGTGCATGCGCAGCCGGAGGCGCCGCTGGCGCTGGTGGACTATGCCCACACTCCTGATGCCGTGACGCAGGCGCTTTCAGCGCTGCAATCACTGGCCCGCCAGCGTGGTGGGCGGTTGTGGTGTGTGCTGGGGTGCGGTGGTGACCGCGATGCGGGCAAGCGTCCGCTGATGGCTGCCGCTGCACAAGCTATTGCCGATCAGGTGGTCCTGACCAGCGACAACCCCCGCTCGGAATCCCCCCAGGCCATCCTCGAACAGATGGCTGCAGGTTTGACCGACTCGACCCAAGCGCACATGGTGGCCGATCGCGCCGAGGCCATCGCCCTGGCCGTGGCCCAAGCCCAGCCCCACGATGTGGTGCTGGTGGCGGGCAAAGGCCACGAGGACTACCAGGAGGTGCAAGGTGTGCGCCTTCCGTTCTCGGATACGCAGCAATTGCGACAGGCCTTGCAGTTGCGCCTGAAGCAGACCACGGGAGCTGCGGCATGAACGGCTTCATCCCAATGAACCTGAAATTGTCGGACGCGCTGGGCTGGCTCAGCCAGGCCCGTTTGCAGGGCGCGGGCGATGTGCTGGTGCAGCGCGTGCACACCGACAGCCGCAGCCTGCAGCCGGGCGATTTGTTTGTGGCTTTGCGCGGCGAACGCTTTGATGCCAATCAGTTCATTGCCCAAGCCGCAGCGCTGGGCGCGGTGGCGGTGCTGTGCGATGCCGCTGGTGCCACCGCGGCCCAAGCCGCAGGCCTGGCTGCGTTGGTGGTGCCGGACACCCGGATCGCCCTGGGTGAGCTGGCGGCGGGCTGGCGTGCCCGCTTCAGCCTGCCTCTGGTGGCGGTGACCGGCAGCAATGGCAAGACCACCGTGACCCAGATGGTGGCCAGCATCCTGCGCGCCCATGCGGGTCACGCGGCTTTGGCCACACAAGGCAATCTGAACAACGACATTGGCGTGCCTTTGACGCTGCTCAATCTGCGCGATCACCACCGCCTGGCGGTGATCGAGTTGGGCATGAACCACCCGGGCGAAATTGCCGGGTTGGCGCGCATGGCCCAGCCCACAGTGGCCCTGGTCAACAACGCGCAGCGCGAACACCAGGAGTTCATGGGCACGGTGCAGGCCGTGGCTGAAGAAAACGGCGCAGTGCTCAGCGCTTTGCCTGTGGACGGTGTGGCGGTGTTCCCTGCCGATGAACCCTACACCGCGCTGTGGGCGGGTCTGGCAGGCGCGCGCCGCGTCAGCCGCTTTGCCCTGCAGGCGGCCGATGTGTGCGCGGCGGTCTTCGTCTGGCAGTCGGGCGCCTGGCAGTTCACCCTCAAGACTGCCCAGGGCACGGCTCCGGTGCGGCTGCACATTGCCGGTCGCCACAACGTCAAAAACGCCCTGGCGGCGGCTGCGTGTGCGCTGGCTGCTGGCGTGCCTTTGACTGCGGTGGTTCAAGGTCTGCAGGCTTTCGAGCCCGTCAAAGGCCGCTCGCGTGCCCTCCGCCTGCGCGGTGGTGCGACCTCGCTGGTGGATGACACCTACAACGCCAACCCTGACTCGGCTCGGGCCGCCATCGATGTGCTGGCCGAGTTGCCTGCGCCGCGTCTGCTGGTGCTGGGTGACATGGGCGAAGTTGGCGATCAGGGGCCGCAGTTCCACACCGAGGTGGGCGGCTATGCGGCCGAGCGCGGCATCGATGCGCTCTACACCTTGGGTGACTTGAGCGTGCATGCCTCGCAGGCGTTTGGTCAGGGCGTGCACTTTGCCGACATGGCCGCGTTGCAGGCCGAAGTGGCGGCGCGCTGGACGGATTTTGCAAGCATCGTGGTCAAGGGTTCGCGCTTCATGAAGATGGAGCGCGTGGTCGAGGCCCTGGTGCAACAAGAAGAAACAGAGAAAGGGGAGGCGCATGCTGCTTAGCCTGGCCCAGTGGTTGCAAGGGATGTTCCCCGAGTGGGGCTTTTTGCGTGTGTTCCAGTACATCACCTTCCGCGCCGTGATGGCGGCCATGACCGCGCTGTTGATCGGTCTGGCCGCAGGGCCTGCGGTGATCCGACATTTGACTTCACTCAAGATCGGTCAACCGATCCGGGGTTACGGCATGGAAAGTCATTTGTCCAAAAGTGGCACGCCCACCATGGGTGGCGTGCTGATCCTGTTGGCCATCGCCATCGCCACGCTGCTGTGGTTTGACCTGTCCAACCGCTTTGTCTGGATCGTGCTGATCGTGACACTGGGTTTTGGCGCGATCGGCTGGGTCGACGACTGGCGCAAGGTGGTCAACAAGGATCCCGAAGGCATGCGTTCACGTGAGAAGTATTTCTGGCAGTCGGTGATCGGACTGGTGGCTGCGCTGTACCTTGTGTTCAGCATTTCAGAAAGTTCCAACCTGAAAGTGCTGGACCTGTTCGTGAAGTGGGTGCTGTCGGGTTTTGATGTGAACTTGCCGCCCAAGGCCGGATTGCAGTTGCCTTTCTTCAAGGAAATCAACTACCCGCTTGGGGTGTTTGGTTTCGTGCTCATGACCTATCTGGTGATCGTGGGGGCCAGCAATGCGGTGAACCTGACCGACGGCCTGGACGGGCTGGCCATCATGCCGGTTGTGATGGTGGGCTCGGCGCTCGGCGTGTTTGCCTACGTGACTGGCAGTTCGGTCTATTCAAAATACCTGTTCCTCCCCTACATTCCGGGCGCAGGCGAGTTGATGATCTTCTGCGCCGCCATGGCGGGGGCAGGTCTGGCGTTCCTGTGGTTCAACACCCATCCGGCGCAGGTGTTCATGGGTGACGTGGGCGCTTTGGCCTTGGGCGGCGCCTTGGGCACCATTGCGGTGATCGTGCGCCAGGAAATCGTGCTGGCCATCATGGGCGGCATCTTCGTGGTCGAAGCCCTGTCGGTCATGGCCCAGGTGACCTACTTCAAGTACACCAAGAAAAAATACGGGGAAGGCCGCCGCATCCTGAAGATGGCGCCCCTGCACCACCATTTTGAAAAGAGCGGCTGGAAAGAAACGCAGGTGGTCGTGCGTTTCTGGATCATCACCATGCTGCTGTGCCTGGTCGGCCTGTCGACCTTGAAGCTGAGGTAAGCCATGCAGCTTGAAGGCCTTCACGTTCTCATTCTCGGTCTGGGCAGCTCTGGCCTGGCGATGGCGCGCTGGTGCGCCCATCATGGTGCTGTGGTGACCGTGGCCGACACACGCGAAGCGCCGCCGCAGCTGGCCACGTTGCAAGTCGAATGGCCGGATGTGAAATTTGTCAGTGGCGTCTTCACGGCCAGCCTGATTGTGGGTACGCCGATCCGCGCTGTCTTCCGCAGTCCTGGTCTGGCTCCTGAAGTGGTCGCTCCGGTGGTGGAGGCGGCGCGCGCCGCGGGTTTGTGGCAAGGCGGTGAGCTCAGTCTGTATGCGGCGGGTCTGCAGGATCTGAACACGCGCTTTGGCTATGCCCCCCGTGTGCTGGCAATCACCGGCACCAATGGCAAAACCACCGTCACCTCCCTGACCGGGCAGCTGGTGGCCCGTGCCGGTAAAACCGTCAAGGTGGCAGGCAACATTGGCCCCACCTTGCTCGACACCTTGCGTGAAGCCATGGCGCAGGCCGTCGTGGATGCGCAGGTGCTGGAGCAGCGTGAGCGCGAAGCCGATGAGGCCGAGGCCGCTCGCCTGGCGGCCGAAGCGGCGCAAGCCGCCGCCGAGTCCCAAGCTGCCGCTGCCGATGCGTCTGAAACGTCCGAAGAACCCGAGGCGGGTGACCTGCTGGCCGAGGATGCGCCAGAGCAGGAGACTGAGGCGAATGAGGTGGGCGACGCAGCGCCTGCCCCGGTGCGCTTGTCGGCCATGGCCCGTGTGCTGCCGCAGGTCTGGGTGCTCGAACTCTCCAGCTTCCAGCTCGACAGCAGCGAAGGCTTTGAGCCAACGGCCGCCACGGTCCTCAACGTCACGCAGGATCATCTCGACTGGCATGGCTCCATGAAGGCCTACGCCGATGCCAAGGCCCGCATCTTTGGCCAGCAAGCGCTGATGGTGCTCAACCGTGAAGACGCTGCCGTGATGGGCATGTTGCCTGAACCCGTGCGGGTCAAATTGCAAAAACCGGTGGTCCGCACGCACGTGACGTTTGGTGGCGACATGCCGCAGCGCCCGGGCGACTACGGCATCGAGACCGTCAACGGCATGACCTGGCTGGTGCGTGCCATGGAGGCTGACGAAACCCGCAAGCGCAGAAAAGACGAAGAAGAGGAGCTGCACATCCAGCGCCTCATGCCGGCCGATGCGCTGCGCATCCGTGGTCGCCACAACGCGGTCAACGCGCTGGCGGCGCTGGCCCTGGCTGGCAGTGCCGGTTGCCAGCTGGCTCCCATGCTGTATGGCTTGCGTGAATACCGGGGCGAACCACACCGGGTCGAACCGGTGGCCATGATTGACGAGGTCGAGTACTTTGACGACAGCAAAGGCACCAATGTGGGCGCCACGGTCGCGGCTCTGCTGGGCTTGGGGGCCGATCGCCGCGTGGTGGTCATCCTGGGCGGCGACGGCAAAGGCCAGGATTTCACGCCTTTGCAGCTGCCTGTGTCCAGGCATGTCCGTGGCGCCGTCCTGATTGGCCGCGATGCGCCCTTGATCCGCGAGGCCTTGAGTGCCTGCGGCGTGCCCCTGGAGGATGCAGACAATCTGTCTGCCGCTGTGCAGCAGGCCCGTGCCATGGCCCAGATGGGCGATGCGGTGCTGATGTCTCCTGCTTGTGCCAGTCTGGACATGTTCCGCAACTACGAGCACCGTGCCGAGGTGTTCCGCCAGGCTGTGGCGGCATTGGCCGAACAGGCGGGTGTGAGCATGGAGGGGGCACTGTGATCGGTTCTTTGATCGGACGCCTTCAGTCGGGCCTGCATGGTTTGTGGTCGGGCGTGCCTGCGGCATCGCAAGACGGACCGACCCAGGGCTTGCCCGTCAATCTGGGGGGGTATGAATTTGTTCGAGCCCCGCAAGGCGCGGCTGCACGTCTGTATGGCATTGACCAGGCCCTGCTGTGGGTGGTGGTGGCCTTGCTGATGTGGGGCATGGTGATGGTGTATTCGGCGTCCATCGCGATTCCAGACAATCCACGCCTGGGTCGCCTGACACCCACTTACTACCTGTCGCGCCATGTGATCTCGCTGGTGCTGGGGTCGGTCATGGCCTTGCTGGCATTTCAGGTGCCGATGCAAGTCTGGGAAAAGGTGGCGCGTCCCTTGTTTGTCATCTCTCTGGCTTTGTTGGCCCTGGTGCTGGTGCCCTACATTGGCAAGAACATCAATGGCGCCCGCCGCTGGATCGGTTTGGGCGTGATGAATTTCCAGCCATCGGAGCTGGCCAAACTGGCCACCATCATCTACGCGGCCGACTACATGGTGCGCAAGATGGATGTGAAAGAACGCTTCTTCCGCGCCGTGTTGCCCATGGGCGCTGCAGTGGCCGTCGCGGGGGTGTTTTTGCTGGCCGAACCCGACATGGGCGCCTTCATGGTGATCGCCATCATCGCCATGGGCATCTTGTTTCTGGGTGGCGTCAATGCCCGGATGTTCTTCATGATCCTGAGCATCCTGGTGTTTGCTTTCGTGATGATGATCGCCATGTCGCCTTGGCGGCGTGAGCGCATCTTTGCCTACCTGGACCCATTCAGTGCCGCGTACGCGCTGGGCAAAGGCTATCAGCTGACCCACTCGCTGATTGCCATTGGCCGTGGCGAGGTGTGGGGCGTGGGCCTGGGCGGCAGCGTCGAAAAATTGCACTGGTTGCCTGAAGCGCACACCGACTTTTTGCTGGCCGTCATTGGCGAAGAGTTTGGTCTGATCGGCCTGACCGTGGTGATCTTCATGTTCCTCTGGCTGGCACGCCGCATTATGGTGATCGGCCGTCAGGCGATTGCTCTGGACAACGTGTTTGCCGGTCTCGTGGCACAGGGCGTGGGCATCTGGATCGGTTTTCAGGCCTTCATCAACATGGGCGTGAACCTGGGCGCCTTGCCCACCAAGGGCTTGACCTTGCCTCTGATGAGTTACGGCGGCTCGGCCATCATGATGAACCTGATCGCGATCGCCATCGTGTTGCGCATCGACGCCGAAAACAAATTCATGATGCGCGGAGGTCGGGCATGAATTCGAAATGCGCATTGGTCATGGCCGGCGGCACCGGGGGACACATCTTCCCGGGGCTGGCTGTGGCCGAAGCCCTGCGCGATGCGGGTTGGCGTGTGCACTGGCTGGGAGCACCTGCCAGCATGGAGTCTGAGTTGGTGCCGCCTCGCGGCTTTGCGTTTGAGCCGGTCCAGTTTGGCGGTGTGCGCGGCAAGGGCCTCCAGACACTCGCGTTGCTGCCTTTCAAACTCTTGCGCGCCTTCTGGCAGAGCCTGCAGGTGGTGCGCCGTGTCCAACCCGATGTGGTGCTGGGTCTGGGTGGCTACATCACATTCCCCGGAGGCCTGATGGCCCGCCTGTGGGGCAAACCGCTTGTGCTGCACGAACAAAATTCGGTGGCAGGCATGGCCAACAAGGTGTTGGCCAGCCTGGCGGACCGTGTGTTCACCGCTTTCCCGGGCGTGTTCAAGAAGGCCTATTGGGTGGGCAACCCCTTGCGCAGCGCATTCCTCACACAGCCGTCCCCGGCCGAGCGTTTTGCGGGCCGCAGCGGGCCGCTTCGCTTGCTGGTGGTGGGCGGCAGCCTTGGAGCCAAGGCGCTCAACGACACCGTGCCGCAGGCACTGGCTTTGATTCCTGCAGCGCAACGCCCTCAGGTCACACACCAGAGCGGCGCCAAACAAATCGGCGCCTTGCGCGCCAGCTATGCGGCCGCCGGTGTGCAGGCCGAGTTGACGCCTTTCATCGACGACACGGCCACGGCGTTTGCCCAGGCCGATCTGGTCATCGCCCGTGCAGGTGCGAGCACCGTGACCGAGTTGTCTGCCGTGGGGGCTGCAGCCCTGTTCGTTCCTTTCCCGTTCGCGGTGGACGATCATCAGACCACCAATGCGCGCTTTTTGGTGCAAGCCGGTGGTGCCTGGCTGGTGCCGCAAGCCGAATTGAGCGCACAGATGCTGGCTGAACGGTTAATGGGCTTGAGCCGCGAGGACTTGCTGGCCTGCGCAGAAAAAGCGCACGCACACAGAAAAACAAATGCCACACGGGAGGTCGTGATGGCTTGTGAGGAGTTGGCAGCATGAAACACGCCATCCGGAAAATCCATTTCATCGGTGTCGGTGGTGCAGGCATGAGCGGCATTGCCGAAGTGCTGCTCAACCTGGGCTACCAGATTTCAGGCTCTGATCTGGCCGACAGCGCCACGTTGCGTCGCCTGGCCGCCTTGGGCATCGAGACCCATGTGGGTCACAGCGCAGCCAATGTCAAGGACGCGGACGCGGTAGTCACCTCCACAGCGGTCAAAGCCGACAACCCCGAGGTGCTGGCAGCGCGTGAGCGCCACATCCCCATCGTGCCGCGTGCCGTGATGCTGGCCGAACTCATGCGCATGAAGCAGGGCGTGGCGATTGCGGGCACGCACGGCAAGACCACGACCACCAGTCTGGTGGCGAGCGTTCTGGCCGAAGCCGGACTGGACCCTACCTTTGTGATCGGTGGTCGCCTGAACAGCGCCGGGGCCAATGCCAAGCTGGGCACGGGCGACTACATCGTGGTCGAGGCCGACGAATCCGATGCCTCCTTCCTGAACCTGTTGCCGGTGATGGCGGTGGTGACCAACATCGACGCCGACCACATGGAAACCTATGGCCACGACTTTGGCCGCCTGAAGTCGGCCTTTGTGGACTTTTTGCATCGCATGCCGTTCTATGGCACGGCCATTGTGTGCAGCGATGACCCGGGCGTGCAGTCCATCGTGGGTGACATTGCGCGTCCGGTGACGACCTACGGCCTTCAGGAGGGTGCGCAACTGCGCGCTGTGAATGTCCGCGCCGAAAACGGTCAGATGCATTTCACTGTGCAACGCCGCAACGGCATCACCTTGCCTGATCTGGATCTGGTGCTCAACTTGCCGGGTCTGCACAACGTGCTCAACGCGCTGGCGGCGGTGGCCGTGGCGGTGGAGCTGGGCGTGGACGATGCCGCCGTGCAGCGGGCACTGGCCGGATTCAAGGGCGTGGGTCGGCGCTTTCAGCGCTATGGCGATGTGGCCGTGCCTGGCGGTGCCGGACGTTTCACTGTGATCGACGATTACGGCCACCACCCGGTCGAGATGGCCGCCACGCTGGCCGCTGCCCGGGGCGCCTTCCCGGGTCGCCGCCTGGTGCTGGCTTTCCAGCCGCACCGTTACAGCCGCACCCGTGACTGTTTTGAAGATTTTGTGAAGGTCATCGGTCAGGGCTGCGACAGCGTGCTGCTGTCCGAGGTCTATGCCGCAGGCGAAGCCCCGATCGTGGCCGCCGATGGCCGCTCGCTGGCCCGTGCACTGCGCGTGGCGGGCAAGGTCGAGCCCGTGTTTGTGGACGCGATCGCCGACATGCCGCAGGCGGTGCTGAACAACGCCCGCGATGGTGATGTGCTGATCTGCATGGGCGCAGGCTCCATCGGTGCAGTCCCCGCCAAAGTGGTTGAGTTGGGAGGTGCGGCATGAGTGCCTTGAATTTGGGCAAAGTCGCTGTGTTGATGGGCGGGCGCTCGGCTGAGCGTGAGGTGTCCCTCATGTCCGGCAGCGGCGTGCTCCAGGCCTTGCTGGCCAGCGGCGTGGATGCCCACGCCTTCGATCCGGCCGAGCGCGACCTGAGCGAGCTCAAGCGCGAAGGCTTTGACCGCTGCTTCATTGCCCTGCACGGGCGCTATGGCGAAGACGGCACGGTGCAAGGCGCACTGGAGCTGCTGGGCATCCCTTACACCGGCTCGGGTGTGATGGCTTCAAGCATTGCCATGGACAAGACCATGACCAAGCGCGTCTGGCTGGCAGAGGGCCTGCCCACACCGCGCTATGTGCTGGTTCGCCGCGAGCAGCTGGCGCAGGTGGTGGCAGAGGACCTGGTGGCGCAGCTGGGCCTGCCGATGATCGTCAAGCCGGCGCGTGAAGGCTCCTCCATTGGCGTGACCAAGGTCACGCAGCTGCAGCAGATCGCTCAGGCCTTGGCCGAGGCTGCGCAGTGCGATGCCGATGTGCTGTGTGAGCAATGCATCGTGGGTGACGAGGTGACTTGTCCCGTGCTGGGTCAGGGCGATGCCGCGCACGCTTTGCCGGTGATCCGCATCGTGGCGCCCGAGGGCAACTACGACTACCAGAACAAGTACTTCACCGATGACACGCAGTACCTGGTGCCTTGTGGTTTGCCCGCTGGCGAAGAGCAGGCCATTCAGGCGCTGGTGGTCAAGGCCTACCAGGTGTTGGGTTGCCGCGGCTGGGGGCGCATTGACGTCATGATCGACGCAGTCACCCGTGCGCCTTACCTGCTGGAGATCAATACCTCGCCTGGCATGACCGGACATTCGCTGGTGCCCATGTCGGCCCGTGCGGCAGGCATCAGTTATGAAGCGCTGTGCTGCCAGTTGCTGGCAGCGGCATCGCTCGACCATTCGCCGGAGGTGAACGGATGAAAGCCGTTGCACCACTGCCGCTGGACATTCGGCTCATGAACATGACGGCGGCCGTGCTGTTGACCATGGTCGTGTTGCTGAGCATGGCTGCTGGGTTGTGGTGGTGGCTGCGCCATCCGATGTTTGCCATCCAGGCGATCACGGTGCAGGGCGAGGTGACACGCAACAACGCGATCACTTTGCGGGCCAATGTGGTGCCGCAATTGAATGGCAATTTCTTCACGCTCAACCTCGATCAGGCGCGTCAAGCATTCGAGGCCATGCCCTGGGTGCGCACGGCGGTGGTGCACCGTGATTTTCCGAACCGCTTGCGTGCCGAGCTGCAGGAGCACCATCCGATGGCCTTGTGGGGCGATGACGGTGCCAACACCTTGCTCAACCAGCAAGGCCAGGTTTTTGAGGCCAACGCCGAAGACCCCGAAGTGGAGGGGCTGCCGCGCCTGAAAGGGCCGGTGGCGCAGTCGTTGGAAGTGATGCAGATGTACAGCTACCTCAAGCCGATTCTGGCTGCGGCGGACATGGCGATTGATCAGCTCGAACTCAGCCCCCGTGGCAGCTGGCGTGTGGTCACGGACCGAGGCGCCCTGCTGGAGCTGGGGCGTGGCACTCAGTCGGAAGTGGGTGAGCCCTTGCAGGTGTTCCTGCGCACCCTGTCGCAAGTCACGGCGCGCTATGGCCGCAGCCCCACGGCGTTGGCCGGGGCCGACCTGCGGCACAAGGACGGGTACGCGTTGCGCCTCAAAGGCGTGAGCACAGTGGAGGCCGATCCCAGGAAAAAGCCCTGAGGATCAATGAAATCAGATGTTGAAAAAGAAACGGTGAACAAAATGGCAAAAGAGTACAAAGATCTGGTGGTGGGGCTGGACATTGGCACCTCCAAAGTCATGGCGGTGGTGGCCGAGGTGCTGCCCGACGGCGAACTCAAGATCGCCGGTCTGGGCATCGCACCGGGCAATGGCCTCAAGCGTGGCGTGGTGGTCAACATCGACGCCACGGTGCAGAGCATCCAGCAGGCCTTGAAAGAGGCCGAGTTGATGGCAGACTGCAAGATCACCCGCGTCAACTGCGGCATCACCGGCAGCCACATCCGCGGCCTGAACTCCAGCGGCATGGTGGCCATCAAGGACAAGGAAGTCACGCCCGCCGATGTGGCCCGCGTGATGGAGACGGCCCGTGCCATCAACATCTCCACCGACCAGCGCCTCTTGCTGGTGGCCCCGCAGGAATTCGTGATCGACGGGCAGGACGTGAAAGAGCCGATCGGCATGAGCGGCATGCGCCTGGAAGCCAAGGTGCACATCGTGACCGGTGCCCAAAGTGCGGCAGAAAACATCATCAAGTGCGTGCGCCGCTGTGGCCTGGAAGTGGACCAGCTGCTGCTCAACCCCCAATCGTCCAGTCTGGCGGTGTTGACCGAAGACGAGCGTGAATTGGGCGTGGCCTGCGTGGACATTGGCGCAGGCACCACCGATGTGGCGATCTTTGCCAATGGCTCGATCCGTCACACCGCCGTGATCCCAATCGCCGGTGATCTGATCACCAGCGACATCGCGATGGCACTGCGCACCCCCACCAAGGATGCCGAAGACATCAAGGTCGAAAGCGGTTACGCCAAGCAGATGCTGGCCGATCCCGATGCGCAGGTGGAGGTGCCAGGGCTGGGCGACCGCGGCCCCCGCATGCTGAGCAAGCAGGCGTTGGCGGGTGTGATCGAGCCGCGCATTGAAGAAATTTTCTCGCTGGTGCACCAGGTCATCCGCGAGTCCGGTTACGAAGAGGTGCTGTCCTCGGGCATTGTGCTCACCGGCGGCAGCGCGGTCATGCCAGGCATGGTGGAGTTGGGCGAAGACATCTTCCTCAAGCCCGTGCGCCGTGGCATCCCCAAATACGCAGGCTCGCTGGCCGACATGGTGGCCCAGCCCCGTGCAGCCACCGTCATGGGCCTGCTCGAAGAAGCCCGCCTGGCCCGCCTGCGTGGTTTCAAGGTCACACAGAAAAAGAGTTCGATGAACAACGCGTTTGGCCGCTTCAAAGACTTCATCGTGGGGAACTTCTGATGAACTGGAAAAAAAGCTTTCTGGCCCGTGGCAGTCCCCCCATGTGGACGCGATGTCGATGTTGACAACCCCCAGATCCATTTTTCGAAAAATTCAAACAATTCAGGCAACTGCAGATATTTAGGAGAGCACCATGAGCATTGAAATGATTGCGACAGAAGAGTTCAACCAAGGCACACAGATCAAAGTGATCGGCGTGGGCGGTGGCGGCGGCAACGCCGTCGAGCACATGATCGAGCGCCAAGTCCAGGGCGTGGAGTTCATTTGCGCCAACACCGACGCACAGGCCCTGGCCCGCAGCGCGGCGCACCGCTTTGTCCAGCTGGGTCAAACCGGCCTGGGCGCTGGCAGCAAGCCCGAAAAGGGCCGTGAAGCCGCCGAGAGCGCCGAGGCTGAAATTCGTGCCGCCATCGAAGGCGCGCACATGTTGTTCATCACCGCCGGCATGGGCGGCGGCACCGGCACCGGCGCGGCACCCGTGATCGCCCGCATCGCCAAGGACATGGGCATCCTCACCGTGGGTGTGGTGACCAAGCCTTTCGAGTTTGAAGGGGGTCGTCGCATGAGCAATGCCGACCAGGGCATGCAGGAACTCGAAGCGAATGTGGATTCGCTGATCGTGGTGCTCAACGAAAAGCTGCTGGAATTGCCCGGTGGCGAAGACATGACCCAGGATGAGGCTTTTGCCCACGCCAACGACGTGCTCAAGAACGCTGTGGGCGGCATTGCCGAGATCATCAACGTGCCCGGTCATGTGAACGTCGACTTTGAAGACGTGCGCACCGTGATGGGTGAGCCTGGCAAGGCCATGATGGGCACCGCCGCTGCCAGCGGCCCGGACCGCGCACGCATCGCCGCCGAGCAGGCCGTGGCCTGCCCGCTGCTCGAAGGTGTGGATCTGTCAGGTGCCAAGGGCGTGCTGGTGCTGATCAGCGCGGCCAAGGGCTCGCTCAAGCTGTCCGAGTCCAAGCAGGCGATGAACACCATCCGTGCCTACGCTTCGGAAGAGGCCCATGTGATCTACGGTACCGCCTACGACGAGTCGCTGGGTGAGGAGATCCGTGTGACCGTGGTGGCCACAGGCCTGTCCAAAGCCAACGCCCGCCGCTCGGCCCCTCCCTTGCAGGTGCTGCGCACCGGCACCGACAACATGCCTTTCACCTTGGGCGGTCAAGACGCGGTGGGCACGGCCACTGGTGGCATGGCCCCGATTGGCGGCGGCATGAACACCCCTGCGGTGTGGCGCACCGCCCGCACCCACGCGGCCACCCGTGTGGATGGCATGTCGGCCGCCGGTATGGACGACATCGAGATCCCTGCATTCCTGCGCAAGCAGGCAGACTGACCTCCGTCAGTTCTCTTTCTGGTGCTTTGAAGGGCTGCTCCGACCTGTGGGTCGGGGTGGCCCTTTTTTGCGTTCTTTTCCGCAGTCAGGGGTGGGGGTGTGCCCATCGGGCTCGACGCCGCTTCGCGCCTAAAGTCGCCCGACAGGCACACCCCCACCCCTGACTGCTGCACCGTTGCCAAAGCGGGCGTTGAGGATGGTATGAGCGGGGAGCTTCCAGATTCAAGCGTGATGGTCTGCGCCGGTGCCCCGCGACTTCAGGCGCGAAGCGGCGTCGAGCGGGGAGCCGGTGCAGGCCAGCGCGCTTGAGTCCCTCGCGAGCCTCAAAAAGACCGGCCACAACCCAAGCCATGCCGCAAAAACTAAAATACGCACCATGCTCGCACAACGCACCCTCAAAACCCTGACCCGTGCGGTCGGGGTGGGCCTGCACAGTGGCCAACGTGTGGAACTCACGCTGCGCCCTGCGCCGCCCGACACCGGCATCGTCTTTCGCCGTGTGGACCTGCCTGAACCCGTGGACATCCCGGTCCGTGCCGAGGCTGTCACCGACACCCGCCTGGCCTCGACCATCTCGGTGGGGCAGGCCAAAGTCCTGACCATCGAGCACCTGATGTCCGCCTGTGCGGGACTGGGCATCGACAACCTGTATGTCGACATCGACGCCGAAGAGGTGCCGATCCTGGACGGTTCGGCATCGTCTTTTGTGTTTTTGCTGCAAAGCGCTGGCGTGACCGAGCAAAAGGCGCCCAAGCGTTTCATCCGTGTGATCAAGCCCGTGCAGGTCACGCAGGGCGAGGGCGACGCCATCAAGTGGGCGCGTCTGGAGCCGTACCACGGCTACCGCCTGAGCTTCGAGATCGACTTCCGGCACCCCGCCGTGGACAACACCGGCCAGCAAGTGGTGTTTGACATGTCCGAAGGCATTTACGCCCGCGACATTGCCCGTGCCCGCACCTTCGGCTTCACCAAGGATGTGGAGATGCTGCGCGCCAATGGCCTGGCGCTGGGCGGTGGCCTGGACAACGCCATCGTGATGGACGACTACAAGGTGCTGAACTCGGACGGCCTGCGCTACGACGACGAGTTCGTCAAACACAAGATCCTGGATGCGATGGGCGACCTCTACATCGTCGGCAAGCCGCTGCTGGCGGCTTACAGCGCTTTCCGTTCGGGCCACGCCATGAACAACCTGCTGCTGCGCGAGCTGCTGTCACAGCCAGATGCCTACGAAGTCGTCACCTTCGAAAACCCCTCGCAGGCCCCCAAGGGCTTTGCCGCACTGCAACCTGCTTGGTGAAGTGGCGTGTGGTGGCGCTCAGTGCGAGCGGCCGCTGCGGTACATGCCGTGGGTTTTCCGGCTCAAAACGCCTTGTGCGGCCAGCTTGTTCATGGACGGGCTGGCGTGGGCGTGGGTGATGGCCAGGCCCAGGGCGTCGGCCGCATCCTGGCGCGGCACCACCGGCAACTGCAGCAAGCGTTTGACCATCTCCTGCACCTGTGATTTGGCAGCACGGCCGTGACCCGTGACGGCCTGCTTCATCTGCAGCGCGGTGTATTCGGCGACAGGCAAATCGCAGGACACCAGCGCGGTGACGCAGCAGCCCCGGGCCTGCCCCAGCATCAGCGAGGCTTGCGGGTTGACGTTCATGAAGGTGATCTCCACCGAGGCCACATCAGGCTGGTAGCGGGCGTGGATTTCGCGGATGCCGTCGTAGATGATTTTCAGGCGAGCGGGCAAGTTGCCCATCTCGCCCTTGGTCGTTTCAATCACGCCGCTGGCCACGTACTGCAACTTGGAACCAGTCATGTCGAGCACGCCAAAGCCAGTGGTTTGCAGGCCCGGGTCGATCCCCAGAATGCGTACTGTGCCCCCACGCTCGCCCACCGTGTGTGGCTCGCTGCCCCCCGAGGGGGCCTTCGCGCCTTGGGACGGCCCGGCGGCGCTCATGCTGCCCGTGTTGTTCATGGCAAGGCCACGTCGTTCATGCGGCGGACAATCACCTCGGCCTGCGAGGCCAGATAGGGCGAGTCCGGGCGGTTTTCAAAAAAGCGGGGGCGAGGCAGCATGACGGCCAGCCGGGCCGCTTCCCAGGCTGACAACTGCGCGGCCGATTTGCGAAAGTAATGCCGGGCCGCAGCCTCTGCGCCGAAGACGCCTTCGCCCCACTCTACGCTGTTGAGGTAGATCTCCAGAATCCGTGGCTTGGACAGCAGGGCTTCCAGCAGCAGGGTGATCACGGTTTCCTGTGCCTTGCGCAGCATGGTGCGCTCGCCCGACAGAAACAGGTTCTTGGCCAGTTGCTGGGTGATGGTGGAGCCGCCCACGATCTTGACGGTGGAGGGTGTGGCGCCTGCACGCTGGGTGCGTTGTTCGGCGCGGGCTTTGGCCTTGCTGTTTTTGTCCCAGGCTTTTTCGATCGAGTCCCACCAGATGCCATGGTGCTGCGGGAAGGCGCTGTCTTCCGAGGCCAGCACGGCGCGCTGCAGGTTGCGCGAGATGGCCCCCAGGGGCTGCCACTCCTGGCGCCAGGGCAGGCGACCGTCACGCGAGAGGATGAGCCAGACCTGTGAGCGCTCAAAAGCCGTGGACTGCGGTGCGACGAAGGCCATGGTGCCAATGCGCAGCGCAAAAAACAGCTGCAGGCCCAGACCGGCCATGAGCAGCAGAAGGCACCAGCGGGCAAAGGCTTTCATGGCGGCGTTCGTCTTCAGTTGTCCCCGGCCGGGGCTTCGTTGACGTCGACCGCGATGGTGAGCGGACCCGCACTCAGGCTGTCGTCGTCTTCGCTGTCGTCGCCCTCGCTGGTCGCGTCGGGTGCGGCGTCCAGATGGGCGGTGACGGTGCCGCCCACATCGAGCGCCATCAGGTCGATGTGGCCCAGCTTGACACGCACTTTGGCCCCACGCGGCAGGCCTTGTGCGCCCATCACGGTGAAGACCAGCGGCAGCGTGTCGGCGCGCACCAGCCAGGCGCCGCCTGCGGCTTCCTTGACCAGGGCGGCGTCGAGCTCGGTGATGCCCTGCTGTTGCAGGTGCTTGAGCGACCAAAAACGCTCCATCCCCGACTGCACGCCGTTGTAGCCGCTGTAGGCCGCGTCAAAGGCGCTGATGATCGAGAACAGCTCGGCGTCTTTCGGCTTGAACGGCGCGGCCAGTGCCGCAGTTGCCCCGTGGCGTGCGCAGGCAATGATTTGCCACTGGTTGACCAGGTCGGTGTAGCGGCGCAGCGGCGAGGTGCTCCAGGCGTAGCTGGGCACGCCGATGCCCGCGTGCGGCAGTGCTTTGGTGCCCATGCGCACCTTCACGCCCGGCGCCAGACTGGCCTGGCTGCGGTAGATGCCAGGCACACCCAGCTGCGCCATCCATTGGCCCCAGGTGCTGTTGGCCAGGATCATGGCCTCGGCCACCATCAGGTCCAAGGGGGCGCCGCGCTTGCGGGTGCCAATGATGACGGTCTCTTCGCCGGTGGGCGGGGTGTCGTTGCTGGCGCGGTCGAGCTTGAAGCTGTAGTCGGGGCGGTTGAAGGTCTCGGGCTTGCCACGCACCACCTCGCGCCGCGCCTTGAGCATTTGCGCCAGGCGCCAGAAAAAGGCCAGCGTGGCACGGCTCACCGGCACATCGGCGTGGTCGGTGGGGTCTTCGCCTTCGAGCCATTCGCGGGTGATGCGGTCGTCGAGCTGGTCGTGGCGCAGGTTGACCTGGATCGGCACACGCTCCAGCCGGGTTTCGGTTTTCTGCACTTGCAGATCGGCTTCGCTGAAGGTCACGTACAGCGACACTGCCGGACATGCCTGTCCTTCGGCCAGGGTGTAGTTCTGCACCACGCTGTCGGGCAGCATGGTGATCTTGTAGCCCGGCATGTAGACGGTGGACAGGCGGTGACGCCCCAGCTGGTCAATCGCGCTGCCGGGCGCAATGGCCAGGCCGGGTGCGGCGATGTGGATGCCCACGGTGACGGTGCCCGTGCCCAGCCCCTGCAGCGACAGGGCGTCGTCGATTTCGGTGGTGTGCGAGTCGTCGATCGAAAAAGCCTGCACACTGGCCAGCGGCAAGTCGTCGGTGATGGCCGGGGCCTGCAGTGCCGGGAACCCGGTGCCCTTGGGGAACCAGTCAAACAGAAAACGCTGCCAATGAAAGTCCCAAGGGGAGTCGATGGCATTGGCTTGTTGCAGCAAATCCAGCGGTGCCGCTTTGCTGGCCTTGCTGGCTTCGACCACAGCCTTGTATTCGGGGGTGTTTTTGTCGGGCCTGAACAGGATTTTGTACAGCTGCTCGCGGATGGCTGGTGGGCATTGGCCATCGACCAGGGCCTGAGACCAGGCTTCGATCTGGGCCTGCACTTGCTTTTTCTTTTCAATGGCGGCGAGCGCCTGCTGCACGATCTCGGCAGAGGCTTTGCGAAAGCGGCCTTTGCCAGCGCGGCGAAAGTAATGCGGTGCTTCGTACAGACGCAGCAAGGCGGCGGCTTGCTGCACGGTGGTGGCACCGCTGCTGAAATAGTCGGTGGCGAGATCGGCAAAACCAAACTCGGTCTCGGGTGCGAACTCCCAGGCCAGATCCAGCTCGATGGTCTGGGCCAGTGCGGCCGCTTCGCTCAAGAGCGCCGCAGGCGCGGGTTTGTCGAACTTGAGCAGCATCTGGGCGGCCTTGACCTTGACCCGTTTGCCCGAGTCCAGCTCCACTTGCGCCGAGGCTTCGGCTTCGGACATCACCCTGCCGGCCAGGAACTTGCCGGTTTCTTCAAATAAAACGTACATGGGTGGATTTTCCCATGCCGACCGACGTTTGCCCGGCGCTTCAGCGCAAGCTCAGAAACTCCAGGATTTCCGGCAGGTGGCGCTCGAAATCGCTCAGGCCATGGTCGCTGCCCTCGATCAGCCGCACCTGGTCCTGGCCGTAGGTGCTGAGCATCTCCAGCCAGTCCAGCACTTCGTCGCCTTTGGCGATCACGGCCAGGCAGGGCGGTGCCAGGCGGGTGGGGGTGGCCTCCAGCTGGCGCAGCTCGTCGATGTACGCCACGTCGAAGTGGATGCGCTGGCTGGGGTCGTGCCAGGCCGGATGCTCGCCAATGTGGCCCGCCAGGTCGCGCGCCGGATGCGCGGCCGGGTTGAGCAGCACCACCGGGCAGCCGATTTGCCGGGCCAGCACATGGGCATAAAAGCCCCCCAGAGAGGAGCCCACCACGGCCATGCTGGCGCGGGGCCAGTCGCGCGTCATGTGCACCAAGCCGTCCATGGCGGCTCGGGGTGAAGGAGGCAGGGCCGGGCAAGCCCAATACAGCGTGGGGTAACGCTCGGCCACCAACTGCGTCAGGATCCGGGCTTTGGTTGATTGCGGTGAAGAGCGGAAACCGTGCAGGTACAGCAAATGGGTCAGGGGGGCGTGGGTCATGACCAAATGTTACTGTGGGCTGCGGTGGGTCCTTGGATCGGCCTGATAATTCAGGTCATGGTTGCCGTGATTCAAGAACTCCCCCTGCGCAAGCGTTTGTGGGCCCTGGTGGAAGGGTTTGACGGGCCCCTGGCTTTTGTGGTGTTTTTGCTGGCCTGCGCGGGCCTGACGGTGATGTATTCCTCGGGCTATGACCACGGCACGCGCTTTGTGGACCACGGCCGCAACATGCTGATTGCGGGTTTCATCATGTTCGCGGTGGCGCAGATCCCGCCGCAGAAGCTGATGTCGCTGGCGGTGCCGATCTACACCTTTGGCGTGCTGCTTTTACTGGCGGTGGCGCTGTTTGGCATCACCAAGAAAGGGGCTCGGCGTTGGGTCAATGTGGGCGTGGTGATCCAGCCCAGTGAAATCCTCAAGATCGCCATGCCGCTGATGCTGGCCTGGTGGTTCCAGAAGCGCGAAGGGCAGCTGCGCCCGCTGGATTTTGCCGTGGCAGGGGGCTTGCTGCTGGTGCCGGTGGGGCTGATCATGAAGCAGCCGGATCTGGGCACGGCCTTGCTGGTGCTGGCTGCGGGGCTGTCGGTCATTTTTTTTGCGGGCCTGAAATGGCGCTGGATTTTGCCCCCCGTGTTGTTGGGCTTGGTGGGCGTGGCGGTGCTGGTGGTGATGGAGTCGTCCTGGTGCGCGGACGGGGTGGACTGGCGGGTTTTGCACGAATACCAGCGTCAGCGCATCTGTACCTTGTTGGACCCGGCACGTGATCCACTGGGCAAGGGTTTTCACATCATCCAAGGCATGATCGCCATCGGCTCGGGCGGGTTCTGGGGCAAAGGGTTCATGCAAGGCACGCAGACCCATCTGGAGTTCATTCCCGAGCGCACCACCGACTTCATTTTTGCCGCGCTGGGCGAGGAGTTCGGGCTGGTTGGCAACCTGCTGCTGATCATGGGGTTTTTCTTCATGGTCTACCGTGGCCTGGTCATTGCTTCGCAGGCCCCGACCTTGTTCACGCGTTTGCTGGCGGCCAGCGTGACCATGATCTTCTTCACCTATGCCTTTGTGAACATGGGCATGGTCAGTGGCATCTTGCCTGTGGTGGGCGTGCCTTTGCCCTTCATCAGCTACGGGGGCACGGCCATGGTCACCTTGGGGCTGGGGCTGGGCATTCTGATGTCGATCGCCAAGTCCAAGCAACTGGTACAGACCTGAGCGTCAGGGCCTGCAAGGGCTTGGCCCTGTGCCTACAATGGCCCCCATGATTTCACGCGAACCGACCATTGAACGTCTGGCCACGGCCAAGTCTTTGCTGCTGGACCCGTTTGGGCTGCATGAGGCCCACCTGAGCCAGGCACTGAACGCCATCAAGGCACACGCCGTCGACGACGCCGACCTGTACTTCCAGTACACCCGCTCCGAAGGCTGGAGTCTGGAAGAGGGCATTGTCAAGACCGGCAGCTTCAGCATCGACCAGGGCGTGGGCGTGCGGGCCGTGTCGGGCGAAAAAACCGCGTTTGCCTACTCGGATGACATCTCCGAAGCCTCTTTGATGGACGCGGCGATGACGGTGCGCTCGATCGGTGCTGCGGCACAAAACAAGCGCATCAAGGTGCCTGCGCGCAAGATTTCGGCCAGTCGCTCGCTCTACCCCGCCATCGACCCCATGTCCACCATGGACAGTACCGCCAAGGTGAACCTGCTCGGCCGTGTGGAAAAGATGGCCCGCGCCAAGGACCCGCGCATCGTGCAGGTCATGGCGGGCCTGGCCACCGAATACGACGTGGTCATGGTGGCCCGTGCCGACGGCACACTGGCCGCCGATGTGCGCCCCCTGATCCGCCTGTCGGTCACGGTGATCGCCGAGCAAAATGGCCGCCGCGAAGTCGGCAGCAGCGGTGGTGGTGGGCGCTTTGGCCTGGCTTATTTTGACGACGCCATGGTCGAGAGCTATGTGCAGGAAGCCGTGTCTGCCGCCCTCGTCAACCTCGATGCCCGCCCCGCGCCTGCGGGTGAGATGACGGTGGTGTTGGGCAATGGCTGGCCGGGCGTGCTGCTGCACGAGGCCGTGGGCCACGGGCTGGAGGGCGACTTCAACCGCAAGGGCTCGAGCGCGTTCAGTGGCCGCATTGGCCAGCGCGTGGCGGCCAAGGGCGTGACGGTGCTGGATGATGGCACGATGGCTGACCGCCGTGGTTCACTGAATGTGGATGACGAAGGCCATGCCAGCCAGAAGAATGTGCTGATCGAGGATGGCATCCTGCGCGGCTACATCCAGGATGCGATGAATGCCCGCCTGATGGGCGTCAAGCCTACCGGCAACGGCCGCCGCGAAAGCTACGCCCATGTGCCCATGCCGCGCATGACCAACACCTACATGCTGGGTGGCGACAAGAGCCCCGAAGAGATCGTGGCCAGCATCAAAAAAGGCCTGTACGCCACCAACTTTGCGGGCGGCCAGGTCGACATCACCAGCGGCAAGTTCGTGTTCTCGGCCAGCCAGGCCTACTGGGTGGAAAACGGCAAGATCCAATACCCCGTCAAAGGGGCCACCTTGATTGGCAGCGGCCCCGAATCGCTCAAGAAGATCAGCATGATCGGCAACGACATGAAGCTCGACTCGGGCGTGGGCACCTGCGGCAAGGAAGGCCAGAGCGTGCCGGTGGGCGTGGGCCAGCCGACGCTGCGCATCGAGGGCCTGACGGTGGGCGGCACAGCCTGAGGGTTTATCCCCGGCCAGCACTTCGGGAACCGTCAGAAACCTGTGATACATTGAATCCCATGTCTTCGCGCATCGCTTTTTACTTTTTTTATTTTTGGTTCTCAGTCCCCGGCGGACGAGAGGCGAGCGCATAAGCACCCGAACATCTCGACACACACCGCCGGAGCCCCAAAGCCCGGCGGTTTTTTTTCACCTGTCTTTTTTCAATTGAGGAGTCCACGATGAACGCCAAAACCACAGCACCAGACGCTTGGTATCCGAATGCCATCGACCGCACCGGCCAGACCGACGACGAACGCATCAAGGACATCACCGTGCTCCCGCCTCCCGAACACCTGATTCGGTTCTTCCCGATCGCCGGTACGGCGACGGAAACCCTGATCGCCCAAACCCGCAAATCCATCCAGAACATCGTGCACGGCAAGGACGACCGCCTGCTGGTCATCATCGGTCCTTGCTCGATCCACGATCCGGCCGCCGCTCTGGACTACGCTCGTCGTTTGAAGCCCTTGCGCGAGAAGTACGCCGACACACTGGAAGTCGTGATGCGCGTGTACTTTGAAAAACCCCGCACCACCGTGGGCTGGAAGGGCTTGATCAACGACCCCTACCTCGATGAGAGCTACCGCATCGACGAAGGCCTGCGCATCGCCCGCCAGCTGTTGATCGAGATCAACCGCCAGGGCCTGCCTGCAGGCAGCGAATTCCTCGACGTGATCTCGCCCCAGTACATCGGCGACCTGATCAGTTGGGGCGCTATTGGTGCGCGAACTACCGAGAGCCAGGTGCACCGCGAGTTGGCTTCGGGCCTGTCGGCCCCCATCGGTTTCAAGAATGGCACCGACGGCAACATCAAGATCGCGACAGATGCGATCCAGGCGGCAGCCCGTGGCCACCACTTTTTGTCAGTCCACAAGAACGGCCAGGTGGCCATCGTGCAGACGCAGGGCAACAAGGACTGCCATGTGATCTTGCGTGGCGGCAAAGCCCCCAACTACGATGCCGAGAGCGTGGCCGCGGCTTGCAAGGAACTCGAAGCCGCCAAGCTGCCCGCCACCTTGATGGTGGATTGCAGCCACGCCAACAGCAGCAAAAAGCACGAGCGCCAGATCGATGTGGCCAAAGACATCGCAGCGCAAATCAGCGGGGGCTCACGCCAGGTGTTTGGCGTCATGGTCGAAAGCCACATCCATGACGGTGCCCAGAAGTTCACGCCCGGCAAGGACGATGTGAATGCACTGGCTTATGGCCAGAGCATCACCGATGCCTGCATCGGCTGGGACGACAGCGAAGGTGTGTTGCAGGTGCTGTCGGATGCGGTGAAGGCGCGCCGTTCGCGTTGATCCCGTTCTGCGAAGTCCGCATTCGGTGATGCGAGCCGTGTCAGGCGCAGCCCCACTCGGCAAACATCACCCTGCGAGCGCTTTTAGCAGACGCGTGTGAATCCCGCCAAAGCCGCCATTGCTCATGCACAGCAGGTGGTCGCCCGGTTGCACTTGGGCCAGCACCTGGTCAATCACTTCGTCTATGTTGGTGCCCACTTGCGCTCGCGCACCCATGGGCTCCAGGGCCGCAGTTGCGTCCCAGCCCAGACCGCCGGAGTGGCAGAACGCCAGATCGGCTTCTTCCAGGCTCCAGGGCAGCTGAGCCTTCATGGTGCCCAGTTTCATGGTGTTGCTGCGCGGCTCGAAGATGGCCAGGATGCGGGCATTGCCCACCTGGCGGCGCAGGCCGTTGACGGTGGTGCGGATGGCCGTGGGGTGGTGGGCAAAGTCGTCGTAGACGGTGATGCCGTTCACCGTGCCGCGCACTTCCATGCGGCGCTTCACATTCTCGAAGGTGCCCAGCGCCTGCGCTGCCACGGCGGGTGCCACACCCACATGCTCGGCGGCAGCGATGGTGGCCAGTGCATTGAGCTGATTGTGCACGCCGCCAATGGCCCATTGCACTTCGGCAACCTGTTTGCCTGACTGCTGCACGTTGAATTGCGAAGGCTCCCCTTCGGCCACGAAGTCGCTGACGGTCGACCCAAACGTGCGCACCTCGCTCCAGCAGCCTTGCGCCAGCACGCGAGTCAGGCTTTCCTCCAGACCGTTGACCACCACCCGGCCCGAGCCTGGCACGGTGCGCACCAGGTGATGGAACTGGCGCTCGATGGCGGCCAGGTCGTCAAAGATGTCGGCGTGGTCGAATTCGAGGTTGTTCAGGATGGCCGTGCGCGGGCGGTAGTGCACGAACTTGCTGCGCTTGTCGAAGAAGGCGGTGTCGTATTCGTCGGCTTCGATGACAAAGTATTGACCTCCGCCCAGACGGGCTGAAACGCCGAAGTTCAGTGGCACACCACCGACCAGAAAGCCGGGGTTCAGACCGGCCTGCTCCAGTACCCAGGTGAGCATGGAGGTGGTGGTGGTTTTCCCATGCGTGCCCGCGACGGCCAGCACATGCTTGCCTTGCAGCACGTGTTCGGCCAGCCATTGCGGGCCGCTGGTGTAGGGAGCACCTGCCTCCAGAATCGCTTCCATCAGCGGAAACTTGGGCGAGCCATCGGGCAGTCGGCTGCGGCTGACGACGTTGCCGATCACGTACATGTCGGGCTTCAGACCCATCTGGTCGGCGCCAAAGCCTTCGATCAGGTCGATGCCCAGGGCGCGCAGCTGGTCGCTCATTGGGGGGTAGACGCCGGCATCGCAGCCGGTGACTTTGTGGCCGGCTTCGCGAGCCAGTGCGGCCAGGCCGCCCATGAACGTGCCGCAAATGCCAAGAATATGAATGTGCATGGGCAAGGATTCTAGAGGGGCGGGCACAATCAATGCCCATGAGTGAGCTTGCCCTTGAAATTGCCCAGACCGCCGCGCGCTTGGTCGTGGAAGAAGGCCTGTCGTTTGGACAGGCCAAACACCGCGCCCTCAAGGCGCTGGGTTTGCCGGGGCGCACGGCCTTGCCCGACAACGACGAGGTCGAGGCACAGGTGCGGGATTACATCGCGCTGTTTTGTGAGGACGCGCAACCCGCAGAGCTGCAGGCCTTGCGTGAGCACGCCATGCTGTGGATGCGCCGACTGGAGGCGTTCAGGCCACATTTGACGGGGGCCGTCTGGCAAGGCTGGGCCACGCGGCTGACGGACATCGATTTGGTGCTGTTCTGTGACGACCCCAAGTCGGCCGAGATCGCGCTCATCAACCAGAACCAGCGCTACGAGGTGCATTCCGTCCAAGGCATGCATGGCCAGCTGGTGGATGTGCTCAGCCTGCACAGCTTTTGCCCCGGTTTACAGGAGGATATCGGCGTGCATTTGCGCATTCACGACTTGGATGATTTGCGTGGGGCCTTGCTGCCGGACGCCCAAGGGCGTACTCCGCGCGGGGACATGCAGGCGCTGGCGCGCTTGCTGAGCGAGGCCTGAGACAATCGAGACATGATCGAACAAGCCCCACTTCCATTGATTCATCGCCGCCGCTGGCTGGTAGCGGCGGGAGCTGCTGCTGCTGCTGCTGGGGCCGGGCTGGCCTGGCAGCGTTTGCAAATCGGCGATGCATCGCCTCAGGCCGAGCAGGTCTTGTGGACGCAGCAATTCCAGACCCCGGCGGGTGAAGCGTTGTCTCTGGCCAGCTTCAAAGGCCGCCCCTTGCTGTTGAACTTCTGGGCCACCTGGTGCCCACCCTGCGTGCAAGAGTTGCCCATGATCGCGGCGTTCTGGCGTGAACATGCTGCCAAAGGGCTGCAAGTGGTCGGAGTGGCGATTGATCAGCCCAGCGCTGTCCGTCGCTTTCTTGAGCGGCAAGCGCTGGGATTTCCTGTGGCGCTGGCCGGATTGGGTGGGACAGAGTTGTCTCGGGCGCTGGGCAACGCCACGGGGTCTTTGCCATTTTCTGTATTTTTAACGGCAGATGGCGCTGTGTTGGGGCGAAAATTGGGGCAATTGAGTTTGCAGGATCTGCAAAGCTGGATTTCCCAGGCCACTTGATTGGCGCGCCGCCGTCTGTCTATGAGGTGATCGGCAATAGGTCTGGTGATTGATGTACCTGTTTCTCGCTCAATCCAGACTTTTCTAGGGATTTTCCCTGAAATTGGGGTAAATTCGGAGCATTACATTTCTGACGCATGGAGGTCCCATGGATTTGCGCAAACTCAAGACCCTGATCGATCTGGTTTCAGAGTCGAATGTTTCTGAACTTGAAATCACCGAGGCCGAAGGCAAGGTGCGCATTGTCAAGAGCTCAGGTGTGGCGGTGGCCGCTCCGATGATGGTGGCAGCGCCCATGGCGGCAGTGGCTGCACCTCAGATGGCGGCTGCCGCGCCTGTGGCCGAAGCTGCTGCTGCGCCTGACGCCCCGATTGCAGCCGCAGGCCACACGGTCAAGTCGCCCATGGTCGGTACGTTTTACCGTTCTTCCAGTCCAGGCGCTGCACCTTTCGTACAAATCGGCTCGGTGGTCAAGGAAGGCGATACCTTGTGCATCGTTGAAGCCATGAAGATTCTCAACGAGATCGAGTCAGACAAAGCCGGTACGGTGACCCAGATCCTGTGCGAAAACGGCCAGGCTGTGGAATACGGTCAACCGCTCTTCATCATCGAATAAACCTGGGGCTTTCATGTTCAAGAAAATCCTGGTCGCCAACCGAGGCGAGATCGCATTGAGGATCCAACGCGCTTGCCGCGAATTGGGTGTCAAGGCGGTGATGGTGTATTCGGAGGCGGATAAAGAGGCTAAATACGTGAAATTGGCCGAGGAAGCCGTCTGTATCGGTCCTGGCCCCTCTGCGTTGAGCTACCTCAACATGCCTGCCATCATTTCGGCTGCGGAGGTGACCGATGCCGAAGCCATTCATCCGGGCTATGGCTTCCTGAGCGAAAACGCCGACTTCGCCGAGCGCGTCGAGAAAAGCGGTTTCCAGTTCATTGGCCCCACGCCCGAGTCGATCCGCATCATGGGCGATAAGGTCTCGGCCAAGCAGGCCATGATCCGTGCGGGCGTGCCTTGCGTGCCGGGCTCCGAAGGCGAGTTGCCTGATGATCCGGTCCAAATCCGTCGTGTGGCCAAGAGCGTTGGCTATCCCGTGATCATCAAGGCCGCAGGCGGTGGCGGTGGCCGTGGCATGCGCGTCGTTCACACCGAGGCGGCCCTGATCAATGCAGTGCAGATGACCAAGGCCGAGGCCGGTGCAGCTTTTGGCAATCCTGCGGTCTACATGGAAAAATTCCTGCAGAACCCGCGTCACATTGAAATCCAGATCCTGGCCGACAAGTTCAAGAATGCGGTTTATCTGGGTGAGCGCGACTGCTCCATGCAGCGCCGTCATCAGAAGGTGATCGAAGAGGCGCCGGCGCCTGGTATTCCCCGCAAATTGATTGAAAAGATCGGCGAGCGTTGCGTCGCCGCCTGCAAGAAGATCGGCTACCGTGGTGCGGGCACCTTCGAGTTCCTGTACGAAAACGGCGAGTTCTATTTCATCGAAATGAACACCCGCGTGCAGGTGGAACACCCTGTGACCGAGTGGATCACGGGCGTGGACATCGTCAAGACCCAGATCATGGTGGCGGCGGGCGAAAAGCTGCCTTTCAACCAAAAGCAGATCCAGATCCGTGGCCACGCCATCGAGTGCCGCGTGAACGCTGAAGACCCCTTCAAGTTCACGCCTTCACCTGGACGCATCACCTCCTGGCACATGCCGGGCGGCCCCGGTGTGCGCGTGGACTCGCACGCTTACAACAATTACTTTGTGCCACCGAACTACGATTCAATGATCGGCAAATTGATTGTTCACGGCGATACCCGCGAGCAGGCGCTGGCCCGCATGCAGACTGCTTTGGCGGAAACCGTGATCGAAGGCATCAGCACCAACATCCCGCTGCATCGCGAGTTGATGGTGGATGCCAAATTCATGGCCGGTGGCACCAACATCCATTACCTTGAGCACTGGCTCAGCCAGCACAAGCGCTGATCACGGGGCTGACGCATGTTTGAACTTTGCCTGCTGTGTCCGGAAGACCGTGTGGAAATCCTGAGCGATGCGCTTGATGCCCTGGATGCCTTGAGTGTCTCGGTGGAGGATGCCGATGCCCAGACACCGGCCGAGCAGGCCTTGTTTGGTGAGCCTGGCATGCCCGCGCCCAAAGAGGGCTGGCAACGTTCACGCATGGTGGCCTTGTTTGCCCATGATGCCTTGGCCAAAGAGGCCCGCGATCTGCTCGCAGCGCAGGACTTCTTTGAGGACTGTCAGGTGCTGGGCGTGCGCAAGGTCGAAGACCAGGATTGGGTGCGTTTGACGCAGTCCCAGTTTGCGCCAGTCGACATCACGCCCGATTTCTGGATCGTGCCTACTTGGCATGAGCCGCCTGCGCAAGCCAGGCAGATCATTCGCCTTGACCCTGGTCTGGCCTTTGGTACGGGTACGCACCCGACCACCCGCATGTGCCTGCGCTGGATCGCGACGCACGACCTGACTGGCCAGCGCGTGCTCGACTACGGCTGTGGCTCGGGCATTTTGGCCATCGGTGCTGCCAAATACGGTGCCAGCCGCATTGATGCGGTGGACATCGACGAGGCGGCGGTGACCTCCACGCAGCTCAACGCTCAAGCCAATGCGGTGAGTTTGAATGCCGGTCTGCCTGAAGTGGCTCAAGGCACTTACCAGACGGTGCTGGCCAACATTTTGGCGACACCCCTGAAAGTGTTGGCGCCGTTGCTGTGCGCACATGTGGAGGCTGGGGGGCATCTGGTACTGGCTGGTATTTTGGAGCGGCAGGCGCAGGAACTTCAGCAGGCCTATGCGCCTTGGGTCGCGCTGGACGTCACCGATGCGGAAGATGGCTGGATTCTGATGACTGCCCGCAGGGCGGTTTGACCCTTTATTGGGCCTGTGGCCCTCTACAATGCCCGCATGAGCTGGATCACCCGTTGCCCTGATTGCACTGCTGTTTACAAAGTGGGGTCTGCACAGCTGCAGCAAGCCCATGGCTGGCTGCGTTGTGGAACTTGTCAACATGTGTTTGACAGCACGGGCCGCGTGGTGGCTGCCGATGTCATTCCGACCCTGACCGACCGAGTCAATGTCGGAGCGCCCCAACTGGGACGCGTGGATCTGGAGCTGATGCTTCACAAGGAGTCGCCTGCGCCTGCTGCCGATGAGCCGGTCAAGCCTGCGGTCGCTTCACCACCAACAGAACCTTCACCCATCAGTGCATTTGAAGATGCGTTGCAATCGTTCAAGTTGCCGGATGGGCCTCTCTCACCAGAAGCTGGCGAAAATGCGCACACTGAAGAGGAGCCGCAAGCATCTTCTGTGCCTTCTCCCGTGTCTGTTGCCTCGAAACAACCCAAGGCAACAGTCATCTTGATGTCGCTTTTGCTTGCCACTGCGCTTGTTCAGTGCGTATTTGCCTGGCGTTCCGTGATCCTGACGCACTGGCCTCAATGGGGTCGTGCCGCGGCGCTGTGGTGCGGCAGTGCGACATGCCGTGCGCAATGGCAGCCGCCATTGTCGGTGTGGTCGCTCAAGGCACAGCCGTTGACCATGGAAGATTCGGGGTATCGGGTGTCCTGGTCTTTGATGCACACAGCCCCGACGCCTTTGTCTGTGCCTGCATTGGAGTTGGCCTTGCTCAACGGGCAAGGTCAGGCTCTGTCGATGCAGCCATTGGCGTCAGCTTTGACTGCCGCGCCCTCTGAACTTGCCCCTGGCCAAATCTGGCAAGGCAGTCTGCATGTGGCGTTGCCCGCAGGTCTGGATGCCAGCCAGGCGCAGCTGCGCCTTGTTCCTCACTGAATTCACCTATGCAGAAAAAAGCCCCAGCACCTTTGCAGGTGCCAGGGCTTTAGGCTAACGCCTGATCGCTGAATCAGGGCTTCGCGGCCGAAGGAAACGGCCACGCAGCTTGAGGGTTCAGCGTGGTTTGCGCAGCGGGGGCAGCGGGTGCTTTGGCGGCCTTTTTCGCAGCGGGTTTCTTGGCTGCTTTTTTGGCAGCGGGCTTTTTCGCGGCAGGCTTTTTCGCAGCGGCTTTCTTGGCTACAGCTTTTTTGGCAGCGGGCTTTTTGGCGGCTGCTTTTTTGACTGCTGGCTTTTTAGCGGCGACGGCTTTCTTGGCCGGTGCAGCTTTCTTTGCTACGGCTTTTTTGGCTGCTGGCTTTTTAGCGGCGACGGCTTTCTTGGCCGGTGCAGCTTTCTTTGCTACGGCTTTTTTGGCTGCTGGCTTTTTAGCGGCGACGGCTTTCTTGGCCGGTGCAGCTTTCTTTGCTACAGCTTTTTTAGCCGCTGGCTTTTTAGCGGCGACAGCTTTCTTGGCCGGTGCAGCTTTCTTTGCTACAGCTTTCTTGGGGGCAGCTTTTTTAGCTGCTGCTTTTTTTGCAGTTGCCATGGTTTTCTCCTTGATCAAGTTGAAAAATCAACGGAAGGGAAACACTCTGTGCCTGTTGGAGAGCACAAAGCGATCCATGGTGCTGAGGCCGGCCTCAACACCATGAACGCGGAAAAGCCACACCGCACAACCGCTGACTCGGGTATGGGGTGTGGCTTGTAGAGAGTTGTCATCTGGGGGTATTTCAGGGCTTCAGTCCCAGGACAGGGCGCCGCCAGACTGGTATTCGATGACGCGGGTTTCGAAGAAATTGCGTTCTTTCTTCAAGTCGATCATCTCGCTCATCCAGGGGAAGGGGTTTTCCTCGTTCGGGAAGAGCTCCTCCAGGCCGATTTGAGTGGCGCGGCGGTTGGCAATGTAGCGCAGGTAGCCTTTGAACATCGAGGCATTCATGCCCAGCACGCCACGCGGCATGGTGTCTTCGGCATAGCGGTATTCGAGTTCGACGGCTTTGAGGAACAGGGCCTTGATCTCGGCCTTGAATTGAGCTGTCCACAGTTGGGGATTTTCCAGCTTCACGGTGTTGATCAGGTCGATGCCAAAGTTGCAGTGCATCGACTCGTCGCGCAGGATGTACTGGTACTGCTCGGCAGCGCCGGTCATTTTGTTCTGGCGACCCAGTGCCAGGATCTGGGTGAAGCCCACGTAGAAGAACAGGCCTTCCATCAGGCAGGCAAACACAATCAGGCTCTTGAGCAGGGTTTGGTCAGTTTCGAGTGTGCCAGTCTTGAAGTTGGGGTCCATGATCGCGCTGATGAAGGGGATCAGGAACTCGTCCTTGTCGCGGATGGATTGGACTTCGTTGTAGGCGTTGAAGATTTCGCCTTCATCCAGGCCCAGTGATTCGACAATGTACTGGTAAGCGTGGGTGTGGATCGCTTCTTCAAAGGCTTGGCGCAGCAAGAACTGGCGGCACTCAGGTGCCGTGATGTGGCGGTAGGTGCCCAGTGTGATGTTGTTGGCAGCCAGCGAGTCGGCTGTAACAAAGAAGCCCAGGTTGCGCTTGACAATGCGGCGCTCGTCTTCGGTCAGGCCGTTGGGGTCTTTCCACAGCGCGATGTCGCGGTTCATGTTCACTTCCTGCGGCATCCAGTGGTTGGCGCAGGTGGCCAGGTATTTCTCCCAAGCCCATTTGTATTTGAAGGGGACCAGCTGGTTGACGTCAGTCTGTCCGTTGATGACACGCTTGTCGGCGGCGCTCATGCGTCGCTGTGTGGATGCGGGAGGAGTCGATGCGGCAGCCGATGCGGGTGCTGCATCACCGAAAGAAGGCATTGCAGGCTGCAATGCAGGTTTGACTTGATCGTCCCAGGACAACATAAAAATTCCAGTTCTCAAATTATGAAAGCATGCGCGCAAATTGCAAAGCAGTGATTTACTTTCTGCGCATGCATTGGCTTGAAGTGTTGTTCAATTGCATCGAGCAGCGCAGGTGTATGCCTTGCTCGATGCACAAAATATCACTGGCAAGCTTCGCAACCGACGTCGTCGATGGCAGTGAACTTCACATCGGTTGCTGGCACCGCGCTGGTGGGGGTGGGCGATGAACTGTGTGCACTTACCGCGCCAGAGGGCATGCCTGAAGACACGGCGTTGTGCGAGCCTGCCTTCACCGTGGACTTCTCTACTTGTGTGGCGCTGGTCGTGCGCAGATAGTAGGTGGTCTTGAGGCCGCGCAGCCAAGCCAGTTTGTAGGTGTCGTCGAGCTTCTTGCCCGAGGCGCCAGCCATGTAGATGTTGAGCGACTGCGCCTGGTCGATCCATTTCTGACGGCGTGCGGCAGCTTCGACCAACCAAGTGGTTTCGACTTCGAAAGCGGTGGCGTACAGCGCTTTGATGTCTTGCGGCACGCGGTCGATGGGGCGCAATGAGCCGTCAAAGTGTTTCAGATCCATGACCATCACGTCGTCCCACAAGCCCAGGCGCTTGAGGTCCCGCACCAGGTAGCTGTTGATGACGGTGAATTCGCCCGACAGGTTGGACTTGACCGACAGGTTGCCGAAACATGGCTCGATGGATGCGTCCACGCCAATGATGTTGGAGATGGTGGCGGTGGGCGCAATGGCCACGCAGTTGGAGTTGCGCATGCCGTTTTGTGCGATTTTCTTGCGCAGGGCATCCCAGTCCAGCGTGGTTGAGCGGTCCACTTCGACGTAGCCGCCACGCTCGCGCGCCAGCAAGTCCAGTGTGTCAGGAGGCAAGATGCCCTGGTCCCACAGCGAGCCCTTGTAGCTGGAGTATTGACCGCGCTCTTTGGCCAGCTCGGTCGATGCCCAGTAAGCGTAGTAGCAAATGGCTTCCATGGACTGGTCAGCGAATTCCACCGCGGCCTGTGAGGCGTAGGGGGTGCGCATTTCGTACAGGGCGTCCTGGAACCCCATCAGGCCCAAGCCGACCGGACGGTGGCGCAGATTGGAATCACGGGCTTTTTTAACGGCGTAGTAGTTGATGTCGATCACGTTGTCGAGCATGCGCATGGCCGTCGAGATGGTCTTTTGCAGCTTGGCGTGGTCGAGCTGCTTGCCGTTCGGGCCATCGATCAGGTGCTTGGACAGGTTGACCGAGCCCAGGTTGCAGACAGCGGTTTCGGTGTCACTGGTGTTGAGTGTGATTTCGGTGCAAAGGTTGGAAGAGTGCACCACACCCACGTGTTGCTGGGGTGAGCGCACGTTGCAAGGGTCTTTGAAGGTGATCCAGGGGTGGCCGGTTTCGAACAGCATCGACAGCATCTTGCGCCACAGGTCGGTGGCAGGCACTTTCTTGCTGGGACGGATTTCGCCGCGCTCGGCTTTTTGCTCGTAGGCCACATAGGCCTTCTCGAATGCCTGACCGAACAGGTCATGCAGGTCGGGCACATCGGAAGGCGAGAACAGGGTCCAGTCGCCTTTTTCCATCACGCGGCGCATGAACAGGTCGGGGATCCAGTTGGCCGTGTTCATGTCGTGCGTGCGGCGGCGGTCGTCGCCGGTGTTCTTGCGCAACTCCAGGAACTCTTCGATGTCCAGGTGCCAGGTTTCCAGGTAGGTGCAGACCGCGCCCTTGCGCTTGCCGCCCTGGTTGACCGCCACAGCGGTGTCGTTGACGACTTTGAGGAAAGGCACCACACCTTGCGACTCGCCGTTGGTGCCCTTGATGTGGGCGCCCATGGCTCGCACGCGGGTCCAGTCGTTGCCCAGGCCGCCGGCAAACTTGGACAGCAGAGCGTTTTCCTTGATCGACTCGTAAATGCCGTCCAGGTCGTCGGGCACGGTGGTCAGGTAGCAAGAAGACAGCTGCGAGCGCAAGGTGCCGCTGTTGAACAAGGTGGGGGTCGAGGACATGAAGTCGAAGGTGGACAGCACTTCGTAGAACTCGATGGCGCGGGCTTCGCGGTTGACTTCATTGAGCGACAGGCCCATGGCCACGCGCATGAAGAAGGCTTGAGGCATCTCGATGCGGGTCTTGCGCACGTGCAGGAAGTAGCGGTCGTACAGGGTTTGCAGACCCAGGTAGTCGAACTGCTGGTCACGCTCGGGCTTGAGGGCTTCGGCCAGTTTCTTCAAGTCAAACTGCAGCAACTTCTCGTCCAGCAGGTCGTTGTCTACGCCCTTCTTGATGAACTGGGGGAAATAGTCGATGTAGGCCTGGCCCATCTCTGCTTGCGTCACTTCCTTGCCCAGAATTTCCTTGGCGATGGTGTGCATCAACAGGCGGGCTGTGACGTAGGTGTAGTCGGGTTCTTTTTCGATCAGGGTGCGGGCGGCCAGGATGGACGCCTTGTACACCTCTTCCATGGGCACGCCGTCGTACAGATTGCGCAGGGTTTCGGCCACGATGGGCTCGGCGCTCACGTCTTTGCCCAAGCCAGCACAGGCATTGACCATGATGCTTTTGAGATCGTTCAGGTTCAGCGCCACGCGTTGGCCGCCGTCCACCACATGGAGGTTGGGCTCGGCTGCCACGGGTGCGGCCTGCTGTTGCTGGTGGGCACGTTCCTGTGTGCGGCGCTCGCGGTACAGCACGTAGGCGCGAGCCACTTCGTGGTTGCTGCTGCGCATCAGTCCCAACTCGACCTGGTCCTGCACGTCTTCGATGTGGAATGTGCCACCGCCAGGACGCGAGCGCACCAGAGCACGAACCACGTTCTGGGTCAGCTGCTCAACGACTTCACGCACGCTGGCCGATGCTGCGCCTTGGGTGCCATGCACGGCCAAAAAGGCTTTCATCAGCGCTACGGCGATCTTGTTGGGCTCAAAGGGCACCACCGCGCCGTTGCGGCGAATGATCTGGTAGTGGGTCAGAGCGTGCACGGCAGGCGCGCTGCCTGCTTCGGTGCTGGGCTGGCTCATGATGCCGGAGACGGGCGCAGAGATGTTCAGGTCGGTTTGCATGGTCATTTTTTGTATCTGTTGAACAAGGCTGAGATGGCTTGAAACGGGTCGAATCGAGAAAATCGGCAAATTCATTGAAATTTGCGCGAACGCTACATCTGGTGTTTGGGGTGGATTCGAACCACTAGATGTAGTGTACCGGGCATTTTTTGATGCGGCTACACCCTTGGGCGAGTGGCGCATGTACTGGATCACGTGTGCACCGTTTTGTGGCGTCAGAGGGGAGGTTGCGGAGAGCCGCATTGGATGAGCCTTTGCGTGGCGACATCCAGGGTTTTCGGGGCCTGGCAAAGGGTTTCCCTTTCCAGGGCCTGATTTGCCTGTCCTGATGTGTGCGGCAGTCTTGCTGTTTGCACCAACCCTGCACATGAAAAGACGAAAAAGGTGGTCAAAAATATTTTTCTGACCAAGGCCTGCTGGTCGTTGAACTCAGGGGAAATACCGATGGGGAAAATCCAATACAGACGCAAGCCGAGGCCAGTCAAAGCCCGGGCCAGGGTCTTGTTTGCGGCCCGGCGCGATGTGTTCGTGTCCTGCGACGTGCGCGATCGGGTAGCGTTGTCGAATGTCCTGGCACAGGCTGGCCAGTTGCGCGTACTGTGCGTCTTCAAACAGCCCGCCTTCCAGGCCTTCGAGCTCAATGCCGATCGAATCGTCATTGCAGTTGCTGCGGCCCCGATATTCGGAGGCGCCGGCATGCCAGGCGCGGTCATCGCAGCTGACGAACTGCCACAACTGCCCATCGCGCCGGATGTAGAAATGCGCCGACACCTGCAGTCCGCGCAACTGCTCAAAGTAAGGATGGGCGCAGACGTCGAGCTGGTTGGTGAACAGGTTCTGCACTTCGTTGCCACCAAACTGGCCCGGGGGCAAGCTGATGGAATGGACCACGATCAGATCGATGCAGGCCTCGGCAGGCCGGGGGCCGAAATTGGGCGATGCCTGGCGTGTGGCCTGTGCATGCCAGCCTTGGTGCCACAGCGTCGGGCGTGTCATGTTGGCGTTCCGTCAGGCGGGGTTGCGGTCTTGTGCCGCAGCGCGGTGCTCGGTGCTGCAGTAGTTGCCTTTTTCGCCGCGCACGGCCTCATCGCGGGGCAGATGGATGCCGCAATGGGCGCAGCGCACCATGCCCTGAGGCTGGGAGGCGTTTGAAGTGGAGGGGCCATGGGCAGCGGGTTTCTGGGCGCGTTTGAATGCCCACCAGACCAGCAAAATCACCAGCAACCAGAACAGCAGTTTCATGCGGTTCGGCCCAGCAGGATTTCCAGCACAAAGCGCGAGCCCGCATACGACAGCAGCAGCAAGGCCGCGCCGATGTAGAGCACACGCACGGCCCGTTTGCCGCGCCAGCCCCATTGGCGGCGCCCCCACAGCAGCATGGCGAAAGTGAGCCATGACAGCAAGGCAAACACCCGCTTGTGGTCCCAGCGCCAGGCGCTGCCGCCCTCGCCGTACAGGTGCTCACCAAACAGAGTGCCAGCGAGCAAGGTGGCGGTGAGTAACACGAAACCTGCCGTCACAAAGCGGAACATCAGCCGCTCCAGCGTCAGCAGCGGCAAGCCGCTGCCCGCTTCATGGGCCTGGCGGATGTCGCGCTCGGTGACCGTCATCATCCAGGCATGCACCACGGCGGCCGCAAACATGCCATAGGCCGACAAGCCCAGCGCCCAGTGCAGCGGCAACCAGGGTGAGGCCTGCATGTGCAGCGGCGTGCCGGGAAACCAGAGCGCCAACAGCACAGCCACGGCACCCAGGCTACCCATGGCCCAGCGGGCCTTGAGCTGTGGGTAGTACTGGCGCTCCACCATGTAAGCGGTCAGCACCAGCCAGGCCGTGACCGAGATGGCTGGGGCAAAGCCGAAACGCACAGGCCCTGCCAGCAGGCCCAGCAGGCTGGCGCCGTGGGCCAGCCAGGCCAGTCCCATCAGGCGGCGTGCACCCTGATCGGTGCACAACCGAGGGGCCAGGGCAGGCAGGGCATAGGCGAGCACCGCCAGCACAGAGGCAAGCCAGATCCAGGAGAGGGCACTCGTTAAAATCATGGAACCGAGTTTAGCCTTTCAGGCTTGGCCACAGTGGCCGTGCCGTTTTGGCCAGCGGTTTTTTTCAGATTGCATCCATGGCCACCGCCCTGACCGACAAACTTTCACGCCTCGTCAAGACCCTCAGCGGGCAGGCACGCATCACCGAATCCAACGTCACCGACATGCTGCGTGAAGTGCGCATGGCACTGCTCGAAGCCGACGTGGCCTTGCCGGTGGTGCGTGACTTCATTGCCCGCGTCAAGGACAAGGCGCTGGGCCAGGAGGTGATCGGTTCCCTCAAGCCTGGGCAGGCGCTGGTGGGCATCGTCAACAAGGAGCTCGCCGCCACCATGGGCGAGGGCGTGGCCGACATCAACCTGGCCGCGCAGCCGCCTGCCGTCATCCTGATGGCCGGTCTGCAAGGTGCGGGTAAAACCACCACCACCGCCAAACTGGCCAAGCACTTGATTGAAAAGCGCAAGAAAAAGGTGCTGACCGTCTCCGGCGACGTCTACCGCCCGGCAGCCATTGAACAGCTGAAAACCGTGACCGCGCAGGCCGGTGCCGAATGGTTTCCGAGCACGCCCGACCAAAAGCCGATCGACATCGCCCGCGCCGCCATCGATTACGCCCGAAAGCACTACTTTGACGTGCTGTTGGTCGACACCGCCGGTCGTCTGGCCATTGACGAAGCCCTGATGGCCGAGATCAAAGGTCTGCACGCCGAATTGAAGCCGGTTGAAACCCTGTTCGTGGTCGACGCCATGCAGGGCCAGGACGCGGCCAACACCGCCAGGGCTTTTGGCGAAGCGCTGCCACTCACGGGCATCGTGCTGACCAAGCTGGACGGTGATTCGCGTGGTGGTGCGGCGCTGTCGGTGCGCCAGATCACCGGTGCGCCGATCAAGTTCGCCGGCACCAGCGAAAAGATCGACGGCCTGGAAGTGTTTGACGCCGAGCGCCACGCAGGCCGCATCCTGGGCATGGGCGACATCGTGGCCCTGGTCGAGCAGGTGGCTGCTGGTGTGGACATGGAAGCAGCGCAAAAGCTGGCTGCCAAAGTCAAGGGCGGCGGCGGTTTTGACCTCAACGACTTCCTGGCCCAAATCCAGCAGATGAAGCAGATGGGCGGCTTGAGCAGCCTGATGGAGAAGCTGCCCTCGCAGCTGACGGCCAAGGCCGCTGACATGGACATGGGCAAAGTGGAAAAAGACATTGCCCGCAAGCAAGGCATCATCCACAGCATGACGCTCAAAGAGCGCAGCAAGCCCGAGATCATCAAGGCCACGCGCAAGCGCCGCATCGCGGCGGGTGCGGGTGTTCAGGTGCAGGACGTCAACCGCCTGCTCAAGGAGTTCGAGCAGATGCAGGACATGATGAAAAAAATGTCCGGCGGCGGCCTCATGAAGATGATGAAGCGCATGGGGGGCATGAAAGGCTTCCCGGGTATGGGGGGCGGTGGCTTTCCTGGCATGCCGCGCTGAATGGCGGCGACAAGGCGGTCTGGATGCACCTGCTTTTCATCTACGGCACCTTGATGCCTGGCTTGCGCCTGGAGGCCGAAATGCATGGCGCACGCTTTGTGGGTGCGGCCCAGGTGCCGGGCAGACTGGTCGATGTGGGGCGATACCCGGGTCTGTTGCCTGGCGAAGGACAAGTCACCGGCGAAGTCTACGAAGTCGATGACGCGCAGCTGGCGCGGCTTGATGCGGTCGAAGAGATGGTCCCTGGCAACCGCGCCGCCTCGCAATACTGGCGCGAGGTGGTCACGGTGGTGGGTGGCCCGTTGCAGGGGCAGCTGGTGCAGACCTATGTGTACAACCGTCCGGCAGACGGTTGCACGCCCATCGCGCATGGCGACTACCGCCGCTACATCCGCGAAGTCGGGCGCGAATCCTGACAGCCCAGCTGATCAGTCCTTGATCACCAACTCACCCCGCAGCGAGTGCGACAGTCCCTGGGTGATGCGCACATCCGCCATCTGACCGATCAGGCGGTCCATGTTCGGGCCTCCTGGGAAGTTGACCACCCGGTTGCACTCGGTGCGGCCAGCCAGCTCGGTGGCGTCCTTGCGTGAAGGTCGCTCCACCAAAATGCGTTGCACCGTGCCCACGCGGCTCTCGCCGATGCGCTGTACGTTCTCTTCGATGGTCGCTTGCAGGTGGTGCAGGCGGCGCAATTTCACTTCGTGCGGCGTGTCGTCGTGCAGGTTGGCCGCAGGCGTGCCGGGGCGGGGGCTGAAGATGAAGCTGAAGCTGGTGTCAAAGCCCACATCGGTGATCAGCTTCATCATTTTGTTGAAGTCGTCTTCGGTCTCGCCGGGGAAGCCCACGATGAAATCGCTGCTGAGCGACATGTCGGGGCGGATCGCCCGCAGCTTGCGGATCGTGCTCTTGTATTCCATGGCGGTGTAGCCGCGCTTCATGGCCATCAAGATGCGGTCCGAGCCGTGCTGCACAGGCAAATGCAGGTGGCTCACCAGCTTCGGGATCTTCTCGTAAGCGTCAATCAGGCGCTGGGTGAACTCGTTGGGGTGGCTGGTCACGTAGCGGATGCGCTCGATGCCCGGCATGTCGGCTACGTACTCGATCAGCATCGCAAAGTCGGCGATCTCTGCCGTACCGCCCATCTTGCCCCGGTAAGCGTTCACGTTCTGGCCCAGCAGCGTGATCTCTTTCACACCCTGTGCGGCCAGGCCCGCCACCTCGACCAGCACGTCGTCAAACGGGCGCGACACCTCTTCGCCCCGGGTGTAAGGCACCACGCAGTAGCTGCAATATTTGCTGCAGCCTTCCATGATCGACACAAAGGCGGTGGCCCCCTCCACCTTGGCGGGCGGCAGGTGGTCGAATTTCTCAATCTCGGGGAAGCTGATGTCCACCTGCGGGCGCTGCTTGCGCTCGCGCTCGGCCAGCATCTCAGGCAGACGGTGCAGGGTCTGCGGACCAAACACCACGTCCACATAGGGCGCACGCTTGATGATCTCGGCACCTTCCTGGCTGGCCACGCAGCCGCCTACACCGATCATCACGCCCTTGGCTTTGAGGTGTTGCACCCGGCCCAAGTCGCTGAAGACTTTTTCTTGCGCCTTCTCGCGCACCGAGCAGGTGTTGAACAAAATCAGATCGGCCTCGTCCACGTCCTGTGTAGGCTCATAACCCTGCGCTGCACCCAACACATCGGCCATCTTGTCCGAGTCGTACTCGTTCATCTGGCAGCCAAACGTTTTGATGAAGACCTTTTTGCTCATGCGGCCTCCACGAAGTCGATGGAGATGATGAAGTCAAGGCAAAGCAAAGCACGCCCGCGAAGGGCCAGAGTGCAGCGGTTCATGGTGTAGATCCAGAGGCTGAAAGGAAGGCGGAAAGCGGCACAGCGCCTTCCTCGAACAGTGGATTATCCCTGTTTGCTCAGGTCGGTCGCCGCGTCCTGGCCTTCCTTCGGTCTGTAGAACATCGGATAAGTCCGCTGCACCGTCGGGCTGTCAAAAGCCCAGCTGTGGCATTGGCCCAGGTGGTAAGGCGGCTTGGTGATCTCGGGCTGGGGTTGGCCAGACAGATCGCGGCGGTGCCATTGGCCTGCAGGCAGGGTCTGGTAGGCAGCCGTCGCCATGTTGAACAGCAACTCGCGCAGGTGGGTGCAGCCTTCGGTGCCGCCCACGTGGGCGTTGATGACCTTGCGCCAGCCTGGGCCCATGGTCTGACCGATCAGTTTGTGCATGCCGTGCGGTGCGCCCGCGCATTCGGGATGGGGGATGTCGTCCATCGAGGTGGCGATGTCCTGGATCACCATGCGGTTGTTGAGTGTGACGCGGATTTTCAGGCCATGGATGGGTTCGTTGGCCGGGAACGGACGCTCATTGACGACCTGAAAGTTGTAGGTTTTGACGTCGCTCAGTTCGGCTTCGATGTCCCACAAGCCGTCTTCGCGGTCGTAGCCCTTGTAGGTCACGGTTCGCGTATGTGACAGTTTTCGGGGGGAGGCTGGGGGAAGTGCCAATGGAAATCTCGTGGGTCTGATGTTGAATCTCCCAATCATAGCCACGCAGGAGTCATCAGCATGTCGCCGTCCATTCACCCCGCCGTCCGTCGCCAGACGGTTGCCGATGCCTTGCGTCGCACGGCTATCCGCTTGCCTGCCAAGACCGGTATCGTCTGCGGCGCGACCACCTGGACGTATGCCGAGTTCGATGCCCTGGTGAGCCGCCTGGCCGCAGGTCTGGCCGGTATGGGCGTGGCCGAGGGCGACAAGGTCGCGGTGCTGGCCTGCAATTCCCATGGTTTTGCGGCCCTGCGTTTTGCCCTGGCGCGCCGTGGTGCGGTCATGGTGCCGATCAACTTCATGCTCAAGGCCGACGAGGTGGCTTACATCCTGCGCCACGCAGGCGCCAAGACCTTGGCCACCGACAGCGGCCTGGCCGAGCTGGCGCAGGCGGCGGCCAAGCTGGACACGCAAGTGCAGCAGTTCATCTGGCTGCCCTCCGAAGACCCGAGCCAGCCGGTGGCGGGCATGCACAGCTTTGACACGCTGGCCGCCTGCCAGGATGCGCTGCCCGATGTGCAGTTGGGCAGCAACGATGTGGCGCAGATCGTCTACACCAGCGGCACCGAGTCATCTCCCAAAGGCGCACAACTGACGCATGATGCGGTGCTGTGGCAATACGTCAGTTGCGTGATCGACGCCGAAATTGCCGAGGCCGATGTGGCCTTGCACGCGCTGCCGCTGTACCACTGCGCCCAGCTCGATGTGTTCTTTGGCCCAGCCATTTACATGGGCAGCACCAACATCATCACGTCCAAGCCCACGCCCGACAACCTGTTGCCGATGCTGGAAAAGTTCGGCATCACCAGCTTTTTTGCGCCGCCCACGGTGTGGATCGCGCTGCTGCGCTCGCCGCTGTTCGATGCAGGCAAACTCGCCCGCCTGGCCAAGGGCTATTACGGGGCGTCCATCATGCCGGTCGAGGTGCTCAAGGAGCTGGCCTCGCGCTTGCCCAAGGTGCGTTTGTGGAACCTGTATGGCCAGACCGAAATCGCGCCGCTGGCCACCATGCTCGGCCCGGAAGACCAGCTGCGCAAGCCCGGCTCGTGCGGCAAGGCCGTGCGCAACGTCGAGACCCGGGTGGTGAACGACGACATGCAGGACGTGGCTGTGGGCGAGGTGGGCGAGATCGTGCATCGCTCGCCGCACCTGATGCTGGGCTACTTTCACGACGACGAGCGCACACAGGCCTCGTTCTCGGGCGACTGGTTTCACAGCGGTGACCTGGGCATCATCGACGAAGAGGGCTACATCACCGTGGTGGATCGCAAGAAGGACATGATCAAGTCCGGCGGTGAAAATGTGGCCAGCCGCGAAGTCGAGGAAATGATTTACCGCCTGCCGCAAGTGAGCGAAGTGGCCGTGATCGGCCTGCCCGATCCGAAGTGGGTGGAGGCCGTGACGGCCGTGATCGTGGTCAAGGCCGGTCAGAGCCTGGACGAGGCGGCGGTCATCCAGCACTGCGCCCAGCACATGGCGGGCTTCAAATGCCCCAAACGCGTGGTCTTCACCGACGCGCTGCCCAAGAACCCCAGCGGCAAACTGCTCAAGCGCGATTTGCGTCTTCGCCATGCCCAGTGATTTGCCCATGACCTCGGCTTCCCGTTTGCGCCCGCTCCAGGTGGGCGATGTGGGCTGGATCGCCCACCGGCAAGGGCTGCTGTACACGCAGGAGTACGGTTGGGACATCACCTTTGAGGCCCTGGTGGCACAGATCGCAGCCCAGTTCGTGCAGAACCTGGACCCGGTCCGCGAGCACGCCTGGATCGCTGAAATCGATGGGCAGGTGGTCGGCTCCGTTTTTCTGGTCAAAGTGTCCGATGACGTGGCCAAGTTGCGCCTGCTGTATGTGGAGCCGCATGCCCGAGGCTTGGGCATTGGGCAGCGCCTGACGACCGAATGCATCGCTTTTGCCAAGGCACAAGGCTACAAGACCCTGACGCTCTGGACCAACGACATTCTGCATGCCGCCAGGCGCATTTACCAGGCGGCAGGTTTTCGCTTGGTCGCTGAAGAGCAGCACCATTCATTCGGCAAGGACCTGGTGGGCCAGAACTGGGATCTGGACCTGAAATGAACATGCTTTGAACCCCATAACTTGAGGAGACTCCAAATGGATCGTCGTCGTTTTGTCCAGCATTCCGCCCTGATGGGCACCGGAGCCGTGGTCGGTTGTGCCACCCCCGGCATGGCCCAGAACAAGCCCAAAACACCGTTTGAGGTGCCCGATACCTACATCCCGATCGCGGGCAGCGACGAAATGTTCCCGGTGCGCCGCATTTACTGCATTGGCCGCAATTACGCCGCCCATGCCCGCGAGATGGGTTCGGACCCGACGCGTGAGCCGCCCTTCTTTTTTCAGAAGCCGACCGACGCCATCCAGGTGCTCAAACCCGGCGTGGTGGCCGACCACCCTTATCCACCGCTGACCAAGAACTACCACTACGAAGTCGAGTTGGTGGCGGCGCTGCACCAGGGCGGCCGCAACATCTCGCAAGAGAAGGCGCTGGAGCTGGTGTATGGCTACGCGCTGGGTCTGGACATGACGCGCCGCGATTTGCAGCGCGGCATGGGCGACCAGAAAAAGCCCTGGGAAATCGGCAAGAGCTTTGACCTGTCGGCACCGATCGGGGCAATCCACAAGGTCGGGCAGACCGGGCATTTCAAAGAGGGCAACATCTGGCTCAAGGTCAACGGCCAGACCAAACAAAGCGCCAACCTTAGCCAGATGATCTGGTCGGTGGCCGAGCAGATTGCCAAACTGTCCGAAGCGTTTGAGTTGTTCCCTGGCGACATCATTTACTCTGGCACCCCCGAGAACGTGGGCCCCGTCGTGCGTGGCGATGTGATGGAAATCCACATCGACGGCCTGCCCAACCTGAGCCTGAAAGTGGTCTGATGCTGTCTTTGAACACCCGGAAATGGGGCCGTGGACTGAGCGTGTTGACGGCAGCGCTGATCGGATTCACTTCGACCAGCGCACAACAAGCCCCCTGGCCCAGCAAGAACATCCGCATTGTGGTGCCTTATGCGGCAGGCGGCCCGGCCGACCTGGTCGCCCGCGAGCTGGCGCAGGTGCTCACGGCCGAGCTCAAGCAGTCGGTGGTGGTCGAGAACATGGGCGGTGCCATGGGCGTGCCTGCACTCGGGGCGGTGGCGCGCGCAGAACCCGATGGCCACACCTTGCTCATGGCGGCGGTGGGCAATGTGGTGTTGCAACCCATGCTCAGCAAGCAAGGCGGCGCCGATCTGGTGGCCAAGTTGCGGCCTGTCTCGACGGTGTCGACTGCGCCCCATGTGCTGGTGACTTCGGCCAAGCTGCCCATCCGCACCGTGCAGGAGCTGGTGGACTATGCGCGGGCCAACCCCGGCAAGGTCAGCTTTGCCTCGGCCGGCACGGGCGGCACGGCCCACCTGGCCATGGAGATGTTCAAGTCCCAATCCAAAACCGATGTGCTGCATGTGCCCTACAAAGGCTCGTCCGGCTCTGTCAACGATCTGGTCTCCGGCCAGGTGACCGCGCTCTTCAGCAGCTATCCCTCGCTGCAAGGCCTGGTGGACAAAGGCCTGTTGCGCGTGCTGGCCGCCACCGCCCCCAGCCAATCGCCTGCGACCAAAGCCTTGCCTCTGATGTCGGCCACTTTGCCCGGCTACGACTACACCACCTGGTACGCCATGTATGCGCCGTTGGCCACGCCTACGCCACTGGTGCAGCGCATCCAGCAGGCATTCAACCAAGCCCTGCGTCAGCCTGCATTGGTGAGCAAGATCGAAGCCGCAGGTACCGAACTGCACGCCGGTACCGCACAAGAGGTCCAGGCCTGGACCCAGCGGGACACTGACAAATGGAGCCGCGTGATCCGGGAGGCCAAGATCGCGATGGACTGATGCCGCTTTGGCGCAAAGGGATGAAATTCAGGCTATAATGCGCGTCTTGTTGCAAAACAAGGGGCAAGTCAGCCGAAAGGTCAACTCGCAGCCCAGTGGGTGATATAGCTCAGTCGGTTAGAGCGCAGCATTCATAATGCTGATGTCGGTGGTTCAAATCCACCTATCACCACCAATACATACGACAAAGGCCGTCAGGTACATCCACCTGACGGCCTTTTTCATTGGGAAAACGGGTGCTGCAGTTTGCGGGGGACTGCAGCCCGTGAACTGATGGGTTTCAGGCTTGGACTTTTTTGAGTGCCTCCTGCACGCGTTCCGGTGTGAATGGGATGGTGCGCAGACGCACCCCAACGGCATCGTAGATGGCATTGCCGATCGCGGCAGGTACAACGGCCGGAGCCATTTCGCCCGCACCCCAGGGCGGAGATTCGGGGCGGTTGATGAGTGCAACGCTGATTTGCGGTACATCCGGGAAGCGAAGGATGGGGTAGCTGGCCCAATCTGTGCTCGTGACGCGGCTGGCATCGAACTGCACATCCTCTATCAGTGTGCGACTGACGGTCTGCACGATACCGCCTTCGATCTGATTGACTGTGCCATCGGGGTTGATGATCTGGCCACAGTCGTGGCTGCAATAGATGTGTTCGACCTTGACTTGGCCAGTGACGCGGTCAACTGCGACATCGGCCACCATGGCCACATAGGTGTGCTCATTTTGGTAGCGAATGTAGGCAAAGCCGCGTCCTCGCGCCACCCGTGCCTTGTCTGAGATGCTGTGTGCTGGGCGAGGTTGCCAGCGCGCGATCTGCGCGACTTTTTCCACCACTGCGCGACTGCGTTCGTCCGTGAGATAGCGCAAACGAAATGCGACGGGATCTTGTTTGGCCGCCGCCGCGACTTCGTCGACAAAACATTCGTTGGCGAAGTTGTTTTGCATGCGACCTGGTGTGCGCAGGTGTGAAGTTCGTAAAAAGGCGTTGCCGACCCGATCCACGGTGGTCAGGGTGTTGGGGAAGTTGTATTCGACATCGCTGTTGTGCGCGATGTTGCCGGTGTACACGCCCTTCTTGGCGACGCCCGAATGCACTGCCGCGAGCAGTGGGAACTCGTCCAGTGTGCCGCTTTGCATGCTGATAATGAATTTAGAGCGCCAGGCGACAACCTGACCACTGTCATCGATGCCCGCTTCCAGATCAACCACAGTTGGCGGGCTCTTGGGGTCCCAGCCATGTTCATCGTCACGTGACCATTGCAGGCGCACAGGCGCCCGGATGCCTTGCTGGTGCAGCAAATGGGCAATCATGGCTGCATCGGCAGTGCAGTCCTCGTGCCCGTTGCGGCCATAGCAGCCCGAGCCATCCACATACTGGAGGCGTACCTGGGCTTTTGGCATGTCCAGCATCAGGGCCACTTCAGACTGCAGCGAATGGGTGGCTTGCGAGGGCGACCAGATATCCAGGTGCTCACCTTGCCTCCAGGCCACAGCGCAAGATGGGCCCATGGAGGCGTGGGAATGGATCGGGAATTCGTAGCTGGCCTTGAGCCGTTGGCGCGCTTGGTTGAATCCGCTATCGATACTGCCACGGCTCGGACGCGGTTCGGTCTTGACGACCGGCTGTGCACGCCAGACCTCGTACATCTGCGACTTCTCAGGCAGCCCTTTCCATGGGGACCACTGGGCCTTGAGTGCCGCTTGCGCTTTGATGGCGGCCCATTCTGTTTTGGCGACGACGGCGAGGAAGTTGCCTTTGCGCACCGTTGCCACATGACCCCTGACTTTGCGCGATGCCGTGTCGTCGAATGCAATGAGCTGGCTGCCAATGGCCGCAGGTCGCAGCACGCGGGCGTGCAGCATGTCCGGTAGTTCAAAGTCGTGGATGTAGGTGAATTCGCCCGTCACTTTGGCCGGAATGTCGACGCGTGGCACAGATGTGCCGACATAACGATGGCTCGTTGGTTTTTTGAGCGGGGCCTTTGGGTTGACGTCGATGTTGTGTATGCCGTCGGCCAGTAATGTGGCGTAAGACGCGCTCTGGCTGGCGTTGTTGCCAGGCAGTACCCGGCCATCGCCGGAGAAGCGCACTTCCTCTGGCGAGATGCCCCAGTGGGCCGCAGCCTTGGCGGCGATGGTTTGGCGTGCGGTGGCACAGGCCTGCCGAAGCTGTTGCCCGCCGACGCTGATGCTCAGCGAGCCAGCGGTCTGGCCCTGGTCGATGGTGCTGCCCGTGTCACCCATTACCAGTTGGATGCTGTTGAAGTCGACCTCGAGCTCATCGGCCACCATCTGGGTAAGGGCCGTTTTGACGCCCGTGCCCAAATCGACCTTGCCGGAATAGACCGTGATGCGGCCATCAGCGCCCAAGGCCAGCCACGATTGCAGCGCCTCCTTGCGCAGGCTTTTGTTGTTGGTCTGAGCCAGCGCTTGGCTTGGCAGGCTGAAATGGACCACCAAGCCGCCCGCCATCGTGGCGGCGGACAGAAGCAGTTGTCGGCGTTGCATGGATGTCTCCTCAGACCTGTTGCTGGGCAGCACGCTGCACGGCCTTGATGATGCGGGTGTGGGTGCCGCAGCGGCAAAGGTTGCCAGCCAAGGCTTCGCGGATCTCGGTTTCACTGGGGTTGCGCTTGCGTTGGAGCAGTGCCGTGGCCGACATGATCATGCCGTTCATGCAGTAGCCGCACTGTGCGGCCTGTTCGTCGATGAAGGCTTGCTGGACAACACTGGGCTTGGCGCTGTTGCCAAGGCCTTCGAGCGTGGTGACGGCGCGTCGACCTACCCAGGATACTGGCGTCAAGCAGGAGCGGACCACCTGCCCATCGACCATCACCGAACACGCCCCGCATTGACCTTTGCCACATCCAAAACGCGTGCCATGCAATTTCAGGTCGTTGCGCAAAGCATAGAGCAAAGGCATGTCGGCATCGGCATCGATGCGATGGTTTTGGCCATTGACCTTCAGAGGGATCGCACTCATCAAATTCTCCTGAATGAGGATGATGAAATCTTAGGAACAGTCTCGGCATGGAACAGTCATGCGAGTGACATGGGGTTGATGGTGTCCAGGTCGAGCCTCCGGATTTGGCATGGCGACAGGCTCATCAAAGGTTGAAGACGAGACACCTTCGGGTCAGCGGATGTCTGGTTGAATGCGATTTCAGTAGGTACCATCCGACAAGATTGTTCGACGGCATTCTTGAATGAGACGTTCAAGACCCGCATGAGAAAGAAGGCAGACATGGATTTTTCGCTCTCCCCTGAACTGTTGGCTTTGCGCGAGCGCACGCGCGAGTTCATTGCCGAGCAAGTGATCCCGCTTGAAAACGACGAGCGCCAGTCGCACCATGGTCCCAGCGAGGCGTTGCGCCGTGAGTTGGTGGCGCGTGCCAGGACAGCTGGCCTGCTCACCCCGCATGCCTCGCCAGAGATGGGCGGGCTGGGGTTGAGCCATGTGGCCAAGGCCGTGGTGTTTGAGGAGGCAGGCTACTCCTGGCTTGGCCCGACGGCCCTCAATATCCACGCGCCCGACGAAGGCAATATCCACCTCATGGAAGAGGTGGCCACGCCCGTGCACAAGGAGCGCTGGCTGCGGCCGCAGGTGGCGGGACACACGCGCTCGTGTTTCGCCATGACCGAGCCCTCTCCAGGTGCGGGTGCTGATCCGTCCATGTTGACCACCACCGCCGTGCGTGACGGTGATGACTATGTGATCAATGGCCTCAAATGGTTCATCACCGGCGCCGAAGGCGCCGACTACGTGATCATCATGGCGAAGATGGAGGATGGTTCGGCCTCCATGTTTCTGTCCGACATGAGCCGGCCCGGTATCGTGCTGGAGCGCAGCATGGACGCGATGGATGCCTGTTTCACGGGCGGTCACGGTGTGCTGCGCTTCAATCAGTTGCGTGTGCCCGCGACCGATGTGTTGGGCGAGCTGGGCAAAGGCTTTCGTTACGCACAAGTGCGCCTGGCTCCTGCGCGTCTGACGCACTGCATGCGCTGGCTAGGCCAGGCCCGGCGCGCTCACGACACCGCACTGGCCTATGCACGCAAGCGGCAGGCCTTTGGCCAGCCACTGGCCCAGCACGAAGGCGTGGGCTTCATGTTGGCCGACAACGACATGGACCTGCACACCGCACGCTTGCACATCTGGCATACCGCCTGGATGCTGGACCAGGGTGAGAAATGCAACTTTGAATCGAGCCGTGCCAAGGTCGTGTGCTCGGAGGCGCAGTGGCGCGTGGTGGACCGCAGCGTGCAGATTTTGGGCGGGCAGGGCGTCACCGGGGAGTCGCCTGTGATGCGCATCTTCACCGACATGCGGGCCTTTCGCATCTACGACGGCCCCAGCGAAGTGCACCGCTGGAGCATGGCGCGCAAGCTGGTTCATCTGGCCGAAAAGGCCGAGGCGGCAGAGCTGGCCTGAGTGCTGCGATCAACCCTTGCGCCCGGCGTTCGTCCAGGCACAAGTGGTCAGCGGTGTGACGCCTTCAGCTGTGCGTGAAGTTGGGTGCTCGCTTGTTCAAAAAGGCATCCATGCCTTCTTTCTGGTCCTGGGTTGCAAACAGGCCGTGGAACATGCGGCGCTCGAACATCACGCCGTCCGACAGGCCACTTTCAAAGGCGCGGTTCACGCTTTCCTTGGCGGCCATCACCGACAGTTGGCCGTAGCCGCAGATCATCAGGGCGGCGCCCAGGGCTTCTTCCATCAGTTTGTCCAGCGGCACCACGCGGCTGACCAGGCCGCCGCGTTCGGCTTCCTGGGCGTCCATCATGCGGCCTGTGAGCACCAGGTCCATGGCCTTGGATTTGCCCATGGCACGGGGCAGACGCTGCGTGCCGCCTGCGCCAGGGATGATGCCGATCTTGATCTCGGGTTGGCCGAATTTGGCGTTGTCGGCGGCGATGATGAAGTCGCACATCATGGCCAGCTCGCAGCCGCCGCCCAGGGCGAAACCGGCCACGGCCGCGATCACCGGCTTGCGGATGGAGCGGATGGTTTCCCAATTGCGGGTGATGAAGTCGTTTTTGTAGACCTCGTTGAAGTTGTACTTGGCCATGGCCGAGATGTCGGCGCCAGCGGCAAAAGCCTTTTCGCTGCCGGTCACGATGATGCAGCCAATCGCCTCGTCGGCGTCAAAGGCTTTCAGCGCCGCGCCCAGCTCGTCCATCAAAGGGCCGTTCAGGGCATTGAGTGCTTTGGGACGATTGAGGGTAATGATGCCGACCTTGCCGCCTTCGGTGCGGACTTCGATGTTTTCGTAGCTCATGGGGGGGGACTCCTTGGGAAAGATTGCGAGTAGGAGCGGTGCCCTCGCCGCGAAAAGAACGCCGACAAGCGCTTGGCCTGATTGCGGCGGGGGTACCGCTCCTACAGAGAAACAACAATCACTATAACCATGCCACCTGCCATGGGCCTGTCAAACCGGGCGCAGGGGGCTCTTGGCACTAGGGGAAAACATTAACCAACCGATCGGTCGGTTAATGGTAAATTCGCAGGCTAAGGAGAACTTCCATGACCGAATCCGCCGCCCCATCGGTGTTGTACGAGGTGCGAGGCGCTGTGGCGCTGGTCACCCTCAATCGCCCGCAAGCCCTCAACAGCTTCACCCGCGAGATGCATCAGGCGCTGTGGGCCGCGCTGGATCAGGCCGAAGCCAACCCGGCCGTGCGTGCGCTGGTGCTGACCGGGGCAGGACGCGGCTTTTGTGCCGGCCTGGACCTGTCCGAGCTCGATTTCACCCCAGGCCCCGGTCTGCTGGAGCGTGCCGATCCTGGTCCGGTGATCCACGATGCTTTTAACCCCACCACGCGCCGTCTGCAGTCGCTGCGCATGCCGGTCATCTGCGCCGTCAACGGTGTGGCCGCAGGTGCAGGGGCTTCGGTGGCCATGGCCTGCGACATCGCCATTGCCGCGCCCACCGCCAGTTTTGTTCAGGCTTTCAGCAAGATCGGCCTGATCCCCGATGCGGGTGGCAGCTGGCTGCTGGTCGAGCGCCTGGGCTTGCCCCGCGCCATGGCGCTGGCCATGACTGGCGACAAACTGAGCGCCGACAAGGCCAAGGAGTGGGGCCTGATCTGGGACGTGGCCGAGGACTGCGTGGCCGCTGCCTTAGCGCTGGCCGACAAGCTGGCCGTGATGCCGACCAAGGCCCTGGTGGCCACCCGTCACCTGCTGCGCGATGCGGGCACACGCTCGCTCGATGCGCACCTGAATGTGGAGCGCGACACGCAATCGGCGCTGGGCAAGACGCACGACTACATGGAAGGCGTGAACGCCTTTTTGCAAAAACGCGCACCGCTGTTCACGGGCGAATGATCAAAGGCGAATGATGAGCGATCCCAAAGCACTGGCCCGCCAAGTGGGCGAAACCATGTTCGCAGTCGACGTGGCCTCCAAGGACACCATGGGCATGGAGCTGCTGGCCTGCGAGCCGGGCCGCGCCGTGATCCGCATGGAGGTCAAGGCCCTGCACCTGAACGGGCACCAGATCTGCCATGGCGGCTTCATCTTCACGTTGGCCGATTCGACCTTTGCCTTTGCCTGCAACAGCTACAACAAAAATGCGGTGGCCGCAGGCTGCAGCATCGAGTTCTTGAAGCCCGGCAAACTGGGCGATGTGCTGACCTGCGAAGGCCTTGAGCAGACCCTGAGCGGTCGCCATGGCATCTACGACATGAAGGTCACCAACCAGAACGGCGAAGTGATTGCCCTGTTCCGTGGCAAGAGTGCGCAGATCCCGGGCACCGTGGTTCCCGAATGAACAACTTGGCAGGCAGATTTTCAGTGCTGTCCCAGCCGATCCCATGGAGTTTTGAATGAGTCAGAAAGCCTTCCCCCTGGAGCCGATTGAAAAGGCCAGCATCGACGAGTTGCGTAGCCTGCAGCTCAAGCGCTTGCAACAGACACTGCAGCACGCCTATGCCAACTCGCCGGTGTACCGTGCCAAGTTTGACGCGGCCGGTGTGCACCCCGACGACTGCAAAACCTTGGCCGACATTGCCAAGTTCCCCTTCACCACCAAGGCCGATCTGCGCGACAGCTACCCCTTTGGCATGTTTGCCGTGCCGCGTGAGAACTGCGCCCGCATCCACGCATCGAGCGGCACCACCGGCAAACCCACCGTGGTGGGCTACACCCTCAAAGACATCGACACCTGGTCCAACGTGGTGGCGCGCAGCATCCGCGCAGGCGGTGCCCGGCCTGGCGACATGGTGCATGTGAGCTACGGCTACGGCCTGTTCACCGGTGGCATGGGCGCGCATTACGGTGCAGAAAAACTCGGCCTCACGGTCGTGCCCTTTGGCGGTGGTCAGACCGAGCGTCAGGTGCAGCTGATCGAAGACTTCAAGTCCACCATCATCATGGTCACGCCCAGCTACATGCTGGCGATTGCGGACGAATACGAGCGCCAAGGCATCGACCCCAAGACCAGCGCGCTGCGCCTGGGCATCTTTGGGGCCGAGCCCTGGACCAACGACATGCGCGCCGCCATCGAAAAGCGCATGGCCATCGACGCGGTGGACATTTACGGTCTGTCTGAAGTGATGGGTCCGGGCGTGGCCAGCGAGTGCATCGAAACCAAGGACGGCCCGACGATCTGGGAGGACCATTTCTACCCCGAAATCATCAACCCCGAAACCGGTGAGCCTGTGGCCGATGGCGAGATGGGCGAGTTGGTCTTCACCAGCCTGACCAAGGAAGCGTTGCCCATCATCCGCTACCGCACGCGCGACCTGACGCGCCTGCTGCCCGGCACCGCCCGCACCATGCGCCGCATGGAAAAGATCACTGGCCGCAGCGACGACATGATGATCATCCGTGGCGTGAACGTGTTCCCCAGCCAGATCGAGGAGCTGATCTTGAAGCGCAGCGAACTGGCCCCGCACTACCAGTGCGTGCTGACCCGCGACGGCCCGATGGACGACCTGAAGGTGCTGGTCGAGACCAAACCCGGTGTGTCACCCGACAGCATCGAAGCCCGTGCTGCCGCCAAGCTGCTGCAGCACGAGATCAAGGTCTTCATCGGCTCCAGCGTGGCCATCGAGCTCAAGGCAGAAGGCGGCGTCGAGCGCAGCCAGGGCAAGGCCAAGCGCGTGGTCGACCTGCGCAAGAAGTGAGGCGTCTTGTAGGAGCGGCGCCCTCGCCGCGAAAGGGCGCTTGCAGACCACCACCATTCGCCCCGAGGGCGGGGCTCCCACAAGGTGTGCCCATCATCGTTGCAGCGTAGGAGCGGTGCCCCCGCCGCGATGGTTTCCCTGAAATTCAGGCTGCAGGCCAACTGGCCTGGCGGTCTTTGGGCACATCCAGCCGCCACACGGTGCTCTGCTGAGGCACCGTCATCGGCAATCGCAGCAGTTGCCGATCGCGTGACACCAGTGCGGTGAGTTGGCGTTCCTTGCCCAGCAAGGTGGGGACGTCTTCGAGCTGGCTCACGCGCCAGCTGCCCCCCTGACCGCGTGCGCCCACATCCAGCCCGAGCCATTCGTCACCTGCCGCCAGGCCCGCCTGTTCGGCGGCACTGCCGCGCAGCACCGCCTTGATCTGCACGGCCCCCTGGCTGTCCACGGCGCGCACCCCCAGGTGCTGTGCAAAGTTGCCCGGTTCGGCATGGATGCGCAGGCCTTGCGATTCCAGCAGCTTGGCCAGTGGCAGCTCGGCCGTTGAATGCACCCAGGCCTGGATTTCAGGGGCCCAGCTGCGGCCGGTCAAGGCCTGCAGTTCATCGAGCAGATCCTGCTCACGCATCGGTCCGGCCTTGCAGCGCTTGTACAGGCCGCGCATCACCGCGTCGAGCGTGTGGCCTTGGGCCTTGAACTCGCTGCGCAGCGTCAAGTCCAGGCACAGGGCCACCAGCGAGCCCTTGGTATAGTAGCTCACCGTGGCGTTGGGCGTGTTTTCGTCTTGCCGGTAGTACTTGACCCAGGCGTCTAGACTGGCTTGTGCCACGGTCTGCACCTGGCGGCCAGGGGTTTGCTGCACTTGACCAATCGCTTTGCCCAGCAGTTTGGCGTAGGTGTCGTCGTCGATCAGCCCTGCACGCCGCAGCAGCAGGTCGTCGTAATAGCTGGTGAAGCCTTCAAAGAACCACAAGAGCGGTGTGTAGTTCTCACAGGTGTAGTCGTAGCGTGCAAAAGCGTCAGGCCGCAGTTGCTTGACGTTCCAGGTGTGAAAGTACTCGTGGCTGATCAGGCCCAGCAGCGTGGTGTAGCCCTCGCCGGTTTTCTTCTCACCCTGTCGTGGCAAATCGCGGCGGCCGCAAATGAGCGCTGTGCTGTTGCGGTGTTCCAGCCCGCCGTAACCGTCGTTGACGGCGTTGAGCATGAACAGGTAGTTTTTGTGCGGGGCCTTTTTGCCCGCCTGTGCGCCTTTGCCGTGCCAGAAGCGGATTTCGGCTTCACAGATCTTTTGCGTGTCGACCAGCAGGCGTTCGCCATCGAAAGAGGGCAGGGCACCGGCCACCACAAAGCGGTGAGGAATGCCGCAAGCCGTGAAGCTGCCTGACCAGAAGGTGCCCAGCTCCACCGGACAGTCCACCAATGCGTCGTAGTCTGCGGCCTGGTGCAGGCCAAAGCCTTTCTTGTCGGTCTTGACCGGGGTGAGTCCTGTGGCCGCTTGCCAGTCCGGCTGGCCTTTGACGGGCTGCAACTGCAGCTGGTGCGGCAGGTGTTCGTGCCCGTGCACACGCAGGCACAGGCTGGTGCCGTTGAAAAAACCGCGCTGGCTGTCCAGCCAGGCGGTGCGCACCGAGTTGTCAAAGGCATACACCTCGTAGCTGAGCACCAGCGGCTCCCCGGTGCGGCAGGTGACCTGCCAAGTGCATTTGTCCAGTTGGGCGATGGTGGCCGAGCGTCGACCCTGCTTGGCGTTCAGGTTTTGCAGGTGCTTGGCGAATTCGCGCACCAGGTAACTGCCCGGAATCCACACGGGCATCGACACGGTTTGCGTTGTGGCCGGCTGGGCAATGGTCAGCGTGACCTTGAACAAATGGGCGTGAAGGTCGGCCGCTTCGACCGTGTAGTGAATGTGGCTCATGACTCAGTGCAGGTGTAGGAGCCGCGCCCTCGCGGCGATGGTCGTTCTTTGTCGGGTCATCGCCGCGAGGGCGCGGCTCCCACAGCCTCAGTCAAGGGCCAGCAGACGCTTCAATCAGGTCGCGCCTGCGGCCAAAAAGCAGCTCAGGCTGGAGACGATGGTCAGTTGCAGGCGCATGGGCAGCCAGGGGGCCAGGCCCGCAGCAGGCCAGGTGCGGCGGTCCATCACATAGCAACCGATCAGCACAAAACCCAGCAGAGGCAAGCCCGCAAATGCGGGCATCATCACGCCCACCCAGGCCAGCAGTGTCGGGATCACGCCCCAGGTGAAGTGGATGCGCGGCGCATGGGGCTCGACCAGCGCGTTGCGAAACCCCACGCCCCAATGGATGCCGCCCAAGAACGACACGATGACCGCACCGTAGCCCTGCATCGACAGCGCGACATAGGGGTGCAGGTCCGGGCCGGCCGCCCACAGGCACAGGGCCAGAAACACAAAGGGGATCAGGCCGGCATAGCCCAGGCGGCGGATCAGGAGCCAGGTGGCGTCTTCGGGGTGTGGCGTGGGGGTCATTTGATGTCAGCGAGCATTTTTTCAACTTGGGCCACAGGCACGGCACCGGGCACGCGCGAGCCGTCGGCAAAGAACAGCGTGGGGGTGCCGGTGATGCGCTGCTTTTTGCCAAACTCCACATTGGCGTCGAGGATGGACGAGTCGCAGGCGTTGGCTGCAGGGGTCACGCCATTGAGCATCCAGTCGTTCCAGGCTTTGGCCTTGTCCTTGGCGCACCAGATGTGGCGCGATTTGGTGCGCGAGTCGTCGCCCAGAATCGGGTAGAGCACGTGGTAGATCGTCACGTTGTCGAGCTTTTGCAGGTCTTTCTCGAAACGCTTGCAGTAGCCGCAGTTCGGGTCGGCAAAGATCGCCAGCTTGCGCTTGCCGTTGCCGCGCACCTGGGTGAAGGCGTTTTTCAGAGGCAGCTGGTCAAACGGAATGGCCGAGAGTTTTTCGGTCCGCTCTTCGGTCAGGTTGCGCTTTTGCTTCACGTCGATCAACGCACCCTGGATCAGGAAGTTGCCTTCGGCATCCGAATACATGACATCGCTGCCCATGCGCACTTCGTACAGGCCATTCATGGGGGTCTTGCTGACTTCGTCAATCTTCGGGATGTTGGGCAGGCGCTCGCTCAAGTTTTTGCGGATCGTGGCTTCCTGGGCCCAGGCGTGACCCATGAGGCCTGCCAACAGTACGGCAGCGATCCATCGTGACAACTTCATGAAGTGGCTTTCTCGGTTGGAGGTTGGGGGGCGGGGCTGACCGGGTGCATGGCCTGGCGTGTCATCCAGCGCTTGAGCGGTCCCGAACGGTCGAACACCGACAGGCCACGGTTGCGCAGCTGTTGCCACAGCGGGCCCGGTTGTGCGAACAGGCGCTGCAATGTATCGGTGACCAGACCCATGGCCTGCACATCGGCCTGGCGTGCACGCTCGTAGCGGCGCAACAGTTTGAGGTCGCTCAGGGGGCGCCAGAACTCCCTGGCGCGGATCACGCGCACCAGTTCGGCCACATCGCCCAAGCCCACATTGAGGCCTTGGCCTGCCAGAGGGTGCATGGCATGGGCCGCATCTCCGGCCAAGGCAAAAATTTGGGTGGGTGCGTTCGGCATGGCGCCGACCCAGCGCTCGGCGCGGGCCAGCTGCAGCGGCCACACGGCGCGTTCGGCGCTCATCGTCATGTGGCCCAGTGCAAAACCACAGGCGCTGGCCAGCGCCTGAGAGAAGGCCTCGCCGTCCAGCGCCATCAGGGCCTGCGCCCGGACCGGGTGAACCGACCAGACCAGCGCCACCTCGTGCCCGCCTTTGCCACCCAGGGGCAGCAAGGCCAGAATTTCGGCTTGTGCCTGTGACAGGCCAGGTGTTTCGTCAAAACGGAACCATTGCCGGGCCACGCCGCCATGGGGCTGCTCGCATTGCAGCCGGGTGGCCACCGCGTGCTGGTCGTAGTGGGTGATGTCAAACGCGATGCCCAGCTCGGCCCGCGTCTGGCTGGCGCGGCCCTCGCAGACCACGGTCAGCGGGGCGCTTACAGGTGCGCTGACCACCTCGATCAGGGGTTGGAACTGCACGGCAGCGGCCAGGCGTGCTTCCAGCACGGGCACGTCCACCATCCAGTTGAGTTCGTGAGTGCCCTGGTCGCTGGCCTTGAAGGACAGCAGCCCGCCGTCGTCGCCCCACACCTGCATCTGGTGCACCGGTGTCACGGCCGGGCTGTCGGGCCAACAACGCAGCTCTTCGAGCAAGGCCTTGGCCACGCTGTTGAGCGAATAGGCTCGCACATCGGGCAAGGCGCTGTTTTTGGGGACATCCACCAGAGTGACCCGCAGCCGCTCGCGGGCCAGCAACAACGCCAGACTGCGGCCGACGATGCCGGCGCCACGGATACAGATGTCGGGTTGGGATGCCATGCGCGCATTGTAAAGAGCGATCGCCACCCCTTGGCCGGTGCCGTCTTGTCTGCGCGTTGGGTGCCATAGCGCACAGATGCGCGGGGGCGGATTTTCTCTAATGCAGTGTCTCGCCCGATGGGTGCGAGTTCCAACCAGAAAGGACACCGATATGACATTCCCGAAAACACTCGCTCGCCTGGCCTGGGTGTTGGCCGTGACTTCAGCAGGGCAGGCCATGGCGGCCGACCCCGCTGCCCCCAAAACGCGTGAGCAAGTCAGGGCCGAGACGCGGGAGGCGATACGCACGGGCGACATCACCGAGGGAGGGGAGATCGGTTGCAAACGCAATGAGTTGAACCCGTCCCAATACCCGGCCAAACCTGCAGCAAGTGGAGGCAAAACCCGTGAACAGGTGCGGGCCGAAACCCAAGAGGCCATGCGATCTGGCCAGATGACCAGCGGTGAGCTGGGCTGTGCGCCCCAGGTGGTCAAGCCACAGGGACCGGCCAAGACCCGGGCACAGGTCAAGGCCGAACGGGATGAAGCCATCCGCAAAGGTGAGATGCCCGGTGCAGGCGAAGTGACGGGGTCCCAGCCAGCGCCCGCGGCCAAGAAGAACCCGTAAAGGCAGGCGTGGCTTCGGGCGCTGCCGTCCGGGGCGCGCCCTGCCCGAACATTACAATCCAGTCCGGAGCAGGACAAAACAAGGGCGAAGGACCGCTTTGCCCTGTGCCGTCCTGATGCACCGTGCCGAGCAGAGCCCGCGTGCAGCTTGACCCCAAGTCAGCCCCGCATTGGGTGGGCTGACGTTTCGGGGCACCTGACTGAAAGATCGATATGAGTTTGAAATGCGGCATCGTGGGCCTGCCCAACGTTGGCAAATCCACCCTGTTCAACGCCCTGACCAAAGCCGGTATCGCGGCTGAGAACTACCCCTTTTGCACCATCGAACCCAACACGGGCGTGGTCGAAGTGCCTGATCCGCGTCTGCAGCAGCTGGCTGAAATCATCACGCCTGAGCGCATCGTGCCGGCCATTGTGGAGTTTGTGGACATTGCTGGCCTGGTGGCCGGTGCCAGCACGGGCGAAGGTCTGGGCAACAAGTTCCTGGCCCACATCCGCGAGACGGATGCCATCGTCAACGTCGTGCGTTGCTTTGAAGACCCCAACGTGATCCACGTGGCCAACAAGGTCGACCCGATCGCGGACATCGAGGTCATCCAGACCGAGTTGTGCCTGGCCGACCTGGGCGCGGTCGAAAAAGCGATCCACCGCGTGAGCAAAATCGCCCGATCGGGCGACAAAGATGCTGCCAAGCAATTGGCGATCCTGGAGAAATGCCAGACCGCGCTCAACGACACCAAGCCGGTGCGCACCATCGACTTCAGCAAAGAAGAGCAGGCCGAACTCAAGCAGTTCTTCCTGATCACCGCCAAGCCCGCCATGTTTGTGGCCAACGTGTCCGAAGATGGTTTCGAGAACAACCCCTTCCTGGACCGCCTCAAGGCCTTTGCCCAAGCGCAAAACGCGCCGGTGGTCGCCATCTGCGCCAAGATCGAGGCCGAGTTGTCCGAGATGGACGACGCCGATCGCCTGGAGTTCCTCAAGGAGTTGGGGCAAGACGAGCCGGGCCTGAACCGCTTGATCCGCGCGGCCTACGACTTGCTGGGCCTGCAAACCTACTTCACCGCGGGCGTGAAAGAAGTGCGCGCCTGGACCATCCGCAAAGGCGATACCGGCCCACAAGCTGCTGGTGTGATCCACACCGACTTTGAAAAGGGCTACATCCGTGCCCAGACCATTGCGTTTGACGATTTCATCACCTTCAAGGGCGAGCAAGGCGCAAAGGACGCGGGCAAGATGCGCGCCGAAGGCAAGGAATATGTCGTCAAAGATGGCGACGTGATGAACTTCCTGTTCTCGTCCTGAGTCGGTTCAGAGTTCAAAAAAAACCGCGCCCAGGCGCGGTTTTTTTGTGCCTGATATGAGCAGTGCGCTGCTCAGTACCACTCTGCGTATCAGAGGGAGGTCACGCCATCACCCCTTCAGGAAAAAACCAGATCAGCACCAGCGTCATGGTCAGGTAACGGGCCAATTTGCCGATGGCCATGTACACGGAGCAAGGCCAGAAAGGCAGCTTCAGCCAGCCCGCCACAGCGCAAAGCGGATCACCCACGCCAGGCAGCCAGCTCAGCAGGCAGGCTTTGGGGCCGAGTTTTTCCAGCCAACCCAGGGCGCGCAGATGGACACTGGAGTGCCGCCAGCGGTCAATGGCGCTGTGTGCGCCGTGGCCCATCCACCAGGTCAACATGCCGCCCAGCGTGTTGCCCGCTGTGGCCACAAGGATGGCGGGCCAGAACAATTCGGGGTTGAGCTTGATGAGGCCGAACACGGCGGGCTCGGAGCCCAGAGGCAGCAAGGTGGCCGAAACGAAGGCAATGACAAAGACCGTCGACAGGCCGAATTCCGGCAGGGCCAAGCAGGTGAGCAGCTGATGCATCCAGACTTCCATGCTGGCCAGTGTAGCGAGCCAGGCCCTTGGGTTGGTCGGGCATGGTGAATTGCATAGCACATCCCGCTTTCATTTGCTGAAATTTTGTGCAATTACAATCGTGCCTCCTTTTTAGGCATTCCTGTTTTTCAGCCCGCCCCTCCCGTCATGCAGATCGGCCCCTACACATTGCCGAACAACCTGTTCGTTGCCCCCATGGCGGGTGTGACGGATCGGCCATTTCGCCAGCTGTGCCGCCAGTTCGGGGCAGGCTACGCCGTGAGCGAGATGGTGACTTCGCGGCCGGACCTGCAGAAGTCCCTGAAGACCAGCCGCCGCGCCAACCACGATGGCGAGCCGGGACCGATTGCCGTGCAGATCGCGGGCACCGATGCGCAGATGATGGCCGACGCGGCCCGCTACAACATCGACCGGGGCGCGCAGATCATTGACATCAACATGGGCTGCCCGGCCAAGAAGGTTTGCAACAAGTGGGCGGGCTCGGCCCTGATGCAGGACGAAGCGCTGGCGTTGGACATCGTCAGCGCGGTGGTGGCTGCAGCCCAGCCGCATGGCGTGCCTGTGACCCTGAAGATGCGCACCGGCTGGTGCCAGGCCGAAAAGAACGCCTTGAGCATTGCCCGTGCCGCAGAACAGGCCGGAGTGCAGATGGTCACCGTGCATGGCCGCACCCGTGAGCAAGGCTACAAGGGCGAAGCCGAATACGACACGATTGCCGCCGTCAAGGCGGCGCTGCGCATCCCGGTGGTGGCCAATGGCGATGTGGATTCGCCGGGAAAAGCCGAAGAGGTGCTGGCCAAAACAGGCGCAGATGCGGTGATGATCGGCCGCGCTGCGCAAGGGCGCCCGTGGATTTTTCGCGAAACTGCGCACTACCTGGCCACGGGCGAGATGCTCGCGCCGCCGCTGGTGGCCGAGGTGCGCCGCGCCCTGCTGGAACACCTGCAGGACCACTACGGCCTGTACGGCGAATACACCGGTGTGCGCTCGGCGCGCAAGCACATCGGCTGGTACGTGCGTACCCTGCCGGGGGCCGAAGCCTTCAGGCAGCAGATGAACACTTTGGAAACCGCAGACCGGCAACTGGCGGCTGTGGGCAATTACCTGGACGGCCTGGCCGAGCAGATGGACCGTTGGCCTGCGCAAAGCAGCGAGCCAGCATGGGAGATGGAACTGTGAGCGATCGAGAAAGACAAAGCATTGAGGCCTGCATCCGGGCCAACCTGGAAGACTATTTTCGTGACCTGGACGGCACCGACCCGGCGGGCCTGTACGACATGTTGCTCAAGGTGATCGAGAAGCCCCTGCTGGACGTGGTGATGCAGCGCGCTGGACAGAACCAGTCGCGTGCGGCCGACTGGCTGGGCCTGAACCGCAACACCTTGCGCAAGAAGCTTCTCGACCACGACCTGCTCAAGTGATTTTTATTTTTAGACCTTTAGGAACATTGTGATGAAAGCCCTGATTTCCGTATCCGATAAGACCGGCATCGTCGAGTTGGCGCAGCAACTGCACGCTCTGGGTGTCGGCCTGATCTCTACCGGCGGCACCGCCAAATTGCTGGCCGACAAAGGCCTGCCCGTGACCGAAGTGGCCGAAGTCACCGGCTT
>Ga0228702_1000098_pt1 | contig 81457 bp, 55 predicted proteins | sample McNCre217_Aug_MG_2_FD_178018 | JGI IMG/M metagenome (GOLD analysis project Ga0228702, IMG submission 178018) | Freshwater microbial communities from McNutts Creek, Athens, Georgia, United States - 20-17_Aug_MG | ecosystem: Environmental > Aquatic > Freshwater > Creek | place: USA: Georgia... | reverse complement strand
TTCGGGAAAGATGTGGTATCTACGGTCATCGCGGATGTAACCAATCAAGAATCGATTGAGGCGGCGATGAAGCAAGCTTGCTTGGATTTTGGTGGGGTGGATCTAATCGTGAATAATGCGGGAATCTCGATTTCGAAAGGGATTTTGGAGCATACGCAGGCCGACTGGGATAAATTATATGATATTTTAGTGAAGGGACAATATTTGGTTTCGCAAGCGGCAATTGCTGTGATGCGCAAGCAGGGATTGGGTGGCGACATCGTGAACATCGTTTCGAAGAATGCCTTTGTTGCGGGACCGAACAACGTGGGTTACGGAAGTGCCAAAGCAGCTCAGGCGCATATGACCCGTTTGTTAGCTGCGGAATTAGGACCGGATCATATCCGTGTGAATACAGTTAACCCGGATGCGGTGATTGCAGATTCCAATATCTGGGCAGGCGGCTGGGCCGAAGGTCGCGCCAAAGCCTACGGCATCACGGTAGCTGAATTGCCCGCATATTACGCAAAACGTACCCTTTTGAATGAATCTATTTTGCCAGATGATATTGCCAACGCATGTTTTGCATTCGTAGGTGGCTTATTAAATAAGTCGACCGGAAATGCGTTAAACGTAGATGGTGGTGTAGCAGCAGGATTTTTAAGATAAGAACTATGAATATTTCGAATCATAACGAGGCATTATTAGCCCAACATACCCGCCGACTGGATTTCTTGAAATCAGAGGTGAACTTGCCTGCCGGCATTTTGCAGAAATTAAAAGATTTTCAAATCGCAATTCCTTCATGGGCTTTAGGCACGGGAGGAACCCGTTTTGGCCGCTTTTCTGGCGGAGGCGAACCGCGTAATTTGGAAGAAAAAATCGCGGATGTGGGTTTATTGCATGCTTTAAATCAGTCTTCTGGTGCGATTTCGTTGCACATTCCTTGGGATATTCCTACGGATCCTGCAGCGATTCGCACGCTAGCTGCCCAACACGGTTTGGCTTTCGATGCCGTGAATTCAAATACTTTTCAGGATCAAGCAGATCAAGCACATTCATATAAGTTTGGTTCTTTGCAACATGTTTCTGCGGCGACTCGGAAACAAGCGATTGATCACAACATTGAAGTGATTAAGCACGGAGTTGAACTCGGTTCCAAAGCTTTAACCGTTTGGTTATCGGATGGTTCCTGTTTTCCAGGCCAATTAAATTTCCGTCATGCTTATGAGCGTACGGTGGATAGTTTGCGGGAGATTTATGCGGCGCTTCCTGCCGACTGGTCTTTGTATTTAGAATACAAGGCTTACGAGCCGAACTTCTATTCTACGACCGTAGGAGATTGGGGAGCTTCGTACTCCATGGTAAATAAATTAGGGCCACAGGCAAAAACCTTGGTCGATTTAGGGCACCATTTGCCGAATGCCAACATTGAGCAAATCGTTTCCATTCTCTTAATGGAAGGTAAATTGGGTGGGTTCCACTTCAATGATTCTAAATACGGTGATGATGATTTGACGGCAGGTTCGATTAAACCGTATCAATTGTTCTTGATCTTCAATGAATTAGTGGACGGGATGGATGCCAAAGGAATGATTCATGCCAAAGATTTAGGTTGGATGATCGATGCTTCACACAATGTAAAGGATCCTTTGGAAGATTTATTGCAATCCGTGGAAGCGATTCAAATTGCCTATGCACAAGCCTTATTGGTGGACCGCGCAGCATTAGAAGCAGCACGCGAAGCGAATGATGTAGTTCGTTGTCAAGAAATATTGCAGGCCGTTTTCCGTACGGATGTGCGCGCACTAGTAGCCCAAGCCCGTTTAGAATTAGGTGGAGCTTTGGATCCGATCGCTTTGTTCCGTCAGGAGAAATTGCGTGATCAATTAATCAAGGCACGTGGTGCAAAAACGGTAGCGACGGGATTGTAAAATGAGTTTGAGGACGCCTGTAATTGCCGTATTTGATATCGGGAAGACCAACAAAAAGGTATTTCTGTGGAATAATGCGTTTGAGATTGTGTTCGAAAAACAGCAGAGTTTTGCAGAGATTGTGGACGAAGTTGGATTTGCTTGTGAGGATTTAGCGACGCTACAGCAATGGATCATATCGACTTTTACGGAGATTTGCCAAATGCCCGAATTCGAACTAGTCGGATTGAATTTCTCGGCCTATGGTGCGTCGTTTGTTTATGTAGATCGCATGGGGGAACCCGTCGCGCCATTGTATAATTATCTGAAACCTACTAATGTGCCATTTCCCTATGCGGATTTTGGCGGCGAGTCGGAATTTGCCCGTAAAACGGCATCGCCCATCTTGGGGAATTTGAATTCGGGATTGCAGGTGTATGCTGCTCAATTCAAAGCATTTTGGCCTGAGGTTCACCAGGCCTTACATTTCCCTAATTACCTAGCTTCATTATTCACAGGAAAATTTTTTTCTGAGATCACGTCCATCGGTTGCCATACGGCGCTTTGGGATTTTGATTTAGGTCAATATCATCCCTGGGTTTCAGCGATTGAGGATCGCTTGGCACCCATTTCTGCTGTAGCTTTTGACGAAATTGATGGCATTCTTTACGGTATGGGATTGCATGATTCATCGGCCGCTTTGGTTCCATATTTGCGGAGTATTTCGGAGGAATTTGTGCTTTTGTCGACGGGTACCTGGTGCATTGCCATGCATCCGTTTAATGATTCGCCCTTGACTTCTGACGAATTAGCGAATGATGTCTTGTGTTATTTACAGCCAAACGGAAAGACGGTCAAAGCGTCTCGCTTGTTTGGAGGACATTTTCATGAGGAGCAAGTGGCTCGGATGGAAAATCATTTTGGCGGTTCGTTTAAGGATTGTCGATTCAGCGATTCCGTTTTCGAATTGAAACCGAATGCTTCGTCCGTTTTCGAATGTGCATTCGCCTCAAGGAATTTAGCTGATTTTACAGATTTGGCTTCGGCGTATGATCAATTCATGGTAGATTTGGTAGGCCAACAAATCTTTAGTCTGAACTTGCTGTTGAAAGATGCTCCTGTCAAACAATTGCTTGTGGACGGTGGTTTTAGCAAAAACGAATGGTACATGCGCTTATTAGCGCGGGCCTTTCCAGGGCTGGAGGTTTATGCCGCGGAAGTTGCCCAAGCGAGTGCTTTAGGTGCGGCTTTGATGGTTTATGCGGGTGATACCCCAAAAGATTTAATTCAATTGAAACGATATTAGTATGCGCGTAGCCCTGTTTGTTCCTTGTTACATTGACCAATTCTACCCGCAAGTCGCGGTGGCGAGTTTGGAATTATTGGAAAAACTAGGCTGCGAAGTTGTTGTTCCCAAAGATCAAACTTGTTGTGGCCAACCGATGGCCAATTCAGGTTTTTCATCCTCCACAGCAGGTTGTGATACCAATTTTTCGAATAATTTTGAGGGATTTGATTACATCGTAGGACCTTCGGGTTCTTGCGTATTGCATTTGAAGGAGCATCATCCATCGGAGAAAATTCGGAATTCAGTATATGAGATTTGTGAGTTTTTGACAGATGTTCTTAACTTTTCTTCGCTAAATGCATCATTTCCTCACCGGGTAGGATTACACCAAAGTTGCCATGGTCAGCGCGGTTTGCGCTTAAGTTCGATGTCGGAGCGCAACGAAAAACCCTTTTCCAAATTGCAAGATTTACTTAGTCTGGTGGATGGGGTGGAAGTGGTGTTGCCTGCTCGCGTAGATGAATGCTGCGGCTTTGGAGGAACGTTTTGTGTGACGGAAGAAGCCGTTTCGGTGAAGATGGGACAAGATCGAATCAAGGAGCACAATGCGAATGAGGTGGAATACATAGTGGGGGCGGATACGTCTTGTTTGATGCAATTGGAAGGAATTTTGCGCCGCCAAGGTTCCAAAGTTCAAGTGAAACACATAGTCGAAATATTGAATCATGCTTAGTCACGCGGAGGCTTCAGAGAAATTTATTGCGGATGCAGAGCGGACCGACTGGCATGATGAAACCTTGTGGTTTGTGCGTGCTAAGCGGGATAAGGCATCGAAGGTTTTACCCGAATGGGAAGCCTTGCGTGAACACGCTTCGCAAATCAAAGATCATACCTTAGCGAATTTAGGAAGCTATTTGCAGGCATTTGAAGCCAAAGCGCAAGCGAATGGTATTAAAGTACATTGGGCGAAAGATGCGGCGGAGCATAATGCCATTGTACATGGAATTATTGCGGCACAGGGTTCGCAATTGCTTGTGAAGAGCAAGTCCATGTTGACCGAAGAATGCCATTTGAACGATTATTTGGCCAAAAATGGTATCGAAGTTGTCGATACGGATTTAGGGGAACGCATCGTACAGTTTCGGAAAGAAGCGCCTAGTCACATTGTATTACCTGCGATCCACCTGAAAAAAGAGGATGTAGGGGAGACATTTTACCAGCATTTAGGTACTCCAAAAGGCAATAAAGATCCCCAGTTTTTGACAGAGGCTGCTCGCCAACATCTTCGCGGGCATTTTCTGGCTTCAGAAGTTGCGATTACCGGTGTGAATTTTGCGGTGGCTGAAACGGGTGAATTCGTGGTGTGTACGAATGAGGGTAATGCAGATATGGGGGCACATTTAGCCAAAGTGCATATTGCCTGCATGGGGATTGAAAAGATTATTCCGAAACGAGCGGATTTAGCAGTGTTTTTACGGTTACTTGCCAGAAGCGCTACTGGTCAATTAATCACGACCTATTCTTCGCATTTCCATAAACCTCGTGAGGGCCAGGAAATGCACATCGTGTTGTTGGATAACGGTCGGACGCGTCAGCTCGCCGACCCGAAATACAAGAATTCTTTGAAATGCATCCGATGTGCGGCTTGTTTTAATACCTGTCCGGTGTATCGTAGAAGTGGGGGGCATAGTTATCACCAACCCGTGGCAGGTCCTATTGGCTCCATTTTAGCCCCGAATATCGATAAAAAGGCCAATGCGGATTTGCCTTTTGCGAGCACGCTTTGTGGATCTTGTTCGAATGTTTGTCCGGTTAAGATCAATATCCATGAGCAATTGTGGTTTTGGCGGCAGGATTTGATGGCAGCCGGTTTAGCGCCGGTTTCTAAGTTTATTGGGATGAAATTGATGGCATTTGTATTAACGCATCCGTTGATTTATCGAATGGGTGGTGCTGTAATGCGTCGCTTTTCTAGGCTATTAAATACACGATTAAATCCTTGGTACAAACAGCGGGAAATGCCGATTGCGCCGAAGGCGAGTTTTCAAGATTGGTACCAAAAACGATGAGCGCAAGAGAAGAAATATTGGGAAAAATTGGGTCACATGACGCAGTGAAACATCCAGGAGCTTTTCAGGGAGCTTCTTCGGATTTTGATTTCAAGGCTTCCTTGGAAGTGGTGGGAGCGCGTGTAGTGAGTCCTGAAGAATTAGAAGTTTTGTTTCCAGGTCGGCGACGTTATGACAAAACCATGGATGGCTTGAGTTTAGCTGACGTGGAAGTATTGGAAATTGATGGGGAGTTTGGAGTCGCAGAAAATGGGGCGATTTGGTTGACCGAAGAAGCGATGCCGCATCGGGTGGCGCCGTTTATTTGCCAACATTTAGTTATTAACGTTTCTGAAATTGTTCCTACGATGCATGCCGCTTATGAGCGCTTGGGTGGAGTCAATTCGGGGTTTGGTTTGTTTTTAGCCGGTCCATCGAAGACCGCAGATATTGAGCAATCGCTCGTGATTGGGGCTCATGGTGCCCGTAGTTTAACTGTCGTTATCAGAAGTTGAATACTGCCAGGTTCGTAGACTCGCAGGCAGCGTCAAATTTCGGAAGTAAAAAATACCTGTTTATTCGTTCAGGAATTCGTAAAAGTTGATAATTTGGCTTGATTACAAAGTACTTAGCGTTGACGCATTCAGGGTCACAGACCCCGGCAGCGCCTATCCGAAAAATTTCCTATCTTGGGGATGTAAACCTATTCAATTATGTCAGTTTCCAGAAGAAAATTCCTCGGGCAATCCGTCCTTTCCTTAGCGGCATTTAGCATTGTACCCCGACATGTACTCGGGAAGGGCTTTATTGCTCCTTCAGACCAACTCACCAAAGCGATCATCGGTACCGGCGGCATGGGCCGCGGTCATATCCCCTATGCGGGAACGCGCGTTGTCGCCTTGTGTGATGTCGATAAGAAAAACCTCCAACTCGGCTTAGACAAAGTAGAGAAAGGGGTGAAGGCATTCTCCGATTACCGTGAGATGATTCAGCTCCCCGAAGTAGATATCGTTCACGTCGCCACTCCACCACATTGGCATGGCATTATGGCTGCAGATGCGGCGCGTGCGGGAAAAGATGTTTGGTGTGAAAAACCGATGACTCGAACCATCGGTGAAGGACAGAAATTAAAGGAAGCGATTCAGCAGCATGGTCGAATTTTCCGACTAAACACCTGGTTCCGTTTTGAAGGCAATTTTTATGGATTGAATTGTCCCGTGAAACCCATGAAAAAATTAGTGGATTCGGGACTTTTGGGATGGCCTTTGAAATTCACGGTAAGCAAACACACGGGTTTCGATTGGAAATTTTACTGGGTGGGCAAAACGGATATGACGCCTCAGCCTGTACCTCCTGAATTAGATTACGACGCTTGGCTCGGACCAGCGCCTTATAAACCATATAACGTTCATCGGACCCACCAAACTTTCAGGGGCTATTGGGATTACGATGGGGGAGCCTTAGGTGATATGGGCCAACATTACATGGATCCGATTCAATATATGTTGGGCAAAGACAACGAAAGCCCCGTGTATGTCGAAGTGGATGCTCCGATTCAAGATAAAGATGCCGTGGGAATCTTCAATCGCATCACTTATACCTATGCAGATGGATGCCAAATAGTCCTTGATGGCGAAGCCAAAGACGAGAAAGTAGCTTACATCGAAGGGCCGAAAGGAAAGTTATATCGCAATTTTAAGTCGGACATTCCCGATTTGGAACGCAAATTGGCCGAGTTTCCGGAGCCGCCGGCCCAACAAATGGACTTTGTTGACTCGGTGAAAAATAGGACGCAATTTGCCTTGAATGAGGAAAATGGACATCGTTCATGTACGCTCATCAACATGGGTTTAATTGCGATGCGTTTGCATCGCAACCTTAAATTTGACCCGATTAAGCAAGAATTTATCGGCGATCCCGAAGCAAATAGTCTCATTAACCAGCCGATGCGCGCACCTTATATCCTCTAAACATCATGAAATATTTAGTTTTATTATTAGTTAGTTGGCAAGCTTTCGCGCAAACAAGCCGAGAGCAGCAATTGAATTACCGCACAAAGGGTGCCACGTCAGAATTAAAAGCTGCTGCCTATGCGAGCAATGGAATTTACGAACCCACGCAAGCGACAGAAGCCTTCATTTTGGCAAATGCCAAAAACTTCACCGAGTTAAAAGCCTTTTTACGTGCGGATCTTCCGGAGGCGACGCAATGTCAAATCATTGGACTGATTGCTAAGCAAGATGAAAGTATCTTGCTGGCGAAGTATCCAAATTCAAAACCGCAGGTAACAGCTTTTATTCTGAAGCAATTATTGGCAAAACCGCGGATCAATATCACGTTGAAATCATGGGATTCGGCACATCAAAAAGCTTTCATTATCGCCGTTGGGACTTTCAAAGCTGCTTGGGCTTTACCGCTTATACAAAATTCGAATTTCAAAACGGAACAGATCATTGCTCAACTTCACGTGAAAGGAGCAAAGGGCTTGCCTACTGTTTGGGATTTATTGAAAACGAATCAAGTAGACGCACAAAAAATCGCTGACCTGACAACTACATTAGCGGCAAATAATTTCTTGAAAGAAAAATTAAACTCTTATGATCAAGCGTCCACGGCACAAAAAACGGTTTTGTTGACTTATGGTAGCGGCCGACAATGGCCTGAGGTGAAATCATTGGTTTGGCGTGCAGTACAATCGAATCATCCCGAACGCGCTGCGGGATTTGAGGCTTTGGATAAATGGGTGGATTTAGCTGATTTTGACCTGATTGCAGAGAAATTATCCGTCGCGCAATTGCCGAATGAAGTAAAAGCGCTACAAAATTGTATGACGCAATTGATCAAAAAGGACGGCACGCGCAATAGTAAAATCACGGCATTCGCTACATCAGCAAGTCAAAAATCGAATTGGGTTCCATTCGTTCAAGAAGTTGCCAATTTGGATTGGTTATATGCTTTAGGGAAGACAAATGAAGAGGCGTTGCGTGCATTTGTGCGGATAAATGGTAAAGCATTTGCGAATGTGGACCAACAAGTTTTGCGTTACCGAAACGCATTAAGTTTGACACAAAATCTTGAAACACGCGAGCAGATTTACAAAGGTTTGGCGAAATGTAATTCCTTGTCGGCCATGCGAACATTATACTTGGGCCTAAAAGAACCCAATATCAAGCAAATAGCTGTCGATGGATTAGCTGCTTTGTATGTTGCCAATCCGGAATTACAGGGTACCATGACGAAGGAATGGGCATTGGAAAATCAATGGCAAATCTCCGATGCCGCAATTCGCGACCAAGTGATGAAGAGCAATCCTGGCCGTGGGTTTTACACGATGTACAATGGAATTGATCTACGCGGATGGAAAGGTTTGGTTGACAATCCTGTAAAACGCAGAAAGACTTCGGCAGATACCTTGGCCATGAAGCAAATCAAGGCAGATTCGATTATGCGCAAAGGCTGGTTGGCCCAAGGCGAAGAATTGCACTTCACAGGCCATGGTGATAATTTATGTTCGGTCAAAGATTACCAAGATTTTGAATTGACGATCGACTGGAAAATCGAAAAGGATGGGGATGCTGGACTTTATTTGCGCGGTTCACCTCAGGTGCAGATTTGGGACATTGCGCGTACGAATGTAGGTGCACAAGTGGGCTCAGGAGGTTTGTACAACAATCAAATCAATCCAAAGAATCCGTCGAAAGTAGCTGATAATCCAGTAGGAGAGTGGAACACCTTCCGTGTAATCATGCGTGGAGAACGCGTAACAGTTTATTTAAACGGGGAGTTGGTTGTGGATAATGTGATTTTGGAAAATTATTGGGATCGTAAAATTCCCATTTTCATCAAGGATGCGATCGAATTGCAAGCGCATGGAAATCACATCGTTTACCGAAATATTTATGTGAAGGAATTGGTGCCTCAGCCGATTTATCAACCTGAGGAAGTAGGATCTGAGCCTCTTTTTGACGGATCATCTTTATTTAATTGGACAGGAAATACGACGGATTATGTGCCTGTAAACGGCGAATTGGTGGTGGATCCGAAACGCGGTGGCAAAGGGAATTTATACACCAAAAAGGAATACGGTGATTTTCACATGAAGTTTGAATTCCAGTTGACGCCCGGCGCCAATAACGGTTTAGGCATTCGTACGCCACTCGAAGGCGATGCGGCCTATGTAGGTATGGAATTACAGATTTTGGATAATACCTCCCCGATGTATGCCAAATTACAACCTTATCAATATCATGGTTCCGTGTATGGAATCATTCCTGCGAAGCAAGGATACTTGAAGCCGGTAGGTGAATGGAATGAGGAAGAGGTAATCGCAGAGGGAAATCACATTAAAGTAATTTTAAACGGAGAAGTAATCACAGATGGCGACATTGTGCAGGCCATTAAAGACGGAACGCCGGATCATAAAGAACATCCGGGTTTGTTAAACAAAACAGGTCATATCGGGTTCTTAGGACATGGGTCTCCCTTGAAATTTAGGAACTTACGCATTAAGGAAATCATCAAAAAGAAAAAATAGTCATGGCAATTACATTGACGATTAATCGGAAAAAAGTAAGCTTGGACATCGATTCCAATACACCCCTTTTGTGGGCGTTGCGAGATCATGTAGGTTTGTTAGGAACCAAATTTGGATGTGGAATCGCTCAATGTGGCGCATGTACCGTTTGGGTCAATGGCGAACCGATGCGCTCTTGTGTTTTGCCTATTTCTGCTGTAGGGAATGCGCAAATCACCACGATTGAGGGTTTGGATCCTGCGGGAAAACATCCTGTCCAAGAAGCTTGGGATGAATTAGATGTGCCACAATGTGGTTATTGCCAAGCTGGTCAAATCATGACCGCTGCGGCATTACTTAAGAAAAATCCACATCCTTCGAAACAAGAAATTGTTGATGGAATGGCCGGAAATATTTGTCGGTGCGGAACTTACCACCGCATACAAGAAGCCGTTGCTTTAGCCGCTAAAAAAGTCAAGAAATGAAAACGAGCCGTAGAAATTTTATCCAACAAACGGCACTCTTTACGAGTGTGTTTACCTTGGGATTCGATTGGTTTGAATCGAAGGGCGCTGCGATGGCAATTGCCAATGAGCCAGGAAGATTTAATGCATTTTTGAGCATTGATTCGACAGGGAAGATTCGTTTGTATTCACCTAATCCAGAAATTGGACAAGGCATTAAAACCGCATTTCCTGTTGTCGTGGCAGAAGAATTGGATGTGGATTGGAAGCAAGTGGAAGTGCTACAAGCGAATTTAGATACGCAAAATTTTGAACGCCAATTAACAGGTGGTTCGGGAGCTTTGAAACACTCGTGGGAACGTTTGCGTAAAGCGGGTGCAACGGTGCGCCAGATGATGATGCAAGCTGCAGCGAATCAATGGAAGGTAGATTCTAGTACATGTAAAACCTCCCAAGGTTTTGTTTTAGGGCCTTCTGGTCAGAAAGCATCTTACGGTTCTTTGGCAACTGAAGCAGCCAAAATAACTGTTCCCTCAACTGTCACCTACAAGGATCGTAAAGATTACAAGATTATTGGAACCCGGGTTCGTGGTGTAGATAATCGTGCGATTGTGACGGGTAAACCTGTTTTTGGGATTGATATTCGTAAGCCTGATATGGTTTTTGCTCAGATTGTTCGACCACCGTTTGGTGCGACATTAAAATCATTTTCAGCTGACGATGTCAAGAAAATGCCAGGAATCATCGATGTAGTTTCCTTTAAAAATAAGGTTGCTATTGTTGGGACAAGTACTTATGAAATCATGCAAGCACGTCAAAATTTGACTTGTTCGTATGTATCTGATGCACCTTTGGAGAGTAATGAGACACATCAAGCCTGGTTTGATGCGGGAATGAAGTCGGATAAGGCGATAGTCCAACGGAAGGATGGGGATTTCGCAAAAGCCATTTCAGAAGCCGCCAAAGTAATCGAGGCGACTTACGAATGTCCATTCATCTCGCATAGCCCGATGGAGCCGATGAACTTTTTCGCGGATGTTAAGCCAGGTTCGGTTTTATTGGCAGGACCTACGCAAGTTCCCCAACCGGCGCAGAAAGCCGTAGCCACGCTTTTAGGCGTGCCTGAAAATACGATTCAGGTGGAACTAACCAAAATGGGTGGCGGCTTCGGTCGGCGATTAAGTAATGATTTCGCCTTAGAAGCCGCTGAATTGTCGAGCATTATTAAAAAACCTGTTTTGGTTATGTGGACGCGGGAAGATGATATGGGAGGTGGTACTTACCGACCAGCTGTACGTTATCATTTCAAAGCGGGTATTGATGCCAATGGAAATATAACGGCATTTTATTTGCGTGGTGTAGGCTTGAATGCTGGTAATTCGACACGCCAAGATAATTTCCCGGCAGGAGCCATTGACCATGTGTTGATTGAGTCAGTCGATCAGAAATCAGCTGTCACGACGGGACCTTGGCGCGCGCCGATTACCAATTTCTTGGGATTTGCCGAGCAAGCATTCATAGATGAGGTAGCCGAAGCAGCCGGAAAAGATCCGATTCAATTGCGTTTGGATTTGTTGGCACGTGTGAAATCCAATCCCGTAGGCAAGATTACCTATGAACCTGATCGTTTTGCCGAGGTGATTCGTCAAGTTGCCGAAAAATCGCAATGGAAAAAGAAACCGGGTGTGCACCAAGGATTTAGTGTCTACTATTCACATTTCTCCTACGTGGCTCAGGTCGCTGAGGTGCAGGTGAAAAACGGTAAGCCGCAAGTGACGCATGTAACAGCTGTGACGGATTGTGGCGAGGTAATTAACTTAAGTGGCGCAGAAAACCAAGTGAAAGGTGCGATCATAGATGGCATGGGACATGCGATGTTTGCCAAATTAAATATTCAAGCTGGAGTGACAAGTCCAACGAATTTTAATGCCTATCGGATGATCCGAGGCAATGAAGTTCCAAAAATAGATGCGTACTTTGTGGATAATGGAATTAGTCCAACGGGACTAGGGGAACCAGCATTGCCCCCAACGGGTGGTTCGATTGCGAATGCAATTTATGCGGCTACTAAAAAACGATTCTACAAACAACCCTTTTATTGATGGCAAATCCCAAAGTTCAATATTTAGATAATTTAAGAGTCACGGCAACGCTAGCAGTGTTGCTGATTCATTCGGCTGCGAATGTCTTATTGAGCTTTGGGAAAACGCCTGATTCGGCATGGTGGTTTGCGAATTTGTATAATGGCGGATTTCGCTACGCGGTGCCCATTTTCGTGATGTTATCAGGTGCATTGTTATTGCCACGCGAAGAGGAAATAGGCTCGTTTTTCAAGAAGAGTTTTCTTCGAATCATCGTTCCATTTTTATTTTACAATACGGTATTTGCGCTATTCAATTGGCAAGTTAGACTTGGTGGTCGGACTGTTAGCCCTTCATGGGTTTTCAACCAGTATTTTGAGGGAGCTTCCTATCATTTCTGGTACATCTATATGATTGTAGGCGTCTATTTGTTTATTCCAATCATAGGAACCTGGGTCAGAAAAGCATCTGAAAGCCATTTACGATTCTTTTTAGGTATGTGGTTGGTGACCATCTTATTCGATAATCCACATTTTCCAGGGCTGAGTTTGCCGGTTAAATTGCCCTACTTCACGGGCTATTTGGGCTATTTAGTTTTGGGCTATTACATCGCTAATCACACGGTTTCGCGTCTATTTGCATGGGTGTTATTTATACTGGGTACCTTTTGGACGATGGAAGGAACTTATTTACAATCGCTGGAAGATGGCAAGTTTTATGGCTTGTTGTATGCGAATTTTTCGCCGAGTGTGGTGATGTCGACGGCAGGATTATTTATGTTGTTTAAGGCATATGAGGGGACGATACCGGGAACAATCGGGTTGCGCGATTGGATTAGCTCCCATAGCTATGGAATCTATTTGGTACATATCATCGTGTTATTCTATCTAGTTAAGATTAAAATTTATGGTGCGATGTGGCATCCGAGTATCGGGATTCCTTTGACAGCAATTATCTGTTTGTTGATATCGAGTGTGATTGTTTGGCTCTTGCGTAGAATACCATTCGGTAAATACATCGCAGGTTAGAATTAATTTGTAACTTTAGGCCAAACTAGTTCGATGATATGAAAAATTACACGCTTGTATTCCTGTTTTTAGTTTCCTTTTCGAGTGTATTTGCACAAACCATTAGCTCATCAACGATAGCAGCCGGTGGAGGAACCCAACAAGTGAATGGTAAATATTTTTCACATGTTATTGGTCAATCAAGTGTCGTTACGGGTACCAGTGTTCAGTCGGGCCTAACCATGCGTCAAGGCTTTAAACAGCCTAATTTGTTGGCTAAAAGTATCCAAAATTCTGGCTTAAAGATTCAAGTAGCCATCGAAAATCCAATTAGCTTTACCGTTTTTCCGAATCCTTTCAAAGATAAATTGCGGATTTCATTCTCTGCGGAAAGCACGATGCCAACCTATGTCGCGATTTATGATATTGTGGGTAGTACCATGTGGCAGGCGACTTATCCTGAGAAGATTTCAGAAATTAATTTGACTGAGTTTCAAAACTTCCGCCAAGGGAAATACATTCTTCACGTATTGCAAAAGGGTAAACCGTTCGTTACTTCGATCGTAAAAGAATAAGTTAGTTGATAATTCTGCCATCTTGCATCTCGATGATGCGAGAAGTTTTATTGGCAAATTCATTATCATGCGTAACAATCAACAAGGTTTGATGAAATTCCTCAGCTAATTGCTGAAAGGTGTGAAAAACAATCTCACTATTTTTCTTATCTAAGTTACCCGTAGGTTCATCCCCCATGATTAAAAGAGGATCATTTATTAAGGCCCTAGCTATCGCGACACGCTGTTTTTGACCTCCAGATAATTGGTTGGGTAATTTCAAAGCTTCATTTTCAATTCCTAAAACTTTGAGCTTTTCGTAGGCACGATGTTCTACTTCCTTTTCGCTGTATTTTCCGAGTTTTAGTCCGGGTAGCATCACATTTTTCAGGACGCTAAATTCGTTCAGGAGGTAATGGAATTGAAACACAAAACCGATTTTTTCATTCCTTACTGCTGCGAGTTCTTTTTCTGTTTTATCGCCCATAAGGATGGAATCGATAAATAATTCACCTTCATAATCGGTATCCATGGTGGATAGAATATACAGCAAGGTCGATTTCCCGCATCCTGATTTTCCGATGACGGATACAAATTCGCTCTGGGTCAGACTGAAACTGATGTCATCCAACACTTTTACTGTCATAGGGTCATGAAAGTATTTCGTGATGTGGTTTGCCCGTAAAACTTCTTTGTGAATGTGTGTCATGTTATTTACCTCGGATGATAATGACAGGGTCAATTTTGCTTGCTTTTCTTGAAGGGAAATAGCCAGCGAAATAGGTCGTTACGATGGAAAATATGGAGGCGATAATATAGAAAATCGGATTGTAATTGATAGGGAAAGTCTTGATTGTAGGTAAGGAATCGGTATTAAAAGGAATTTGATCAATAATGTTTGATATACCAAAGCCTGCTAATAAACCCATGGCGCCACCAAAAACGCCAATACTCAATGCGATAAAAATAAAAATCAAGTTGACATCATTACCCGAAAAACCGATGGCCTTCATGATGGCAATGGAATCCATTTTCTCATAAATCATCATGTTTAAAATATTGTAAATCCCGAATCCTGCCACGATTAGCAAGGTTACACCCACGGCATACGAGATAATGCTTCTGACTGAACTACCGGTTTCAAACTGGGAGTTGGCTTGTTGGATATCAATCGCATCGGTTTCATAATAGCGTTGATATTCAATGGCCATCGCTGGCGCTTGAAGAATGTTTTTTAATTTGACTTGGATGTCGGTGATGTAATTATTGGATACACCTAATAACTTTTGTGTCGTTCCGATGGAACAATAGCTTTGTACGCGGTCTAAGTCCTGCAAACCGGATTGGAAAAAACCAACAACTTTTAATTGCATACGTTCGCCTTTACTAGTCGTTACTTGGACGATATCCCCGATGTTGGCAGCCATTTTATCCGCCACGCCTTTTCCCAAAATGATGCTATTGGGAATGTTTTTCAAATCCAAGTAATTTCCTGATGTGACATAATCTGAAAACATGAACAATCTGTTTTCTTCGTCGGGGTCAATGCCATTAATCACTCCAGTTAGATCGACGCTGCCCACATTGTAAAAAACTTGCGCGTTAATCTTGGGTGCAACGCCAAGGACTCGCTCATCACGTTTGATGGCTTGAATGATTTGACCACTGTTGTAAATTTCGAGGCGTTGGTTTTTAGGCTTAACTGAGTGTACGAAATTCTTTGTTTTGGGGGAAAGTAAATCGATGGGTTGGACTTTGGAAACATTGATATCGTGATATAAGCGAATGTGTGCCGTTCGGTTCATGATTAATCCATCCAATAAATCATTTAGCCCATTCATGAAACCTAGTAGCGTCACAAACATGGCGATACTAAAAGTAACCCCTACGGCTGCTACTAAGGTTTGTTTCCATCGCGCTAGGAGGAGTGAAATGGATACTTGAATGATTAGTTTGATATTCATTATTCCGGTTTAATCACTTGGTCTTTTGCGCTTAATCCACTGATAATTTCTGCCTTTTGGAAATCGGTTAAACCTAATTTAACGATCCGCTTACTACCATCTACTAAGGTAACAATAGAGTCGTTTTTGATAAAATTGCGAGGTAAGATGAGTACATTTTGCTTGGATTGCAGTATGATACTAGCTTCAAACGTAACATTTGGATATAATTTTTCAGGAGCCTTTGTAAATTGAGCTTCGATCAAAAATGTTTTGTTGCGTTCATTCATAATCGAGGCAATTTTGTGGACTTCTGCCTCAAAGTATTGGTTTTTATACGCATCAAATGTAATGGCTACTTTTTGACCTAGTTTAACTTTGAAAATGTCGTGTTCATCCACCTGCATTTCCAATCGAAAGTTTTTCGGGTTACCTAAGGTGGCAATAGGAGTTTGTGGGCTGACAAGCTCCCCTTTTTCCTTTAAAAGGCTAAATACTGTACCATTAACTTTGCTTTTTAGAATGAAATCTTCATTCTGTCTTGCGGAAATTTGAACGTTTTTCTTGGTTTGTGCTGCACCAAAATTGATTTGACGTTTTAAGTCTTTGTATCGTTGATACGCTGAAAGGTAATTGGCTTTCGAGCTTTGGTAATTCAATTCTTTCTGTTCGAATTCAACTCGGGTACCTACCTGCTGGGACCATAATGCTTTTTGTCTGACATATAGGCTAGAATCCAACTTTAATTTAGCTTTGGCGGTTTGAACAATGGCTTCTGCTTCGGTTAATTTTCCTTGATTATTGGCTACATCATTGAAGTTGGCGGCCAATTGCGCATTCTCCAAATTATATTTTTGCGTTTCATTCGAAACACGAAGTAGGGGAGTGCCAATTCTTACTTGTTGACCTTCCTTTACATAAATTTCTTCGATGATTCCACTGACAGAAACAAAGGCTTGATATTGGTCGGCCGACTTAATTATGCCAGATGCATAAATTGATTCCGTGATGTTGCCTGAAGTGGGGGAGATGCTTTCTTCTTTTTTTGAACAGGCGAAGAGGCATATTCCAGCAAAAATGAGTAGCGCGTTTACTTTCATCTTGCTAAATTAAGCTTTTCGGTCCATAGAAAAAATGATATTAGTCTCGAATGCATCGAACACTAAAACCCGCATCTTTATCATTAGTTGATGTGGTGGCTGCTCCGTTCAATGTAGGTATGACATACGCTCGAGCATGCGTAATTGAATACGTATCACTCGACCAATAATGGACAGTTGCTCCTCTTTCGGTAATGATTCCGCCTGTCGACAAAAATCCCGCTGCATGCATGTTCAAATCGGAGTTAAAGACAGCATTTAAATTTGTTGCAGCCAATTCTACCGCTTGCCATTCAACATAGGTTGGTAATCGCCAGCCGCTTCCTAACTCAATGGTACAGGGGTCTTCGGTAGGTGACCAGTCCACATTCGTTAGAGTTCTGTTAGGATAAGTTGTCGATGGTGTTCGAGATGTTGTGTACCGATATCCAACTTTACTTGCGAATTGCCAATACCATCCTGCGGATGCTTCTGTATTGTCAGTTGCTGTTGTAGGTGGATTTGTCGCTCCTAAGTTTTGGAGGAGCCAACATTTACTCGTACCTGTTATTGAAGAATAGGCAAGGTTGTATGTGACTGTTTTAGCTACGGGTGCCACACCTCTGCTCGTAATATGATTGACGATCAAATTGGTACATGGGGGCAAAATATTCAATTTCCCCGTTGTATAAACACCATCTAAGGTATTTTTCTTGCCAGCTTTATTGATAAACTCACTTCTGACACCTGATCTTCTTCCGCTGTGGGTAGCAGTCATTTGGCCTAAGCAGATGCTAGCCGTCAATAATAAATATAGAAATAGTTTAGTATGCATAGTCAAATTGAATTCGGTCTCCCGCCTCTAAAGTAAAATTGCTGTTGGATGCGGGTACATAGGTTACGGTATTACTTGAAATACTATAGGCATTCTTATCAATTCGGATACCATTAATAAACATTTTGACTTTACTGTTCGCAACGGGAGTTTGCGTTAAGCTAAAGCTTGTTTGTCCTACGGTTGCCGTAAATTGGTCACTTTCATCGCGGTCTGGTGTGCTGACAGTCCAGCTAGATCCGACTACCTTCAGTACATAGCCCGCTGTGCTTGGTGCAAGTGTGGTGATTGCACCGGTTCCATTGCCAATTAAGAGAGCTCCACTACTCAAGGTTGTTGTACCTGTTCCCCCTTGGTCAACACCTACCGTACCTGTAGAACTTAGGTTTTTCGAAGCATCTGAAAAAACGACTTTTGATGCAGTTAATGTTGCATTGGATAAGTTGCCCCCTACACTTAGGTTCCCTGAATTGATAATGCTAGCAAAAGTTTTGGCTCCAGTGAAAGTCTGTGCACTTGTTGTTACTATTCCAGGGTTGGTCGCATCAGCAGGACTGAGACTAATTACATTATTACTAACCGATAAACCATTTGCCGTGCTCGTTCCTAAAATTCCTGCTGAAACGGCTGTGGGCACAATTGCTGTCCAATTTGAACCATTCCATGTCAAGACTTGGCCATTGGTAGTTGCTGTAACTGTGCTAATCGAATTTGTTCCATTACCCACCATAACGCCATTCAAGAGGATACTACTTAAGCCAGTTCCTCCTTGGTCAATCCCAACAATTCCTGTGGAATTAAGGTTTTTGGAGGCGTCAGTAAATACAACCTTGGAAGCAGTTAGGCTATTAACCGTCAAATTTCCAGAGTTAATAATGCTTGCAAAGGTTTTAGCCCCTGCGAAGCTTTGAGCTCCAGTGGTAATAATTCCTGGGTTTGTTCCATCAGCTGGACTCAAACTAATTTCACCTCCAGCCGTGATACTTAAACCTTTGGCAGTTGAACCTACAGTCACGCTGCCCAACGTAACCGTTGGCGACGCATTTTCTACATTCCAAGCTCCCAAACGAGAAACCAAAATTTGTCCGTCTGTTCCCGGATTAATGCTTGATAAGGGAGATGTTCCAGCACCCACGATGAGTCCTCCACTCGTGAAAGTTGCTGCGCCCGTTCCCCCTTGTGTAATTCCGACAGTTCCTGTAGAACTAAGGTTTTTGGAAGCGTCCGTAAATACAACTTTGGAAGCAGTTAGGCTATTAACTGTCAGATTTCCAGAGTTAATAATACTCGCAAAAGTTTTTGCTCCTGCGAAGGTTTGTGCTCCTGTGGTGATTATACCCGGGTTGGTCGCATCTGCAGGGCTCAAACTGATTTCGCCGCCAGCCGTGATACTTAAACCTTTGGCTGTTGAACCTACATTCACGTTGCCCAACGTAACCGTTGGCGACGCATTTTCCACATTCCAAGCTCCCAAACGAGAAACCAAAATTTGTCCGTCTGTTCCTGGATTAATGCTCGATAATGGAGATGTTCCAGCACCTACGATGAGTCCTCCACTCGTGAACGTTGCTGCGCCCGTTCCTCCTTGTGTAACTCCGACAGTCCCTGTAGAACTAAGGTTTTTGGAAGCGTCAGTAAATACAACCTTAGACGCAGTTAGGCTATTAACTGTCAGATTTTCGGAATTTATAATGCTGGCAAAGGTCTTTGCTCCTGCGAAGCTTTGTGCTCCTGTGGTGATTATACCCGGGTTTGTCGCATCTGCTGGGCTCAAACTGATCACATTGTTGTTCACGGTCAAACCATTTGCCGTACTACTTCCAATTATTCCCGTTGTTAGGTCAGTCGGTACTGTTGCAGTCCAATTAGTCCCGTTCCAGGTTAATACTTGTCCGTTCGTATTGGGTGTAACAAACGTTAAATTGCCTGTGCCATTTCCAATTAATACGCTATTTGCTGTAATGCTATTAAGTCCAGTTCCTCCCATATTTACAGGTAAACTGGCAACTGAACTCATTAAATTATTTGCATCAGTCACCACAATTTGGCTGGCATTGGTCCCCGTCGTTTTTAAGCTTGTAAATGCACCTGTTTGAGGGCTTGTTGAGCCAATAGGTGTATTTTGAATACTGCCTGCTTGAATAGCTCCCGCGGTGTTTACTCGTACGATATTGGCATTTCCTAATTGGATGCTATTATCCGTGCCGACAGTCGCACCGGCTCCCAATGCCAGCGTATTATTCAAGGTACCTACGCTAACACCCGCTCCTTGCCCCAAGGCTGTATTATTAATTCCAGTCGTACTTAAACTTAAAGCCCCCGCACCGATCGCCGTATTGTTCGTTCCACTTGTATTTAAATTTAAACTTTGATATCCCAAAGCCGTATTGTTTGACCCCGTTGTATTACTCGAAAAAGCGCTTTTCCCAACCATCGTATTCGCATCGAGGCCACCGCCTCCATTTCCAATCATTAGATGATTGATTTGAAGGTCTTGCGAAAAGGTTTTTGCTCCTGAGAGTGTTTGAGTTCCTGTCGTAACAATACCTGGATTACTCGCATCCGCCGGACTCAACTTTAATTCCCCTCCTAATAGGGTCATACCATTCGGTGTACCGCTGGTGTTGACGCTACCCACGGTTGTTGCAACACCTAAACTTGTGAGGGCATTCGCCGACCAGCTTGTCCCATTCGAACTCAAGACATATCCTGCAGTTCCCGGTGCAATAAATCCGATGCTAGCTCCACCGACCATCAAAGCATTGCTTGTCAAACTAGATGCCCCTGTTCCTCCATTTACGATGGGTAGAATGTTGCTTACTTTGGTACTAAGGTCAATATTGCCAGCTAACATTCCATTAGTGATTTTTGAATTTCCAATCGTTGTAACACCTGTATTGTTCATGGTTACGTCACCTGAAAGATTCCTTTCAACGGCAGCATTGCTACTATTCCCAATGAGTACTTTTCCGTCATTTAAAATCGTGCCTGCCAAAGTAGTGTTAGACAGTGGAATCTCTGCTACTGCGGTAATTCGACCTTTGGGGTCTACCGTAATCTGAGGAATCAAAGCATTTCCTCCATATGTCCCTGCTACGACACTGGTATTAGCTAATGTAGCATTTAGGTTTCCCGTACCTGAACCTGAAACGTCACCTGATAATGTGATGGTTTGATCTCCAGTATTCGTCCCTGATATATTGGCATTATTAGCTACCGTAAGTGTCTTAATTGTCGTTCCTCCTGCGATTGTAAATCCTGTCAGGCTACTGGTAAGTTGTAGGCCATTGAAACTCTTATTTGTCAATGCTTCAGCTCCTGATAATGTTGCTAAAGTTCCACTCATCGGAAGAGAAACACTTGTTGTTCCGATTGTATTTAAAGTTAAAGCGTTTGAACCGCTTGTTGTCAAATTACCTCCCAAAGTGATGGTTTTACCTGTGTTATTTACACCTGTACCTCCTTTTGCTCCGGAAATTGTTCCTGTAACTTTGTCATCTGAAACTGAACCCGAGGCAAGTTTCGCATTGTTAATTGCTCCATTCGAAATGATTGGATTCGTGGCCGTTGAGCTTGGGCCTGCTAAATCTCCAGCTAATTGAATTTTACCTACGACAAGATTTGTTGCGTCTGGGGTAATTCCTGCGGCCGTTTGAATGTCGACATATGCCTTATTAGCAACATCCGTTGAAGAAGTAGGGGCATCGGATATTTGAATTTTTGTCCCACCAGGGAATGATAAATTACCACTCATGGTTGATCCTCTCAATTGCACATATTTGGCTTCCAAAGTAGCTTGATTCGTTGTGATTTCTTGCCAATTACTGCCGTCGTATATGAACGTACGTCCATTATTCGTTGCTGTGGGGTCAACTGAAACGATATAAACATCACTATTAATGGGTGAACTTACCACGGGGGTAAAATTTCCCCCATTAAATATCCCTGTGTAGGTCGTTCCAAAACGAAGTGCGATGTTACCATTGGCATCAGGAAGAGATCCATTGACCTTTTGAACGGCACCTGTCACGTCGCTAACAGGTATCGAGGATACCGTTGCAAATGGATTTCCTGCTTTTACATATCCGGATGTTAAGCTAGAGGTGCCTAAACCACCATTGGTTGTAGCAACAATGGCATTTCCACTGATGGTTCCATTTAAAAGTACATTACTAAGTGTCGCTCCGTTTGTTCGAACTACACTTCCCGTTCCTGATGTTGAGATTTCAGATGGCGTTGCTGACGTTGCCCCAAAATTCCCTATTAGTTTGTCAGGATTAATCGTCTGAAAATTAGCCAATGAAATGTTTTGATTCGCTAATTTATTTTCAACATAAATTTTAACGGCATGTTGCGTAGGGAATTCAGTTGAGCTATTCGCATCGATACTTCCATCGGATTTATTCGACGTGTTTTCTTTCAGATTTAATGCGCTTTGTGTTGCTGTTCCAATATTGCCAGCAGATAATGCATCCACATAGGTTTTAACCGCTTTTTGACTTGGGTACAAAAGATCACTAGTCGATGTATTTCCTAAGTCACTGGCAATGGATTTATTTGAACTCAATTCTGCCCCGATCACATCGGCAACCGGAATTGTCGTACTGCTCGTCATGGCCGAGGCTCCATTTCCTTTGACATATCCGTTTAGTGTGGCTAATGTTCCTGTTCCCCCGTGCGAAGTCGTGATGATTCCATTCACGTTGGCCGCATTTCCCGGGATACTTCCAGATACTTTCGAACCATCGATTCCAACAATTTTCCCATTGGTAACTGCAAGGTCTGCGATTTTAGTACTCGTAATACTATTGTCTGAAATAATAGGGGTTCCTGCCGTCGATCCCGTTCCTGCCAAATCACCCCCTAATCTCACTTTTCCATAGACCGTTGCCGTTGCATCTGGGATAGTTCCCTGCGCGATTTGATTGTCCACATAAGCCTTGACTGCGCGTACATTGGGATATTTTGTGGTTGAACTGGCATCTGTTAGTACATCATTACTCTTATTTGCAATCGCTTCCGCTCCCGTAATGTCAGCCACGGGTATAGTGGAAATAGCCTGCATTGCGGATGTACCATTCGCTTTAACATAACCAATCAAGTTTCCCGAAGCACCAGTTCCTCCATGCGTAGGCGCAACTGTTCCTGTTACATTGGTTGCGTCTCCTGTAATATTGCCTGATACTTTACTACCAGCGACTGCCGAAATTTTAACATCTGTAACTGCTGCATCTAAAATTTTACTAGTATTGATTGCATTGTCTCGAATGATCGGATCATCTGCTGTACTATTGCCCGCAGCTAAATCACCCCCCAAACGTATTTTTCCCTTGCTAGCTAATGTTGCATCTGAAATTGTCGCAGAGCTGATTTGTGCATCCACATAAGTTTTGACCGCATTTTGTGTCGGATATAAGGTGTTGCTCGTACCCAAAGCTGTTGCCGTCGATTTGTTGCTTACATCTTCTTTTGTCGCAAAATTTATGGATGCGGCACTTAGTTCTTGTTGGACGAAAGAGGTAGTTGCCAACTGCGTTGTATTACTGCCAATACCTTGTTTAACGGCGATAGTTCCCGTCGGAAGGGAAGGGCTTCCCGAAAATACGGGGGAAAGCTTGTCTGCTTTTGCATTCAAATCAGCGGATAAAGCAATCCCCTGCGTTGCTTGATCCACATAGGTTTTAACTGCGCGAACACTTGGATATTTGATGTCGGAAGTAGCATCCGTGGGGATGTTCACCGACTTATTTGCTAAATCTTCTTTTAAGACGAGATCGGGTACTGTGGGTGATGCGGCGGTTCCACCTAAATCCCCAGTTAATTGAATTTTTCCTGCAGCCAATGTTGTTGCATCCGGCGTACCCGATACAACTACCGTCGAAATAACTTGGTCCACATAGGATTTTACGGCTTTTTGACTCGGATAAAGTTGATTGCTCGGGTTTGTATTACCTAAATCTGTGGCAATTGATTTATTGCCAAGCGATTCAAACGAACCTCCCAAACTATTGATTTGATTCACCAAATTCGTTTGATTCTGGTTGATTTGATTGTTTTGTTGGTCAATTCGTGCATTCATACTCTGCGTACGAAGGACCGTTTCATTTAAAATCTTCCCTTGTTCATCAACTTTTGTTTCTAGGGTAATTTGCTGATTTTTTAAAAATGAAAAGCTAGCTAAATTTTCTACTTGATTATCGTTGATTTTTTTCTCCAATGGCTTTAAATCATTGGAAACTAAATAGCCTACATCATTCGTGAAATGCGATATATCTTTTGGCGCATTGCTAACATTTTTATATTCCACCGCATCAGCATAAAGTGCATAGGGACTATACAAAAGAGTTTGATTGCTGACTTCCGTAAAATTGTTTTGATTGGCTATTTTGACCGCAACGATTAAAACCTTGTTTTGTCCATTCCAAATGATTTGGTCAAAATTAGCGCCAACTGTTTTTTTGCCTTTTCCAATCGTCAAATTGATCAAACCAAAATCATCTGTTTGTGTCTCATGTAATTCTTCGAAATCAGTGGTCCCATTCGTTTTTAACGTGAATCGGATACTAACTTTCGCATTTTGTAATACCTGTCCTTGGATAAATGTACCCGGAATTTGGTAAGGACTTGGATCCTGGATGACAGCTTGGTATTGAATACCCTTTGTTTGTGCTTGGCTAATCATTCCGATCAAAAGAAAGCCAAGTAATAGTGCAAATCTTTTCATCTGATTATTTGTTTTTCGGTTGGAAAATGATGCCAAATACGAAGCTATTCGGTCGGAGTACTAAGTGTGTGCCTTGCACCTCGCCTGCCTGCATCGTAGACATTTGTTGGTAACTTAGCGATAGCGATATTCCCTCTGAAATCAATTGTTGTACACCTAGTTGGAAGCCAGCCATTGTTTGAATCCCATTGAATTGTGGATCTTGTCTTAAATCCAGAAAACGATTGTTGATACATTGATTTCCATGCAATAATTGATTTACCTGCAAAATTCCAGCTGCTTGTACACTCAAATTTTTATAAATAGGCTGATTGAATTGTAAAGAGGGGCGGAAGCCAATGTAATCGGTTTGATAGCTGAAAGCGACATTAACCGCATCTCCTACAGCATTGTATTGATTGTATTGAATTCCCAAAGCCCATTGGAACTTGCCCAATAGTTTACCCAATGTGGAATGCTGATTGAAATAAATGGCCCAGGGGCTCGAAGTCAACAATAAAGCCGATGTATCTACGAGTTTTTGTTGGAATTGAATTCCATACAAATTTCCAGATCCCGATTTAATTCCCGAAACAGCTTGACCTGTCGAATTGGTAAAATCAAAAGTTGTGAGATTACTTCCTGTTTGGAAAGCCCAAGTTTGTGCGCGTAAGTTTTGCATGCAGAGGAAGGCCAAGAATAGCAGAATGCATCCTTTCCTCCCAGCCGCCGTGGCGAATAGGTGTGTGTACATGTTTAATTAGAACTAGATTATGATGCAAATTAGCAAAATCATTCCGTTTAAAATATCAGAAAACTGATAATTTGTTGCATTATGCATGCGTATTCTGTTATTTTAGGCAAAAGATTTAACGATGAGAATTACGCGAGTTGCCAATTACCAAGAATTAAGCGCCCTAGCTGCGTCCCATGTTTTACAAGCCGTAAACGCTAAACCAGATTTGCTTTTTTGTGCGGCAACGGGTGGTTCTCCTACTGGGATGTATGCTGAGATGGCTAAGGACAAGGCTGCATTTAGTCAAATGCGTGTGATCAAAATGGATGAATGGGGAATTCTCCCAATGACTCACCCCGACTCATGTGAATCCTACCTTCTAAAGCACCTGCTTGGTCCATTGGATATACCAGCAGATCGCTATGTTAGTTTTGATCCGAATACTGCAGATTCTGATAAGGAAATCCAGCGAATCGAATCCTACATTCAAGCGAATAGTCCCATGGATGTTTGTATTCTAGGCCTAGGTAAAAATGGTCATATTGCATTTAATGAACCAGCGGCTTTTTTACAAGCCGGATTCCATAAAGCTACATTGGCCGAATCAACCATTCAACATGATCCAGCTTTATCCCAAGGATCAGAACCTGCTTTCGGTTGGTGTGTCGGAATGCAAGGTATTTTACAAACTAAAAAAATCATTTTCTTGGTAACCGGTAAGGGAAAAGAAGCTGCTTTGAAGCAAATTTTGACCCAACAAATTTCTACGGATTGCCCGGCTTCATTTCTTTGGTTGCATCCGAATGTGGAATTAATTACCGACTACCCCGAATAATGAACACCAAAATTGTTCATTTGGTCTAGTCTTTTGAAGAATTATCGCTATTTTTAAGTCTATTTGTTATTCTAACGAGCAAATCGTGTCAAGAACCACTATAAAATATTACCTAAGCTGCCTCTGCTTGCTGTCCCAAATTTGTTGGGCTCAGCAGGAGTTTAGTTTGCAAAAGGCACTTTCTGTAGCCAAACAAAACAATTTACTTTTAAAGTCAGAACGTAGGAACATTGATCAAGCGCAAGCCGATGTTATTACAGCACAGCTAAAAATCAATCCCACGTTGAATAACCAAAGTCTTCAGCTCATGAGTCCTTCACACATGGCTGGGAATTCTTTTTGGTATCAGAATGCAAACCGACAAGTCTGGTGGCAATTCACCAAACAATTTCAAGTGGCGGGTCAACGCGAAAATAAAATTGATTTTGCGAAAAAAAATGTTGCTATTGCTGAAAAAAATCTGATTGAATATGAACGTAATCTCTATTTGGATGTTGCCAACAAATGGCTGGAAATATGGACTTTACGTAAGCAAGGCAGAATTGTACAGGAGGCAAAGGTAAATATCGACAGTCTTGTATTGATCAATAAACTTCGCCTGAAAAATCAAGTCATCACAGAAACTGATTTATTGCGTGCCGAACTTTTGGCAAATACCTATTTGATCCAACAACAAACGTTTCAGAAAGAAGAGCAAAGCAAATGTTTGGAACTGAGAAATTTAATGGGTGTAGATAATCCTGTACAAGTTGATTTGTCGGACGCTTTCATGAATTTTTCCACTGAAAATGTAGATAGTTTAATTCAATACGCATTTGCAAATCGAGGCGATTACCTGAGTGTTCAATCGACCGTCGCTTCTGCCGAAGCCAATATTAAACTTCAAAAGAGTTTAGCCATCCCTAAACCTGAACTCGGTTTTATTTGGAATCCACAAAATTCCATTCCTTATTTTGGTTTATATGCGACTATGCCATTGCCATTTTTCAATAAAAATCAAGGGGATATTCAAAAATCCATTGTTCAAAAAGAACAGTACGCCGCTGCTTCTGCTGGGGTAGCCCAACAAATTAAAACGGAAATCACGGTGGCTGTTCAGCGATTAAAAAGCCAGCAACAAAATTTGCAGCATTTTAGCGGTATTCTGAAGAAATCAGCACAAATTTTGTCTAATGTGAAATATGCCTATTTGAAAGGCGGGACGACGATTATTGACTTTTTGGAAGCAGAAAGGAGTTGGCTTGATAATCAACATCAATACAATGATATTTTGCAGGCCTACCAACAAAACTACTTACAACTTTTATTTACCACCGGTAAAATAAACCAACTAGCGAGCGAATGAGAATTGCATTAATCTTAAGCGTATTTTGTCTGACCTTAATCTCTTGCGAGAAGAAAGAAGCAGCTCAAAGCGATAAAATACCTGAAACAATTGTGAAAAACGGAGGGGCCGAAGTCGTTTTTTCGGATGCCAAAAGCATTGATTTTTTTCATGTTTCCAAGGTGGAACAGAAAAATATCGTAGCTGATTTCGTTGCCCCAGGCAAGATTGTCGCAACGGTAGTTGCTTCTCATGCAGGTGCTTCGCAGCCGATTATTTTGTTTGATAACCCGGAATTATCAGGGAATTTCACACAGTTGATTCAACATCAAATTAGTATCAAACGGATCCAACAAGTTAATATCCAACAAAAAATGGTGGAGGTCGCGCGTTACAAGGATTTGCTCGCACATGGCGCCGCAACTGCTCAGGATTTATTGAATGCACAAACAGGCTTATCAACTGAGCAAAGTAATTTGTCTAATGAGAAGGCAGCCATTTTAGAACATGAAGCAATTTTGGAGGCTGCAGGTTTTCATCCGGAAGTATTGCGAAGTGCACCTGTAGGCTCGGTATATTTGACATGTGACATTCCCGAAAATCAATTTTCAAACATGAGAGAAGGAAGTACTTGTCAAATTCAATTCACCGCTTTTCAAGATAAAAAATTTGTCGGCCTAATTGATGATGTAGCTGAAGTTGTAGACAATTCCACTCGGATGGTCAAATTGCGTATCCGAATGAAAAATCCCAATTCAGAAATGAAAGCGGGTATGTTTGCTACCATTTCGTTTGGCTTGCAGGAAGGCCAACACATGACGATTGATAAATATGCATTAGTAACCATTCAAGGGAAATCCTATGTCTTTAAAAAATCAGGGCCTTTGTCATTTGAACGCAAAGAAGTACAAATCGGTCATCAGATAGGGAATCGCGTGATTATTTTAAGCGGCATACAAGTAGGAGATGAAATCGCTACCTCCGGTGTCATTCAATTAAAAGGTTTGAGTTTCGGATATTAAGCCCATCAATTATGATCAATCGCCTGCTACAGTTTTCGTTACATAACCGCTGGCTCATGCTTATCATGAGTTTGGCGCTGATGGGCATAGGCTATTTTTGCTTTACCCAACTCAAAATTGAGGCCTATCCAGATATCGCAGATACGAATGTGATCATTGTCGCGAAATACGATGGCCGCGCCTCAGAAGAAGTAGAACAACAGGTAACCGTTCCCATCGAGCGTGCATTGCAAAATACGCCCAATGTTCTCGACCGACGCAGCCGGACGATTTTCGGATTATCTGTGGTTCAATTGACTTTCAAGGATGGGACGGATGATTATTTTGCGCGCCAACAAGTATTAGAACGCTTAAGTTCGGTGGATTTGCCGGATGGAGTTAGTCCAGAATTGGCACCTTTATCGACCGCAGTGGGTGAAATTTTTCGCTACGTAGTGGAGGCGCCTTTTGAGTATACACCTACTCAAATTCGTGATTTACAGGATTGGGTCATCAAGCCTTATTTGCTCCAAACAGATGGCGTTGCTGATGTTGTGACTTTTGGTGGCCCTTTGAAACAATACCAAATTTTAACTTACCCAGATAAACTGCGGAAATATAATTTGACCATTTCCGATGTGGAGATGGCGGTCAATGCCAATAACCAAAATACGGGTGGAAATCTCATCGAGCGCGGTGGGCAGGGCTTTGCCGTACGCGGTTTAGGTGCGATTAAAACTGACGATGATATTAAAAACATTGTGTTGAAGTCGGAGAATGGTGTCCCTATTTTCATCAGCGATGTTGCCAGTGTAGAAATGGCTCCTCCACCGCCAAGTGGGGTTTTAGGCTATCAGATTAAAGCAAATCACAGTGAATCCTCGAACGGTGTTGAAGGGATTGTGTTACTAAGACGTTATGAAAACCCAAGTGATGCCTTGGTGAAATTGAAGGAACGCATTTCAGAATTGGAAACGCGTGAATTACCTGCCGGGGTTAAAATTAAGACTTTGTATGATCGTAGTTTCTTGATTGATCATTCTTTGGAAACAGTAGGGCATACCTTGTTTGAAGGCATCAGTATTGTCATTATCATTTTGGTGTTCTTTTTAGGGAGTGCCCGTAGTGCTTTGGTGGTTGCGTTGACGATTCCATTTTCATTGCTTTTTGCGTTTATATTAATGCGTTTGACTGGGATTCCGGCCAATTTACTTTCCTTAGGGGCGATTGATTTTGGGATTATTGTGGATGGAGCCTGTGTGATGGTTGAACATGTCATCCGGCATTACCGGAAAATGAATCCCGAAGACAAGCAAAAAGGAGTGATTGAGGTGACGCTTCATGCGGCCAAAGAAGTGAGTCGTGAAATCTTTTTCTCTGTGACGATTATCATTTTGGCCTACATGCCTATTTTGATGATGACACGTGTAGAGGGTAAATTGTTTTCTCCTATGGCGTTGACATTGGCATTTGCTGTTGTTGGGTCATTATTGGCTGCATTAACTGTAGTTCCCATTCTAATCTCATTTGTCTATGGTCGTTATTTTAACGAAGGGGCACCAGCGGTCAAAGAACGCAAAAATATCGTGTTGGAGTGGGTTGAGCGAGTTTACCGACAAGCAAGTGATTGGTTGATTGCTCGCTTTAAAGCTACGGTGATTGTCGGTTTTTCGCTTGTGCTTTTGCTCTTGTCGTCTGCTTATTTTATGGGCACCGAGTTTTTGCCAGAACTCGATGAGGGCTCTATTTTCCTTCGGGGAAATTTCCCAGCGGGAATTACGATTCAGGAGAATGCCAAATATGCGCCGACGATTCGTTCAGTTATTGCCAAGTATCCACAAATCGCCTATGTTATTACACAGACAGGTAGGAATGATGATGGAACGGATCCTTTCCCGGCTAATCGGAATGAGATTCTGGTGGGCTTGAAGGATTATAATTTATGGAGCAAAACCATCACGAAAAAGGAGTTGGTGAATAAAATCAAGTACGATTTAGCTGTTGCATTGCCAAGTGTTCGTTTCTCCTCGGGCCAGCCGATTATCGATCAGGTGATGGAGATTGTGACAGGAAGTGCGGCGGATTTGGCCGTATCCATTGTAGGAGAGGACTTGCACATGATGCGTGCCAAAGCGGACAGCATCGCTACGATTATTCGTTCGATGCCGGGAAGTGAATCGGTGAACATCGAGCAAGAAGGAACGCAAGAGCAATTAGCCATCAAAATCAATCGGGAAAATGCTGCCCGTTACGGGATCAACATTTCAGATATTCAAAATATGATTGAGGCGGCCATCGGGGGGAAGAATTTATCAACTTTATATGATGGAACTAAACGCTATGATATTGTCATCCGTTATTTGCCGCAGTATCGGAATAACATTGATGAAATTAAGCAGTTATTAGTACCCTCCGTGAACGGTGCCTTAATCCCGATGGATCAATTAGCCGAAGTTAGTTTTGTGGAAGGTCAGACCAATATTTACCGATACAATAACAAACGAATGATTACGGTTCGTACAAACATAGAGGGACGTGATCAGGGTGGATTTGTCAATGAATTGAATCAAAAAATTGCCCAAAAAATCAAGATCCCGAAAGGATATGAATTAGTTTTAGGCGGTCAATATGAGAATTTGGAACGTGCAGGTAAGCAATTATTAATTAGCATTCCGCTAACATTATTGCTGGTATTTGCATTTCTATATATGTTGTATAATCAGTTGACCGACACCCTCATCACAGCTAGTTGTATCCTTTTTGCATTAGCGGGAGGAATCATTGCTTTATTGTTAAGGGGCTATTATTTCAATGTTTCTGCTGGCGTAGGTTTTGTGTCGATTTTTGGTATTTCTGTGATGGCGGGTGTAATCTTGGTCTCGGCCTTTAATCGGAATGGGAAATTAGATGAAATTTCGTTGGTTTCGACCCAACAGATGCGCTCCTTGCTTTCTGTGTTGATTGTGGCGATTTTGGGATTAATTCCTGCGGCTACGTCATCAGGTATTGGTTCGGATGTTCAGCGACCTTTGGCCACTGTTATCATCGGCGGATTAACGAGCACCTTGATTTTTGCACCTTTGTTGATCCCTTCATTATATCGTTGGGTGAAGCAAAAAAGCGAATAATATGAATAAAGTTTTCTCACAGGCTGCGGATGCTATAAAGGATCTCACCTCAGGTCCAAGCATTCTCATGGGCGGTTTTGGTCTGACAGGTGTTCCTGAAAATCTTATTTCAGCCTTATTAGAAAGAAATACAGCTGATTTAACTTGCATCTCCAATGAAGCGGGATTGGAAAACTTTGGCATAGGTCGATTAATTGCTCAAAAGCAAATTCGAAAAATGATTTGTTCCTATATCGGCGAAAATCATTTGTTCGAAAAATTGATGTTGGAAGGTCATCTCGCTGTCGAACTCGTGCCTCAAGGGACTTTAGCAGAACGCATTCGATGTGGTGGCGCAGGAATTCCCGCTTTTTATACGCCTGCTGGTGTGGGGACAGAAGTGGCGGAGGGCAAAGAAACACGTGAGTTTGATGGCAAGAAATACTTGATGGAAACTGCCATCACGGCGGATTATGCTTTTGTAAAAGCTTGGAAAGGGGATACCGAAGGAAATTTAATTTATAAAGGTACTTCGCAAAACTTCAATCCTGTGGTCGCTATGGCAGGGAAAATAACCATCGCAGAGGTGGAGGAATTAGTTCCAGCGGGCACTTTGGATCCAAATCAAATTCATACCCCTGGCATTTATGTGCATCGCATTTTTCAGGGGAAGGATTACCAAAAGCCTATTGAGCATTTGACGCACCAAATGGATGCAGAAGAAATCAAGGAAATGAGTCCGGAAGATCTTAAGAAAGAAATTATTGGAAAGCGTCTTGCCCAAGAAATTAAGGATGGCGATTATGTCAATTTAGGCATCGGTATTCCAACCCGCGTAGCGAATCACATCCCCAAAGGCATGAAGGTTATCTTGCAATCGGAAAATGGTTTGTTGGGCATAGGTCCATTTCCCAAAGAAGGGGAGGAGGATGCGGATTTCATCAATGCGAGTAAACAAACGATTACCGTTGCACCTGGAGGGTCCGTTTTCGGATCCGAACAAAGTTTTGCCATGATAAGAGGGAATCACATTGATGTGACGATTTTGGGTGGGATGGAAGTTTCGGAACGGGGGGATTTGGCCAACTGGAAAGTGCCTGGAAAAATGGTTAAAGGTATGGGTGGGGCGATGGACTTAGTTGCATCTGCCGATAAGGTGATTGTCGCCATGTTGCAAACGACGCCTTCTGGTAAATCGAAATTGGTCAGCACATGTGACCTTCCCCTCACGGGAGTACATTGCGTGACTCGCGTGATTACAGAATTAGGTGTTTATGATATTTTGCCTGAGGGTGGGTTTAAGCTTATTGAAATTCAACCTGGTGCTACCATTGAGCAGATTCTTGCTGCAACGAGCGGTCGACTCATTCTATAGATTGCTACTCGTTATTAAGCAATTTTAGCATTATTTTAAGATTTAATTTTATAACATGCGCGTAATAATCGTCTAATCTAGTTTGTGTTTTGCTTGTATACATTTGCTGTATACAAACTTAATTAAACTATTTATGAGACTACTCGTACGCGTTCATGCGCTAGAGCTATTTCAAAAAGGCCGTAAAATGGTACTTTTATTAGCTAGTGCAATTACCTTACTTTGTTTGCAAACGGTTTCCGTATATGCACAAGGTTTCAAGGTTTCGGGAAAATTAATTGATGCCTCAACGAAAGAAGCACTCGTTGGTGGATCTGTTTCCATTAAAGGTACAAACAAGGGTACTACAGCTGACGCTTCGGGTCAGTATTCTATTGCTGTGAATTCTTCATCTGCAGTTTTGGAATTCAAATATGTAGGTTATTCAGCAAAAACAGTCACAGTAGGCAATCAAACGACGATTGATGTGGCTTTAACGGTCAATGCATCTGATTTGGAGCAAGTTGTTGTTGTAGGTTACGGAACACAAAAGAAGACTGATGTAACAGGTTCTGTTAAATCCGTGACGAGTGCAGCATTTAATAAAGGTATTATCAACTCGCCTGAGCAATTGTTACAAGGTAAAGTGGCAGGTGTGAATGTGACATCAGCAACAGGTGAGCCAGGTGGCGTGCAAGGAATCACAGTACGTGGTCCTGGTGGGATTCGCTCTGGATCTACACCATTATTTGTGATTGATGGATTAGCTTTGGATAATTCAAGTACGGGTGGTGGTAATCCATTGAACTTTTTGAATCCACAAGATATTGAAACCATTGACGTATTAAAAGATGCCTCAGCTACGGCAATTTATGGTTCACGTGGTGCCAATGGTGTTATTTTGGTCACAACGAAAAAAGGAAAAGCGGGTGTATCTAAATTAGAATTTTCTACAAGCGTAGGTATATCGTCGATGGCACGTGCGTTACCTGTATTATCTGCAGCAGAGTTTCGTAAGCAAGTTGTTGCGAACAGCGGAACTTTAGAAGAATTCAACGCAGATACAGATTGGCAAAAACAAATTACACGTGATGCCTTTACGAAGAATTATAATTTGAGTTTAGGTGGTGGTGCAAATAAGTTGACATATTACGCCGCTTTCGGAGCGCAGATGCAACAAGGTATTTTGAAAAATAACCAATTGGATCGTATGACGGGACGTATGAATGTCAACCAAAAGTTTTGGGAAGATCGTTTGAGCGTCGATGCAAACTTGAATTTCTCGAATACGATCAATGAACGTCCTGCTATCGAAAGTTTATTGGGAACAGCAATTTCAAATAACCCAACATTGCCAGCTTTTTTAGCGGATGGAGTAACTCCTGCGACATTTGTGAGTTCATCTAACCCATTGACTACCTTACAGTTGTTTAAGGATATCAATACGACAAATCGTTTCATCGCGAATATTTCACCTTCCGTTAAGTTAATCAAGGGATTGGTGTACCGCATGAATTTTGGGTATGATAATTCAACATCCGTTCGCGATGTACAAACCTTAGCAAGTAATGTGCCTAAAATCGATGGTCGTTTAGATACTTACAATACGAGCAATATCAATAATTTGATTGAAAACTATTTGACATACAATGTTAATGTAGGTGATCATAGCTTGGAAGCATTGTTAGGACATTCTTATCAAAAAATTCAATACCAATGGCGTACGTTTAGCATCAATAAATTCCCTATTGTTCCTACAGAGCCCATTTACAATCCGGGTATTGGACAAGAGTTAACTTTGGCTACGAATAAACCAGCTGGTACTGCATTTATCAATGAATTGCAATCCTTTTATGCACGTTTAAATTATCAATACCAAGATAAGTATTTAGCTACGGCGACTGTTCGTGCGGATGGTTCTTCTAAGTTTGGTTCAAACAACCGTTATGGTATTTTCCCATCATTTTCATTAGGCTGGAGAATTTCGGAAGAACCATTCTTGAAAAATACGTCAGTTAGTAATTTGAAATTACGTGGTGGATGGGGACAAACTGGTAACCAAGAAATCCCTTCTAAAATTACGCAACCTTTATTTACTGCAACGGTTGGTTCGACGACATCGTATCCAATGGATGCATCCACTTCATACCCAGCTGGGATTACCTATTCGCGTTTAGCGAATCCGGATATTCAATGGGAAGTATCTACGCAAATGAACCTTGGATTGGATTTCGGATTCTTGAATGGAGCACTTTCTGGTTCTATCGATGGATTTAACAAGGTGTCGACTAATATGTTATTGGAAGTTATTCCGGCGGATCCAGTTCAACCGGCAAGTTCTGTTTGGACGAATGTGAAAAACATGGAGATTGTAAACCAAGGTTTAGAATTGGATTTGGATTACAAATTTGCGACACAATCAGGCATTAAATTCAATGTAGGAGGAAACTTAACCTTAATCAAAAATGAAGTGAAGGGTTCTCCTTATTCTGTGATTCCTTCTGGTTCTGCATCAGGATCAGGTTTGACATCAGCTACGATTAATGGATACATAAATGGTCAGCCGATCGGTACATTCTTTTTAAAGGAATTTACGGGATTTGATGCAAATGGTATGAGTGTTTACAAAGATCAAGATGGTGATGGTATTATCACTGATAAGGATCGTATCGCTGCAGGAACTGCATTGCCTACGACGCAATACAACTTCTTTGGAAATGTCGCTTACAAAGGCTTTGATTTAGCTTTGCAATTTAATGGAGTGGGTGGTAATAAAATTTATGATAATACAGCCAATGCGGCTTTTTATAAATTGAAAATTGCTAAAAACACCAACGTTACTCCTGCAGCTTTCGCGGATTCAAAAGAATCAATCAATAACGCTGCACCTATTTCCACGCGTTATTTGAAAGATGGTTCGTTTTTACGTTTGAACAATGTAACCTTAGGATATCAATTCAATACGCAAAAATTAGGTATTAGTAAATTTATCTCAAGCGCACGTTTATCCGTAACGGGTCAAAATCTTTGGGTTCAAACAAACTACGATGGATATGATCCAGAGGTAAATAAGGACAATTCCATCAACGGTGTCTTGTCTTACGGTATTGACTACTTAAGTTATCCGAAAGCAAAATCAGTAATCGTTGGTTTAAATCTTACATTCTAATTTGAATAGCTACCTAGAAATGAAAAAGTTAAGAAATATAGCCATGTTAATGGTAGGGATGTCAGCCTTAGTAGGTTGCTCCGATTTAAATGAAAAAATTCTCGATGAGTACAATGCAGCGGGTTTGACCGACAAGCAGGCGGCAGATGGAATGATTGCACCGGTTTATGCGGTATTGCCAACAATCTTCCAACATACCACTTTGTTTGCGCTTCAAGAAATCTCAACAGATGAGGCAATTTTACCTTACCGTGGTGGTACGGATTGGGGTGATAATGGAATCTATTTATCACTTCACAAACATGAAACGACTAGTACAGATCCGAACGTTAAAAATACATGGAATGCGGTATTAGCAGGTATTTCAAGATCGGTTACAGCGATTAATTCCTTGAAAACGAATAAGGATGTCAATGCAAGTTTGTATATAGCGGAAGCGCGAGGTATGCGTGCTTATTACAATATGGTCATGTTAGATTTGTTCGGTGTTGCCTTTTCAAAAGAAGATTTAGGTGATGTAACAACGATTTTACGTGGAGATGCTGCAATTACTTACATTAAAAATGAATTGTTAGCCGTTGAGCCCGTATTAACAAATTCAGCTGGTCCAGGACGCATGACAAAAGGGGCTGCTTGGTCTTTATTAGCACGTTTGTACTTGAATTCAGCTGTTTGGCGTGATCCTTATGGAACTCCTACTTTCAAATCAGAGGAAATGGATAAGGTTGTTGAATATACCGATAAGGTGATTAACGCTGGTCAATATGCATTATCGACAGATTATTGGGATATTTTTAGCAATGTGAATCACACCAACAAAGAATTAATCTTTGCAGTAGATCAACGTGCTGAATTGAATGGTCATAACCGTATGTCTTACTTTTCGTTAGCTAACGATCAACGTCCATTGCCAGCATACCCAGGAGCGAATGGTACAGATGGTCCAGCAATTACTCCTACATTTTATCAATCGTGGGTATCAGCTTATGGTTCAGTAGATCCTGCTGTAGCGGATCCTCGTTTTTACAAGCAGAATGTAGCTAAAGATGATAACCAATGTGTGGATCCTGCGACCTATAAAATTGACCGTGGAATTTTACGTGGCCAACAATATGGATTAATCTATGCATCGGGTGCATTTGTTAAGTGTGCGGATGGAAAGTCGCTTAAGGTTGGGAAGTTGATGAATAGCCGTGGAAAGGGAAGCCCTTCTGTTATTCATACTGAACAAGTTGATTTTACTACAATCGGAAGTGATTACAGCGCAGGATATCGCGTGGAGAAGTATGAATTCTCAGATAAATCTTCTTCTGGACGTAATTTTGGAGAAGCGGATATCATGATTGTACGTTTAGCTGATGTGTATTTAATGCGCGCGGAAGCTAAATTGCGTAAATCAAATGATGCTGCAGCAGCCTTAGCGGATGTGAATAAAGTTCGCTTAGCGCGTACAGCCAATTCTGCTGCAACGGCTTTGACAAGTATCGATTTAGATTTGTTGCTTCGTGAGCGTGGTTTTGAGTTTTATTGGGAATTACAACGTCGCACTGACTTGATTCGTTTCAATAAATACGAAGCTTCTTGGACTGAAAAAACGAATTCAGATAAAACCAAACGTCTCTTCCCAATTCCTCAAACGGCAATTGATGGTGCATCTAACCTACCAGGTTATTTGAAGCAGAACCAAGGTTACTAAAATTCAATATCTTTAAGGCGCCAAGCATTGCTTCGGCGCCTTTTTTTTTGAACGAATATGAAAAAAATACTCCTATTACTTCTATTTCAAGCAAGTGTTTGCCTAGGTCAAAAAGCGCAAATCGTTCGCGGCCCCTACTTGCAATCGGTTACTCCTTCATCCGTTTTGGTACATTGGCGTACTGATATTCCTTCCCCAAGTCAGGTATATTATCAGGCAAAGGGAAAAGTGTTATCGGCATTAGATACGAACCGAGTTTTAGATCATGTACTGAAGCTTGACCAACTCAAATCTGCGACGCGTTATGCCTATCAAATTGATAACAATTCATTTGAAAAGAACCGATATGTAGTTACAGCGCCCGCATTTGGGTCAAACGAATCAGTTCGCATATGGGCTTTGGGAGATTTTGGTGATGGGTCCGCAAGTCAAAAGGCTGTTATGAATTCCATCGAAGCTTACACGCAGGGAAATCGTCCCGATGCTTGGATCTGGTTGGGAGACAACGCCTACAACAACGGCAAAGATGAAGAGTATCAGAAAAATGTGTTTGATGTGTATCAGGATGCATTTTTGCAAAATTTGCCTATTTATCCATCGCCGGGAAATCATGATTATGCAGGTAAGCACAATCCGAGTGAACCGCCTTATTTCAAGATTTTCAATATGCCTGTAGAAGGGCAGGGAGGAGGCCTTCCTTCTCACTCGGAATCGTATTATTCTGTCAATTATGGTCCTGTTCATCTGGTTGCCTTGGATACGGAAATGCAAGAAGCCTCTGGCCTTATGCTGAAAGACGGAAAAGGGAATCAAGTGGATTGGTTAAAAGCTGATTTAGCAGCGAATAAATTACCATGGGTTGTTGTCTATTTTCATAAGCCGCCCTATTCCAAAGGTTCACATGATTCGGATGTTGAGTTGGATATGAAATCTTTACGTGAAAATGTGAATCCGATTTTCGAGCAATATAATGTGGATCTAGTTATCGCAGGACATAGCCATGTCTATGAACGCAGTTTCCCGATGCGCGGTCATTACGGAATCAATGAAACCTTTGACGCTGCATCGCATGTTTTGGCACAATCCACTGACAAGAACCATTATGTGGTAGGGCCTAAGGGGCAAGGAGTTATCTATGTTGTCAGTGGTTCTGGAGGGAAGTTTGGTGGACAACGACCGGGTTATCCGATGAAATCCTCCATTTACACGAATAATACAATAGGTGGATCGGTTTTGCTGGATATTGATCAAAAAACCTTCAAGCTAAAATGGATACAATCCGATGGGAATGTGGGGGATGAATTTGTCTTAGAAAAGCGGTAAAAATAAATTGTTAAATTATATCGAAGTGCCTACAATGCTTATTCATTTAGTGTAATTTCAAGAAAAAAACAGGTATATGCGTTACTTAATCCTTATTTGCGCTGTTATAGCGAGCCTGCAATTGCATGGACAATCTGATTTGCAAAGTCAATTGAATTCGAAGCGTGTGACGCTTCCAAACGGTTGGAAATTATCTCCGCACGGTACATCCATTTCGTTGGGTGATTTACCTTTGAATGTTGTCGTCTCCCCTAATCAAAAGTATATTTTGGTGACGAATAATGGCCAAAGCATTCAGAGCTTACAATTGATTGATGTTGCGAGTAATCAGGTGCTAGATTCCAAAGAATTGCCTAAATCATGGTATGGTTTGAAGGTGGCCGCCGACAACAAAACGGTATTTGTTTCCGGGGGGAATGATAACGTGATCATTGTTTTTGAAATTCATGCTGGAAAGCTAGTTGAGAAAGATAAAATAGCTTTGTCGACGGATAAAAAAGCAACTATTTCGCCGGCAGGTATCGAATATGACGATGCAAAAGATTTGCTTTATGTGGTTACGAAGGAAAATAATTCCTTGTATGTGATTCAAGCAAAAACCAAAAATGTCCTTGCTGTTCACAAATTACCGGCGGAGGCATTTACTTGTTTATTGAATAAGAAAAAGGATGTTTTGTATATCTCGGTTTGGGGTGCTAAACAAATACTTCCCTTCCAAACTGCCATCCAACAATTTTTGCCAGCCATTTCTGTAGGAGATCATCCAAATGAAATGTTATTGACCAAAAATGGAAAGACGATGTACGTGGCGAATGGAAATGATAATTCCGTTTCTGTGGTCGACCTAGTTAAAAACAAAGAAGTTGAGGTCTTAAATGCAGCTTTAGTGCCGAATGCGCTAGAAGGTAGCTCAACGAATGGTTTAGCTTTATCGGCTGATGAGGAGCGTTTGTATATTTCGAATGCCGACAATAATTGTTTGGCCGTTTTTGAAGTGGAGAAGTTGGGTCAATCTAAATCCTTAGGTTTTATTCCTGTGGGTTGGTATCCTACGTCGATTCAAGTCATGAAGGGCAAACTTTATGTGGCAAATGGTAAGGGATTTTCTTCTTTTGCAAATCCTGATGGCCCAAACCCTATTGAGAAAAAGCAAACGGTAACTTATCAAAAATCAGATAATAATCGTAAAGTTCGTACGGGTTATATTGGTGGACTGATGAAAGGGACGATGTCCATTTTTAAAGAACCTTCTTTACAAGAATTGGCCGTGCTTTCTGAAGCTGTGTATCAAAACACTCCTTATACCAAGGAGCGGGAAACGAATGCATTAGGCGAAAAAGGAAATCCTATTCCGATGAAAGTTGGAGATGCTTCACCGATCAAATATGTGTTTTACATATTGAAAGAAAATCGTACGTATGATCAAGTTTTGTCTGATGTTACAGGTGGAAATGGGGATATAACCTTGTTATTATTTGGGGAAAAATACACGCCAAACCAACATAAATTAGTGAAGGATTTTGTCTTATTAGACAATTTCTTTGTGGATGGTGAAGTTAGTTCTGACGGACATAATTGGTCTACTTCAGCACATGCAACCGATTATTTGGAGAAAACATGGCCAACTTCTTATGGTGGACGCGGTGGAAAATATGACGGTGAAGGGAACCGTTTGATTGCCAATCCGAAAAATGGATTTATCTGGGATTATTGCCAACGAGCAGGTATTTCTTATCGGACATACGGGGAGTTTGCGGATGATTTTAAGCCCAATATCCCAGTGATAGCAAACCATTTCTGTCCCGATTTTGCTTCATTTGACCAAAATGTAATGGATACGACACGCTTTCATGCCTGGAAAAGAGATTTTGATCGTTTACTTGCTGCTGGGCAGGTGCCTCGTTTTAACTCGTTGCATTTTCCCAATGATCATACAGAAGGCCAGCGCTTGGGCAAAAAAACTCCATTTGCCTACGTAGCAGACAATGACTATGCGATTGGTTTATTTGTAGAACATTTGTCTAAATCCTCCATTTGGAAAGAAACAGCCATATTTATTGTTGAGGATGATGCACAAAATGGTCCAGATCACGTAGATGCGCATCGTACAACAGCTTACTTAGCTGGTGGATTTGTAAAACGTGGCTTTGTCGATCATACGCCATATTCAACTTCTTCGATGTTGCGGACAATGGAATTAATTTTAGGATTACCTCCAATGAGTCAATACGATGCTGCCGCGACACCCATGTTCCGCAGTTTCACGCCAGAAGCTAATTTAAGTTTATTCACGCATGAATTACCACGTACAAACTTATTTGATGTTAATGTGAATGAAACGCCTAGTGCTATTAAAAGTGCCAAATTTGATTTCAAAAAAGAAGATTCAGTTCCTGATTTGGAATTCAGTGAAGTGATTTGGAAAGCGGTGAAAGGTGAAAATTCGGTGATGCCAGCACCGAGAAGATCTGCGATTGTTTCGGGTTCCGAAGTAGATGAAGATTAATTAATCAATGTTTCCGAAAGATTCAGAGCCTTTCGGAAACTTGATCAATACAATCATTGGCTAGTGATTTTTTCGTTGCTCGTCTTCGTCATCCATCTCCACGGTTTTCTTGATTTTCCGCCAGTCGATACTACGATTATAACGAATCATTGTTTTGTCCGCATCAAAAATGCGCTTGTCCGGGAAGCTAAATTGATAAGGTTTGAAGTTGGGAGTCTCTGTGAAGAAATCATCTAATACACTTGCTGTTTGGTCATAGTGATTTACTGCAGGAACACCTAATAGGGTATAGATGACCCGTAGAATCGAGCCAAAATTAGCATGTCGATGCGAAACATAATTTCGTTTTACATAAGGTCCTGCCATCATTAAAATACTTCGATGAGCATCAATGTGGTCCACACCCCCTTGAGGATCGTCTTCCGTGACTATAACAAGCATGTTTTTCCAATATGGCGTATGAGATAAAAATTGTAACATACGACCTAAGGCTAAATCATTGTCGGCCATAAACGATGACCGAAATGGGAATCCTGCTGTGGAATCTAAATCACCTCCATGATCATTGGGTAATTGGATGGTTACTAATGAGGGCATTTTTTCTTTGCCGCGCAGCCATTTTTCTGTGAATTCTGTTTCAAACTGTTGAACCCGAAATTGATCAGGAATGCTCGTATTGAATCCAGCGTAGTTGTGGCTTGTTTTTGAAAAGAGGGCTTTTTGCATCGGAACCATCACGATATGCCCTGCACCTGTTAAAGTATCTGACCAATCCTCCCGAACATGTCCCGTTTCATTTGCCTCACCAAAATTGTAAAAGGAAATATTTTTACGTTCTAATGCTTCCCAAATTCCGCCAATTTCAGCGTAGTCTTCTGGATCCATACTTCCTGTTGACCCAGGACGTCTTCGACCTGGTGCCTCAGAGAATATTTTTCCTGTTTTGCTTACACTTGAATTTGTCTCAACCCATTCGTTGGGAATAACTCCCATCATCCAGTGGTGACCATGAATCGACGCATCACTATCGCAATAGAAATTGTCACTCATCGAGAATGCTTTTGCAATTTGTTGGTGATTTGGACTCACATCTACATTTTTGATGGTCTTATTCTTCTCGTAAACTGTACGATTCATGCCATACCTAGCTAAGGTAGAATCTCCGTTTGCGCCTTTAAATTGCCCGAAAAATTCGTCGTAAGTTCTGTTTTCCTTTGTGATATACACAATATGTTTGATCGGAGATTGTCCAGGTTTTGCTAAAGAGAAAGTTTTGTTTCCTCTTATTGAGCCATCCTTCACAACGTAGGTGTTATTTTGAACGACCTGAGTTAGTTTCGCTAATTCTGTGGCTGTTGGTACAGGAATGGACTGAAATGTGCCTAATTGCACGTCGCCAATGTAAGTTCCTTGTTTGGGTGCCACATAGCCAGCACCTCCGTTTGGTCCGGCACCATAGCCCCGACAAGATGTTACATAAATTGTTTTTTCATCTTCAGACAACTTAACACGCGTAGGTCCCCAGCCCGTAGGAATAAAACCTTTCGTTTTTTGCGATGCAACGTCAATAATGGCTAGGGCATTTAAACCGAGTAGTGTGACGTACAAGGTTTTCTCATCTTTACTTAAGGTTAGGCCAAAAGGTAAATAGCCTCTGCGTTTATCCAGCGGTTTTGAAAATTGAATCGGAATATGTGTAAGGATTTTTTTAGATCTGTAATCAATGACTGCAATGTTGTCATTGGTTGCGTTGCTTACGTAAACATATTGCGAGCCTACTGCAATGGAATTAGGACTTGAACCACCTACAACTTCCATCTCTTCAACCATTTCGCCAATTTGAAAACCTGGTTTATAAATCTGTACATTCTGATTTGTTCGCAAATCTATTTGGTATACACTCATTGCCTCATCGGCACGCGGATCGCCCAAACCGGGAATTTCCTTGCCAGCCACGCGCGTTCCTTCTCTAGATTCCTTCGTGTCGTTCCCGTATGGGTGATGTGGAATGTACTGAGATTGTAAATTTTCGGGTGTTGTTCCTTTAACAAGTGGGTATGCATACATGCCTACATTCGCAATAAACGCGAATCTGTGGTCTGGGCTCAGCGTTATGCCAAAAGGTATCCGACCCGTTGGCGTGCTAGATTTTAAATTCCCCGTGTTAAGGTCAATTCGCACCATGCGGAAATTAGCTTGATCAAGCACGAATAGTTCATGGGTTTCAGGTACAATAGCCATGTCGGATGCAAAACTATCTTGGAAGTTTTTATCACCAATTATACCATCGATTGAAATCGTTCTTAATACGCGCCCTGTTTCTATATCTACTTGATGAACATTGCCAGCATCACCGCCACTGAGATAAAAGCTTTCGCTTTTGGAATCGAAAACGATACCTAGAAAGGAGCTTTTTCCATAGGGCGAATTTTTGTCGGGAGTGCCAAACTCAGGAAATCGCTTCGCTTTCTGATTGATCAGATCAATGCGAGTAAAGGCTGCATTGTGTATCGTTATTGCCCATTTTTTGTTGGGACTGATCGATAAACCAAAGGGGTCATCGGTTATACGTATTGTATTGCCAGCTGGGCGAACATAGCGCCCGCTAGGAAGTACGGAATAACTACTAGTATCAATTTTGGCGAATTCATTGAGTCCCGGAACTTCAAGGATTTGTTGGGCTTTTAAAGGCTGAATAGCGATTAGACAAAAGAAAAGAAAATAGAGTTGCTTCATGAAATGGAATATTTCACGAAAGGTAAGGAATCATGCGCTTTTAAAGATTAAGGAAATGTCAAGATTTAAACGGATGCCTTTGTATCCAAGAAACCTCGGGCTCTAATACACGGAAAATGCTGGCTAAATGGCGGTTTATCCATGGGTATTTATGTTCCATGAATCCATACATGTTGACGGGAACTGCCCCTATAGAACTTTTGATTTCCATTGCGGTTCTACCAAAATTAATATGCTTGAATTGATTGACAATGGCGCAACCAACCATGTCGTAAAGCATGTTTAAGTAGAGCATTTTTTCTTTTTGGATGCTTGGGTCATAGCCTAAGAAATAAGTCTCTAATATATCTTCATGATGGAAAAGCGTGTTAAAACCAATGAGTTTCCCTGCTTCAAAATAAGCGAAAAACCGAAAGGCATCTCCCATATTTTCTTTCAAGGAGCAGAAATGATTTTTTGCCAAAAAGAAGGTGTTGAATGGTGCGTTCTCTGCCACGTGGTAATATAACTCGTAAATACGCTCTTCTTGTTCGATGATTTCGCTCAGACTTAATTGGCGTTTTTCGATCCCATCTGCCTTTTTTCTTGCCCGTTTGTATTGGTCTCTGTATTTTTTGGAAAGGGCATCAACATAATCCTGTTCCTTCGTCCACGCAGTCTCTGTGCTAAAACACATGCTGGGTTGAGAGGTGAATTTTAAGCTTTTGTCAAAAATGGGTTGTTGGAAATGGATTAGCTCTTCCTCAGGAAAGTCTTTCAAGATATGAATGTGTTGGCCTGGGAATTCGGGTAAAACCTGTTCTTTTAGATATGCCAAAATCGCGCTTGTATTAGTTCCTTCTGAGCACGCGATGGCGTGTTGGCCGGTCAACATGTTATTCCCAACAATCGTTAATTTACCAGCAAAATTTTTGAATAAGAAATCCCTTAGTTTGATTTTTAAACCATGATCACGTGTGCCAAAGGTCTGCAATTGGTTCAAGTCGATTTGTTGGATCAATGCGACCGCAACCATGAGATCATCTTGAAAAATGCCAACAAATAGATTTTTGACATTTGCAGGTTCAGATGATGCTAATGCAGTGAGGTATTCTTTTTGTAAGAAAATACTCGATTGGGCAATGGAGTCCCAAGATTGTGGTAAGTCTGTGGGATGAAGGTATATGTGATGTTTGTAATTCAAATCAAGATGTTTTCAGTGGTTTAACTGAAAAGTAGGGTTTTTTGTTCCCGTCGTTTTCATATAGTGGTTCGATGCTACGTGATATTTATAAAGACGCGATACTTCGTGTATAAGCTTTGATGATTTTTTGAATGGATTTTCTCGGTAGATTCCTGATGAGAATCAGTCTTTTACAATCAGCAAATTCAAGTATATTTGATTCACACCTTGATTTATTTGTTGTATGAAACACGTTTATCCTATTTCTGGCATGAGCTGCGATAGTTGTCGTACACATGTTGAAAAAGCATTGAATAGCCTCGATGGGGTACATGCTACTGTAGATTTAGCAAAAGCAGAAGCGATTATTGAATCCGACAGGCATGTTTCATTAACTGAGCTGGAAAATGCATTGCTTTTGCAAGGTGGGAATTACCACATAGGGCAAAAGCCTCTTCCAAAGTTTAGTCCGAAAATTAGTTTGGCAGGTGCGGTATATTATTGTCCCATGCATTGTGAAGGAGATAAATTATACGATAAACCTGGAAATTGCCCTGTTTGTGGAATGGATTTGGTTGCTCGTCCTGGTCAAGTAGATGAAAATCAAAAGACCTATCAGCAATTGAGTCGTAAGTTGATAATTGCCGTAGCATTTACTTTTCCCATTTTTCTTATTTCGATGTCGGAAATGATACCTGGAAATCCGCTGTTCCAGTGGGCTTCGATGTTGACTTGGAATTGGATTGAAATGGTTCTGTCTCTTCCAGTTGTTTTTTATGCAACCTGGATGTTTTTTGAGCGGACTTGGACTTCTTTGAAAACGGGAAATTTGAATATGTTTACGTTGATTGGAATTGGGGCTGGTGCGGCGTGGTTGTTTTCAATGGTTGCACTTATTTTTCCTCATTGGTTTCCTGTACAATTTCAAGGGCATCATGGAACAGTTTTCGTTTATTTTGAAGCTTCAACAGTGATTTTAACCTTAGTCTTATTAGGTCAAGTACTTGAAGCGCGTGCGCATGGGAAGACCAATGAAGCAATTCGGGAATTAGTTAAACTTGTCCCCAATGAAGCAACCTTATTGCGTGATGGTAAGGAGCATATTGTTCCAATTGATCAAATAGTGATCGGAGATTTGATTCGGGTTAAACCGGGTGAAAAAATACCCGTTGATGGAATGTTACAAGCTGGCTCGCGTGCTTCAGTCGATGAGTCCATGTTATCAGGGGAACCCATACCGGTAGATAAATCAGAGGGGGATTTGGTTAGGGCTGGTTCGATAAATGGAAATTCGAGTTTTATATTGCAAACCCAAAAAGTAGGAGCTGAGACTTTATTGGCTCAAATTATTGAATTGGTGCATCAGGCAAGTAGTTCAAAAGCACCTATTCAAAAATTAGCAGATACGATTTCGAGTTATTTTGTTCCTTTGGTCTTATTGAGTTCGGTGGTGACATTTCTTATATGGTTTTTTGTTGCTGACTCAAATGCATTTTCATTCGCATTCGTCAATGCCATAGCTGTCCTTATTATTGCTTGTCCATGTGCTTTGGGGCTCGCAACGCCCATGTCTGTTATGGTAGGAGTAGGGAAGGGTGCGCAGCATGGAATTTTAATTAAACATGCAGAGGCTTTAGAACAATTAGCCCAAATCGATGTCGTGTTAGTGGACAAAACGGGAACGCTCACAGAAGGTAAACCTTCGATTGAACGTTTACTTGTTTCAGATCATGCGATGGAAGAAAAGGAAATTTGGCAATTGATTTATTCATTAAATCGATTAAGTGAACATCCTTTGGCAAAAGCCAGTGTACATTTTGCGCAAGAACTAGGCATAAACGCTTATGATGTGAATGATTTTGAGGCTTTGTTGGGGAAAGGTGTACAAGGTCAAATTAAAGGTCAAAATTATGTCATAGGAAACCAGCGTTTATTAACAGAAATGAAAATCAACATTCCTGTTTCTTTGTTTCGACAAGTGGCAGAAGCTCAGAAACAAGGTAAAACGATTTCTTATTTAGCAAATGAGCAAGTTGCTATAGCGGCAATGGTCATTAGTGATCGAATAAAATCTTCAAGTTCTGAGGCAATAGCAGAATTACAAACTGCGAAAATTGCTGTTATAATGCTGACTGGAGATAACCAAGAAACAGCGGATTTAGTAGGCAAAAGTTTGGGCTTGGATGCTTGGAAGGCACAGATGTTACCTGCGGCAAAATTGGATGAAATTATTCGTCTACAACAAGAAGGTAATAAAGTAGCGATGGTTGGAGATGGGATTAATGATGCCCCAGCACTTACTCAAGCGGATATTGGTATTGCGATGGGGACTGGAACGGATGTTGCTATGGAGAGCGCTGAGATTACGCTGATCAAAGGTGATTTGCGAGATATTGCGAAGGCTCGAAAATTAAGCCAACAAGTTTTGCGGAACATTAAGGAAAACTTATTCTTTGCTCTGGCATACAATGTGATTGGAATTCCTATTGCTGCGGGCTTATTGTATCCATATTTTGGGATTTTACTCTCACCTATGTTGGCTGCTTTAGCCATGAGCTTTAGTTCTGTTTCTGTGATTTCTAATGCACTGCGTTTGCGCAGAATGAAACTTTAGTTAAGAACGCCCTTCGTTACTTCAGGTATTTTCGGATTCGGCTTAGGAGGTCCACCGTCCAACGTCTAAAGTCCAATGTCCAACGTCTATTTTCGTGTGGCCCCGGCGGGAATCGAACCCGCATCTAGCGTTTAGGAAACGCCTATTCTATCCGTTGAACTACAGCGCCAATTAAACAGTGCATAAAGATACTAAACTCATGCTATTATTGGGGATGAAATAATTACGAAAACTTGTAAAATTGCAAGTTTGCCTAATTGAATTACAATTAAATTTGTCGATAATTTCTTAACGGAATTATATAGAACACGGAGTAAGCAAAACCTTAGATTTTTAATTTGAGGTTTTTTTGTTTGCTAATAATTTTGAAAGATATGTGGTTTCTATATTCAAAAATGAGGACAAATATTTATTCTTTACACGCGTTAACAAATAGGGATAATTTTCACTGATATAATCTATGCGTTCCTTGGCTGTTAATGACCTTAAAAATTCACATTGATTTTCAAATTCACACAAATTGTAAAATAATTCATGGACGGAAAATAAAGCAAAACTTGATGATTTCTCAATCAGAAATCGATAAGTTGCACGATCGGTTCCATAAACGACGCAATCCTCTAAGGCCTCAAAATTTTCTCTTGAAGGTTTATCAAAATGGAAACTGTTAGCATTAGTGACGAAATCTCCTTCCTTAGCAAACCAAGTTGTGATTTCTTTTGATTCTTCTGTTCTAAAGATGCGAATAATTCCTTTCTCTACGTAGTAGATTTTATCGCATTTGTCGCCTTCAATTAATAAGAATTCTCCTTTTTTGATTTTTTTGGAAAAGCATAATTTGATAAACCAATCGATGAATTGATTTGATTTACCGAGCTTGAAATATTCGCTTGATAAAAATCGATCTCCAACTTTCATTAACGGGGTATATAAATGTGGATTGCAATTTACCATTAAATTGACAAATTCCACTCACACCTCTTTACGCTTAGCTCTTAGCTCTTCACTCTTAGCTCTTAACTCTTAACTCTTACCTCTTACCTCTTAACTCTCCTCCGGTATCACCCCATCATTATATCCCATCAAGTGGTTGCTATCCAGCCAATTCGGGAAAATTTGAAAGTGTTTTTCTTTAATGATATCCATGACCATCTCCCGCAATTCTGCTAAATTTGAGCGTTGTTCTGCTGAAATGAATACGGTTTTGGGTGTGTTCGTTTGCCAGTGTGATTGTTTTAAGAAACGCGTAACACGTTCCATTTTGGTCAATTCTGGATTCCCGTCTTCATCCACAGCAGCGCCTTCAAAGAAAACATCTTCCACGTTGTAAAGATCTATCTTATTGAATACCAAAATCGTTGGCTTATCACCTGCTCCCATTTCGTTTAAGATCCCTTGAACTACTTCAATTTGCTCCTCAAAATTGGGATGCGAAATATCCACAACGTGCAATAACACATCTGCTTCACGTACCTCATCCAAGGTCGATTTAAAGGACTCAATCAAGAGGGTAGGGAGCTTGCGAATAAATCCCACTGTATCAGTTAATAAAAAAGGAATTCCATCCCAAACAACTTTACGTACGGTTGAATCAACGGTCGCAAATAATTTATTCTCCGCAAAGACTTCCGCCTTTGCTAATTTCTTCATTAAGGTTGATTTACCCACATTGGTATATCCCACCAACGAAACGCGAACCATACGATCCCGGTGTTTTCGCTGGGTATATGATTGTTTATCAATCGCCGTTAATTTGTCTTTTAAGAACGCAATACGATCATTGGCGATCCGACGGTCAGTCTCTAATTCTTTTTCACCTGGACCACGCATACCTACACCGCCCCGTTGTTTGGAAAGGTGAGACCACATTCGTGTTAAACGTGGCAACATATATTGGTATTGGGCAAGTTCTACCTGTGTACGAGCTTGAACCGTCTGAGCGCGTTGAGCAAAGATGTTCAAGATGAGTAAACTTCGATCTAACACTTTGATCTCTTTGCCTAATAAGGAAATCGTTAATTCGATGTTGCGAACTTGCGAGGGACTTAAGTCGTCATCAAAAATGATGATGTCCACGTCTTTGGCAATAACATAGGCGATGATGTCATCCAACTTCCCTTTACCCACATAGGTACGATTGTCCGGTTTGGCCAAGTTTTGAGTAAAACTTGCCAAAGTCACCACCCCTGAAGTGGATGCTAAGAAGGCTAATTCTGCCAAATACTCTGCCGTTTGAACCGCATTTTGTTTCTGCGTCGTCACCGCAACGAGTACCGCTGTTTCTTGTTCTTCTCCCGTACTAAATCCTAATTCTTCCTTCATATCTAATGCTAAAAAAAGCCTTCCTGTTAAGAAAGGCTTTTCATGCGAATTTAGTTCAATTTATAAACTTTGAATCAATTTAAGATTCAAGGTTACATAATCTTCGTTCTTTCCTTCTTTGGCTAAGGTGATTGATTTCTCAGCACTTGCTTTGGCTCCTGCTTTATCGCCCAACTTCGCCTGAATTTTTGCCTGTAAATGCAAAATCCAATAAGCAGATGGATTTGCCTCAACAGCTTTACCAACCCATTCCAAGGCTTTCTTTAAATCACGACCCGTCTCAAAATAATACGAAGCTGATTCAAAATAAGGTCTTGTGTCCGCTGCCATTGCTTTTTCGATGGATGCGGCAATTTTTGAATCGATTTCTGTTTCGATAGGTACGGAAACGGCTACCTTCTCCCAAGAAATTACCAAATCCATTTTGTTGGCAATCACATTCGCAAACTGAATGGAAAATGATTCAACCGATTGTGCTAGGGTGGTTGTTGCCAACTTCACCTTCAAAACGTCCTCCGCTGGATTGTAATTAAATACGCCATTCGTTCCTTTGTTGAAGAGGATCTCCCAAGAAAATTGAGAAGGAATCGTCATCAATTGGTAAGTACCCGCTTTTAAAGGCTGACCTGCAATTTTAACATCTTCTCCGAACGTGATGCTCGTAGGTGCATTCGCACCAGTACGCCATAATTTTCCGAAAGGAACCACATCACCAAATATCTTACGCCCTTTAATTACAGGACGGGAATATTTGACTTCAACTGAAGATAAAGAAAAGTCTTGCTTGATGCTTTGTCCGGGACTTGGCGCAGGAGTTTTAATACCTTGTGCGAATACATTGACCGCAAGCAAGCACAAAATCAATACTTTTTTCATCTTATTTTAGGCTGATAATGCTTCAGCACCCCCTACGATCTCAAGGATTTCCTTCGTAATAGCTGCTTGGCGTGAACGGTTATATTCTAATTTCAATGCCTTGATTAATTCCCCAGCATTATCAGTTGCCTTATCCATCGCTGTCATACGAGCGCCATGTTCAGATGAATTGGACTCCAATAAAGCACGGAAAATAGATAATTTGATAGACTTAGGAATTAATTCCGAAATGATTTGCTCCTCAGAAGGCTCAAAGATGTAATCCACAGCACTCACTTTATCGCTAGATTCTGAAGCTACTAAAGGAAGTAATTGTTCTGTTTGAATAATCTGCGTCGCAACGTTCTTTGAGTAGTTGAAAATTACTTCTACTACATCAAATTTCTTTTCCGTGAATGATGTCAAAACGGCATCACCAATTTCACGAACGTTGTTAAAGTTCAAACGCGTGAAGATGTCCGTATGGGCTTCGTTCACGTTGTATCCCCGACGAGATAAATATTCAGCACCTTTTTTACCTAATGATAAAATCTCCACTTGACCAGCTGCGTGCAAGTCGGCATATTTCTCTTGTACCAAAGCCATCGCCGCTTTTCCTACGTTCGCATTGAATGCGCCGCAAAGTCCACGGTCCGAAGTTACTACAATGATTAATGCACGTTTGATTTCACGCACCTCTGTAAAAGGATTTTCTGCGCCAGCTTCTGTTTGAGCAGAAACTGTTGCAATCATTTCCGCTAATTTCTTAGCGTAAGGGCGCATTTGGTGGATAGCATCCTGCGCACGACGCAACTTAGCGGCCGAAACCATTTTCATGGCTTTGGTGATTTGTTGCGTCGAGTTAACGGATACAATTCTATTTCTTACTTCTTTTAAGGAAGCCATAGTATTCTAATTTTATGCTTTGTATTTAGCTGCTACTTCATTACCTACACGCTTCAAAGTAGCGGTTAAGGTATCATCGTATTTTCCTTGACCTAAAGCTACCAAAGTTGCTTTCTCAGTCGCACGCAATACTTGAATGAAATCTTGTTCGAATTCACGAACTTTTTCTACTGGTACGTTATCTAAGTTACCTGTAGTTGCTAAATAAATCATCGCAACTTGCTCCTCCACAGGTTGTGGTGCGAATTGAGGTTGCTTTAACATCTCTAAGTTACGACGACCACGGTCAATCGTTAATTTTGTAGATGCATCCAAATCAGAACCAAACTTCGCGAAAGCTTCTAACTCACGGAATTGTGCTTGATCCAATTTCAATGTACCTGCTACTTTCTTCATGGATTTGATCTGTGCGTTACCACCTACACGAGACACCGAGATACCTACGTTGATCGCTGGACGAATACCTGCGTTAAACAAGTTCGTTTCCAAGAAGATTTGACCATCTGTAATCGAAATTACGTTGGTTGGGATATATGCCGAAACGTCACCCGCTTGTGTTTCAATGATTGGAAGGGCTGTTAAGCTACCACCACCTTTGACGATACCTTTGATTGACTCAGGCAAGTCGTTCATGTTACGTGCGATTTCATCTGAATTGTTGATTTTCGCAGCACGCTCCAATAAACGAGAGTGTAGGTAGAAAACGTCACCTGGGTACGCCTCACGTCCTGGTGGACGACGTAACAACAAGGAAACTTCACGGTATGCTACCGCTTGTTTTGATAAGTCATCATATACAACTAAAGCTGGACGACCTGTATCACGGAAGAATTCACCGATTGCCGCACCTGTAAATGGCGCATAGAATTGCATTGGAGCTGGATCTGCAGCCGTCGCCGAAACGATTACTGTATATTCCATCGCACCTGCTTTACGTAAAGTTTGCTCAACTTGCTTCACAGTAGAAGCCTTTTGACCAATCGCTACATAAATACAGAATACAGGCTCTCCTTTATCGTAGAATTCTTTTTGATTAATGATTGTATCGATACAAACAGCTGTTTTACCTGTTTGACGGTCACCGATCACCAACTCACGTTGGCCACGACCTACTGGAATCATCGCATCAATTGCCTTGATACCTGATTGCAATGGTTCTGTTACCGGTTGACGGAAAATTACTCCAGGTGCTTTACGCTCCAAAGGCATTTCGTATAAAGTACCAGCGATAGGTCCATTACCATCGATTGGCTCACCTAATGTGTTAACCACACGTCCTAAGATACCATCACCTACCTTTACAGAGGCAATTAAATTGGTACGCTTAACGGTATCGCCTTCTTTGATTTGGCTAGAGTCACCTAAAAGTACAGCTCCTACATTGTCCTCCTCTAAGTTCAAGGCTAAGGCTTTCAAACCGTTTTCGAAAACGATCAATTCACCTGCTTGTACATTGGAAAGGCCATAAATACGAGCCACACCATCACCCACTTGGAGTACAGTGCCTATTTCTTCTAATTCTGCTTGAGTTTTCGCTTGAGATAATTGTTCTCTCAAAATTGCCGAAACCTCATCTGGTCTTACTGATGCCATACTAAAGTTTTATGAAGAGTTTAATTTTTGACTATATAATTTCGGGTGCAAAATTAGCTAGGAAATTTCAATATTCCCATAACTTCGGCAAAAAATGAGCTTAATCATAAGACTTTTTTTAGATTCAAGATTTCGTGGATAATTTCTACCTGTTAAATGCCGTTAATTTTGTTGAGTGAGCCACAATTTTCGTGTATCTTCGAAACTTTATTTTGATTTAAATCGATAACTATGCAATTGTCATTTCTTCGTGCTGCGCTTTTCGCTAGCATCTCTTGCCTTACTTTCGCGTCTTTCGCTCAAACAAAGCCGAAAACAAAAACCAAAGTTGCTCTGACTGTTTCGAAAGTTCCTGTCAAGCCTTTTAACTCATCGATCGACTCCGTTTCTTATGCAGTTGGTGTATTAGTTGCCCAAAATTTCAAATCGCAAAAAGTGACCTTAAATCCGGAAATGGTTGCAAAAGGTTTTGCTTCCGTTACTTCGGGTGGGACCTTATTGATTAGCGAACAAGAATGCCAAAGCGTCATGAACAACTTCATGATGAAAAACCAACAAGCACAAGCAGCTGAGCAGGCAAAACAATTTGAACCTAACCGCATCGCTGGAGAGAAGTTCCTTGCTGAAAATAAAACCAAAGATTCTGTTATCACGACGGCAACAGGTTTGCAATACAAAGTGATTAAAATGGGGGATGGTCCTAAGCCAAAAGCATCTGACAAAGTAAAAACACACTACCATGGAACATTGATTGATGGTACAGTGTTTGATTCATCAGTTCAACGCGGCGAGCCTGTTTCTTTTCCAGTTTCAGGTGTTATTCCGGGTTGGGTGGAAGCGCTTCAATTAATGCCTGTAGGTTCTAAGTTTAAATTATACATTCCTCAAGAATTAGCTTATGGCATTCGCGGAGGTGGTCAAACAATCAAGCCTTATTCTGCCTTGGTATTTGAAGTGGAATTATTAGCGATCGAAAAAGAATAACATGAAAAGGATACTTCCGATATTAATCCCGCTATCACTTTTAGTTGTCGTTTTTCTTCACGGGAAAACGCAAGGTAAATTGGAGGTGGCAACCTACCAACAGGGCGACCTGCAACCTACGGATACACAGCGAAAGGTGGAGCGCTTGGTTTTTGGTATCTTGAGCAATTACCATTATCGGAAAGTTCCTGTCAACGATTCCTTGTCTTCGAAAATTTTTGATGCTTATTTAAAAGATTTGGATCCGAACAAAGCGTATTTTATTGCTTCAGATATTGAAGAAGTTGAGAAATACCGCTACACGATTGATGAGCAATTGAATTTAGGTGATTTAACATCTGCTTTTCAGATTTATAATCTATATCAAAAACGCATGTTGGAGCGATTCGCTTATGTTGATAAAGTGATTAAACAGCCGATGGATTTTAACATCGACGAAGCTTATCAACCCGATCGCGAAAAAGCAGCTTGGGCAAAATCTACTGCTGAATTAGATGATTACTGGCGCAAAGATGTGAAGCGTCAATTGTTAGATTGGAAAATCGGAGGCAAAGCGGATACAACGGCTGTGCGTGAGTTGAATGATCGTTATAAGCGTTCGGCCAAATACATGGCACGTACACGTGCAGAAGATGTTTTTCAAGTTTTTATGAACGCATATACGGAGAGCATCGATCCGCATACTTCCTACATGATTCCCAAAGCGGCTCAAGAATTCAATAAAGATATGGCCCAAAGTTTCGAGGGCATCGGTGCAACGCTTCGTTTGGAAGGGGATTATGTGACCATCCAGGATTTAGTACCCGGTGGACCGGCATTCCGTTCTAAACAAATTAATCCCAAAGATCGCATTGTAGGTGTTGCCCAAGGGGATGATGGTGCGTTTGTGGATGTGATTGGTTGGTTTACTGATGATGCAGTTAAATTAATCCGCGGTCCCAAAGGAACTGTCGTTCGTTTGAAGATTTTGCCGGGATCAGGTGTGACAGGTTCCCCAACTTCTGAAGTTCGAATTGTGCGGGAGAAAATCAAATTAGAAGAACAGACTGCCAAAAAAGAAATTTTGAATTTCAAGCAGGGGGCGTCAACCTACAAATTAGGCTTAATCACGATTCCGATGTTCTACCGTGATTTCGAAGGAGCGCGTAAACGAGAAGCTGATTTTAAATCGACTTCCGCGGATGTCCGCAAGTTTTTGAATGAATTCAAACAAGAAGGAATTGATGGGCTTGTCATCGACTTACGTAATAATGGAGGCGGATCTTTGGTGGAAGCTGTCGAATTAACGGGATTATTCATTCCGAAAGGGCCTGTTGTGCAACGAAAGCAGTCGGACGGTAAAATTTCCCAAGAAATCGACCGCGACCCCGCTCAAGTATATGATGGCCCGATGGCGATTATGATCAATCGTTTTTCTGCCTCAGCATCTGAAATTTTTGCTGCCGCGATTCAAGATTACAAACGTGGAATTATCGTTGGTGAACAATCGTATGGAAAAGGTACGGTGCAGTCGGTGATCGATTTAGACAACTACATGGCGAATGAAAAAGATCCGGTAGGCCAATTGAAAATTACCTTGGAGAAATTTTATCGTGTGAATGGTTCCTCTACTCAACACAAAGGCGTTAGTCCTGATTTTGCTTTGCCATCAGCATTTTCGGCAGAGGAGTTTGGGGAGAGTTCACAGCCTTCGGCTTTGCCATGGGATATGATTCCAACAACAGCTTACACGCCAACAAATACAATTTTGGCACCAGCTTTGGCGCATTTACAAGCTGCTTTCCAGACTCGTTTAAAGACAAAACCTGATTTGATCAAATTGAAACAAGATTTTGAGCGTTGGAAAAAAATCAAGGAGCAAAATTCAATTTCACTGAATTTCGAAAAGCGGAAGAAGGAGTTGGATGAGCAAAAGAAAAAACCGGATGAGTCACAAGCGGTGATGGATGCTTTAGGAGGAACGGAAGAGACAGCTGCGGATAAAGATAAGAAGGAGAAAGCGGCTGATAAGCATGCGAAGGATGCATATTTAAAGGAAACCCAACAGATTTTATCCGATTGGATTTCATCGGGTGCGCATAAAATTGCCAAAGTAAAATGATTGATTTAGCTGTCATTTTGGAAAATGCCAAACCCATCGTGCGCGAAACGGGCGTTTGGATTCAATCCATGGTGAACAATATTGGCGAATCAGATATCCAATATAAAGGAACAAATGATTTGGTTTCTTTTGTGGACCAAACGGCTGAAGCACGACTGAAAGAAGGCTTGTCGGCGATTTTTCCCGAAGCGGGTTTTGTCGCTGAAGAATCGGCTTCAGATTACAGTGAAGTGGGCGACGGCTATTATTGGGTTATCGATCCTTTGGATGGTACCACCAATTTTTTGCATCGCTTACCCATTTATGCTGTTTCAGTCGGCTTAATTTATCAGAAGCAACCTATTTTAGGCCTGATTTATGAACCTAATCGTGATGAATTGTTTTATGCGGCGAAAGGACATGGAGCCTATTTAAATGAGCATGTAATTCAGGTGTCCCAACAAGCCTTCATGAACAAGAGTTTATTGGCCACGGGATTTCCTTATTACGATTTTTCATATCAGGATCGTTACTTGGCATTACTCAAAGAATTGATGCGGACCTCGCATGGCTTGCGTCGGATGGGTGCTGCAGCGATCGATTTGGCCTATACGGCTTGCGGTCGATTTGAGGGCTTTTTCGAAGCAAATTTAAAACCTTGGGATGTCGCGGCAGGAAAGATTATTATTGAAGAGGCAGGTGGGCGTGTGACCAATTTTAGTGGGGGAGATGCTGTGATCTTTGAAGGAGAAATAATTGGAGCAGGGCCTATATTTGATGAATTTTTAGGAACTTTACAGGCCAAATGGTTTGTTGACTAAGCATGGAACAAATAATCATCTTCTTGGTATTTGCATCGGCACTATTCTATTTAGGTAGATTGGTGTATCAACAATTTTGGGGTAAAACGGCGGGTCAATGCGCCAAAGGTTGCGGTACTTGTGCAGCCAGTTCACTCGATAAAATCGAATCCATTGAAAGATAAGGAAAGCGGTAAAATTGTTGATTTGCAGATTATCCGACGGATTTATGGCTTTATCAAGCCCTATAAATTTCGGTTCTGGTTTCTTGTGGGCTTGATTTTGTGTATGGCAGGGGTGTCACCAGTGATTCCCTTGATGATTCGGTACACGCTAGATCATTTTGTGAGTTTGGATAAAATGGCCGACTTGCTTCGCATGTTTTTCATCATGATCGCCGTGCTATTCGCACAAACAGGATTGCAGTTTTCTACAAGTTATTTAGCAGGTTATTTAGGCCAAACGGTCATTCGGGATATTCGTGTCCAATTGTATGCCAAAATCGTCGATCTAAAACTAGCCTTTTTTGATGCCACGCCCATCGGTCGTTTGGTGACACGAACGGTCTCAGATATCGAGACCTTGAATGATGTGTTTTCAGAAGGATTAGCATCTATTGCTGGGGATTTGTTGCAATTGTTCTTGATTATTGCCGTCATGTTCTACACAGATTGGCGTTTGACTTTGGTGATCTTGGCGACAGTACCTTTCATGGTATTCTCTACCTATGTATTCAAAGAATATATCAAGAAGTCCTTTAATGAAGTGCGCGTTGCGGTAGCTAATTTGAATTCTTTCGTGCAAGAGCATATCTCGGGGATGATGATTGTTCAATTATTTCATGCTGAAAAGCGGGAGTTGTCCAAGTTTAATCAGATTAATCAAGATCATCGCGATGCGAATATTCGGGGGATATTAGCTTATTCCGTGTATTTTCCGGTAGCGGATGTGATTTCGGCAGTAGGATCTGGTTTTGTGGTTTGGATGGCTTCGACTTATATTTTGAAGGAACAAATCACGGTAGGTACGTTGACTGCCTTCATCATGTTTATTAACCTATTTTTCCGACCGATCAGGATGTTGGCGGATCGTTTCAATACGCTACAAATGGGGATTGTTTCGACTGAGCGTATTTTGACCTTGTTGGACTCCAAAGATTATATTCAGAATAATGGGAAGATTTTAGCAGATAAACTGAAGGGTGACATCGTATTTGATGAGGTGACTTTTGCTTACAACGAACCCGAGTGGGTTGTGAAGCAAGTGAGTTTTGAAGTTCCGTCGGGTCAAACCTTAGCGATTGTAGGAGCAACAGGTGCTGGTAAATCATCTATTATCGGTTTGCTAGGTCGTATGTATGATTGTCAACAAGGCGAAATTCGTATTGATGGGGTTGCCTTGCCTGATTATGAGATTCATAGTTTACGCAAAAACATAGCCGTTGTTCTGCAGGATGTATTTTTATTCAGTGCCTCTATTGCTTACAACATACATTTGGGAGATGAGTCTATTTCGCAAAAGAAGATTGAAGAGGCTGCCAAAGCGGTAGGGGTGCATGATTTTATTATGTCCTTGCCGGGAGGATATGCTTATGAGGTGATGGAACGTGGGGCGACTCTAAGTGTGGGTCAGCGCCAATTGATCTCCTTTGTACGTGCCATGGTGCATGATCCGAAGATTATTATTTTGGATGAAGCAACTTCATCGGTTGACTCGGAGTCGGAGGGGATGATCCAACAAGCCATTGCAACTTTGATGCAAGGAAGAACAGCCGTTGTTATTGCGCATCGCTTGTCGACGATTCGAAATGCGCATCAAATTTTGGTGATGGATAAAGGGGAAATTAAGGAACGCGGTACACACGAGGAATTATTGAAGCAAGAAGGATTGTATGCGCAATTGTATCATTTACAATTTAGTCGTAATTAATCCGTATATTTGAGGCTTATGAAATTGAAAAATTATATTCTAGTTGGTTTTATCGCAATGCTTGGTTTGAGTTCATGCGGTAAGTTCGAGAAGTTCCGTAAGAGTGCTAGTTTGCCTGTTAAATACAAGGCGGCTGTGGACTATTATAAAAAGAAGGATTTTGACAAAGCGGGCATCTTATTTGATGAGATACTTCCTTTGATGAAGGGGGATTCAACGCAGGAGATGGCTACGTATTATCAAGCTTATTGTGATTTTAATTTAGGGAATTACACCGTTGCGAATGCCCATTTCAAGAAGTTTTACGAGGTTTTCTCGCGCAGCGAATATGCGGAAGAGGCGATTTATATGTCGGCGTTTTCCTTGTACAAAGATTCGCCTAATTTCAATTTAGACCAAACAGGGACTTTAACAGCAATTAATGAATTGCAGAGTTATTTGAATAATTATCCGGATACCAAATTTAAGGATGAATGTTCGAATATGATCAAGGAATTACGTCGTAAATTGGAACGTAAGGCCTACGAAAAGGCCAAATTGTATCACAAAACATCGTCATTTAATATAGCGTCATTGAAATCATCTGTGATTGAGATAACAAACTTTCAGCGAGACTTTCCAGATTCCGATTTTAATGAGGAAATGGCTTATTTAAAGGTATTGGCACAATTTGATTTGGCAAACAGTACGATTGAATCGAAGCAAAAGGAACGTTTTTCCGATGCGTCGAAATTTTATTTAGAATTAGTGGATAAATATCCACAGAGTGCATTTTTGAAGGATGCGGAGAAGATGTACGACAAGAGCAATCAAGAGCTAGAGCGAATCACGAAGTTGGAAGCGGAGCAGAAAGCTTTATTAGAAAAAGAGAAGTCGAATACGTCAAAATTGACCACGAGTCCTCAATAGTTTATTTCAGAAAATTATCTTATTTTTGCAACCTTAATTAAAATTCAAAGAGATGTCTAAGATCCAAACCAATCCATCGATCATTACGCGTGATGTAGATAAAATTGCTGCAAAGACAGGTAATACATATGAGTCTATTTCCATTATTGGACAACGTGCTCGTCAGATTTCAAGCAAAATGAAGGAGGAATTATCAGGTAAATTATCTGAGTTTGCTTCGTCTGTAGATAATTTGGAGGAGATTTTTGAAAACCGTGAGCAGATCGAAATCTCGAAATACTATGAGCGTATGCCAAAGCCAAGTGCGATTGCTATCGACGAGTTTTTGGCTGACAAAGTAGATTTCAGAGCACGCACAGAGGGAACAGACGAAAACTAATCTTTTTTCGTTTGATTTCATATGAAATCCATTCGCATACTTTTATTCGCGATTCTATGTCTCGGTTCTTGGGTTACAAAAGCCCAAGAACTACAGGCAACTGTTACGATTAACACCGAGCAATTGCAGCTCGATCAGCAGCGAGGAACCTCGCAAATCTATTCCGAACTTCAGCGTACACTTCAAGATTTTTTGTCCAACCGCCGTTGGTCTAATGATAATTTTGCACCCGAAGAAAAAATCAAGGTTAACATCAATCTTTTATTGACTAAAGCGAGTTCACAAGGTGATTTTGAGGCCAATGCGCGTATTCAAGTCTTGCGTCCTGTTTTTGGAACTTCCTATGAGACGGTCATTTTGAATATGGTTGATAAAAATTTCAATTTCAAGTACCAGTTGGGTACGCCAATCACCTACAATGACAATAGTTTTATTGATAACTTGAGCTCATTGATGGCCTATTATGCCTATTTATCATTGGCTTATCATTATGATTCGATGGGATTACGTGGGGGAGAGGCCTTTGTACAAAAATTGGTTAATTTGACGAATCTAGCCCAAAATTCAGGAACAGGCTGGGGAAATGCATCGGATATTCGTTCTCGCTTTGCAATTTCGGAGAATTTGATGAACCAACAAATCCAAGGGATGCGTGATGTGAATTATACTTACCACCGTTTGTATTTGGATACGTTTAAGGATAAGCCGGATGAGGCACGTAAAGGTATTTTGGATTTGTTAATGCAGATTCGACAGATCAATCAGATACGTCCAGGCGCAGCGAGTATTCGCGTGTTTTTTGATGCCAAAAGTGAGGAGATCTTTTCTATTTTGGATGAGGCGGGCGTGTCTGAGCGCCAACAAGCCTTTGCCTATTTAAGTTTACTCGATCCGATTCGGACAGAGAGTTATCGCAAATTAATCAGGTAGATTTTCAGTTTTAGAGGAAATGAAGTCCTTTTTCACCTTTACCTTTGGCAATCCTCCAAGGTTTGCCAAAGGTAGCTGAGGTATGCATGAAAATTTGCCTAAAAACATGACCCAAGGATGTGCTAAACCTTCGACTTTAATTCAAAAATCATCACCGTCTCCGTTTTATCTGAAACTTTGAATCGGTTATCTATGCGTTGACCCACTATCCAAGCAACAGAACCTTTGCTTAACATTAATAAGGTGGCCTTTTTAATATTCAATGCCACTTTTTTGTCCGTTAGGAAGTCAGAAATTAGCTTCTTGGAATTCATACCCAGCGGACAAAACCAATCGCCTTCTTGCGTTTTACGGATTTCAAGTGGAAATGTTAAGCTATCAGCATCGAGACATGCAATATTTGCTTCAGTCGGAACTTTGAAATCAGCCGTTTTTTCCTCTACATAAATATGTAATTCCTGCGAACCCAAGTCGATGATTTCGTCTTCTTCTTGAACTAAGATGGGTTTGTATTCCGACTGGTCCTTGGGGCTTAAGACCCATTGGTTGCGGTCGATGTTCAATGTATATAACGGGGATTCGAAAATCTTGCCTACTTTATCCGCTGGGTGATTCGTGATTTGAGCGATTTGATCTCCGTTGAATGCTAAACTTTGGAGCCAGCGCTGTTGCATGACTTTTTCTCGGGCCGACTTCGCGTTTAATTGAACAAATAAATTATTAGCTGTGTCGCTCTTAATATTAGACTCTTGCCACATCGCGTATTCTTCTTGAATCCAGGCTTCTATATCCCGAATTCGCTCACTCGTTTGTGCAATAGTTTCATCAAAGGTGGAATTGAGTTCTTGAAACTTGGGCATGATTTCATGACGGATGAAATTACGTTGGTATTTCGTGGATTCATTGGATGAATCCTCCCGCCATGCTAAATGTTTCTCCACCACAAAATCGAATATTTGTTCTTGGTTGGCGAATAACATTGGTCGGATAATATGGCCATTTTTTACGGGTATGCCGTGGAATCCAGCCAATCCACTTCCCCGTGTTAAGTTGATCAAGACCGTTTCTGCACTATCCATTTGATGATGTGCCGTCGCAATGTATTGATATCCTGCTTGTTGGCGGATTTCCTCAAACCAATTGTATCGCAACAATCGCGCTGCCATTTGCGTGGAAATCTTTTCTTTCTCTGCAAAGGCTTTGGTATCAAAAACGATACTGTGGTAGTCAACCTTAAGCGTTTTGGCAAATTTCTTTACAAATACCTCATCGGCTAGTGATTCTTCACCACGCAAACTGAAATTTACATGGGCAATTCCAAAATTGAATTTTGCCAACGAAAATAGTTTGGCCAAAACCACTGAATCAATTCCTCCGCTAACTGCGATTAGGATTTTGTCTTCGGGTTGAAATAAATTCTCTTTTTGGATAAAATGGATGAAATCTTCCAGCATAAAATTGGTAAATTGCGCGTTCAATTGAAGATGCGAAATTAACGATTCGCGATGAACATGCGGCAAAAATACGGATTATTCCTCTTTTTCTTTTTGATGCTTCCAGCTTGCTTGCTTGCACAAAGCCAGTTGGAGGTCATTCGCGCCGACAGCCTCAATGGCATGCAACAAGAGTTAATCATGCGCAAAACGTTGATTGGTCGTGTTTTTTTGCGACAAGGAACGACAACATTGGCATGCGATCAAGCAGTTCTAAATAGTACCACGAATAATGTGGAAGCTTATGGACACGTGAAAATTATTCAAGCGGATACGGTGACGATAACGGGTGATACAGCAGTGTACATCGGGGATACGCGGCAGGCCTATATTTCCGGAAAGGTCAAGTTAGACGATCATACGATTATTCTAACGACGAATAAACTGGATTATGACATGAATTCTCGGATGGCTATTTACCATTCGGGTGCAAAGATTGTTGATAAGAAATCAACTTTATCAAGTAAGGAAGGTTTCTACAATACAGTTACCAAAAACTTTTTATTCAAAGAAAAAGTTCGTGTTCTAGACAAGGAGGGTGGAAAATTGCAAGCAGATTCACTTAAATACAACACCGCTTCGAAAGAAGCTTATTTTATTGCACCTACGGAAATTATCACGAAGAAGGATACCGTTTTAACGAACGCAGGCTTTTACAATACGCAAACCAAAGTTTCGAATTTTACCGGTCGGTCTACAGCCAAAACTGACGAATACATCCTTTCAGCCGATACCCTGTTTTACGATAGCCCCACACAGATTGGGGTTGCACGTGGACGTGTTGAATTTTTAAGCCAAAAACAAAAGGTTGTTTTGACGGGTGATCATGGTCGTTATGCTGGAAAAACAGGAATCACGCGGGTCTATGGACACGCGCTGATGCGGAATATTGGTGAAAAGGACACTTTGTATTTGACTGCTGATACCTTGGTTTCGATGCAAAATAAGACGGACTCAACGCGAAAATTGTATGCCTACAAACATGTGTTGATCTATAAATCTGACTTCTCTGGGAAGTGTGATTCGCTCGGTTATGACACCAAGGATTCGGTTATTCACTTTTACCAAAAGCCTTTACTATGGACGAATGATTCCCAATTGCAGGCTGATTCGGTTTCCATGTACATGACCAATCAAAAAATGCGTGAGATGCGTTTGCGCGGTCATTCCTTTGTGATTTCAAAAGATTCTGCGTCCCATTATAATCAAATTAAGGGACGCAAAATGTGGGTATTTTTTGCAGATGATTCCCGATTGAAGAAAGTCCAAGTGGATGGCAATGGTGAAAGTGTATATTATGTCATGGATGATAAGAAAAATACAACAGGCTTGAATCGCGTCGAATGCAGTCGGATGAACCTCTTTTTTCTAGAAAATAAAATCAATAAGATATCGTTTATCACGAAACCTGAAGCCAAGTTCGTGCCTCCCAAGGAGTGGAAAGATGAGCTCGAATATTTGGATGGATTTAATTGGCGCTCAAAAGAAAAAATTACATTACCGATGATTATGGAGCGCGTTCGTCTGGCTCCCGCTGTTAAAAAACCTTAAAATTTGGCTTTTTGTCACTGGATTTTGACCGTTTACCTATTGTAGTATTTTTTCTTAGCTATAAAGAATTACTTTTGAACATTCGATTTCCTTATGATTCAAACTTTACGTCATTCTTTCTTTTTTGCATTGCTGCTCGGCTTTCTTGGTCCAGTATTTCTGCATGCTCAAAATGATGGGAAATCGAAATCTAGACTAAGTATTCAACGAACAGCACAGCGCGTGACTTTGCCAATTTTATTGGCTAAGCGTTCATTTCATGTGAATCCTGCTTTGCAGACTAATCTTGATTTAAAGCAGAATTCATACCTAACGCAAATCATGAAGACAAGTTTTGCGAAAGCTTCCTCGACAAACATCGTAGGGCAGGTTCAGGATCGTAAATTAGTCGAAGAGAATAGCAACAATCCGAATTACTTGTTTTTAAATGACCGTATTCAAGTTTCGCATGCCTATCCTAATCCAGCTTCTGATTTTCTGGATATCGATTATCAGGTTGTAGGCAATCAGGAATTGCGAATTGGCTTTTTTAATGTATTGGGAGAACAAGTGAAGGAATTTTCCCTTGACAGAGATCAAAAAACATTGCGTATTTCCTTACGCGATTTTTCTTCAGGGATGTATCTATATCAATTGTCGATAGATGGCCGGTCGGTCGCTACCAAAAAAATTATTGTTCGGAAAGGGGTATAAAAAAAACCTGGATGGAAGTCATTCCATCCAGGTTCTGTAGAGACGCGATACTTCGCGTCTATTTTTTTTGTTATAAGAAGCGAGGTATCGCGTCTCTACAAGTTGAGTTATTAGACGCAAAGTATCGCGTCTCTACACTATTGATTAGCAATCGTTCGCTTAATAAACGCTGTCAAATCAGCTCCCGTCAACAAATTCTGCGATAGTAAAGCTAGATCTGAGATTTGCTTCGCTAAAGCTTTTTGCTCTTCTTCAGATTCTAAGCTCGCTAATTTGCCAATCAACGGGTGATTCGCATTGACCGTAATATTATAGGTTGTTGGCATCGCCCCAAACATTCCCATGCCCCCGCCGTTTTTCGACATTTCACTCACGCGGCGCATGAACTCATTTTGGGTAACAATGGCAGGTAATTCGTCCGGAGACATGGCCTCAACGGCTACGACTTTTTGTTTGTCATTCAGGGTTTCTTCGAATACTTTCTTGACACTTTCTTTTTGTGTATCGCTCAGAATGGCTTCTAAGTTGATTCCTGTATCAATTAATTTATCAATTCGGTCTGCATCCACACGCTTCCATTGGGTTTTCTCCAATTTGGCTTCCATGGCTTGAATGAAATGACTATCGATTAAGGAATCAAGTCGTAATACTGAGTACTCTTTTTGTTTGGCGGATTGAATAAAGGCATCTTGCTGTTGTTCGTCAGTCGTATAGAGATAGACTTTGTTGCCATCTTTATCCGTTTGTGCTGCCTGAACCTCTTCAGCGTATTCGTCTAACGTAAAATATTTGTCATTCGTATCTTGAACTAAGCAAAAATTTGTTGCGCGTTCCATGAATTTTTCATCGGAAATCATTCCGTATTTGACGAATAAGCCAATATTCGCGAATTTCTCTTCGAATGCTGCACGGTCAGCCTTGAATAGGTCGGCCAATTTATCCGCAACTTTTTTCGTGATGTACGAATTGATTTTCTTGACATTTGAATCCGCTTGTAAGAAGGAACGAGACACGTTCAATGGAATATCCGGTGAATCAATGACTCCATGCAACAACATCAAGAATTCGGGTACGATGTCTTTGACTTCGTCGGTGATGAAGACTTGGCGGCTATATAATTGGATCTTTTCACGCTGCAACTGCATTTCATTCTTCACTTTCGGGAAGTATAAAATACCTGTTAGGTTGAATGGGTAATCCACGTTTAAATGAATCCAGAATAAGGGCTTTTCTTGCATCGGATACAATTCATCGTAGAATTGTAGGTAATCTTCGTCTGTTAAATCGGACGGAGACTTCGTCCAAATCGGATTTGGGTTGTTGATAATTTTCTCTTGAAATTCAATCGGCATCGGTAAGAACTTGCCATACTTTTCCAAGATGGATTTCAAACGATATTCTTCCAAGAATTCCTCGGAATCTTCCGCGATGTGTAGAATGATATCCGTTCCGCGTGTTTTCTTTTTGGCGGAACTAATCGAATATTCGGTTGAACCATCGCAAATCCAACGAGCTGCTTCGGCGCCATCTTGATAAGATTTCGAAATGATTTCCACTTCTTTGGCAACCATGAAAGCAGAATAGAATCCTAAGCCAAAATGACCGATGATCCCTTTGTCATCGCCTTGGTCTTTGTATTTCTCCACAAATTCTGTGGCGCCTGAAAAGGCGATTTGATTAATGTATTTTTTAATTTCTTCGGCAGTCATCCCGATTCCGTTGTCGGAAATCGTGATCGTTTTCTTGTCTTTGTCGAAGCTTACCTGCACTTTTAATTCACCCAATTCGCCATTGAATTCACCTATGGAGCTCAATCGCTTAATTTTTTGTGTGGCGTCTACCGCATTGGAAACCAACTCACGAAGGAAAATCTCGTGGTCCGAATAGAGAAATTTCTTGATAATAGGGAAGATGTTCTCAGTGTGAATGGAGATGTTACCTGTTTCTTTCATGTTTAATTGAGATTAAAAATCATAAATTTGGAAACCGATGGTTCAAATCTGAGTCCAAAATCATTCGGAATGTCATATTGTCAGAAATTTTATGTCACATACATCCTTACGCCAAGAGCAAACCTGTCTTAATTGTGGACAAAACGTACATGATCGTTTTTGTTCGTACTGCGGTCAAGAAAATCGTGAACCTCATGAATCCTTTTGGAGTTTGTTGATTCATTTTGTAGAAGATATTTTTCACTATGATGGTAAATTATTCACCACGATTAAGCAGCTTTTTCTAAAACCGGGTTTTTTATCCTCTGAATACCTACATGGCAAAAGAACCGTTTATCTACATCCCATTCGCTTTTATTTATTCACTTCTGCCTTCTTTTTTATTAGTCTGTTTTATGTTTTTCATCCTTTGGAAAAAATCTTAAAACAGGATGAAGTAAATACGAAAAAGAGTTTGGTGTCTTCCGTGAATGTTTTTGAAAATGGCTTTCAGGGTGATAAAAAATCATTCCCCAAAACCTTTGAGGCTTATATGCAAGTTCAATCAAAGCTTCCTCAAACAGAGCAAGATTCTAAATTTGAGCAAAAGCTGATTAAGCAAGGTTATTCCATAGGTAAACAATATACCACTTCAGAAGCGCTATTTGAATCTTTGGTTGATACCATGCTCCATAAAATGTCGACGCTTTTGTTCGTAGCCTTGCCTTTGTTGGCATTCGTTTTGCAATTGGTTTTCCTTCGACGAAAAGGGTATTATTACATGCATCATGGCATTTTTATTCTACATATAGCTACGAGTCAATTTATTATGCTTTTTGCTGTAGAAATACTGGGAATTATTCAGTTGGCCACTGCCATTCCATTGTTTGGTAAGATTTCAAGTGGTTTGATTTTCGCTTGGTTTCTATATTATTTAGTAGCCTTTAAGCGGTTCTACAGGTTGAGTTGGTTAAAAAGTATTCCTATGTTTTTACTTGCAGTTGTGTTACAGCAAATATTACTGATGGGGATTTTCTTTGGCTTATTGGTCTTTTCTTTTTTTAGCTTGTGAGAAAACTTGCCTTATTTTTATTGCTAGCATTTGCTTCAAAAGCCCAGCAGGAATCCCTGCGCATGGTTTATCCCTTTATACCCATGGGGATTAATCCTGCCATTGCAGGTTCCAAAGGCGTCGCTTCAATGACGGGGATTTATCGGAAAAAGCCACTTTTTCAAGGTGGAATTACGAATACGACATCGTCCCAACAATACTTTAGTTTCGACATGCCAATCGCGCAAGAAAAGGGAGGCATCGGTTTTTTGGCCTATAATACGGATCAATCTTATGCTTTGGCTTCTGGTGGAATTGCAGCTAATTTGGGTTTAGCGGCTGTTGGGTCGAAGCAATTTCAATGGGGAAGAGGGAATCATTTACGAATGGGTTTGGAATTAGGAGTTAATCAATATCCCATCATTGGAAAAAGTGGAACGAGTGTTCTGGGTGGTCATTACGGTTGGGGCCTACAATATGAACGTGGGGATTTACAAATAGGTTTTAGTTCGCCTTCGAATTCCTTCGAATCGAGTTATGGGTCTATAAATAAGCCTATGTACCTGATTGGGCAATACTTTCTGCATGTTTCCCAACATACCTTAAAGCTGGGGACTGTTATTCGAAACCAACAAGAATCCATGAAAGCAGATTATTATGCTGTGTTCTGGGTGAAAGAAAAGTTGGGTCTGGGAATTTGGTATCAAGCAACAGGGTCTGAACTAGGTTCCAAGGCATTGTTAGGAAGTTTTGAGGTAGCGCTGGGTAAGAATTTTCGCTTGGGATATGCCTATGATTTTTTAGGGGAATCCACAGCTTATTATCCCGCAGGCTTTGGTTCAGCCGTTTCCACAGAACGGGCGGGATTTCATCAATTGTTCCTCCGTTATGAGGTGGATTTAGGAAATGGAAAAATTGCAGAATTTCGGCCTTAAGTAATTATGTGATTTCTTTGACTTTGGTAGGATATAATTGGAATAAATAAAGAATTATTTGGTGCGCGAATAAATAGGATTTTTTCCAAAGAAATTTGTGCCCTTATATGGTATAAAAACCTTCGAATTGTTGGGTTTTATTGCCGAGAGTATATTAAATTGCGAGGATTTTTTTTCGAGAGAATTAAATTAACCTAAACCAAAACAATAACGTTTGAAACTATTTCTAGTCAACGGCTAGAATTTTACATTATGGATCCATTTTCCTACGTTGCCAATGCTGATACCCAAGTCATCGCTGACTTGTACGAAGCATATAAACAAGACCCTAATTCCGTAGACAGCTCTTGGAGAGATTTCTTTAAGGGATTCGATTTTTCACAAACCTGGTTAACAGAAGCGCCTGTGGGCAATGCTGCAGATTCTGCACATGTTCAAAAAGAAATGGCGGTTATTTCCCTGATCAAAGCATTCCGCTCACGTGGACACTTGTTGTCTAAAACGAATCCTGTTAGGGAACGCAAAGACCGTCAGCCTCGTCTAGGTTTGGCCGATTATGCGCTTTCTGATGCTGATTTAGATACCGTATTTCAAGCGGGTGTTTTCTTAGGAATCGGACCTGCGACCTTGCGTCAAATTCAAAATGCTTTGCATAAAATTTATGCCGGGACGATCGGTTTTGAATATTCGTACATCCGTGAGGTAGCTACGAAGGAGTGGTTGCGTAACAAAATTGAAAAAGAAGCTTTGTCTTTCAATCCCTCGATTGAAAAGAAAAAACATATCCTTCAGAAATTGAACGAAGCAGTCGTTTTTGAGAATTTCTTAGGAACAAAATACTTAGGCCAAAAGCGTTTCGGACTTGAAGGTGGTGAATCAACCATCGCGGGTTTGGATGCGATTATTAATACGTCGGCCGACTTAGGTGTGAAGGAAGCTATGATTGGTATGGCACACCGCGGTCGTTTGAATGTGTTGGCGAATATTATGCACAAATCTTACGAATCGATCTTTGATGGTTTCGAAGGAAATGTGCCAAACGAAATTCATGGCGATGGTGACGTGAAATACCACTTAGGGTATTCATCGAAGCACATCTCGCCAAACGGTAGCGAAATTTCCTTGAAATTAGCGCCGAATCCATCCCACTTAGAAGCAGTGAATCCTTTAGTTGAAGGCTTCTGCCGGGCAAGTGCTGATGCACATTACAGTGGAGATTATTCGAAAGTAATGCCCATTTTGATTCACGGAGATGCGGCGGTCGCTGGCCAAGGCATCGTGTACGAAGTGACGCAAATGGCGAAATTGAAAGGTTATTCAACGGGTGGAACGATTCACTTTGTTATCAATAACCAAGTAGGTTTTACAACAGATTTTGAAGATGCACGTTCGGCGATCTATTGCACGGATGTTGCCAAAATTATTGATGCACCTGTATTCCACGTGAATGGAGATGATCCTGAAGCAGTGGTTTTCGTTTCGCGTATTGCTGCGGAATTCCGTCAGGAGTTTGGCCGTGATGTATTTGTGGATATGGTTTGTTACCGTCGGAATGGACACAACGAATCAGATGAACCTCGTTTTACGCAGCCTACGTTGTATGCCAACATTACTAATCACCCGAATCCACGTGAGATCTATACGCAAAAATTAATCAAGCAAGGAGAAATCGAAGCGAAGTTAGCGGAACAAATGGACGCTGAGTTTAAAGCTGAGCTACAAGCACGTTTGGATTTGGTGAAACAAAAAGTTCGTCCTCCATACATTCCTTTGAAATTGGATAATGCTTGGTCAGAATTACGTTACTCAACAGAGAAAGATTTCGAAAAATCGCCTAATACGGCTATTTCGCAAGCTACTGTTGATCAAGTTGCGAAAGCGATTACTGTTTTGCCAAAGGGTTTTGTTGCTTTGAAGCAAATTGAAAAAGTAATTGCTGATCGAAAGGTTTTCTTTGAAAAAGGTGAATTGAATTGGGCTACAGCTGAATTATTAGCTTATGGTTCTTTATTAGTTGAAGGCAAAGCAGTTCGTTTGTCGGGTCAAGACGTTCAACGTGGTACCTTCTCGCACCGTCATGCCGTATTGCATGATGCGAACACGAATGAGAATTACAGTTCATTAAATCATATTTCAGATAAGCAGGAAAAAGCGCAAATCTACAATTCATTGTTGTCGGAATATGGCGTTTTGGGTTATGAGTTTGGTTATGCCTTAGCGAATCCGAATGCTTTGGTTATCTGGGAAGCACAGTTTGGTGATTTTGCCAATGGCGCTCAAACGATGATTGACCAATTCGTTTCATCCCATGAATCGAAGTGGGGGACACAAAACGGTTTGGTGATGTTGTTGCCGCATGGTTACGAGGGACAAGGTCCAGAGCACTCAAATGCTCGTCCGGAACGTTTCTTGCAATTAGCCGCGGAGAATAATATGGTAATTGCCAATTTGACAACACCAGCCAATATTTTCCATGCATTGCGTCGCCAATTAACTTGGGAGTTCCGTAAGCCATTGGTCGTGATGTCACCTAAGTCGATTTTCCGTCATCCCAAAGTTGTTTCGAAGATGGATGCCTTTACGAAAGGTTCTTTCCAAGAAGTTATTGGAGATGAATTTGCAGACAAATCGAAAGTAAAACGCGTGTTGATCTGTTCTGGTAAAGTATATTTTGATTTATTAGATCGTCAAGAAAAAGACAAGCGTAAGGATGTGGCAATTATCCGTTTGGAGCAATTGCATCCATTCCCAACGAAGCAAGTGGAAGCAGAATTAGCGAAATACAAATCAGCTGAGGTATTCTACGTGCAAGAAGAACCGGAAAACATGGGCTATTGGTCGTATGTGATTCGTGAGTTTGGTTGGTCACGTTTCAGTAAATTAGTCGCACGTAAGAAATCGGCCTCACCGGCGACAGGATTCTTGAAGGTGCATGGAGAGGAGCAGGCAGCATTGATAAACAGAGCATTTGAATAATCGAATATTATGGCTATAGAAATGAAAGTGCCCGCGGTGGGCGAGTCGATCACGGAAGTAACGGTTGCTACTTGGAACAAGAAAGAAGGCGACCACGTGAAATTAGATGAGGTTTTGTGCGAACTAGAGTCGGACAAAGCAACATTTGAATTGCCTGCTGAGGCTGAAGGTATTTTGCACATTGTGGCGAAAGAAGGCGATGTTTTGCCAATTGGTGCGATTATTTGCACGATTGAGGTGGGTGGTGCGACAGCATCCGTAACCGTAGCAGACGCAGCTCCAGCAGCCGTTGCTGCACCTGCAGCAGCGCCAGCACCTGCAGCAGGCCCAACGAGCGTATTGGAAGTTAAAGTTCCAGCGGTAGGTGAGTCTATTTCAGAAGTAACCGTTTCGGTTTGGAACAAGAAAACAGGGGATGTAGTTGCCTTGGATGAAGTTCTTTGCGAATTAGAGTCGGATAAAGCGACCTTCGAATTGCCAGCGGAATCAGCAGGCGTGTTAGAGGTAATTGCTCAACCAGGTTCTGTTGTTCCGATTGGAGGATTGTTGGCGAAAATCACCGTAGGTGGTTCCGTTTCAGCAGCGTCAGTGGCTGCTCCGGCACCGGCAGCGGCTCCGGCAGCAGTTGTTGCAGATGCAAATTATGCGGCAGGCCATCCTTCTCCAGCAGCAGCCAAAATATTAGATGAAAAAGGAATTGCGGCAGCATCCGTTGCAGGTTCAGGTGTAGGTGGACGTATCACGAAAGAAGATGCGATGGCAGCTTCAAAACCAGCGGCGGCTGCACCAGCAGCGGCGGCTTCGGCGGCAGCGCCAGCAGTGGCACAAGGAGGAACGCGTCGTGAGAAAATGAGTTCATTGCGTAAAACAGTGGCCCGTCGTTTGGTGGCTGTGAAAAATGAGACGGCGATGTTGACAACCTTCAACGAGGTGGACATGAAGCCGGTCATGGATTTGCGTGGAAAATACAAAGATAAATTCAAGGAGAAACATGGCGTAGGCTTAGGCTTTATGTCCTTCTTCACGAAAGCGGTTTGCGTAGCCTTGAAGGAATTCCCTTCGGTGAATGCGAAGATCGATGGCGATGAAATCGTGTTCCACGATTATTGCGATATTTCGATTGCGGTTTCTGCTCCGAAAGGTTTAGTTGTTCCCGTGATTCGTTCTGCGGAGAACTTGTCTTTGGCAGGTATCGAATCCGAAGTGGTTCGTTTAGCAGGGAAAGCACGTGAAAATAAATTGAGTTTGGAAGAAATGAGTGGCGGAACATTTACGATCACGAATGGTGGCGTATTTGGTTCGATGCTTTCTACGCCGATCATCAATGCACCACAAGTAGCGATTCTCGGTATGCACAATATCGTAGAGCGCCCGGTGGTTGTTGACGGTCAAATCGTTGTTCGTCCTATCATGTATTTGGCATTATCGTATGATCACCGCATCATCGATGGCCGTGAGTCGGTAAGTTTCTTAGTTCGCTTAAAGCAACTATTAGAGGATCCAGCTCGTTTATTGTTAGATATTTAATTACCAGAATAGGCCTTGCGGGGCCTATTCGTTTTCAATCGCCATATGCAAGAATTTGATGTTATCGTAATTGGTTCGGGTCCTGGAGGATATGTTTCGGCAATTCGTTCGGCCCAATTGGGTTTCAAAGTAGCTATCGTGGAAAAATATTCCGTGATGGGTGGAACATGTTTGAACGTAGGATGTATTCCTTCCAAAGCTTTGTTGGACTCTTCAGAGCATTATCACAATGCGGTGCATAGTTTCCAAGAGCATGGCATTGAAATCGCGAAGCCGAAAGTAAATTTGGACCAAATGATCAAGCGCAAAGCGGGTGTGGTAGCGAATTTGAACGCGGGAATTGCGTATTTGATGAAGAAAAATAAGATCACGACCTTTCATGGTTTGGGATCATTTGATTCTGCCAAAACCGTTAAAGTGACCAAAGAAGATGGCTCTTCGGAAGTGATTTCAGGAAAGAACATCATCATTGCAACGGGTTCTAAGCCAACGGTTCTTCCGTTCATTCCAGTGGATAAGGAGCGTATCATTACGTCGACGGAAGCCTTGAAAATGAAGGAAATTCCCAAGCATTTGATCGTGATTGGTGCTGGAGTAATTGGAGCAGAATTAGGTTCCGTATATGCACGTTTGGGATCGAAAGTTTCATTTGTGGAATTTGCGGATAGCATGATTCCGACGATGGATAAGACGATGGGCAAGGAATTGCAGAAGTCGATTGCCAAATTAGGCGCTGATTTTTACTTGTCTCATAAAGTTACTTCGGCAGCTGTGAAAGGCAAGGAAGTGACCGTGAAGGCACAAGATGCTTCAGGTAAAGATGTTGAAATTAAAGGAGATTATTGCTTGGTGTGCATCGGTCGCCGCCCCTATACAGATGGCTTGAACTTAGCTGCGGCAGGTTTAACTGCTGATGAGCGTGGTCGGATCGCGGTAGATGAGCATACGCTTCAAACATCGGTTCCGGGTATCTATGCGATTGGTGATGTTGTCCGCGGGGCGATGTTGGCACACAAAGCGGAAGAAGAAGGAACATTCGTAGCGGAAGTCATTGCGGGTCAAAAACCACATATCAATTACAATTTGATTCCGGGTGTTGTTTATACGTGGCCAGAAGTGGCTTCGGTAGGAAAGACAGAACAGGAATTGAAAGCGGCAGGTATCGCTTATAAAGAAGGATCATTCCCGTTCAAGGCATTGGGTCGTGCGATTGCATCGGGCGATGTAGATGGTTTGGCGAAGGTATTGGCGGATGCGAATACGGATGAGATTTTGGGTGTTCACATCATCGGTGCGCGTGCAGCGGATATGATCGCGGAAGCGGTTGTTGCGATGGAATACCGCGCATCTGCGGAAGATGTGGCTCGTATGTCACATGCTCATCCGACCTACACGGAGGCGATGAAGGAAGCTTGCTTGGCTGCGACGGCGAAGAGATCCATTCATTCGTAAAATTGTAGAGACGCGATACTTCGCGTCTTTTTTTTGATTTTGAAGAGACGCGATTATTTCGCGTCTTTTTTAGTTTGTAGAGGCGCGATACCTCGCGTCTATTTTTGCGCTCTGAAGTAAAATCGGTTCTTATTTTCATTCTTAATACTTTAGACTGCCATTTGTGACAAGATTTTAATTGATAAAAAATTAATTTTATTCGATAAATGAATAATACTTTTAATTTCAAATTTGTAATATTGGTTTGATAGTCTGTTTGTTAACACTTCAACAGAGAGTTTAATTACACAGATTTATTCTTGTTGGAATGCAAAATTGACTATCGTAAACCCTATAACCACTAAACATATGAATTCGATGAACTACAATTTCATTCCATTTTCCATGCGCGAAAATCGAATTATTAATCTTGCCAAAGAGGGCTTAACGAATAAAGAGATTGCCTATCAGTTGAATATTGAAGAGTCTACCGTTAAATGCCACCGAAGAAATGTGATGCGAAAATTAGGCATCAAAGGCAAGGTTGCTTTTTTAAGGTTTTTGCTAAATGCGCCTCAGTAATTTATTTTAGTTGTTATTTACTGTAGTATGTACTACTAAATTACTACCAGATTACTACCTAGGTGGTATTGATTTGCCTCGTTGAGATTTCTAGGTTTACATCGCACAATGTAGTGCTGGTGGATCCCGAAAAACCAGTTACGAGTAGGGAATATTACAAATCTTAATAATTATGGAAAATTTATCAGCTAATCAAGAAGAACAAATGTTACAAATTTTTCAAGTGGAGGAGCTTGAAAAAAGATTTGAAATGGGGGAATGGGCTGTCAGTACGTCCTCAACTACTAATACCTCCACTGGACAAACAACTATAACCGTTGGTGCTTCCCACAAATTTTAAATTTAAATTATTGTTAGAGCAGCTGTTTTAGGTTGCTCTAACAATATATTGCAAAACTATGAATAACAGATCCAATTCAAAAAAAACAGCTTTATTGGTCATATTCTTATTGAGTCAGTATTTTCTCGTTGCTCAAAATTCTATAATGACAATCAAGGACTCGAAGACAAAAGAAGCAATTTCCTCAGTTTATGTTAGCATTTACAAGCAAAATCAATCTTTTGAAACGATTTCAAATACCGACGGGAAATTTAAAGTGCCCATACAATTTGATTCAATTAAATTCAGTCATATTGCTTATAACGCTCTGACTATTATTGAAAGATTTAAAAACGAAGATGTCTTCTTGGAGTCCAAAAGTGTTTTATTAGAGGATGTTAAAGTTTATAATCTAGAATTAAAGGACAAAATAGCATTTGTATTAAAAAATTTTAACAGACTTTACGTAAATGGGCCTCGAACCTATCAATGTACCTACAAGGGCTCGCAAAGGGTAAACACTAAACTTTCTAGATTATTACAGTTTAATCTAAAATGGTGGAATAAAACCTATAATAGCAATCTAAAAAAATCTGTTTTTGCTCAAAATCAATTAGGTATTGGAGAAACGGATTATGTACAAAAGGGGGAATTGGATACAGGATTTGGTATAGATCTTACTAGTTTTTTAAGTTCACTTCTTTTAAACAATTACCTGACTGGTTTATATAATTCTTTAGACGAAATCATTATTGAACGTATTGAAAAGGACAGTGAAACCTCAACTGTATATTTTAGTGCAAAGAATAATGGACCTAGAAATAATTTTCAGGCTAAATTTAGTGATTGCGAAGTTAGGTTTGATTTAAAAACTGGAGCTATCGTATTATTGAAGACCCGTCAAAGTTATGAAAATCGTGTTGATCGAGGGATATCCCAAAAAACAAACGCTCCGTATGAAATACATTATATCGATGAACAGAGGCTTATGTCTTTTGTTAATGAAGAAAATAAATTGAGGCTCGCTCAATACAATATAAACATAAACACCGAGGCTATTTATCAGGGAAGAACCAATAAATATGAAGACCAGGTTGATATTTATGTAACAAAGATTGAAAAAGGGAATATGATTCCTCCTAAATCTTTCAAAATCGATTTAAATAGTCAAAATATTTTTGAACATATAGGTGAGAAAATATCAGATAATCCCAAGATCCTATTCACTGAGGAGGAGATTAGATTCATAAATACGAAAGTTAAGGATGACTAAGGGCTATGGAAACTTCAGAAATAATATCAAAAGTTCAATTAGTAGAGCAACTGAAATCTTCAGATGTTTCTCATCAATTTTATCAGTATTATCCCAGGTTATTTAGTGCTTATTTTGAAGGATTAGATCCAGATTTAATTTCAGAATTATCTGATGCTGGATATCTATATTATCAATCTACATTGATGTTAGATAGCTTAATTGATGATAATAATTTTTCGTTTCTAACGAAAGCCCTTTCTTTACAAGAAGAATCAATCAAAATTTTAACTTCTATTTTTGGAATAGATGCTACTTTTTGGGGACTTTGGAATCAAAGAAAAATTGAATTTTTTGATGCTGTAAAATTTGAGAAAAAGCTCTATTCAGAAGCAGAAGTTTCATATGAATCATATTGTGAGCTAGCGGAAAAAAAAGCAGCATTCGGTAAGATTGCTATTGATTGTTTATGGATTTTATCAGGCGAAAAAAGCTATAAAGTTTATGAACAATTAATGGAGTCACACAAAAATTTTTCAATTGGTTTGCAGTTATGTGATGACATAAATGATTTTAAAGAAGATCTTATAAATAGGCAATTTAATTGGGGTGTTTATACTCTTGCTCAAAATCAAATTATTGATTCCCAATTGTCTGATTTTTCTACACAAAATAAACTCTTTTACATTAAGGGGATTGCGCAACAATTGTTTGAATTAGCAATTAATCATTTTGAAATGGCCCTTAATACGATTGATAGTATAAGCGCCGCTGGGGAATGGCGCGATATTGTATTCCAGACTCAAAAATCTGCTAGTAAGGATTTAGATATACTGGTACATTATTTGAATAGTATCCGTAATAAGTTAGAAGAAAGTAACACCACATATGCTCTTTCATTTATTAATTATTCTACAATTTCCAATATTCAAATAAAGCGAGGTTTGGAGTTTGTTGAAAAGCAATTTTGTGACAACTATCCTGATTTAAAGCATCGAATGTTTTTAGGTTCACTCGATGGTTTTGAAAATTCGAGTCAAATACATGAATCAGATATTTTCCCTCGAGCGATGTTAAATGATTGTTTATTTTCGGTTTCGAGTAAATACAATTTAGAAATAAAAGCATTTTTAGTTCAAGAATGTGAATACTTAATTGAAAATAGAAACAAAGATGAAATTGGTGGTTGGAGTTACTTTCCCAGTGTCAACGAAATTGCAGCTGATATTGATGATTTAGCACAAATTATGCAACTATTTCTTCATGTTGATAGGCCAGATTTAGTTAATGAATACTGTGTTTACCCTTTGACAATTGCATTAACCGAGCGCACGTCAGAAGATGGTGGTATTGAAACGTGGATTATACCAAATCACAATTTATCAGATTTACAGAAAAAGCAAGATTATTTTAATCAAACAAGGTGGGGTAGAGGTCCTGATGTAGAAGTTGTAGCTAACCTAGTTTACGCACTTTATTTATATGATTATGAAAAATATCAACATCAAATATCAAAATCAATTGATTATATCTTAAAACATCAAAAAACAGAAGGTACTTGGGAAAGTACTTGGTATCATGGTGATTACTATGGTACATATGCTTGCCTAAGGCTACTATCTTTGTTTGGGTCAATGTATACAATAGCAATTAATAGATCAATAAGGTTTTTAGAAAGCAATCAAAATATAGATGGTGGATTTGGACTTTCACCAAAACATAGTTCTGATCCACTGTCCACCTCTTTTGCATTAATGGCCTATAGTCAAATTTCACCGGTAAAGAATTTGGTCATGAAAAAAGCAATTGAATTTATATCTTCTTGTCAGCAAAATGATGGTGGGTGGCAGGAGGTAGATTTTATCAAGCCGAAATTACTGTCTCCTTTTAAAAGTAGATCATTAACAACGGGATTTGTTCTGAAAGCACTCTCTCAATTTTGAAAATGGAATTAAACTATATTCCAGAATTATCGGATGAATTAGAATTTAGTAAGATAAGTAACAGCTCATATATTGTGAGTAGTGCTCAGGAGAAGCATTATGTTAAAATTAATCAGGATACCTATAATCTAATTTTACTTATTGATGGTGAGAAATCTTTGACAGAAATATGTGTTGACTTTAATCAGAAATATCAAAGGGAAATTAACCCAAATGCGATTGCTAACTTAATAAATAACTCTTTAGCACAATATGGCTTTTTAAAAGGATTTGATGAATCAATTAAACCCTATCAAAAGCCATCTTATTTAAAACTAAGTTATCAGATTTTAAACGAAAACGCCGTTTCCAAGAGTGTTAAATTCTTTCATTTTTTGTTTGATAAATGGATCGGGATTCTTTTGGTTGGCTTTTCTTTAAGCATAGTGGCAATTAGTTTATTCTCAAATTTTAATCTTTATCAAAATTTTAATTTGGCAGAAAGTGCGCTAGTTTTCATTTCCTTTGCAACGATGAGTTTGTTGTTTCATGAGCTTGGCCATGCGACTGCAACCAGCTATTTTGGTATAAACCATGGTGGAATTGGAATCGGTTTTTATCTTTTAACCCCTGTATTTTATGCTGATGTAACTGGGGTTTGGCACTTACCCAAACACAAAAGAATTATAGTAAATCTAGCTGGCGTTTATTTTGAGCTTTTATTTTGTTCCTTGGTTATTTTATGTGGAACTCTTTTAAATAGTAATTCGATTGTAATCGTTTCTATTACCATTTTTGCTCGGACCTTATTTAATCTTAATCCTTTTTTGAGAAGTGACGGCTATTGGATTTTAGCCGATTTACTAGAAGTCCCAAACCTGATGACAAATTCCTCTCAAAAGTTAAATGATGTTGGGAAGTTAATTTTAGGAGAACCATTGATATGGAATTCTAAAGATTTTTTTCTTTTTATTTATGCAATCTTAAGCCATTTAGTTCTTGCATTATTTTTGTTTTATGTCTTGTTTGTGAATCAAGATTCAATTTTACTTTTTCCTAATAGAATTGTCTCTTTATTTATCAATTTACAGAAAGGCAATTTTAATGTTTCCTTTATGTCAATTTTTGAATTACTTATTCCAATCACCCTTATACTTTTAGTTGTTAGAAATATGAAGTCATATGTTAAAATTTTGATGAAGAGAATAAATTCTGCGTTTAAAAAGCAAATGATAAAAAAGATATTGTAATATGTTTGTAGAGACGTGATACCTCGCAACTAATTACTTTTTAAACCAATGTGGTAATCATATAAAAAAAAGACGCGAAGTATCGCGTCTCTACAGTTTTCATCTCCAACCTCTTATCTCTTACCTCTTAACTCTTAACTCTTAATTCTAATCTACTTTCAAGGATTCCAAATCAATTGTCTTCGCCCGCGCATAGAACCGCCACGAAAGCAAAATCGATGAACACACCAAACTAGCCGTCAAGCCCATCCAAATTCCTACAGCTCCTACACCCAGGTAGATGCCCACATAATAGGAAATCGGAATGCCCATTCCCCAATACGAGAATACTGTGATGGCCGTTGGGATTTTAACATCTTGTAAGCCACGTAATAGGCCTAAGGATACCGCCTGAATGCCATCGAAAAGTTGGAATATCGCTCCCCAAACCACCAAGGTAACTGCGATCGCGATGACTGGTAATTCTTGCGTGTAACCACGCACTAAATATTCCCGACCAAAGAAAAAGACCAAGGCACAGACGCCCATGAATATCACCGATAAAATCAAGGCGGCATGTCCGGAACGTTTGATTTCTGAACGATCTCGTTCGCCGATTGCCGTTCCCACATTAATTCCACCTGCTACGGCAATGCCCGTCGCCATCATGTAAGTGATTGATGCCATGTTGATCGCCACGATATGTGCAGCTTGCGCCGTCACAGAAATCCAGCCCATCATGACAACGGCCATTCCGAAAGTCGCAATCTCAAAGAAACCCTGCATACCCGAAGGGATTCCGATGCGTAAGATGTTCTTTTCTAAAACGTTTTTCTCCACATGCACATGTCCCTTACGTAAATAAGGTTTGAATTCATCCCGCGTAAACACGTAAATGGCTAATGTGG
>Ga0228702_1000096_pt1 | contig 82265 bp, 70 predicted proteins | sample McNCre217_Aug_MG_2_FD_178018 | JGI IMG/M metagenome (GOLD analysis project Ga0228702, IMG submission 178018) | Freshwater microbial communities from McNutts Creek, Athens, Georgia, United States - 20-17_Aug_MG | ecosystem: Environmental > Aquatic > Freshwater > Creek | place: USA: Georgia... | reverse complement strand
CTCGCCAGGTGATGTCGGCGTGCCAGTTGTTGGCGGCGCTGGGGCGCTGGGCTGTGCTTTCCACAATCTCGATTTCGGGTTGGCTTTCCACTCGGGGGAAGAAGGCCTTGACTTCATTCACATGACCTGGGCTTGTGCGGCCAGGGCGCTCAGGCCCAGGGCAGTGGCAGCGATCAGCTGGGCAATGCGTTGGTGGGTGCGGTGCATGAATCTCTCCAGTAAAAGCTTTGTCGTTTTGACAATGGAGCGAATTCTGAGAGTCTGCCCTTAAAACTCAAACTACTGATTTTGAGTTTGTTAATACCGAAAACATCTATGCAAAAAATCGTCCGGAATCAAAGCGCCTTCAGGGCCTGAACGATCCGGGGCAAGTCGTCCAGCTCGGGCAAGGCGTAGCGGTTGCCCTCGCGCAGCGACTGGATCAGGCGTTGGGCCACCTCGGGCTGGGGCGTGACGGTGCCCAGAAAGCGGGGCTCCCCGCCCTGCGTGACCAGCAGAGTCGGGAAGTTCTCGACGTCCAGATCGCCAAGCCGGTCGGCATGCGTCTCGACATCGACCCAGACCCAGTCCTCCTGGCCGCGCTGCGCCTGGGCGTCGGCAAAGGCCTGGTAGTCGCGGCAGGTGCCGCACCACTGCGCGCACAGCACATGCACACGCCAGCGGGCTGGCTGGGTGGCATCAGAGGATGTGGACGCGTTCATGGGCGTGGAGGAAATGGTCAAGAAAAAACCGGCCGAGGCCGGTTGGACAGTTCAGTGCATCAGGCGTCGGCAAAAGCCCGCTCGATGACGAAGGCACCGGGGGTGCTGGTGTTGCCTTCCTTGAGGCCACGCTCTTCGCAGATGCGCTTGAGGTCGCGCAGCATTTCAGGCGAGCCGCAAATCATGATGCGGTCGGTTTCGGGGTTGAGGGTGGGCAAGCCCAGGTCGGCAAACAATTTGCCGTTCTCGATCAGGTCGGTCACTCGGCCCTGGTTTTTGTAGGGCTCGCGGGTCACCGTGGGGTAGTACAACAGCTGCTGGCTCACCATCTCGCCCAGGAACTCGTTGGCGGGCAACTCCTGGCTGATGTAGTCGTGGTAAGCCAGCTCGTTGACCTGTCGCACACCGTGCACCAGGATGACTTTCTCGAAACGCTCATAGGTCTCAGGGTCACGGATGATGCTCATGAACGGGGCCAGGCCCGTGCCGGTGGACAGCAGGTACAGGTGTTTGCCGGGCAGCAGGTAGTCGCACAATAAGGTACCCGTGGGTTTGCGACCAACGACGATGGTGTCGCCCACCTGGATGTGTTGCAGCTTGGAGGTCAGCGGGCCATCGGGCACCTTGATGCTCAAAAATTCGAGGTGCTCTTCGTAGTTGGCGCTGGCGATCGAATAGGCGCGCAGCAGCGGTTTGCCATTTTCCTGGCGCAGGCCAATCATGGTGAAGTGGCCATTGGAAAAACGCAGCGCCTGGTCACGTGTGGTGGTGAAGCTGAACAGACGGTCAGTCCAGTGGTGAACGCTCAAGACGCGTTCTTCAAGAAAAGCACTCATGAAATCTTTTGGTTGGGGGCCGGAACCAGAGTCCCGCGGCCGCAAAGGGGAGCTGAAAGCTTGCTACAGTTGCGTTCTGAAAGACCGCGAAGAAGGCGACCCTGTCACTGAACAGGGACGTATTTTCCCGCGAACCGCTTAAAACTGGAAATACTGAAATTTTATATCCGTATAACCAGTGCTTCTTAAGATAGATCAAGACAGGCAACACCATGGCACGCACCGTTCAATGCATCAAACTCGGCACCGAAGCAGAAGGTCTGGACTTTGCGCCCTACCCCGGCGAGCTGGGCAAACGCATCTGGGAAAACGTGAGCAAGCAGGCGTGGGCCGACTGGCTCAAGCACCAGACCATGCTGGTCAATGAAAACCGCCTGAACCTGGCCGATCTGCGCGCTCGCCAGTACCTGGCGCGTCAGATGGAAAAGCATTTCTTTGGCGAAGGTGCTGATGCCGCGCAAGGCTTTGTCCCCCCATCGGCCCCCTGAATTTGAACCCGTGTCCTCAGCACGCTGACACCCGCTTGCGCCAGGCACTGGTCATTGGTGCCGGCCTGTCGGGCTCGGCCGTTGCACACAGCCTGGCCTCGCGGGGCTGGGCCGTCACTGTGCTCGACCAGGCCAAAGGGGTCGGCGCAGGCGCCTCGGGTTTGCCTGCGGGTCTGGCCGCCCCGCATGTCTCGCCTGACGACAACGTGCTCTCCCGCATCACACGTGCGGGCGTCAGGGCCACGCTGCAACGTGCCCAGGCGCTGCTGCAAAGCGGCACCGACTGGGCGCTGACAGGCGTTCTGGAACACAACCTGGCAGGCAAACGCAGACTGCCCGCAGGTGACACCGGCCCTGCTGACGCTTTGGACAGCATCCGTCAATCCAGCACGCAAGCCAGCGCAGAACAAATCGCAGCCGCCGGTCTGCCCCCCGACACACCGGCGCTCTGGCACAGCCAGGCAGGCTGGATCCGGCCACGGCAACTGGTCGCGGCGCAACTGCAAACGCCAGGTGTGCGGGTGCTTTGGGAGCACAAGGCGCACACCATTGAGCGACGCGGTGAGCTTTGGGTCGTGACCGATGCACAAGGACAGCCCTTGGGCCAAGCACCTTTGCTGGTGGTGGCCAGCGCCTTTGACAGTCTGGCTTTGCTGCGCCCTCTGCCCGGCTTTGCGGTGCCACTGAACCCCTTGCGCGGACAGATCAGCTATGGCCACATGGCCAAGTTGAATGACGCCCAGCGCCAACTGCTCCCCCCCTTTCCGGTCAACGGCCACGGCAGCTTCATCAGCCATGTGCCTACCCCGGAAGGTCCATTGGGCTGGTTCATTGGCTCGACCTTTGAGCGCAACTGCGAACAAGCGCCCGTGCGCGAAGAAGACCACGCCGCCAACCAGTTGCGACTGGCCACTTTGCTGCCCGGTTTGGGCGCGGCCATGCAATACCAGTTCGGCCCTGAACAGGTGCACGGCTGGGCCGGCTTGCGCTGCACCCTGCCCAACCGCCTGCCTGCTGTCGGCCCCGTCGACCATGAACGGCTGCCAGGCCTGTGGCTCAGCACTGGCATGGGCGCACGGGGCATCAGCCTGGCGGTGCTGTGCGGCGAGCTGACCGCGGCCTGGCTGGAAAACGAACCGCTACCGCTGCCCCCGACTTTGGCCAAGCACTTGGCGGCAGAGCGCTACAAGACCCACTGAATACAAAAAAGGCCGCTGAAAAGCGGCCTTCTTGCAGGTGGCACAGGATCACTTCATCGCATCAGCCGGGCGGCGTGCCTTCACATATGCATCGGTCGGTTGGTAGCTTTTGCCATCGGCATAGCGCCACTGCACCATGGTGCCTTTGCCGCCGCGCTGGTCCAGCTTGCCGACATACGCGCCCATGGTGGACTGCTGGTCAATGGTACGGAACTCGGCCGGACCAAAAGGCGTGCTGAACTTGAGGCCGCGCATGGCGACCACCAATTTTTCGTTGTCAGTCGATTTGGCCTTCTGGATGGCCGCAAAGATGGCCTGCAGGGTGGCATAGCCCACCACCGAGCCGACCTTGGGGTTCTCGTTGAACTTCTTGTAGTAGTTGGCAGCAAAGCTGGCGTGCTCCTTGTTGTCGAGCTGGTCCCAGGGGTAGCCGGTCACGATCCAGCCTTTGGGTGTTTCGTCTTTCAGCACTTCCAGGTACTCGGGCTCACCCGACAGCAGCGACACCACAGGCGTCTTGGGAAACACGTTGCGCTGGTTGCCCTCGCGCACCAGTCGGGCCAGGTCGGCCCCGAAGGTCACGTTGAAAATGGCATCGGGCTTGCTGGCCATGGTGGCCGTCAGCGTGCTGCCCGCGTCGATCTTGCCCTGAGCAGGCCACTGCTCGCTCACAAACTCCACATCGGGGCGCTTGGCTTTGAGCAGCTCCTTAAAGCTGGCCACAGCGCTTTGGCCATATTCGTAGTTGGGCGCGATCGTGGCCCAGCGTTTGGCGGGCAGCTTGGCCGCTTCTTCCACCAGCATGGCCGCTTGCATGTAGGTGCTGGGGCGCAGACGGAAGGTGTAGCGGTTGCCCTTGTCCCAGACGATGGCGTCGGTCAGCGGCTCACTGGCCACGAACAGGCGCTTGTTCTTGGCGGCATGATCGGCCAGGGCCAGGCCCACGTTGGACAAAAAGCCCCCGGCCAGCACGTCGACCTTTTCCTTGGACGTCAGCTCGATGGCGTGGCGCAGGGCTTCTTCAGGCTTGCCTGCGTCGTCGCGGGCAATGACCTCAACCTTGCGACCCAGCAGGCCGCCCTGAGCGTTGATTTCTTCAACCGCCAGTTGCCAGCCTTGCTTGTAGGGCTGTGTGAACTGGGGAATGGCCGAGTAGCTGTTGATCTCACCGATGCGGATCGGGGTCTGTGCGGCGGCCTGCAAGCTGCAAGCCAGGGCCATGAAGGCCACACAACTGAGCTGGCGCAAAGTGACTGACAAAGCCATGGTTCTCTCCAAAAGCGGTGACTCTATCACCAATGCGACAGCTTCAAGGTCTGCAGGCCAAGGTGTCACCGACAGGCGGTCGCCCAACGCACTCTGACCAATAATGCGGAGCATGAAACAGACCGACCTGTCCCGATTTCAAGTGGCCCTGATCATGGGGGGCGCGGCCTTGATGCTGAGCCTGGCCATGGGCATGCGCCAGAGTTTTGGTTTGCTGCAGCCACACATGATCCGGGACATCGGCATCACGGCCGCTGATTTTTCGCTGGCCATCGCCATCCAGAACATTGTCTGGGGCATCACGCAACCTTTTGTAGGCATCCTGGCCGATCGGCATGGCGCACGGCCAGTGGCTTTGGCCGGTGTGCTGGTCTATGCGCTGGGCCTGGCCCTGGCAATGACTGCCACATCGGCCTGGAGCGTGACGCTGGGCATGGGCTTGTGCGTGGGCTTGGCCCTGTCGTGCACCGCATCCAACATCGCCATGAGCGTCACCGCCAAGGCGGTTTCGCCGCTCAAGCGCAGCATGGCCATGGGCTCGGTGTCTGCATTGGGCTCGCTGGGCCTGACGCTGGCGTCTCCCATGGCCCAGCACCTGATCAGCACCGCCGGATGGCAGACCGCAGTGACCGGTTTTCTGGGGCTGGCAGCGGTCATGGTGCCCGCCGCGCTCATGGCCGGTCAGGCCGACCGGATCGAAGTGCTTGCGCCTGTGGGCACCTCGCAAACGGTGGGCGAGGCAGTTCGCGAGGCGCTGGGCCACCGGGGTTACCTGGTGCTGGCCATCGCCTTTTTTGTGTGCGGCCTGCAGCTGGTCTTCATCACCACGCATTTGCCCACCTACCTGTACATCTGTGGCATGGACCCCAGTGTGGGCAGCACGGCACTGGCGCTGGTGGGCCTGTTCAATGTGCTGGGCTCTTACCTGTTCGGCTGGCTGGGTGGGCTGTACTCCAAACGGCTGCTGCTGGGGGGCATTTACGTGCTGCGCTCGCTCTTCATTGCGGCCTATTTCATGCTGCCGCCCAGCCCGACCAGCACTCTGGTGTTTGCCGCCGCCATGGGCACACTGTGGCTGGGTGTGGTGCCGCTGGTCTCTGGGCTGGTGATCCATCTGTTCGGGCTGCGCTACATGGCCACCTTGTCGGGCGTGGCATTTTTCAGCCACCAGGTGGGCTCATTCATCGGCGCCTGGGGCGGGGGGCTGATCTACAGCCGCCTGGGCAATTACGACCTGGCCTGGCAAGGCGCTGTGGCCATTGGCCTGGCCGCCGGCCTGTTCCAGATGACCATGAACACACAACCCTCGGTCAGGCTCATGGCTGAGCGCACCCAGCCGGTAGCCGGATGAATGGATAAAACCTGGCATTTCGATGACTCTTATACGCATCTGGAATATATCTACAACGAATAAATCGTTTGTTTTGGCATAAAGAGCGGCTACAGTCGCCCCCATGATTGATCTGGGTTATGTCTTTGCGGGTTTCTTTGTCGGCACCATCGTCGGACTGACGGGCGTGGGCGGCGGCTCGCTGATGACGCCCCTGCTCATTTTTTTCTTCGGTGTGAAGCCTTACATGGCGATCGGCACCGATCTGCTGTTTGCCGCCTTCACCAAAATGGGCGGCACCCTCTCGTTTGCCCGCCAGCGCATCGTGCCCTGGCGCGTAGTGGGTCTGCTCAGTGCGGGCAGCATCCCGGCCTCGCTCATCACCATCGGCGTGCTGCGCTGGATCGGACCTGCCAACGCACATGTGCAGTCGGTCATGACCAGCACCTTGGGCATCGCCCTTCTGTTGACAGCCGTGGCCATGTTCTACAAAGCTGTGCGCGGCAAGCAACTGCCGCGCCACCTCTCGGGTGCCGACGAAGCGCGCGCCACCTCGCCCCGCCACTGGAGCCTGCCCCTGCTTTTTGGCGCCCTGATTGGCACCCTGGTCACCCTCACCTCGGTGGGCGCTGGCGCCATTGGCGTGAGCGTGCTGCTGATCCTGTATCCTCTGCTGCCCTTGCCCCGCATCGTGGCAGCCGATATTGCCTATGCCGTGCCCCTGACCCTTGTGGCAGGCCTGGGCCACGCGTCGCTCGGCTCGGTCGACTGGCCCTTGCTGACCAAGTTGCTGGCCGGTTCACTGCCTGGCATCTGGCTGGGTTCTCGCCTGACACACCACACGCCTGACCGTGTGATTCGCTCGCTGCTGTCCGTGCTGCTCGCATGGGCCGGTACCAAGCTGATCCTGATTTGATTTTCCATCGCTGACTTTTATGTACCAGTACACCGAATTCGACAAAGCCTTTGTACGCGCCCGCGCTGCAGAACACCGCGACCAGCTGGACCGCTGGCAAGCCGGCCAACTGAGCGACGAACAGTTCCGCCCACTGCGCCTGCAAAACGGCTGGTATGTGCAGCGCTACGCGCCCATGCTGCGCGTGGCTGTGCCCTACGGCGAGATCAACGCTGCCCAGCTCAAGGTGCTGGCCCGCATCGCCCGCGAGTACGACACGCCCGACGCTGCCTTGCTGGCCGAAGCCCAGGCCACGCAAGACAAGCTGCCCGGCCTGGCCCCCAAGCTGACCACCAACTACGGCCACTTCACCACCCGCCAGAACGTGCAGTTCAACTGGATTCCCTTGTCCAAGTCGGCTGATGTGATGGACTTGCTGGCCACCGTGAACATGCATGGCATCCAGACCAGCGGCAACTGCATCCGCAACACCACCACCGACGAGCTGGCCGGAGTGGCCGTGGACGAAGTGGTTGATCCGCGGCCGTATGCCGAGCTGATCCGCCAGTGGAGCACGCTGCACCCCGAGTTCGCCCACCTGCCGCGCAAGTTCAAGATCGCCATCACCGGCGCCGTGGAAGACCGCGCCGCAATCGGCTGGCACGACGTGGGCCTGCAAGTGATCAAGAACCCCGAAGGTGACATCGGCTTCAAGGTGCTGGTGGGCGGCGGCATGGGTCGCACCCCAGTCAACGGTGTGGTGATCCGCGAATTCCTGCCTTGGCAGGACATCATGAACTACCTCGAAGCCGTGGTGCGCGTCTACAACCGCTGGGGCCGCCGCGACAACAAGTACAAGGCCCGCATCAAGATCCTGGTCAAGGCTGAAGGCCAGCGCTACTTCGACGAAGTCGAAACCGAGTTCCGCGAAATCCTGGAGCGCGACGGCGCACCGCACACCCTGCCGCAAGCCGAACTCGACCGCGTGAAAGCAGGCTTTGTTGCGCCCGCCCTGAACCTGCCCGAAATCACCGACCCAAATTTCAATGTTTGGCTGGCCCAGGCCGAAGCGGAACTGAGCATCGAAGCCGCAAAAACCCCTGCCTTTGCGCGCTGGCTGGCCCGCAACGTCAAGCCACACCGCAACCCGCAGCTGCGCGCTGTGTCCTTGTCCTTCAAGCGCCCGGGCTACGCCCCGGGTGACGCCACCGCCGAGCAGCTCGATGCCGCTGCCGCTCTGGTCGAGAAATATTCCGCTGGCGAGGCCCGCGTCTCGCACACCCAGAACCTGCTCCTGCCTTGGGTACGTCTCGACCAGCTGCACGCGCTCTGGCTCGAAACCAAGGCGCTGGGCGTGGCCCAGCCCAACATCGGTCTGCTGACCGACATGATTGCCTGCCCCGGTGGCGATTACTGCGCGCTGGCCAATGCCCGCTCGATCCCGACGGCCAGCGCCATCACCGAGCGCTACCAGGATCTGGATGAGCTGGAAGACCTGGGCCACATCGACTTCCACATCAGCGGTTGCATCAACTCCTGCGGTCACCACCACTCAGGCCACATCGGCATCCTGGGCGTGGACAAGGACGGCAAGGAGTGGTACCAGGTCACGCTGGGCGGCTCGGACGGCAAGGTGCTGTCCGGTGCGGCTGCACCTGGCAAGGTGGTCGGCCCCTCGTTCTCATCGTTCGAGGTGCCCGACGTGATCGAAGCCATTTTGGACACCTACAAACAATTGCGTGTGGCGAGCAACAACGGCAAACAGGAAGCTTTCATCGAAACCCTGCGTCGCGTCGGACACGACCCGTTCAAAGCCGCCGCGAACGCCGCACGCCATCCGGCTGAGGAAACCACCGCCTGAAGCCCCCTGTAGGAGCCGCGCCCTCGCGGCGATGAATGGCCATTCGCTCCAATGAATGGCTGATCGCGGCGAGGGCGCCGCTCCTACACAAAAAAGAACGACCATGAAAATCATCACCGCACAAGAACACCAGGCCGCCAGCAAGGCCGGCACACTGGACCTGGCCAACGACGTGGACCCTCGCACGCTCGACCTGAATGGCGTCACCCGCATCGATCTGCAGTTCCCGGCCTTCACCGATGGCCGAGCCTACAGCCAAGCCTTTTTGCTGCGCCGCCGCCTGCGCTTTGCGGGCGAACTGCGTGCCACCGGCGACGTGCTGATTGACCAGCTGGTGCAGATGCAGCGCACCGGCTTTGACGTGGCCGTGCTGGCCGAAGGCGTTGATGCCAGCGCTGCACAACGCCAGCTGGATCGCTACGCTGGCTTCTACCAAGGCTCGGCTGTGGAGACCCAACCGCACTTTGCTGTGGGAGCGACGCCCCCGTCGCGATAACTTCGGGTCATTCACCACTGCTTCATCGCCGCGAGGGCGCGGCTCCTACAAAAATGACTTCCTCCTTGATTTCTTCCCGTAACGTCCCAGCCAAAGCCACCGAGCTGCACGCCAAGGCCAGCCCCGACTTCGCCGCAAAACTGGCCGAGACCGAGGCCCTGCTGCAACGGGCTGCAAGCAACTTTCAGCCCATCACGCAGGCTTCCAGCCTGGGCGCGGAGGACGTGGTCATCACCCACATCATCCACCGCCTGCGCCTGGACATTCCGGTCTTCGTGCTGGAAACCGGTGCACTGCACACCGAAACTCTGGCGCTGCTCGAACGCACCCAGGCGCATTCCCGTGCGCCGGTGAATGTCTACCGCCCCGAGCAGGAGTCGGTGGTCTGGTTCATCCGCAACGAGGGCCAGGATGCGATGTACAAGAGCATGCAGCTGCGCAAGGCCTGTTGCAACATCCGCAAAATGGAGCCGCTGGGCCGCGCCCTGGCTGGCAAAAAAGCCTGGATCACCGGCTTGCGTCAGGAGCAGTCTGCCGCCCGCGCCGAAGTGCCTTTGCACGATGAAAGCGAAGTCCAAGCCAAAGGCCTGCACAAGTTCAACCCGCTGGCCCAATGGACCTGGGGCGATGTGTGGCACTACATTGCCACGAACAAGGTGGACTACAACCCGCTGCACGACCAGTTTTTCCCAAGCATCGGCTGCGCGCCCTGCACACGGGCCATCAGTCTGGGCGAGGAGTTCCGCGCCGGGCGCTGGTGGTGGGAGGATGAGGCAGCCAAGGAATGCGGACTGCACGTCAAGAAATAAACACTGAGAACCGCCCATTTGTAGGAGCGACGAGGGCGTCGCTCCCACACAGAACCTGAGACCGCATATGAACACCATGACACAAACCGAGTTGCACACCCTCAGCAACAGCCATCTGGACGCATTGGAAGAAGAAACCATCTTCATCTTGCGTGAAGTCGCCGCCGCCTTCGAGCGCCCCACCCTGCTTTTTTCGGGTGGCAAGGACTCGCTGGTCATGCTCAAGTGCGCCGAGAAGGCTTTTGGCGCAGGTCGCCTGCCTTATCCGCTCTTGATGATCGACACGGGTCACAACTTCAAGGAAGTGACCGACTTCCGCGACGCGCGCGCCAAAGAGCTGGGCGCCGAGCTGATCGTGCGCAATGTGGAAGACTCGATGAAGCGCGGCACGGTGCGTCTGGCCCACCCGGGCGAGAGCCGCAACGTGCACCAGTCGGTCACACTGCTCGAAGCCATTGAAGAGTTCAGATTTGACGCGCTGATTGGCGGGGCCCGCCGTGACGAAGAAAAGGCCCGCGCCAAGGAGCGCATCTTTTCGCATCGCGACAGCTTTGGCCAGTGGCAGCCCAAGGCTCAGCGCCCCGAGTTGTGGACGCTGTTCAACACCAGGATCCACCCAGGCGAGCACTTCCGCGTCTTCCCGATCAGCAACTGGACCGAGCTGGATGTGTGGCAGTACATTGCCCGCGAAAACATCGCCCTGCCCTCGATCTACTACACCCACAAGCGCGAGGTGGTGGACCGTCGGGGCCTCTTGGTGCCAGTGACTGAACTGACCCCGCCCAAGGACGGCGAACAGGTGGTGGTGCGTGATGTGCGTTTCCGTACCGTGGGCGACATCACTTGCACCTGCCCGGTGCAGAGCGATGCGGCCACGCCCGAGCAGATCGTGATCGAGACCCTGGCGGCCGAGGTCAGCGAACGCGGCGCCACCCGGATGGACGACAAGACATCCGAGGCTTCCATGGAGAAGCGCAAAAAAGATGGCTATTTCTGATCTGGGAGAACAAACCATGCACAACGAACACCACTTCTCCGCCCTCAAATTCATCACCTGCGGCTCGGTCGACGACGGCAAGAGCACGCTGATCGGCCGCCTGCTGGTCGACACCAAGGCCGTGCTGCAAGACCATCTGGCCGGTGTGCAGCGCTCGGGCGAGACCGATCTGGCATTGCTGACCGACGGTCTGTCTGCCGAGCGCGAGCAAGGCATCACCATCGACGTGGCCTACCGCTACTTCAGCACCGAAAGCCGCAAGTTCATCATCGGTGACGCGCCCGGCCACGAGCAGTACACCCGCAACATGGTCACCGCCGCATCCAGCGCCGACGCCGCCGTGGTGCTGGTCGACGCCATCAAGCTCGACTGGCAAAACGCCAACCTGGAACTGCTGCCGCAAACCCGCCGCCACTCGCTGCTGGTGAACATGTTGCGCGTGCCGTCCATCGTGTTCGCCATCAACAAGCTCGACGCCGTGGATGACGCTGCGCTGGCCTACCAAAACATCTCGGCAGCACTGGACAAGTTCACCCGGGAGGCCGGTATCCGCGTCACCGCTGTGGTGCCTGTGTCCGCCCTCAAAGGCTGGAACGTGGTGGACAGCCATGCCGACTGGTGCGGCTACCAAGGCCCCAACCTGCTGGAAATTCTGGAAGACCTGCCGGTTACCCCGGCCGAGGCCGATGTGGCCTTCAGCTTCCCGGTGCAATGGGTTGAGAAATTCCACGACTCCGGCGTGACCACGCAGGGCCGCCGCGTGTTCTGGGGCCGCGTGGCCACAGGCAGCGTCGAGCCAGGTCAGACCGTTCAGGTCTTTCCCAGCGGCCAGACCGCCGTGGTCTCGCAAGTGCTCAGCGCCACCCGCCAGCCTCAAGGCAAAGCCGCAGGCCACAGCGCTGGCATCGTGCTCGACCGCGAAGTGGACGTATCGCGCGGCGACTGGATTCTGGCCGCCGAAGGCGCACCCGAAAGCCAACGCACGCTCAACACCACCGTGGCCTGGATGGACGACGAACCCCTGGTGCCCGGCCGCGTGTACTGGGCGCTGCATGGCCACCGCTGGGTCAAGGCCAAGGTACAGCGTGTGGTGCACCGCCTGAACGTGAACACCCTGGCCGAGGAAGAGGCCACCGAACTGCCCCCCAATGCCATTGGCCACGTCACGCTGGCGCTGCAGGAGCCGCTGGTCACTCTGCCCTTTGCCCAATCGCGCATTCTGGGCGCACTGGTGCTGGTGGACACCGCCAGCCACAAGACCTCAGGCGCCGTGTTGGTGAACTGATCTCCTTTAAAATCACAGGTTTGGCGCTGCATGGGCAGTGCCCATTCCACTTTCCGAGTCCTCCATGACCCACGTTGTTTCCGAATCCTGTATCCAGTGCAAATACACCGACTGTGTGGACGTTTGCCCTGTGGACTGCTTCCGCGAAGGCCCCAACTTCCTGACCATCGATCCCGATGAGTGCATCGACTGCGCCGTGTGCATCCCCGAGTGCCCAGTGAACGCCATCTATGCCGAAGAAGACCTCCCGGCTGACCAGCAGCACATGACCAAAATCAATGCCGAGCTGGCCCTCTTACCCACCTGGAAAAGCATCACCAAGCGCAAGGCACCACTGCCTACCGCCGAAGAATGGAAAGACAAGACCGGCAAACTGGCCGCACTGATTCGCTGACGCTTCTCATGGCCATGCCGATCGAAACCGACGCCTTGGTGATCGGCGCTGGCCCTGTGGGCCTGTTCCAGGCCTTCCAGCTCGGCTTGCAAGGCATTGCCTGCCACATGGTCGACGCCTTGCCCCATGTCGGTGGCCAGTGCGCCGAGCTCTATGCTGACAAACCCATCTACGATATTCCCGGCATCCCGGTCTGCACCGGGCGCGAGTTGGTCGAGCGGTTGCAAGCGCAGATCGAACCCTTCAAGCCCACGATGCATCTGGGCCAGATGGTTCAAAGTCTGCAGGCCACGACCGATGGCCGCTGGGCTGTGACCAGCCAAACCGGCACCACCTGGATCGCCAAAACCGTTTTCATTGCCGCCGGGGTTGGAGCCTTTGTGCCACGCAGCCTGCCCGTCGAAGGCCTCGCACCGCTGATGAACCAGCAGGTCTGGTTTGCCTCCTCTCCCTTGCCAGACTTCAAGGGCCAAAACGTACTGGTCACTGGTGACAGTGACACCGCGCTGCAAACCTGCCTGGATGCCGTGGTCCACGCAGCAAGTGTCACGCTGATGCACCGCCGCGAACAATTCAACGCGGATGCCGAACGCATCGAGGCCTTCAAGGCCGCGCAGGCTGCGGGTCGTGTGCGCTTTGTCGCGGGCCAGCCCACTTCGCTGACCATCGGCAGCCAAGGCCTGACCGCGCTGAACCATCTGAACGCCGAAGGCTCTGAAGTGCCTCTGCCCTGCGACCAGCTGGTCATGGCGCTGGGCCTGTCGCCCAAGCTCGGCCCCGTGGCCGATTGGGGCCTGCAGATCGAGCGCAAACAGCTGGCGGTCAGCACCGACACCTTTGCCACCAGCGCGCCGGGCATCTTTGCCGTGGGCGACATCAACACCTACCCGGGCAAGAAAAAACTGATCCTGTGCGGCTTTCACGAAGCCACGCTCGCAGCCTTTGGTGCAGCTGCGCACCTGTGGCCGAATCACAAGACCCTGCTGCAGTACACGACCACTTCAACCACGCTGCACAAGCGTCTGGGCCTGATTTAAAATCCACACTGCTGCAGCATTGCTGTGGCATTCGCTAGGGGTGTTGGTACTGTCAAAAGTGCCGACTGAGAAAGTCCCTTTGAACCTGATTGAGGTAATCCTCGCGCAGGGAAGCTTGTCCAAGGAACCGTGCCACCGCTCTCCCGGCACACCCGTGTTCCCAGCCAGCCGACCTGCCATAACGTTGAAGGAAAACGTCATGGCAAACCATTCGCCATCCATGCCCTTGAGCCGCATCGCTGCGGCCACCGCCCTGTGCATTGCCAGCACAACCGCCTGGTCGCAAGCCAGCAACGAAGTCGTCATCACCAGCCCTGCGCCCCAACAGGTCAGCGGTTTTGGCGATGCACCCCTTGCCAAAGCGCCCTTCAGCGGCATCAGCATCGACTCCCAGACACTGCGTGACATCGGCGCCACCCGCATCTCGGACGCACTGCGCCTGGACGCGAGCGTCACCGACAGCTACAACTCGCCCGCCTACTGGGACATGCTGAGCGTGCGCGGCTACACATTGGACAACCGCTACAACTACCGACGTGAAGGGCTGCCCATTTCCGCCGAGACCATGATCCCGATGGACAACAAGGAACGCATTGAGCTGCTCAAAGGCACCAGCGGCATCCAGGCGGGCACCAGCGCCCCGGGTGGTCTGGCCAACTACGTGGTCAAGCGTGCTCCGACCGACAACGACGAAACCATCCGCGCGGTCACTGCCAGCTACGGCAACGGCAAAAGCAGCAGCATCGCCCTCGACCTGGGCGCACGCTTTGGCGAAAACAAGGATTTTGGCTACCGCTTCAATGCGGCGTATGAAGACCTCAACCCCTACATCCGCAACACGCAAGGCCACCGCAAACTTGTGGCCCTGGCCATGGACTGGCGCATCAGTGCCGACAGCAAGCTCGAATGGGAATTCGAGCGCAGCGAACGTCAGCAGATCGGGGTCAATGGCTACAGCCTGCTCGGCAACACCTTGCCTGCACCGGTGGATGGCACCTTCAATCTGACCCGCCAGCCCTGGTCGGTTCCCGGAGTATTTCTGGCCAATACTGGCAGCATCCGTTTCAAACAAAACCTCGGTGACGGCTGGCTTTGGACCACGCAGTATGGCGGCCAACGTATGCGCACAGACGACCGACTGACCTTTGCCTTTGGCTGCAGTGCAGACAATCTGTGGGATCGCTATTGCAGCAACGGCACATTTGACCTGTACGACTACCGCAGCGACAACGAGCACCGCATCACTGATGCCCTGAAGACCGAGGTCACTGGGCAGGCCCTTTGGGCGGACCTGCGTCACGACATCGGTCTGAGCTTCATGCGCCAGCGCCAGCTTGACCGGTTGGCTGCCATGCAGGCTTATAACTGGGCAGGCACAGGTTCCATCACAGGCGTAGCCGACAGCACTGCCGACCCTACGCTCAGCTACCTCAACACCAACCGCAGCGAATACAGCAACGAGCTGGCCTTGCGCGACCGCATGGCCCTGAGTGCTCAAACAGCCCTGTGGCTGGGCCTGCGCCACACGGAAATCAATCGCAACAGTGCACACACCGACGGCAGTCAGGCCATTCGGGATCAGCGCAGCTTCAACACCCCTTGGCTGGCGCTCACGCACCAGCTCACATCGGCTGTCACCGCCTATGGCAGCTATGGCGAAGGCATTGAAACCAATGTCGCCCCGAACCTCGGTATATATAGCAACGCGGGACAAACCCTGCCGGCCCTGCGCAGCAAACAGTACGAAGCCGGCCTCAAGGGCCTGAGCCCCAGCCTGCGTTGGCAAGCCACTTACTTTGACATCCACCGTCCGCAGGTCGGAGATGCCGGCACATGCGATGGCAGCGCCAGCTGCACACGCCAGATTGACGGCGAGGCACACCACCGCGGCATCGAGTTGTCAGGCGGCGTGAGCAAAGGCCTCTGGACGGCCGACATGAGCAGCACATGGATCGACGCACGACGTGAAAATGCCGTCATCGACACCAGCGTCAACGGTCAACGCGTGCTGAACGTGCCCCAAATGACGGTGCGCGGTTTGTTGCAGTACCGCTGGGCCAACATGCCCGGCCTGCGCACCAGCCTGCGCCTGAACCATGAAGGCACACGCCGCGTGCTCGAAGACGGCAGCATCAACCTGCCCGCATGGACCACACTCGATCTGGCGGCGCATTACGACACACGCATTCAGGGCGTGCGCACCGAATGGACACTGGCCGTGGACAACCTGACCGACCAACACTACTGGCGCGAATCACCCAAACAATTCAACCATTACTACCTCTACCCCGGCGCGCCACGCACGGGCCGCATCACGGTGCGAACCAGCTTTTGAACGGCGTGATGAGATTTTTCAAAAAATCCTCGCGCCATTCGAGAATGGTCAAAAAATGACGCTATAATTCATGTCTATTCCCCGATAGCTCAGTCGGTAGAGCGCCGGACTGTTAATCCGTAGGTCCCTGGTTCGAGCCCAGGTCGGGGAGCCAAAAGTAAAGCCTCAGCATTCACGTGCTGAGGCTTTTTCTTTGCCCGTATACGTCACTCAAATTGTGGGCATTGGCTCAACTTTTCGATGAATAAACTGACCACACGCATCACCATGTCTGTGCTGCTCACGGCTCTAACCAGTGTTCAGGTGCACGCTTTGTCACTGGGCGTCCCCAAACTTCTGATCGACTCGGCTGTGAGCAAGAAGTTCCCCAAGGAAAAGTACGGTGTCAAACTCGACAACCCTGTTCTGCAACTGAGCAAGGCACGGCAAAAAATCGAGCTGTGTGGTCAATGGTCCAGCAAACTGCTGCAAAAAGGCGGTGACTTCTGCATCGACTTTGAGCCACTGTGGAACAAAAACACAGGCGAAGTGCAGATCGCCAAAATGCAATTGCTGAAATTGACCGCTGGGGATGACAAAGCCCTGCCCACTGCTGTGGCCCACACACTCAACGCCAGCCTGATGCAGCTGCTGGACGGCACCCCGGTCTACAAAATGCCCGAAACGGTGGGCAAACACCTGGAAAGTCTGGATGTTCAGGACAGCAGTATCCGGCTGAATTTTTGAACCACCACAACAGGGGGCTGGAATGAGGCAAAACTTCTGACCATGAAGATGCGCAAAAAATCCGACCTGCCGCAAAAAGTTTGCGTCACCTGCGGCCTGCCTTTCACCTGGCGGCGCAAATGGGCGCGCGACTGGGATCAGGTCAAGTACTGCTCTGACCGCTGCCGTCAGGGCTGCGCCACCCACGCATCCACCAAAGAGAAAAAACCATGAGCGCACCTGGCCCCACCCTGCGCCTGGTTCTGGGCGATCAGCTGAACCCCTTGCACAGCTGGTTGAGCGAAGTGCGCACCGATGTGGTGTACGTGCTGATGGAGGTGCGCAGCGAGACCGATTACGTGCGGCACCACGCGCAAAAGGTGCTGGGCATCTTTGCCGCCATGCGCGACTTTGCGGCCCAACTCAAGAGCGCGGGCCACCGCGTTCGCTACGTGGCCATCGACGACCCGAGCAACCGCCAGAGCCTAACGGCCAACCTCCGAGCCCTGATCGATCATTACAAAGCCTCAGCGATGCAATACCAGGCGCCAGACGAATGGCGCGTGGACGAGGCTTTGCGCGTCTGGGGCGCGTCATGCGCTGTGCCGGTGCGCATGGTGGACAGCGAGCACTTTGTCACCGACCGGGGCGATGCGGCCCGGCAATTCGCGGGCAAGAAGCAATGGCTGATGGAAAGCTTTTACCGCCAGCAACGCAAAAAGCACGGCGTGCTCATAACACCCGAGGGTCAGCCCGAAGGGGGGCAGTGGAATTTTGACGCCGACAACCGCAAGCCCTGGCCAGGCACGCCAGCAGCCCCCGTCGACGCCCGCCCCTGCCACGACCACAGCGCCCTGTGGCAAACCATTGAAGCGGCGGGGGTGCAAACCATGGGCGAACCACAAGCCCATGCCTTTCGCTGGCCGCTCAACCGCGCCGAAGCCCTGCAGCAGCTCGAGCACTTCATCACCCATGCCCTGCCCCACTTTGGCGACTTTCAGGACGCGATCTCAGAGCGCAGCTGGCGCCTGTTCCACTCGCTGCTGTCGTTTGCGCTCAACACCAAGATGCTGCACCCGCGCGAGGTGGTGCAGCGCACCGAACAAGCGTGGCGCGACGGCCACGCCCCGCTGCACGCGGCCGAAGGTTTCATCCGGCAGATCCTGGGCTGGCGCGAATACGTGCGCGGCATGTACTGGGCCCGCATGCCTGGCTACACCCAGACCAACCATCTGGGCCACACCCGCCCCCTGCCCGAATGGTTCTGGACTGGCAAGACGCAGATGGCCTGCCTGGCCAGCGCCATCGGCCAGTCACTCGAGCACGCCTACGCCCACCACATCCAGCGCCTGATGGTCATCGGCAACTTCGCGCTGCTCGCGGGTCTTGATCCAGCCGAGCTGCACCGCTGGTACCTGGGCATCTACATCGACGCCTTTGAATGGGTGGAAGCGCCCAACACCCTTGGCATGAGCCAGTGGGCCGATGGCGGGCAACTGGCCACGAAGCCCTATGTGAGCAGCGCCGCCTACCTGCAGCGCATGGGCGACCACTGCAAGGGCTGCGCCTACGACCCCAAGCAACGCACGGGCGACAGGGCCTGCCCCTTCAATGCCTTGTACTGGGATTTTTTTGAGCGCCACCGTGCGCACTTTGAAGGCAACCCCAGATTGGGCATGGTCTACCAACAATTTGCGCGCATGACGAGTGACACGCGAACAGCGCTGCAGGCCAAGGCAGCACAAACGATGACTGCGCTGTCGATCATTTGAATGCCCCGGCCATCCTCCATCAATTCAGGACGCCAGCAAAAAAGGCTGTCAATTCGGCCAAGCCATCCAACGGCAGCACATGGGCCACATACTGGTCGGGGCGAACCACGATCATGCAACCCTTGTCACGGTCGATGCCGCGCATGTCGTAAATGTCACCCACGCCTTTGTGATCAACACAGAAAACTTTTTCATGGTCCTGCAGACCCAGCTTGCCGGTCTTGGGCTTGAGCAGAGATGGCATGTGCTCATAGGCCAGCTGCTCGAAGGTTTGCTGGAACACAGCGCGCACGTCGATCACCGCGTCAATGTCTTCGCCTTTGCGGGTGTGCTTGACCACGGGTGAGCTGGCGTTGGTTTCCAGCCAGTCGGCGAGCTTGTGGATGGCCGAACCTGGAGCCGAGCTGTCGGCCTTGCCTGCAAAGGCATAGATGCGCCAGCGGGCGTCGGCCTCGGCCGCATGGCCCAGCTGCATCTGCTTGGCGTCGGACACCCGCACCACAGGGGCCGAGTGGAAGCGGCGGCCAATTTCTTCGCCCTTGGCCAAGGCCTGGTGCGGGCTGGCTGCGAAGAGGTAGGAGCTGTCATATTTGACAGCGGTGCCGCCGGTGAACTCCAGGTTTTCCTTGAACTGGCGAATGATGCGTGGCTCTTCGGTGCCATCGCGTTCGGCCTGCGTGGTCGGGGCTGACATGATCCGCGACCATTGGTGATCGGTCTCCACCAGGCGCTTGGCCTCGGTCAGACGCTCCTTGGTGTAGCTGCGCAGCAGGCTGGCGTTGGCCCGGCCCTGCAGCACGTGCACCAGCTTCCAGCCCAGATTGAAGGTGTCCTGCATGGACACGTTCATGCCCTGCCCGGCCTTGGGCGAATGGGTGTGACAGGCGTCACCTGCGGTGAAGACGCGCGGGTTGCGGTCTTCTCCCTCGGGCACGTCGTCAAACTTGTCGGTGAGGCTGTGGCCGATGTCGTAGATGGACCACCAGACCACCTCTTTCACGTCGATCGTGTAGGGCTTGATGATGCGGTTGGCGGCGGCAATCATGTCGTCTTGCGTGAACTTGCGCTGGGCCGCTTTTTCATCAGGGCGCAGTTTGTCGAGTTCGACGTACATGCGAAACACATAGCCCCCCTCACGCGGCAGGATCAGCACGTTGCCTTCTTTGGCCGACGAGATCAGGCACTTCTGGCGAACATCGGGGAAATCGGTGTTGGCCAGGATGTCCATCACGCCCCAGGCCTGGTGGGCCGCATCGCCGTGCAACTGACCGCCAATGGCCTTGCGCACGGCCGAATGTGCACCGTCGCAACCTACGACATAGTTGGCGCGCACGGTGCGGGTGGCGCCCCAGTTCACGCCGCTCGAATCCTTCAGCGTCACGGTCACGGGATAGTCGTCGGTTGTGGGATCGATGGTCAGGCCCACGATTTCCCAGCTGTAATCTGGCTCCAACCGCGAGGGTGAATTCTTCATGACTTCCAGGAACAGCTCGTGCAGGCGCGCCTGGTTGATCAGAATGTGTGGCATTTCCGAGCTGTCGTCGGCCACGTCCTGCACACGGCCCACGCGGTGGATGTGTTCCGGATTCTTGGGGTCGGGCATCCAGAAAGCGGTCTGATTGACCCAGTAGGTTTCGCGCTTGACCTTGTCGGCAAAACCGAAGGCCTGGAACATTTCCATGGTACGCGTGTTGATACCGTCTGCTTTGCCCTTGATGATGTTGCTGGGCATGCGCTCGATGATCATCGTCTCGATCTCGGGGAACTGCGCCAGCTGCGCAGCCAGGCACAAACCTGCAGGCCCGGTGCCTGCGATCAGCACATCCACTTTTTCGGGCAACGGCTCGTTGATGCCACGGTTGCGTCGGTTCGGTGCGGCTTGTTTGATGTCTGGGTTGCCGCCACGAAAGCCATTTTTGTAGAACTGCATCATTTGTCTCCAATGGGTGAAGGACGCCGAATCATCGGCACAGGCCAAATGATAACTGTACTTATCAATTCAAGTCAAGATGATATGTATGATTACAAATACACAAGAAAACAATCGCTGTTTTCAATATTTCAGGACTCACTGGGAGCAAATGCATGGCCGTATTCGACATGGCAGGGCATCTGATACGTCGCCTTCATCAGCAATCCACACAGGTTTTTACACAACGAACGCAAGCAGCGGGGTTTGACTTGACCCCTGTTCAATATGCGGCACTGGAAGCGATTTGTGAGCACCCAGGAACCGATCAGGCCTGCATTGCAGAAATGATTGGTTACGACCGAGCCACCATTGGCGGCGTCATCGATCGTTTGGAGAAAAAAGGCTGGATTGCCCGTGTCGTGCGTGAACGAGATCGCCGATCACGCGAGCTGTCATTGACAGACCAAGGCAAGAACATACTTTCAACTTTGCAACCCATCGTGCAGGATTTGCAGAAAGACATTCTTCAACCTTTGAGCGATGTCGACCGCGCATGCTTTATCGAACTGGCACGTCAGGTGGTGTGGCCGATTGAATCAAAAAGTGTGAGCTGATGCGCGGCTTGCCGCACAGCAAGCTGAAATGAAAAACGCGCCCGAAGGCGCGTTTTTGCTCGATACCTGGCGGAAACGGAGGGATTCGAACCCTCGATGAGGCTCTACACCCCATACTCCCTTAGCAGGGGAGCACCTTCGGCCACTCGGTCACGTTTCCAGGTGGCGTGATTATAGCTCAGGCTTGGTCGAGATCGAAGGCTTTGTGCAGAGCACGAACAGCCAACTCCATGTATTTTTCGTCGATCACAACCGAGGTCTTGATTTCCGAGGTCGAGATCATCTGGATGTTGATGCCTTCTTCGCTCAGCGAGCGGAACATCTTGCTGGCCACGCCCACATGGCTGCGCATACCGATGCCCACAATGGAGACCTTGCAGATCTTGGTGTCACCCACCACTTCAGTCGCACCCAGGGCAGGCAGCACTTTGTCCTTGAGCAGATCGTTCGTGCGCGCATAGTCGTTGCGGTGCACGGTGAAGCTGAAGTCGGTCTTGCCGTCCTTGCTCAGGTTCTGAATGATCACATCGACTTCGATGTTGGCGTCGGCCACAGCACCCAGGATCTGGTAAGCAATGCCTGGTTTGTCGGGCACGCCCAGGATGGAGATTTTGGCTTCATCGCGGTTGAATGCGATACCGGAAACGATGGCTTGTTCCATTTGTTCGTCTTCCTCAAAAGTGATCAGGGTGCCGGATGCGGCTTCTTCATGGATGTCGATGTCCCAAGGCGTGAAGCTGGAGAGCACGCGCATGGGCACTTTGTATTTGCCAGCAAATTCCACCGAGCGGATCTGCAGGACTTTGGAGCCCATGGAGGCCATTTCCAGCATCTCTTCGAAGCTGACCTTGGCCAAACGACGCGCTTCGGGCACCACACGCGGGTCGGTCGTGTAGACGCCGTCCACATCGGTGTAGATCAGGCATTCATCGGCCTTCATGGCCGCAGCCACGGCCACCGCCGAAGTGTCGGAACCACCACGGCCCAGCGTGGTGATGTTGCCCGCGTCGTCCACGCCCTGGAAGCCGGTGATGATGACCACCTTGCCTGCCGCCAGGTCACCGCGCACGCGGGCATCGTCGATCGACTCGATCCGCGCCTTGGTGTAGGCATCGTTCGTTTTGATAGCCACTTGCCAGCCGGCATAGCTGACAGAAGGCATGCCCTCGGCCTGCAAAGCGATGGCCAGCAGCGCCGAAGAAGCCTGCTCACCTGTCGAGGCCAGCATGTCCAGTTCGCGGTTGTAGGCCGTGTCGGGCTTGGCAGGTGCCAGCTCCTTGGCCAGGCCCAGCAGTCGGTTGGTCTCACCGCTCATGGCGCTGGGGACCACCACGATCTGGTGACCCGCACGCGCCCATTTGGCCACGCGCTTGGCCACATTGCGGATGCGTTCGGTCGAGCCCATCGAGGTGCCGCCGTATTTGTGAACGATCAAAGCCATGTGTAGTGTCTAAAGAAGGGAAAAGCGGTCTTTGCGCGGCATGTGCATCCGGCAAAACCCCGCATTGTACCAACCGGCCTGACGTGATCTTGACCTTTGCCAGGCAGCGCAGCTGGCCGTTTCAGGTGGGCTGCCAGGTCAGGGCATCGCCCGCACGCCGAACAAAACCGCCCCCGACTTTGAGGTGCAGGCGGTGGCCCCGCGTGGTGCAATCCTGCAGCTGTGCCTGCAGCTCCTGCAATTGCACAGTGCTCGGGCTGGTCTGGTGTTGGCTTTTGAGCCAGTAGCGCAGCACCAGTGCCTGACGGGCAGAAGACAGTTGACGCAAAGCCACAATGGCGGGCGGCAGGCCGGTCTGTTTGAGCAGATCCGCGGCCAACTCGTCGAGCACCTGCTGGGCTTGCGCGGCATGCGCTGCACTGCGGGCAAAAGTGTCCCGAAAGCCCGGCAAGGCCTGAGCCAATGCAGGCAAAATCTGGGCACGGATGCGGTTGCGGGTGAATTGCGTATCGTTGTTGCTGGGGTCTTCCACCCAGGCTTGCTCACGGTCCTGCAACCATTGGCGCACATCAGCCCCAGCCACCCGAAGCAGCGGCCGATGCCATTGCAGGCCGTCGCGCTGCCACTGCGCAGGCATGCTGGCCAGGCCCGGCAAGCCTGCACCACGCGAGAGTGCGATCAGCAAGGTCTCCACCTGGTCATCGGCATGTTGCGCCAATGCAATGTGGGCCACATCAGGCCAGGTGGTTTTGACGGCCTCGGCCAGCGCGGCATAACGCGCCCGGCGGGCTGCATCTTCCGGGCTCTGACCCGGTGCTGCATGGGCGTTGACATGGCGAACGGCCAATGGCACTTGCAGTTGGGCGCAAAGGTGTTTGCAATGGGCCTCGAAACCGTCGGCCGCCGCCTGCAAGCCGTGGTGCACATGCACCGCCCTCACCTGCCCCGGCCAGCGCGCCACACAGGCGCACAGCAAGGCGGTCGAGTCCGCGCCGCCCGACAAAGCCACCACAAAAGGAAGGCCCGGACTGAAGTCAGCCAGGGCCTGGTCCATGGACTGCGTCATGAGCGTTGGCCCATGTGCGCAGAGGGCTTACTTGCCCACTTTGGAGTCGTTGTAACGACCGTAACTTTGCAAGCGCTCATAACGGCGATCGACCAATTCCTTGGGCTTGAGGTCGGCCACTTGGCGGTAGGCATCGGCCAAGGCCCGCTTGAGGAAGGACATCATCTGGGCATGGTCGCGGTGTGCGCCGCCCACAGGCTCGCTCACGATCTTGTCGACCAGATTGAGGGCCTTCAAACGCAAGGCCGTGATGCCCAGCGCTTCTGCCGCAATTTCGGCTTTCTCGCCGGTTTTCCACAGAATGGAGGCGCAGCCTTCAGGGCTGATGACCGAGTAGACCGAGTACTGCAGCATCAAGACCTGGTCAGCCACCGAAATGGCCAGCGCACCACCGGAGCCACCTTCACCGATGATGGTGGTGATGATGGGCACTTCCAGTTGCGCCATCTCGAAAATGTTGCGCCCAATGGCTTCGGACTGCCCGCGCTCTTCGGCGTCGATACCAGGATAAGCGCCAGGTGTGTCCACAAAAGTGAACACGGGCAGCTTGAACTTCTCAGCCGTCTTCATCAGGCGCAGCGCCTTGCGGTAACCCTCGGGCTTGCTCATGCCGAAGTTGCGCAGAGCGCGCTCTTTGGTATCACGGCCTTTTTGATGGCCCAGCACCATGCAGGCCTGGCCGTTAAAACGGGCCAGACCGCCCACAATGGACAGGTCATCGGCAAAGTGGCGGTCACCGTGCAACTCCACAAAGTCTGTGAACAAGGCGTTCACATAGTCCAGCGTGTAAGGGCGCTCGGGGTGACGGGCGATCTTGGTGATCTGCCAGGGGGTCAGATCGCTGTAGATGTCTTTGGTCAGTTGCTGACTCTTTTTGGTCAGCTGGTCGATTTCATCGGTGATGTCGACCGCCGATTCGCTTTGCACATAGCGCAGCTCTTCGATCTTGGCTTCCAATTCGGCAACCGGTTGCTCGAAATCGAGAAACGTTCGTTTGGCCAAGTTTTTCTCCTCAATTCATGCGGACCCGAGAGTCCTGAGTGGCATCAATACGCCACAGGCAGCGGATCCAGCGACCGCCAAATATACCAAGTCGCCACGGTGCAATACGGTGCCCAGGCCTGAGCGACCTCGCGCACATCGCTGCGGCTGACCGGTTCGCCCGAAAAATAGTTGCGGCTGATGCCGTTGATGAGCCCGATGTCGTCCAGCGGCAGCACGTTGGAGCGCATCAGGTGAAATATCAGGAACATCTCGGCCGTCCAGCGGCCAATGCCCCGAATGGCCACCAGCTCGGCAATGATGGCCTCGTCGTCCATGTCGTGCCAGGCTTTGACGTGCAAGGCCCCCGAGTCAAAGTGCAGCGCCAGATCAACCAGGTACTCCACCTTGCGGGCCGACAGGCCTGCGGCGCGCATGTCGTCCACCTTGAGCTTGAGCACACCCGCAGGGGTCAGTTTGCGCGACAGCGCGGCAAAACGGTCCCAGACGGTTTGCGCCGCCTTGACCGAGATCTGCTGGCCCACAATGGAGCGTGCCAGGGTCACAAAAGCGTCGCCACGCGACTCCAGAATGGCATCGCCAAACTGGGGAATCAGCTTTTTCATGACCCGGTCCTTGTGCGCCAGATGCGCGCAGGCCTGTGCCCAGTATTCGGGCGTGACCGAAGCGATAGCAGCCTTGCTCACGGCGCGGCCTCCCAAGTGGTGCCCGTGGGCGAATCCTTGAGCACGATGCCCTGCGCCAGCAAATCGTTGCGGATGCGATCGGCTTCGGCAAAATTTTTGGCTTTCTTGGCGTCGGCGCGTGCCTGGATCTGCGCTTGGATGGCCGCCTCGTCCAGACCCGCACCGGACTGCAAATAGCTGGTCGGATCGCTTTGCAGCAAACCGAGAATGCCACCCAAGGCCTTGAGCAGGCCTGAACGCTCAGCCGACTGGCTGCGGTTGACCTCGCTGGCCAGCTCAAACAACACAGCCACAGCTTCGGGCGTGCCAAAGTCTTCGTCCATTGCGGCCTTGAAGCGCGCGGCCATCGGATCAGCCCAGTCGATCGTCACCTCGGCAGGCGACACAGCCTGCAGCGCGGTGTACAGGCGCTTGAGGGCCCCTTTGGCATCCTGCAGGTGCACGTCGCTGTAGTTCAGCGGGCTGCGGTAGTGGCTGCGCACCACAAAAAAGCGGACGGTCTCGGCATCAAAAGCCTTGAGCACATCACGGATCGTGAAAAAGTTGCCCAGGCTCTTGGACATTTTCTCGTTGTCCACGTTGATGAAGCCGTTGTGCATCCAGTAGCGGGCAAACGGCTGACCATGGGCTCCTTCGCTCTGGGCGATCTCGTTTTCGTGGTGCGGAAACTGCAAATCGGCACCACCACCGTGGATGTCGAAGGTCTCGCCCAGCAGCTGGCAGCTCATGGCCGAGCACTCGATGTGCCAGCCGGGGCGTCCCACACCAAAGGGGCTGTCCCATTTGCAATCATCGGGCTCCGTGGGTTTGGCCGACTTCCACAGGACAAAATCCAGCGGATCGTTCTTGCCGGTTTCCACAGCCACACGTTCGCCCGCGTTGAGCTCGTCCAGGGACTTGCCCGACAGCTTGCCGTAGCCGTCAAACTTGCGCACGGCGTAGTTGACGTCGCCGTTGCTCGCCCGGTAAGCCAGGCCTTTTTGTTCCAGCGTGCCGATCATGCCCAGCATCTGCGGCACATAGTCGGTGGCGCGAGGTTCGTGCTGAGGCCGCTCAATGCCCAGGGCATCGGCATCTTCATGCAGCGCATCGATCATGCGGTCGGTCAGGCCGCGGATGGTTTCGCCGTTTTCCAGGGCGCGCTTGATGATCTTGTCGTCGATGTCGGTCACATTGCGCACATAAGTGACCTTCAGGCCACTGGCCTTGAGCCAGCGCTGCACCACGTCAAAGGCGATCATGGAGCGGGCATGGCCAAGATGGCAAAAGTCGTACACCGTCATGCCGCAGACATACATGCGCACATGCCCTGGCTCCAGGGGCGAGAAATCATCCACTTTGCGAGTGAGCGTATTGAAAATGCGCAAGCTCATGTCAGGTCAAAAAATCCAAATGCCCACGCCCGAACGCCATGACCTGGCAAGCCGGATGGAGGGGGTACAACTGAAAAAGGAATCGGGCCCTGATCGGGCCATGCGGACAAGGGCGGGAAGCCTTCAGACGGGTAGGCCTCCGCTACAATGGACACCAGTATAGCCCGTCAAAAGTTTCGAGATCAGACCGGGCTGTGAACCCCTTCCCCGCCCCCATGGCCATGCACCTTGTCCGCCTCCTTCGTCCCGTCTTGATGGTCAGCCTGATCTGGCTATGCATCGGTGCTGCGCGGGCCGATGCCTATGCCGACGTCCAGCGCCTGATCAACCGCCAGGAATGGCCGCAGGCGCAGGTACTGGCCACCCAGCACCTGAAGTCACGCCCGCAGGATCCGCAGATGCGCCTGCTGCTCAGCCGCATTCAGGAAGGGCTGGGGCAAAACGACGACGCCATGGCCACCTTGCAGGAACTGACCCAGGCTTACCCGGAGCTGGCCGAGCCCCACAACAACCTGGCCGTGCACTACGCCCTGCAAGGGCGCTACGACGATGCATTGGGCGCACTCAACCGTGCCATTCAAGCTCGCCCCGACTACGCCACCGCCCTCGAAAACCTGGGCGATCTGCATGCGACTCTGGCCAAGCAAGCCTACGATCGGGCCGTGCTGGCCGCACCCACCTCACCGCGCGCCCAGACCAAGGCCCAGGCCATCGGGCAGCTGCTTTCCCACTGAACCATGCAACACCCAATGAAACGCTCTTTCCTGCGCTGGTCTGTGACGCTGTGCCTGGCCCTGCCCCTGACCTTGTGGGCGCAAGCTGGCAACCCGCGTGTGAAGGTGGCCACCAATCTGGGTGACATCGAGATCGAATTGCAGGCCGACAAGGCCCCCAAAACAGTGGCCAACTTCCTGCAGTACGTCAAAGACAAACACTATGACGGCACCATCTTCCACCGCGTGATTGCCAACTTCATGGTGCAAGGCGGCGGCTTTGACACCCGCTACAAGCAAAAGCCCACCCGTGCCTCAATCCAGCACGAAGGTCGTGCGGCCACAGCAGCAGGCCTGAAAAACCAGATCGGCACCGTGGCCATGGCGCGCACGGGCGACCCGCACTCGGCCACCTCACAGTTTTTCATCAACGTGGTGGACAATGCCTTCCTCGATCCGGTGCTTATCCCTGAAGGGGATCCGGTGCCCCGATTTGAATACCGCGGTCAGGTCGTTGAGAACATCCCCCGCAGCCAGCTGCTCAATCACCCCCAGCTGTGGGGTTACACCGTTTTTGGCAAAGTCACGTCCGGCATGGATGTGGTCCAGAAAATCCGCAACACGCCCACAGGCGCAGGCGGCCCCTTCCCGACCGATGTCCCGCAAACTCCGGTCGTCATTCAATCCATCACCTTGATTCCTTGAACATCATGAGCAACCCACAAGTCGAACTCCACATTGCCGGTCTGGGCGTCATCACCCTGGAGCTGGACGCTGAAAAAGCCCCCAAATCCACCGCCAACTTCCTGGCCTATGTGAACAAGGGCCACTACAACAACACCATCTTCCACCGCGTAATTCCCGGCTTCATGATTCAGGGCGGCGGCTTCGAGCCCGGCATGGCCCAAAAGCCCACCGATGCCGAGATCGAAAACGAAGCCAACAACGGTCTGAAGAACAACAACTACACCGTGGCCATGGCCCGGACACAGGCCCCTCACTCCGCGACCGCCCAGTTCTTCATCAATGTGGCCGACAACGGCTTCCTGAATCACACTGCGCCTTCGCTGCAAGGTTGGGGTTACGCCGTGTTCGGCAAAGTGGTCAAGGGCACCGAAGTGGTCGACCAGATCAAAGGCGTCAAGACTGGCCGCAAGGGCTTCCACGATGACGTGCCCAAGGAAGACGTGATCATCGAAAAAGCCGTCGCACTCTGATCTTTTCAGCGTTCCGATGGCGGCCTCCCAGGCATTCGGCACACTGCAGGCCTCGGCCCACTGGCATACGGTGGACCTGATCTCCGACCTGCACCTGCAGGCCTCGGATCTGGCCACCTTTGAGGCCTGGCAAAACCATATGGCCCACACCCGGGCCGATGCCGTGCTGATCCTGGGCGACCTGTTCGAGGTCTGGGTCGGTGACGATGCCGTCGCTGAAGATCCGTTTCTTCAGCAATGCGCGCAAGTGCTGACGCAGGCATCGCAACAGCGGCACGTGTTTTTCATGCCGGGCAACCGGGACTTTCTGGTGGGCCCGGACTTTCTGAACCACTGCGGTGTGCAAGCCTTGAGCGACCCCACCGTGCTGGTCTGGGGCGAGCGCCGCACCGTGCTCACCCATGGCGATGCCCTGTGCCTCGAAGACGAGGCCTACCAGCGCTTTCGCTTGCAGGCTCGCGACCCGGCCTGGCAAGCCGCGTTTCTGGCCCGGCCCTTGTCTGAGCGCCAGGCGCTGGCGCAATCCATGCGAGAGCAGAGCAAGGCCCACAACCAGAGCGTCGCCTACTTTGCCGATGCCGATGAGGCCATGACCCGTGCCTGGCTGCTCGCCGCCCACAGTCAGCACATGGTGCATGGTCACACGCACCAGCCTGCTGACCATGTCGCAGGCCCTGCCCTGCGGCAGGTGCTGTCGGACTGGTCACTCGGTCATGTGCCGCCGCGCGCCGAAATCCTGCGTCTGCAGGCCGATGGTCAGAGCGTGCGCATCAAGCCATCCACAGCGTGATGGCCACAGCCAGATTCAGCCGCGCAACAACTGCTTGAGCACGTTTTGCAGGCGGCGGGCGCTGGCCGCATCGTGCGGACCGCTGAGCACAGCCGTCACATCACGGGCCCAGGTTTCCTGAGGGCCCGCCTCATTGCGGCGGGTCAACAACTGCAGCTGCAATGCACGGCGCTCAGCCAAATGCTCGGCAGGCGTGGGCACTTCAGCCGCCATCTCCAGGCGCAGCAAAGAAGCAGCAACAGCCGCTCCTGCAGGCTGCTGGCCCAGGGCCTGTGACCAAGCCTGACGTGCCGCGGCATTGACCGACTTGCCCAGCTCTTGCACGCTGGGCAGGGCATCGGCCTGACGCTCTTGCCATGCGGTCAAAACGCGCGTCAAGGTCTCACCATGGGCCTGAGCGGCGAGCTTGCGCAGCGCCATCTCGGCGCGTTCACGGGCTTCACGCTGAGCACGGAAGGCCTCATCGCCCAGACGCGGGCCACGGTCTTCGCGGCGATCACCGCCAAAGTCACGTCGCTCACCACGCTCAGGGCGGCCAAAACGGTCTCCACCTCGGTCTGAGCCACGCTCGCCCGGACGGCCATCGCGGCGACCCGGTTTGCCTGCGGGCGCAGGTTCTGCCCTTTTCTGACCTGGACGGTCGTCCCCGCGCACGGCCACCAGCGGCTTGGCAGGCTTGGGGGCGGCCACAGGGGTGACCGTTTCCGAGACCTCGGCGCTGACAGGTTCTGCTGCCGATTCGGCGGCAGCAGCAGCCTCAGGCACATCGGTTTGCACAGCATCCACCACAGCAGGCGCAGCAGTCACAGCCGCTGGCTGAACCGCCTCGGCGGCCTGGTTTCTAAGCGCAGCTTCCAGCGCCAGCATGGCCGCGCGAATGGCCGTGGCATCGCCTTTGGCATTGGCGGCATCCAGGGCTTTGGAGGCGTCGATGACGGCACGGTCACGGGCCGTCAGAGGCGCATGGGCATGGCTGCGTTCCGAGCCCTTGCGCTGGAATGCTTCGTCGATCGGCTTGCGGAACACTTCCCACAGTTTTTGTTCGGTCTTGCGGTCCAGCGGCACCGCCTGGGCCTCGGTCTGCCAGCGCTGCTGCAGCGCCTTGACCGCATCCACGCGCAGGCTGGGCGCTTCCCCCAGGGCCTTGGCTTCGGCAATCAGCGCCTGGCGGCGCTCGATGCTGGCTTTTTGGGCCGCGTCTAGACGCGCCGAGGCTGCATGGATCAGCGTTTTCCACTGCGCCTGCATTTCGGCAAAGGTTTTCTCGTTCAGGTGGCCCGCATTGCGCCAGCGGTCAGCAAACTGGTGCAAGGCGCGCACCTGCAAGCGCCAGTCGCTGTTGTCGGCATGGGCTTCGGTCCAGGCCTTGACCTCATCGAGCAGTGCCACGCGCTGCGTCTTGTGGGCGGCAGACTCCTGCTTGGCCTGCTCCAGCCAGGTCTGCACAGCTTTGTAGGCCTCATTGCACGCGGTGTCAAAGCGCTTCCACAGACCATGGTTGGGCAAACCGCCCTGGTCGGCCTGCTTCCAGGCCTCGCGCAACTGGCGCAGGCGCTCCTGCATCTTGCGTCCTCCCATGGCGGGCGCCTTGTCGGCACCCAGCAAGGCCTCGGCCTGCGTCACCAGTGCCTGGCGCTGCTGGTCCATCACCCAGCGCTGCCAGCCCTGGGCATCACCTGCCGCCAGCAAAGCGGTGTGAACACGCTCATCCATAGCGGTGTCCAGGTGCTTGCCGTGGGCCTGGAGCACCTGCTGCAAGTTGGCTGCAGCATCTGGAACGGGCTGACCATCGGCCACGCCTTTTTCAACGGCTTCCAGCACCTGAACCACCGCCTGGGTGGCTTCTTCGCGCAGGGCTTGCCGTTGGGCCGCATCAAGTTTGGGCTTGGCCACTTTGGCAGGTTTGTCTGCCACCGGAGCAGGCTCTGTGGTCACCAGCTCGCCACGGGCACGGCGAATTTCATCCGACCACACGGGCACCGAAGGCAACACCCCTTCAGGATCGACCAAAGCCAACAGGGCCTGTTGCAAGGCCGCAGAGAACCCCTCCCAAACCGCCTGCAGCTGACTGCGCGCAGCCTCCACTTGCGACGGGAATTTCAAGTCCACACTGGGCCAGACTGCGTCTTGCGCGAGCGCCTCGGCCTGACCAAGCCAATGGTCCACATCGGCTTGCAGCGCGGCTTGCGCGGCCTGCGCCTCGGCCAGCGGTTTGGTGGATTGCACCTCGATGCGCTGGGCCAGCAGCACGGCGGCTTCGCGCTGCACCATCACCTGGTGCTGCAAATCCTCCACGCGCTTGACCACATCAGCGAGGCGAGTCTTGAGGCTGGCCAGGGGCTCGCGTGAGAGCGGCGCACCGGCTTTGGCGGCGTCGCGCTGCCAGGCCAGAGCGTCGGCAATGTTCAGGCGTGGGGCCTGCAACAGTTGTTCAGCCCTTTCAGCCCAATCGGCCGCCAAGGCCTCTTGCCCACGGCTGCGTTTGAGCTCATCGAGCTTCTCACGCAGGGCTTTAGCCGCACCTTTGTCACGGCCCGACAGCTCGTGGTAAACCTCGTTCATCTGCTCCACAGATGGCTCTGTGTGCATCCAGTCGCGCAGGCGGGCACTGCGCTCGCCCGAGGTGGCCGCAGTGAAGACGCCGCCTGTCAATTGGTCAAGGGCTTGGAGGTCAGCAGGTTTCGAAGAAGAGGTCACGGTCAAACGCCAGAAAGAGAAAAAGCCGTCAGGGCATCGGGATCGGCACCGCAGTGCCAATGAAGAGGGCGTATTTTCGCCGGGATTTGGCCTGTTTTCACTGCGTGTGATCCAGTAAGCATCTGCGGCCAGTTCAATCGCACTTTATCCAGAATGAGAATGTTTTCTGGTTTTCTTATAATTGACAGGTTATTTGATCGATTTTTAAAATCGCATCAGCCCTTCATGCAAGGCACTTTTTGCACCAGGCCACACACGCCCGCAGCTGGACAAGCACCGTACAGCCAGCAGACCCAAACCGGTCCAGGCACTCGGGCCATCACAGGACACATGGCGAACACCCTCACACAGCAAGCCTCCTGGAGGCAGATCACACAATGCATTGCGTCAGACATTCGCGCAGGCTTTGTGGAGATCACACGCCACAGCATGGCCGCCCTGGGCATGGCCGTGATGGCGTTGGTGATCCTGTTTGCAGCCCGTCCCGACTTGCAAACCGCAGCCAATGAGTACCTGTTGGGATGGATCCGTTCACACAAGAGCGATACCCCAATCACCGCCGGGGACTCGGGTGCAGACCGCTCCACCGCGGTGGCCACTCGGGCGTTGACGCCCGAGCAATTGCGGGTGACCCAGTGGCTCAGCCGCAAATACAGAATTTCTCCTGAACCTGTGGGGGCACTGGTCACCGAAGCCTGGGCTGTGAGCGAACCCAGCCAGGTCCCGCCCACCTTGATCCTGGCAGTCATTGCTGTGGAATCCAGCTTCAACCCCTTTGCCCAGCGCAGCGACAGCAACCGGGGGCTGATGCAGATCGACAGCCGTTCGCAACAGGACACCCTGAGCCGCTTCGGCGGTCCTTTGTCGGTATTCGACCCACTCACCAACCTGCGGGTGGGCTCCCGTGTGTTGCAGTCCTTCATTCAGGAGGCTGGCGGCTCGATCGAAGGCGGTCTGCAGGCTTACGCCCAGACTTCACCGCAGGGCACCGACAGCACCTACACAGAACGCATTCTGAGTGAATACAAGCTGCTGGAGCGCCTGGTTGAAACCCAGGCCACCTCAGCATCTTCGCCTGCATCGATGCCTGTCAAACGGCTCTGAAAAAGCGGTTTGTACAGGCAAGTCGGCTACACTTGCGGGGTAGCGCAACTGGCGATAGGAGATCGGTTCAAAGCCTGAACCCGGCCTCTGACGTGGAGCCCGGCGGACACCCGCCAACAACCACTGGGAAGCGCATCACCTTGACCGGACTTTGGGTCCGCAACGGGTTTCAGCCGTTCGCCTGGGCAGCCCTTGTCAACAACACCTCTGTTTGAGCCAAGGTTCCATCTTTTTTGAAGGACTGCCATGTACGACCGCAACATTCTGATTGAACAAGCCGACCCCGAAATTTTTGCCGCCATCCAGGCCGAAAACGCGCGTCAGGAACACCACATCGAGCTGATCGCGAGTGAAAACTACGCTTCGCCCGCCGTGATGGCTGCGCAAGGCAGCCAGCTCACAAACAAATACGCTGAAGGCTACCCCGGCAAGCGCTACTACGGTGGCTGCGAATTCGTCGACGTGGCCGAGCAGCTGGCGATTGACCGCATCAAGCAGATCTTTGGCGCCGAAGCTGCCAATGTGCAGCCGCACTGCGGCGCCTCGGCCAACGAAGCCGTGTTCCTGGCCTTTTTGAAGCCCGGCGACACCATCATGGGCATGAGCCTGGCCGAAGGCGGTCACCTGACCCACGGCATGCCGCTGAACATGTCGGGCAAGTGGTTCAACGTGGTCTCTTATGGCTTGGACAAGAACGAAGCCATCGACTACGACGCGATGGAAGCCAAGGCCCGTGAGCACAAGCCCAAGCTGATCGTGGCCGGTGCCTCGGCTTACTCGCTGCACATCGACTTTGCCCGCTTCGCCAAAATCGCCAAGGAAATCGGCGCGATCTTCATGGTGGACATGGCCCACTACGCCGGCCTGATCGCCGCGGGCGTTTACCCCAACCCTGTGCCACACGCCGACGTGGTGACCTCCACCACCCACAAGAGCCTGCGTGGCCCCCGTGGCGGCATCATTTTGATGAAGGCCGAGCACGAAAAAGCCATCAACAGCGCCATCTTCCCCGGCCTGCAAGGCGGCCCGCTGATGCACGTCATCGCGGCCAAGGCCGTGGCCTTCAAAGAGGCGTTGGCCCCTGAGTTCAAGGCTTACCAACAGCAAGTCGTCAAGAACGCCCAGATCGTGGCCGAGGTGCTGACCCAGCGCGGCCTGCGCATCGTGAGCGGTGGCACCCAGAGCCATGTCATGCTGGTGGACCTGCGCGCCAAGGGGATCACCGGCAAAGAAGCCGAAGCCGCACTGGGCGCAGCCCACATGACGATCAACAAGAACGCCATCCCGAACGACCCTGAAAAGCCCTTCGTGACCAGCGGCATCCGCGTCGGTACCCCCGCCATGACCACCCGTGGTTTCAAGGACGAGGAAGCCCGCATCACCGCCAACCTGATCGCCGACGTGCTGGACAACCCCAAGGACGAAGCCAATCTGGCTGCTGTGCGCGCCAAGGTCAACGCCCTGACCGCTCGCTTCCCCGTCTACAAATAAACATGTCAGCCCCCACGCTCCACCGCTACGCGGGTCGCTGCCCCCCAGGGGGGCGCTCGCTTACTTGGGGCGGCCCGGCGCTGCGCTCGGGAGCCACACCATGAAATGCCCCTTCTGCGGTCACCTCGAAACCCAAGTTGTGGAGACGCGGCTGGCCGAAGATGGGGGCTTCATCCGCAGGCGCCGCCAGTGCGGTGCCTGTGAAAAGCGATTCACCACCTACGAAAAACCCGAAGTCAGCTTTCCGGCCATCGTCAAAAAAGACGGTCGCCGCATCGAATACCAGCGCGAAAAATTGCGCGCCAGCCTGAACCTGGCCCTGCGCAAACGCCCGGTGAGCACCGAACAAGTGGACGGCGCGATCGAGCGCATCGAAGAAAAACTGCTGGCCCTGCCCAGCCGCGAAGTGGCCTCCAACCGGATTGGCGAGCTGGTCATGCGCGAACTGAAAAAGCTCGACAAAGTGGCTTATGTACGCTTTGCCAGCGTCTACCGCAGCTTTGAAGACATCGACGACTTCAAGACCCTGGTGGACGAGGTTCGCTGAACCTCACTCACAGCCCTGCGGGCTGTATTTTTGCAAGCGCGGCTTGCCCAAAGCATTGCTGACCACCTGCCAGCCCTCTGCAGCCGATAGGCGGCAAAACTGCCATGTGCCGGCCATGAACGCCCCAGTGGTGCTCAAGCTGCGCCCCTCGGGACCATAAGAAAAATAGCTTGGCGATGTACTGCTCACGCTCAAACGCATGGGCTCGGGTAATGCGGGATGCACTTCCAGCACAGGCTCCTGCGCATCGCGTCGGGCATTGCCATTGGCATCCACAAACACCAGCCAGCCTTGCTGCCAGCGGCCCTGGAGGTCGCATTCCCCGTCACTGGCCCGGGCGCACAGGCTCACCCGCCCTTGCCGCCGCAAGGCTTCGCTGCGGGCCAGTACCAAGCTGTTGAAAAAACCTTCAGCCTCGGCCTGCAGCTGGTGGCGCTGGCGCAAGCCCGACAGGGCAGGCGCGGCCAGCGACACCATCAGCCCCAGCAAGGCCATGACCACCAATGCCTCCAACAAGGTGAAGCCCGCCACCCCGAGCGCTTTGCGCGGCATCTTGTGCATTTTTTGTCTCCCTGAGCGCGACAGCCTAATCCAGGTCTGCACCGCTGCCAAGGCCTGTACAAGTGCCGCCCATCTGGCCACAATGGCCCCAAACAACAGGGAGGAGGCAGGCATGCAAACGCCTGAACAACAGCTGCGCGGCCCACGGCACGCGCAGGCACGGGGCTGGACACTCACCGAACTGCTCATCAGCCTGGCGCTCATGGGCACCCTGGCGGCACTGGCCCTGCCCGCCTACCAGCGACAACAACGGCAGGCCCGGCGCAGCGACGGCCAGGTGGCGCTGCAGCAACTGCAGATGGACCAGGCCCGTTGGCGCAGCCAGCACGACACTTACGCCGATTCGCTCTCGGCCCTGGGTTGGGTCAGTGAACTGTCGCCGGGCGGCCATTACCGAATCCGCATTGCGCGGGCCGATGCCGATGGCTACACCCTGGAAGCCGAAGCCCTGGCCGCACAAGCCAAGGACCAGGACTGCTCGCCATTGCGGCTGAGCTGGCAGGGCAGCGCCAGCGTCACCCTGAGTGCAGGCGACTCGTCGGACAGCGACTCCCAACCATGCTGGCGGCGATGAAGCCACACCCCCATCCTCAGGAGTGCGGTGAAACACTCGTGGGCCTGTTGGTCGGCCTGAGCGTGGGCCTGGTGGTGCTGGCAGCAGGCGCGCAGATGCTGGCCCAACACCTGCATGGCCACCGACTGAACCTGCAGGGCAGCCACCTGCAACACGATCTGCGCTCGGCCATGGACTGGATGGGCCGCGAACTGCGGCAAGCGCAGTACTCCGCCCAGGCTTGGCAGACCCGCTCACCCAGCACTTGCGACGACACTTTTTGCGACGGCTTTGAAGACTTCAGCATCGAGGGCGACTGGATCGATTTCAGCCGCGACCGCAACCACAACGGCGCCCAGGACGACAACGAATGCATGGGCTTCCGGCTGTCGGACAAGGTGTTGATGGCGCGCCGCAGCTGCAGCGGCTCGGGCAACTGGGTGGCACTGACCGACAGCACCAGCCTGGAGGTGACGGCGCTGGGCTGGCAACTCGCCTGCGAGCCGCGCCAAGGCTGGCTGCACCGCACAGTGCGCATCAGCCTCACAGGCCAATCGCCGGGCGATGCGAGTCACCCGATCAGCCTGTCGCAGACCGTGCACCTGCGCAACGACCTGCCCGCCAGCGCCCAGGCGCTGTATTGCCCATGAAATCCGTGCGGCACAATCCCCTGCAAAACGGGGCCATCACTTTGCTGGTGGCGATTGGTTTGGTGGTGCTGGCAGCGCTGGCCAGCTTTTACAGCAGCCGCAGCGTGCTGATGGACCAGCTGGCCGGGCACAACCATGCACGTGCGGCCCAATCGCGCATGGCGGCCGAGGCCGCACTGGCCTGGACGCAGGCTGACCTGGCCCAAAGCGGCAGTGCCCTGAATGCGGCGCTGAGCGACACCACAGCTTGCCCTGCAGACATTCAAGGGGCGCAATGGCAATGCAGCACGCTGAACGTGCCACCGCATTCGGCCTTGCCCCAGATGCAAGCCCACGTGACCGCTGTGCGCGATCTGCGCATGTCCCCCCATGTGCTCACGCTGCGGGCAGAAGCCACCCTGGCCGGACAAAACAGCCGAGGGCTGGTGCGCGAAAGCCTGTTCCTGCCCGTGCTCGCCCCAGCCCCCGGCGATGCGCCGCAGGCCGCGCTGGTGCTCAACGGTTGTGTGACCGAAGCCACTGCCGCCAGCTTGCGCGTGTGCCCCCTGAGCCGCAGCGGCGTCGCATGCAGTGGCACGGCCAGTGCCCCGGCGGTGCAGACCCATTTTGTGGTGGACACCAACCGCAACGGCAGCATCTCCAGCGCCGAGAAAACCGCCTGCATGGCTTTGAGCAGCACCAGCCTGCCTGGCGGTGGCAGCAAAAGTGGCCCCAGCAGCGCCACACCCCGCAGCCCCTGCAACCGGGCGGCCTGGCGCAGTGTGTTCGGCGACATCACGGCGCAGCAGCTGCAGGACTGGTCAAACGCTCAAGAGCGCCATGGACTGAACGCCAACAGCCAACCCGCACGCACCGTCTACTGGATCGACAGCCCTGCCGACTGGGGCCAAAGCGTGGGATCGCCCGAGGCACCGGCTCTGCTGGTGTTCTCAAGCCAGTCTTGCGCGCAGCGTTGCCCGCGCATGGCTGCGGGGGTGCACATCCATGGCAGTGTGGTCTTCGACAGCGCTTGCGACGACGAAAAAATGCGCGGCTGGCAAGGCGGCTGGATCGAAGGCCAGCTGGTGGTCGAGTCCGGACTGCCCGAATGGCGCTCGGGCACGCTGTGGGCGCGCACCTATGGGCGCGACGCTTACATCCTGAACTGGCCAGACGGCATCGACGCCACACCTGTGCAGCGCATCAACGGCAGCTGGAGCGAGGGCGCGCCATGAACACCACGCAGCGTGGCATGGCCTTGATCGAAGCGCTGATCGCCTCGGCGGTGCTGGGCATCGGCCTGCTGGGCGCCACACGGCTGACCCTGCAAGCCATGCAGACGGCGGCTGAAACCCGGCAACGCCATGTGGCGCAGATGCTGGCCCAAGAGGCCATGGATTGCGCGCAATCTGGCCGCCTATGCGCTGGCCAGGACAGCGTGCAGGTACAAGGCATCCACTACACCCGCAAAATCAGCATCACACCCCGCAGCGCCGGACTGCAAGACATTCAGATCACCGTGCAGTGGGCCTCGGCCACCCCTCTGGGCCAAGCCACCGCAGGCACAGCCTCCAGCCTGGTGTGGCACAGCAGCGCCTCGCAGGTGCCTGCCTGGGTGGGCCGGTGAATGGCCACCATCCTCAGGCTCAGAGTTGTCGTATCCTCCTCGGCAAACATCCTATAGCCTGCCCCGTGCCTTCTACGCCCTCTTCTTTCATGCAACGCGCCCTTGACCTGGCCCGCCAGGCCTTGTGGCTGACCTCGCCCAACCCCCGCGTGGGCTGCGTCATCACCACACCCGACGGCACTGTGCTGGGCGAAGGTCACACCCAGCGTGCGGGCGGTCCGCATGCCGAGGTCATGGCGCTGCGCGATGCCGCTGAGCGCGGTCATGGTGTGCATGGCGCCACCGCCTGGGTCACGCTGGAGCCTTGCGCCCACCAGGGCCGCACCGGGCCGTGTTGCGATGCGCTGGCAGCGGCCGGCATTGGCAAAGTGGTTGCGGCCATGACCGACCCCAACCCCAGGGTGGCGGGGCAAGGCATGGCCCGCCTGCAGGCTGCAGGCGTGCAGGTACAGACCTTGGCCGAAGACGACCCGCTGGCCCTCGAAGCCCGCGCGTTGAACATCGGATTTTTCAGCCGCATGGAGCGTGGCCAGCCCTGGGTGCGGATGAAGATCGCCGCATCCATCGACGGGCAAACCGCACTGTCCAACGGCCAGAGCCAATGGATCACCGGCCCCGAAGCGCGCACGGACGGCCACGCCTGGCGCGCCCGCGCCTGCGCCATCCTCACAGGCATCGGCACCGTGCTCGAAGACGATCCGCAACTCAATGTGCGCGGCTTTGATGTCCCGCGCCAGCCCCATTTGGTGGTGGTGGACAGCCGCCTCGATCTGCCCCTGACGGCCAAACTGCTCGACACCCTGGGCAGCGGCGAGCAAGCACGCCAGATTTGGGTCTACACCGCAACGACTGAGCGGCAAGACAAACGCGCTGCGCTCGCGGCCCGCGGTGTGCAGGTGATCGACTGCGCCGGCCCCGGCGGAAAAGTCGATCTGGCCGCCCTGCTGCGCGACCTGGCCCGGCGTGAGATCAACGAGCTGCATGTGGAGGCGGGGTTCAAGCTCAACGGCAGCTTCATGCGCGAAGGGTTGGTCGACGAATGGCTGCTCTACATGGCCCCGCAGTGGCTGGGGCCGGGCCAGGGCATGGCCAATCTGCCTGGATTGTCCGATTTGGGCGACGCGCTGAAACTGCGCTTTCACGCGGTTGACAGTGTGGGACGGGACTTGCGGCTGCTGCTCAGGCGATGAACCTGCGTGGCCACAGCCATTGTGGGAGTGACGCCCTCGTCGCGAATGGGCTTTTGCCAGTGTGGTGGTTTGCTTTCGCGGCGAGGACGCCGCTCCCACAAGGCACCGATCCCACCCGTGTCAGGCCAGCTCGTCCAGTGGCCAGCGCGGCTTCACATCAAAGCTGTAACGCGGCTCGGCCGCCTGCATGCCGGACTGCAGACGCATGGCTGCGGCCATGGCGATCATGGCGCCGTTGTCGGTGCACAGGTGCAGCTCGGGGTAATGCACCCGCACCTTGGCCTTGTCGCACAGGGCGTTGAGCTGGCGGCGCAGTTCGCGGTTGGCCCCCACGCCACCGGCCACCACCAGGCGCTTCAGGCCCGTGTCCTTCAGGGCCGTCATGGCTTTTCGAGTCAGCACCTCGACGATGGCCGCCTGCGTGGACGCGGCCAGATCGGCACGCTCGGGCGCGCCTTCGGCGTGGGCGGCCTCACCGATCTTTTTGCACTGGGTCAGCACCGCCGTCTTCAGACCGGCGAATGAAAAGTCCAGATCGCCGCTGTGCAGCAGTGGGCGTGGCAGCTTGTAGGCGGCCGGGTTGCCCTGCTCGGCCAGCCGCGACAGGCCCGGGCCACCGGGGTAAGGCAGGCCCATGAGTTTGGCCGATTTGTCAAAAGCCTCACCGGCTGCGTCGTCAATCGTTTCACCCAGCAGCTCGTAACGGCCCACGCCTTCCACCCGCATCAGCTGGGTATGACCACCCGACACCAGCAAGGCGATGAACGGGAATTCAGGCGGGTCTTCGCTCAAAAATGGTGAAAGCAGGTGACCTTCAAGGTGGTGTACACCCAGCACGGGTTTGCCCAAGGACGCGGCCAAGGCACAGGCCACCCCCGAGCCCACCAGCAAAGCCCCGGCCAAGCCCGGCCCACGGGTGTAGGCCACCACGTCAATGTCCTGCAAAGCAGCGCCCGCCTGGGCCATGACCTCGCGGGTCAGCGGCAGCACGCGGCGGATGTGGTCGCGGCTGGCCAGCTCGGGCACAACACCGCCATAGGCCTGGTGCATCTCGATCTGGCTGTACAGCGCATGCGCCAACAGACGCGGCAAAGCGCTCCCGGTGGTCTCCACCAGGGCCACGCCCGTTTCGTCACAAGAAGATTCAATGCCCAGAATTCGCATAACAGCTAGTTTAAGCGGGGCATGGTCCGGGGCTGAGGGCTTGGCCATAATCCTTGGCAAAACCATGCCCCGTCAATTTGCCCATTTTGTGGGAGCCAGCCCTGCTGGCGATGGGCCGATGGATCTGCCAACGATCGCTTGCAAGGCAAGCTCCTACAAGACCACCGCACCATGACCTCACTGCGACTGATTTCCTCCATGGCCACCAAAGCGCTGCTGGCCGACCTCGTGGCGCTCTACACGACTCAGGCCCCCGATGTCCAGATTGAGGTCGAATCGGTGGGCGGCGTGGATGCGGCCAAACGTGTCGAAGCGGGCGAAGCCTTTGATGGCGTGGTGCTGGCCAGCAACGCCATCGACAAACTGATCGCGGGCGGCCATGTGCTGACGGGCAGCCGTACCGACCTGGTGCTCTCGGGCGTGGCTGTCGCCGTGCCTGCCGGTGCACCGGCGCCCGACATCTCGACCGAAGCAGCGCTCAAAGCCGCCATCCTGGCTGCACCCACGCTGGGCTACTCCACTGGCCCGAGCGGCGTGCAACTGGCCCAACAGTTCGAAACCTGGGGCATCGCGAGAGAGATCGCGCCGCGCATCGTGCAGGCCAAGCCCGGCGTGCCGGTCGGCTCACTGGTGGCCAAGGGCGAAGTGGCACTGGGCTTTCAGCAACTGAGCGAAATGCTGGGCGTGCAAGGCATCACCATCGTGGGCGGCCTGCCCAAGGCGGTGGAGATCATCACCACGTTCTCGGGCAGCGTGGCCGCCACCTGCCAGCAGCCGCAGGCCATGCGCGCCCTGCTGGCGTTCTGGCAGTCCGGCGCGTGCGACGCGCTCAAACGCCAGCACGGGATGGACCCGGCCTGAAATCGGCATACCCATATAACCAGAAGTGATCTGACTTCGCGCACAATTCCCCGCATGGGGATCAGCCACTACATCAAGGACATCGGCCGCGGCAAGGACGGCGCGCGGGGGCTCGACCGTGCACAGGCGGCCGATCTGATGGGCCAAGTGCTCGATGGGCAGGTGAGCGACCTGGAGCTCGGTGCTTTTTGCCTGGCCATGCGCATCAAAGGCGAAACGCCTGAAGAGATGGCCGGTTTTCTGGATGCCACCCACACCCGCTTGAACAAGGTGGCCACGGGCGGCGCCCCCACCGTGGTGCTGCCCAGCTACAACGGCGCGCGCAAGCTGCCGGTGCTCACGCCCCTGCTGGCCCTGCTGCTGGTTCGCGAAGGCGTTGCCGTGGTGGTGCATGGCAGCGTGACCGAAGACAAGCGTGTGCCGACCGAAGCGGTGTTCGCTGCAATCGGCATCCCCCCTGCCACTGGCACCGTCACCGCCCGTGTGGGTCAGGTGGTATTTGTGCGCACCGCCACCCTGCATGCCGGTCTGGACCGCCTGCTGTCGGTGCGTCGTGTGGTAGGTCTGCGCAACTCCGCGCACAGCCTGGTCAAACTCATGAACCCCTGCGATGGTCCTGCGCTGGTGGTGGGCAGCTACACACACCCCGAATACCTGCAGTCCATGTCGGCCACGTTTGCGCTGACCGGTCAGCACGCCCTGCTGCTGCGCGGCACCGAAGGCGAGCCCGTGGCCGACGCCCGCCGCACACCCGCCATGGACGTGTTCAAGGCCGGCGTCACGCGCCGCGTGCAGGAGCAGCGCGAAGGCTCGCTGGCACAGCTGCCCGACATGCCCGCCATCGACGCCGCGGCGACAGCCACCTACATCCAGCAGGTGCTGCGTGGTGAACGTGCGGTGCCCGAACCCATTGCCCTGCAAGTGCAGCACATCCTCAGTGAGGCCAAGCCATGAAACGCCCTGCCCTGATTTCTGCCACCGGCGGCCGTTGCACCCTGGTGGGCGCCGGTCCAGGCGACCCGGAACTGTTGACGATCAAAGCCGCCAAAGCGATTGCCAGTGCCTCCGTGCTGTTTGTGGACGACCTGGTGAATCCGGCCGTGCTCGAACACGCTGGTCCCGACGCACGCATCGTGCAGGTGGGCAAGCGCGGTGGCTGCAAGAGTACGCCGCAGGCCTTCATCCACAAACTCATGGTGCAGGCCGTGCAGGACGGTGAAAACGTGGTGCGGCTCAAGGGCGGCGACCCGTTCATCTTTGGCCGCGGCGGTGAAGAGGTGGAACACCTGCGTGCCGAGGGCATTGAGGTGGATGTCGTCAACGGCATCACTTCGGGCCTGGCCAGCCTGTCCAGCCTGGGCGCGCCGCTGACGCACCGCGACCATGCGCATGGTGTGGTGTTTGTCACGGGCCATGCCAAGCCCGGCGATGCGGGCCCCGACTGGGCCCTGCTCGCGCAGACCGCGCAGCAGGCCAAGCTGACGCTGGTGATCTACATGGGCGTGAGCAGCCTGCACAGCATCCAGAGCGGCCTGCTGCGAGGCCTGAGCGCCAGCACCGCGGTGGCCATCGTGCAGCACGCCAGCCTGCCGCAGCAGCGCGAAGCGCTGACCACGCTGGGCCAGCTTGAAGCCACCATGGCTGTTGAGGGCCTGCAAAGCCCAAGCATCATCGTGGTGGGCGATGTGGTGCAAGGCGCGCGCGCCTGGGCGCAGCAGCAGGACGCTGCGCGTCGGACGGCCTGACTTTGTAGGCATTGGCCCGCTGGAGATACGCGGCAGCGGTCTGCTGGCCATCGCTTGCAGGGCAAGCTCCCACAACGGCCGCTTACACTCCCCGGCATGACTCAATGGGATGCAGTGATCGTGGGTGCCGGGGCTGCCGGGCTGTTTTGTGCCGGTGTGGCGGGCCAACTCGGCCTGAAGGTGCTGGTGCTCGACCACAGCAGCGTGGTGGCTGAAAAGATCCGCATCTCGGGCGGTGGGCGCTGCAATTTCACCAACCGCAACCTCGACCCTTCGGCACCTCAAAAACATTTCATCAGCCAGAACCCGCACTTCTGTCGCTCGGCCCTGTCGCGCTTCGCGCCGCAGGACTTCATCGCACTCGTGCAAAAGCACGGCATTGCCTTTCACGAAAAGCACAAGGGCCAGTTGTTTTGCGATCACTCGGCCGAGGACCTGATCCGCATGCTGCTGGCCGAATGCGATGCGGGCGGCGTGACCCTGCAAACGGGCTGTGGCGTGCAGACCGTGCGCGCACTGGACGGTGGTGGCTACGAGCTGGACACGCCGCAAGGCACCCTGGGAACAAAGGCTCTTGTGGTGGCCACGGGCGGCTTGTCCATCCCCAAAATCGGCGCCAGCGGCTGGGGCTACGACATTGCCGCCCAGTTTGGCCTGCGCCTGGTGGAGCGCCGTGCAGGCCTGGTGCCGCTGACTTTTGATGGCGAAGCCTGGGCGCCTTACGCGCAGTTGGCCGGTCTGGCGCTGCCAGTGGGCATCTCGACCGGCGAGAAGAAAAACCGCATGCACTTTGACGAAGACCTGCTGTTCACCCACCGCGGCTTGTCGGGCCCGGCGGTGCTGCAGATTTCAAGCTACTGGCAGGACGGCATGCCCATTCGCCTGAACCTGGCCCCCGAGGTGAACCTGCCCGAGCGCCTGCACGACGCCAAGCTGCGTTCTCGCAAATTGCTGGGCAACGAGCTCGCTCAACTGGTACCCAGCCGTCTGGCCGAAGCCTGGGTGGGTCAGAACCCGGCCCTGCAGCGCCCTTGCCCGGACGTGCCGGACAAGGCGCTCACCCAACTGGCCGAAGCGCTGTCCAATTGGTCGCTCACGCCCACAGGCAGCGAAGGCTACAAAAAAGCCGAGGTCACCCTGGGCGGCGTGGACACACGCGATTTGTCCTCACAGACGATGGAGTCCAAACAGCGGGGCCTGTACTTCATCGGCGAAGTGGTCGATGTGACCGGCTGGCTGGGCGGCTACAACTTCCAGTGGGCCTGGGCCAGTGCGCACGCCTGTGCGCAGGCCCTGGCCAGCGGCACTAGAAACTGAAACGCCGCCCCAGCTGCAGGAACAGGTTGCTGGCCCCGGCCGAGCCCCGCGCCGCACCCAGGTAGATGTCACCAATCTTGCTGTCGAGCGCAATGAACAGGCTGCCGCTGTATTTGGTGCTGTGCGGCTGTCCGTCAAACCAGGCATCCCCGGCTTCCAGCACCATGCCCACGTGGGTCTTTTGCTTGAGCAGGCCACCGTCGAACAAGCGGTACATGTAAGTGCCGTAGACGTGGGCCAGCCGGTCACCCGAGAGTTGACCCATGCGGTAAGCCCCCATGAGCTGAAAACCGCCCAGATACAGGCTGGTCGGCGTCACGCATTGCACACAGACGGTGGCCAAGTCTTCGCGCCCCAGGTTCACCCCCAGATTCAGGGTGTGGGCCTGGATTGGCATCGCCCAGCGGGCACTCAGCCGAGCGCTGCGGTAACTGGAGCCCGTGAGGCCCTGCTCCAGCGCACCGCTCACAAAATAGCCCCGCGATGGGAAATTCGCCGAGTCCAGCTGATCGGCCTCGAACTGCAAGCGCCAACCCGTGGCGCTGATGTGCCGATCGCTCAGGGTCAAAGGCAGGTCCTGTCCACCGGACTGCGTCAAGATGACCCGCGAAGGTGTGTCCATGGCGTAACTGCTATCGCTTTGCACAATGCCCAGCTTGACCGTGGCCTGCCGCTCCAGCCGGTACACCAAATTGGCACCCAGATGGCTGCGCGCCAGACGCATGTAACCCAGCTTCTGGTCCTGTGAAACCTTCACCAAGTCAGCCGGGGCGTACAAAGGCAGCACATTGCGTTCATAACCCAGCGCCGCGTCGATACCCCAATGTGGCCCCAGAGGCTGGTACAAGCGGCTCGCCAGTTCGGACTGCGTGCCCACCCGGGCGTCCAGCCCCAGCTCCAGCCCTGTTGCCGTGAGCCAGGGGCGGCGGTAGCCCACCCCGACCGAGAACTGGTTGACGCCGCCCAGCTCCGAGGAGAACCCCAGACTGGTTTTCATGAAATGCGGTGCATAGGGCTTTTCTCGCACATGCACGACCAGTTGGTACTGCTCGTCCTTCAACTGTTCCAACGCGTAATGCACAGTCTCGAAATAGCCGCTGGTGTAGAGCTCGTCGATGCGTCTGGCCGTCTCGTCCGTCCGGAAGTCCTGGCCCACCAGCGGGGCCATGCTGTGCTCGATGAAGCGGTCAGGCACATGCTGCGCACCGCTCACACGCACAGCAACGATCCGTTTTTCACGTTGGTCAAACGCCAGCCGGGGTGACGGCATAGGCTGCGCATTCACCTGGCTCGCTAAAGCCTGCCAGCGGGCCTCTTGTGCCATCACCGCTTTCTCGCCGCGTTCGACAATTTCAGTGGCCCGATGGAAGTCGGCAAAGCCCACATCCTTGAGCCCCGGCTGCACCAAAATGTCCTGCGGGCGCAGCAAGGCCAGATTGCGCTTTTCGTTCTGGCGGATCAGGATGTCCAGCATCCGGTTGGCCACGGCCAGGGCATTGGCGGGATCGTCGGCCTGAGGGCCTGCAGGGTCCTGCGCCAGATAAGAGGCCACCACCACATCGGCCCCTTCGCGCAGCGCCACCTCGATGGGCAAATTGGCCACCAACCCACCATCCACATAGGTTTCACCGTCGATCTCCACGGGTGCAAACACCGCAGGCGCGGCCATGCTGGCGCGGATGGCCAGATGCAAAGTGCCGCGATCGAACACCTGCAGCTCGCCATCACGGTAACGGGTGGCCACGGCCCTGAACGGGATTTTCAAATCGTTGAACGACACCCCTGCCGGTACATGGGCCGTCAGTTGCTGCAACAGCGCCAGAAAGCGCTGCCCGTCGCTCACGCCCCGGGCAAAACTGAGCGCACCGTTGTGCACGCCAAACTCCAGCTCGATCGGGTACTGCCGCTGGTAGGCCCGAGCGCGCTGGGGCAACTCCAGGCGATCGATCTGGTCCAGTGCCACCTTGGCCGGGTCCAGGCTGCCCACCACACGCTCGATCTCCTCGATCGACAGGCCACTGGCGTACAGCCCCCCCACCACAGCCCCCATGCTGGTGCCCACAATGCGGGCAATCGGCACTTTGTCACGCTCCAGACGCCGCAACACCGCCAGGTGTGCAAAACCTTTGGCCCCCCCACCCGCCAGGACCACCACCACGCCGGGGGTCGCCGCTACAGATGCGCCATGTGCCTGTGTGAGGACCGCGCAGCAACAGGCCCAATAAATCAAAAAGCGCCTGAAAAAATTCATGTCAACGGGTTCGGTTAGGCGGTAATGCCTGGATTTTAGGCATCCAGGGTGCGCCAGAGCACCTTCAGAATCGGAGTTCAAAACGCCTTGAGTACGGGCTATAATCGCAATCTTTGCTGGCAATCCCCCGTCTGCCAAATACTAGTTCGTGACGGGGAACCCGCCGGTGTCGGAGTTCGAAGGCCCGATCTTCCTCGAATTTGCGACCGGCACAATTTTGGAAAATTGATTCAATGACCACCATCCGCGTGAAAGAAAACGAGCCGTTTGACGTCGCCCTGCGTCGCTTCAAGCGCACCATCGAAAAACTCGGCCTGCTGACCGACCTGCGTGCCCGCGAGTTCTACGAGAAGCCAACGACAGAGCGCAAGCGCAAGAAGTCGGCTGCCGTCAAGCGCCACTACAAGCGCGTGCGCAGCATGCAGCTGCCCAAGAAGCTGTACTGAGCACTTCTTTTTGTATGACCCGCAAGGGTCTGCAAACAAGCCCGCTGGAGGACGCTCAGGCGGGCTTTGTTGTTTATGCCTCCCCTCTTTGAACACCCCAGGAGCCTCCCATGAGCCTGAAAGACCAGATCACCGAAGACATGAAAACCGCCATGCGCGCCAAGGACAGCGAGCGTCTGGGCACCATCCGCTTGCTGCTGTCGGCGATGAAGCAAAAAGAGGTGGACGAGCGTGTGGTGCTGGACGATGTGGCCGTCGTGGCGATCGTCGACAAACTGATCAAACAGCGCAAGGATTCGATTGCGGCTTTTGAACAAGCCGCCCGCCAGGATCTGGCCGACAAGGAAAAAGCCGAGATGACCGTTTTGCTGGACTACCTGCCCGCACGCATGTCGGCAGAAGAAGTGACCACGGCCGTGCAAGCCATCGTCGCCGAGCTGGGCGCCAAAGGTCCCGGCGACATGGGCAAAGTCATGGGTGCAGTGAAAACCCAATTGGCCGGCAAGGCCGACATGGGCCAGGTGTCGGCGGCCGTCAAGGCTGCGCTGGCGGGCTGATCACTCGATCTTGGCTGATGCCGCCAAGCGCTGGAGCAGTTGCATGCGTTGGCGCTGCAGCAAACCTGCCGCAATACGACCGCGAGACTCATCCAGACTGGGCACTTTGAACGGTCTGCGGTCGTCCACACGGATCACATGCCAGCCCGCATTCGTTTGCACCGGCGACAAGGAAAAACCACCTTTCGGCAAATTCGCCATCACCGCAGACAACTGGGGTACCACGTTGGTCGGCAACACCCAGCCGACCAACCCACCCTGCTCCTTGCTGGGATCGATGGATTTTTCACGCGCCAGTTTGTCAAACGCCTCGCCTTTTTTCAGCTTGGCCACGACCTCCTTGGCCTCTGCCTCGGTCTTGAGCACCATGGCCTGCAAGTGCGCTTCTTCAACACCACGAAGCTCAGCCACCTGACGGTCATACTCCGTCCGAATCGCTGCGTCATCCACCGGCCGGCGTTTAATTTCATCGGCCATCAACAATTCGATGAGCGCGTTATCACGCACCTGCTGCAACACGCGCTGATTTTCTGGAGCCTTCTCAAGACCACGGGAAGCCGCTTCTTGCAAGAAAAGTTGGCGCGCCACCAACTCATCGCGAATCACCCCACGAAGCTGAGCACCATCGCTTGCACCTGACTTTTTGGCCGCCTCCAGCATGGTCTCAAAAGCAAGAGGATCGATCGATTGACCGTTGACCTTGAGGCCCGACATGGCATCTGACGACTGCGCGCAAACCACTGAGGTCAACAGAAATGTCATCGCTCCGATGACACTGTTTTTACGAATCAAATTCATCGTTCAATCCTGTTTCTCGATGGCGTCTGCGTTGGCATCTTTGGCCGCAGGCAGTTCTGAGTTTGTGGGCGCCTGCCCTTGGGTTTGAGCCTGCGCAGCCAACACCTGCGCCCCCACCTGTGCTGCGCGCGTAAAGTGTTGCAACACCATGGCGCGCAACTCTTCGATTTGGCTCAGGGCATAGCCCACATCCGGGAACACAGCAGGCGCACTCATCAGACGGTTGTCCTCCGTGAGCAAGGCTGTTTGCACGGCTATGCCTGCGGCTGTGGTTTCCACCACAAAAAGGCTACGCCCGCGAACAGATTGCGCAGCGCTCGCTGTGGCGTCATTTTTTGAATTTTCTGTGCTCGAAGTGGTCATAAATCAGTTTTTAAGTTTGAATTGCAAATTGGTATTGGCTGCGTTACCTGCGGGGTCTACAGCAGTCACCGTCAGACTCAATTGATCAAGTGCCAAGCCTGCGGGCGGATTCAGTGAAATTTCTCCCGTTGCCGTGTTCAAGCGCACCCACTCAGGAAGTGGCGTGCCATCGGCTTGACGTGCACTGTAAGAAAGCTTGGTGTCACTCACAACATGCACAAAAGTATCTTGAGGCAGTGCGTAAGCAACAGGTGCCGTTCCTGTCACAGGCACAGCAATGGCATCAAAGCTCCTGACCTCGACAAACCCAGACGACGAAGGCATGGCCAAGGACTTGACCAAGACACCAGGAACGGCGTTAATCACAAGCACCGCTGCAGTCACAGGCACCAATGTACTCGCTGGTACTCCGGCTGAAGCAACTGTCAATGAACCAGAGGCTCCTGCAGCCAGGCTCGTCCCCATCGCAGCCACTGCGGCAGAAGCCTGCACGCTGCTTGAAGACTGGCCCGGCACCGCCAAATTGATGTTGTTGGGAGTTTGCTGAGTGGCCACGGGCATCACGCTTGCAGAGCCAAGGTTCACCGTCCCTGCGTTGGCAAAGAGGCCACCACTTGCCCCACCAGACAACAGACCATTGCTTGCCTGCCCCGACAAAAGACCTGAACCGGCTGCAGCAAAGCCTGCAGCTGAACCCACGCCACCGACAGTGGTCAAACCACTGCCCATCAATGGCCCCAGCCCTCCTGTTTGCACGCCGCCGGAAGTGGCGGCTGCCGCTGCAAGCAACCCTGCAGGGGTCGCCCCAGTTGGCGGGATGCTGGGTGCTTGTGCCGCCACAATATCCCCGACCAATGTCGACAGCACATAGTTCTGTGCATCTGCACCGGTCAAAAGCAAGCCCGTGAGCAAGACCTGCTGCCCAGTCCCCACACTGGCGTTGGCAAATGTACCCTGCAAAGCGCCGCCCAAGTTCAACACATCACCCGGAACGACTCCCAACATACCAGGCGTTCCCGACAGCGTTGCGGCAGTGCTGCCGTCATAAGGCTTGCTGTTGACGGTCAATCCTGAAATCGTCAACAACCTGGGGGTGATGTTGGCCGTGCTGATAGCGGTGCTACTTTGAAGGCTGTAGTTACCTGCATCTGCACCGCCCAGGCTGATGCTGGTCACGTTGACCGTCTTGCCCGTGCCCACGTTCTTATCCGCAAACGCAGCGCTCTGGCTGAACGTCACCACATCGCTGCCGATCACGTCGCTGGAACTACCCGAAACAGTGGCAGCGGTCGTTGCGTCGTACACCTTGTTGCTTGCTGTGTAGGCCAAGGTCAAGGCTTTGGCAGTGATGTCAGCCGTCAAGCCACTGGCTTGCACCAGCGTGTAGTTGGCCGCATCCGTGCCCGACAGGGTGTACGCCGTCGTCACTGCTTTTCCGGCACCCACGTTCTTGTTGGCAAACGTGGCGTTGGCCCCCGACAAGGTCACGCTGTCGCTGCCCAATGCAGCCACGGTGCCACCGCTGACCGTTGCGGCCGTGGTGGCGTCGTACACCCTGTTGCTGGCACTTGCACCCGTCACGCTCAAGCTAGCGCGACTGATGTCTGCCGTGGTGCTGGCTGTGGTGTTTTGCAGGCTGTAGTTGCCTGCATCGGTACCTGCCAAGCTGATGCCCGTCACGTTCACCGTCTTGCCCGTGCCCACATTCTTGTCCGCAAACGCAGCGCTCTGGCTGAACGTCACCACATCGCTGCCGATCACGTCGCTGGAACTACCCGAAACAGTGGCAGCGGTCGTTGCGTCGTACACCTTGTTGCTTGCTGTGTAGGCCAAGGTCAAGGCTTTGGCAGTGATGTCAGCCGTTGCATACAAACCACCCACGCTGTAGTTGCCGGCATCGGCCCCGCTCAAGCTCAAACCAGCCACTTGAACGCTCTTCGCTGCACCCACGTTTTTGTCTGCAAACGTAGCGCTGGCCGTTCCACTGACGCTCACCGCATCGCTGCCTAAAACGCCCGTGAGACTTGCAGTCCCAGTCAGTGTCGCTGCAGTGGTTCCGTCATATACGCGGTTGGCGGCCGTCAGCCCGCCAATGCTCAAGGCAAAAGGCGTGATGTTGGCTGTGGCTGTGGCCGTGCTGTTTTGCAGGCTGTAATTACCCGCATCGGTGCCCGCCAGGCTGATGCCCGTCACGTTGATGGTTTTACCTGTCCCCACGTTTTTATTGACGAACGCAGCGCTTTGGTTGTATGTCACCACGTCGCCAACGACCACATCACTGGAGCCGCCCGTCACGTTGGCACTGGTGCCTGCGTCATAGACTTTGCTGCTGCCCGTGAAACTGGCCGTCAGGGCTTTGGGTGTGATGTTGGCCGTCAAACCACTGGCTTGTACCAGGTTGTAGTTACCGGCATCGGTGCCTGACAAGGTGTAAGCCGTCGTCACGGCCTTGGCCGTGCCCACATTCTTGTCGACAAAGTTGGCATTGGCCGCCGTGGACAGAGAAACCACATCCCCCGCCAGAGCCGTCACCGTGCCACCTGAAACCGCCGCGGTGGCGGTGCCGTTATAAACCTTGTTGCTTGCACTCGCGCCCGTCACCTGCAATTGGGCGCGTGCAATGTCAGCATAGGCCGTTGTGCCCGACAGCGAATAATCACTGGAAGCACTGCCCGTGATGCTGCCCCAGACCGAAACAGCGCGTTGGGTCCCTGCGTCTTTCAGCTGGAAAGCCGCCCCCACGGTGTTTGTGTTCAAGCTGACTTGGCCAATATCTGAAGTCACGATATTGCCCAACACACCATAACCTGTCACGGTGGCGTTGGTGGTGGTGTCGTAGGTGCGGTTTTGAACGGTTACCCCTGTCCAAGTCAACTCGCGTACATCCACCTTGCCCTCTGCCAGCAAAGTGCCACCAAATGCATAGTTGGCCGCATCTGCGCCACTCAAGGTGACCCCAGTAAAGGTGGCCAACTTGCCGTTGCCCGCATGGGCATCGGCATAGCTGCCTGTGGCATTGCGGGCATCCAGCGCCACCACATCACCGTTCAATCGGTTATCAATGTTGGCCAACGATTGCAACGTAGCATTTGTCGTGCCGTCATAGGTGCGGCGCACCGTGCTGGATCCGGCATCCGCCCTGCCCGATTGGCTGTCTGACAAATCTACTGCCAAGCGACCAATGGTCATATTGCCGACAGAAAAACTGCTGGTGCTGAAATTGTTGCCTCCCAGCATCTGGAAGCCTGCGCCAGTGATGGTGTGATTCCCCGCGCGGTAATACCCTGCGCCACTGGTGCCCGCACCCGTGGCAGTGATGGTGAAACTGGCGGTGGTGCCCAAACCATCATCCACGGTGTAAACCCCGTTGCTTTGGGCCACAGACAGTGTGCGCAACGCAGCACCGCTCGACGAATAGTATTTGGCACTGCTCACGGCAAAGGTTGGCGTTGAACCGTAAACCGCATTGACGTTCCCGAACTGAATCACCAACTGATCCGCCGGAGCCACCGTGAAAGTACCAGTGACTGGCGTGATGATGTAGTTGGCCGCACTCGCAGTGGGAGTCATGACATAGCTGCCTGCAGACTCGCCAGCTACACGACTCACACTTACCCCTGTCAGCACACTGCTGGTTTCAGCGCCGACAAAGCCGCTGTAAACCGCCTGGAGTGTGGGATCCGTATCAGAAAACGCTTTGGTGGCATTCTGCGCAGTCATCGTCAGCGCAGCCTTGGCGATGTTGGCCGTGGTCGTGGCAGTCGAGGCACTCAACACATAGTTGCTGGCCAAGCCACCACTGCTGCCATCGGCCAAGCTGTAGCCAATGGCCGTGACCGTTTTTCCGTTGCCCGCGTTGGCGTTGCTGAACGTCGCGCTGCCCGGATTGAGGGTCAGCGTTTCGGCGCCCACCCCTGTGCTGACACTGCCCCAGTGGGTCACTGTGACGGCATCGGTCGAATCATAGATCTTGTCGCTTGCTGCAAGGCCTGAGATCGCGACACTCTTTGGAGTGATGTTGGCACTCAAACTTGGCTGGGCCAACACATAGTTGGCGGCATCGCCACCCAATAAGCTGTAGCTTGTGGTGACCGTCTTGGCACTGCCCACATTCTTGTCAGAAAACGCTGCGCTGCCTGCCAGCAGCGTCAAACTGTCACCGCCCAATGCGGTCACGCTGCCGCCGCTGACGGTGGCGCTGTCAGAGCCGTCATACGTCTTGTTGGCTGCGCTGGCACCGTTCACGTTCAAAGAGGCTGGCGTGATGTTGGCGGACATGCTGGTGGGCTGCACCAAGGTGTAGTTGCCCGCATCCGTGCCCGACAGGGTGTACGCCGTCGCCACTGCTTTTCCGGCACCCACGTTCTTGTTGGCAAACGTGGCGTTGGCCCCCGACAAGGTCACGCTGTCGCTGCCCAAGGCCGTCACGGCACCGCCGTTCACAGTGGCGGTCGTGGTGGCGTCGTACACCTTGTTGCTGGCACTTGCACCCGTCACGCTCAAGCTGGCGCGGCTGATGTCTGCCGTAGTGCTGGCGGTGGTGTTGTGCAGGCTGTAGTTGCCTGCGTCGGTGCCGCTCAGGCTGATGCCCGTCACGTTCACCGTTTTGCCAGTGCCCACGTTCTTGTTCGCAAACACGGCACTCTGGCTGAACGTCACCACATCGCTGCCAAGCACGTCGCTGGAAGTGCCAGAGACCGTGGCAGCGGTCGTGGCGTCATACACCTTGTTGCTGGCGGTGTAAGCCACCGTCAAGGCCTTGGCCGTGATGTCGGCTGTAGCCGACAAAGCGCCCACGGTGTAGTTGGCGGCATCCGCGCCACTCAAACTCAAGCCACTGACCAAGATCGCTTTGTTTGTGCCCACGTTTTTGTCGGCAAACGCGCCCACTGCCGAACCGGCCACACTGACGCTGTCAGAGCCGAGTACGCCACCCAAACTGGCACTGCCAGACAGCGTGGCCAAGGTCAAACCGTCATACACCTTATTGCCCGCAGTGATGCCACTGATGCTCAGCGCATAAGGGGTGATGTTCGCCGTGCTTGTGGCTGTGGTGTTTTGCAAGCTGTAGTTGCCTGCATCTGTACCGCCCAGGCTGATGCCAGTCACGTTGATCGTCTTGCCCGTGCCCACGTTCTTGTCGGTGAACGCAGCGCTCTGGCTGTACGTCACCACGTCGCTGCCGATCACATCGCTGGAACTTCCCGCAACCGTGGCACCGGTCAACGCGTCATACACCTTGTTGCTGGCCGTATAAGCGGCCGTCAAGGCTTTGGCAGTGATGTCGGCCGTCAAGCCGCTGGCTTGCACCAGGGTGTAGTTGCCTGCATCCGTGCCCGACAAGGTGAACGCCGTCGTCACAGTTTTTCCGGTGCCCACGTTCTTGTTGGCAAACGTGGCATTGGCCCCCGACAAGGTCACGCTGTCGCTGCCCAAGGCCGTCACGGCACCACCGCCCACGGTTGCAGCCGTGGTGGCGTCGTACACCTTGTTGCTGGCACTTGCACCTGTCACGCTCAAGCTGGCGCGGCTGATGTCTGCGGTGGCACTGGCTGTGGTGTTTTGCAGGCTGTAGTTGCCTGCGTCAGCACCGCCCAAGCTGACGCCCGTCACGTTCACCGTTTTGCCTGTGCCTGCGTTCTTGTCCGCAAACGCAGCGCTCTGGCTGAAGGTCACCACATCACTGCCAATCACATCGCTAGAAGCACCTGCAACCGTCGCACCGGTCAGCGCGTCATAGACCTTGTTGCTGGCCGTGTAGGCCGCCGTCAATGCCTTGGCGGTGATGTTGGCCGTGGTACTGGCTGTGGTGTTTTGCAGGCTGTAGTTGCCTGCATCGGTACCGCTCAGGCTGATGCCCGTCACGTTCACCGTTTTGCCCGTGCCCACGTTCTTGTTGGTAAACGCTGCACTTTGGCTGAACGTCACCACGTCGCTGCCAATCACATCGCTAGAAGCACCTGCAACCGTCGCACCGGTCAGCGCGTCGTAGACCTTGTTGCTGGCCGTGTAGGCCGCCGTCAAGGCCTTGGCGGTGATGTTGGCCGTGGTACTGGCTGTGGTGTTTTGCAGGCTGTAGTTACCTGCATCGGTACCTCCCAGGCTGATGCCCGTCACGTTCACCGTCTTGCCAGTGCCCACGTTCTTGTTGGCAAACGCTGCGCTTTGGCTGAACGTCACCACATCACTGCCAATCACATCGCTGGAACTGCCCACAACCGTTGCACCGGTCAGCGCGTCGTACACCTTGTTGCTGCCTGCGTAGGCCGCCGTCAAGGCTTTGGCGGTGATGTTGGCTGTGGTCGTTGCGGTGGTGTTTTGCAAGCTGTAGTTGCCGGCATCGGCACCCGCCAAACTGATGCCTGAAATGTTAATGGTTTTGCCCGTACCCACGTTTTTATCGGTAAACGCAGCGCTCTGGCTGAAGGTCACCACATCGCTGCCGATCACATCGCCGGAACTGCCCGTCACTGTTGCACCGGTCAGCGCGTCATACACCTTGTTGCTGCCGCTGTAACTGGCGGTCAAAGCCTTGGCGGTGATGGCACCAATGTTGCCACTGACCGTGGTGGGCAAACCATAGTTGCTGAGCACGGTGCTGGTGGCGGCAAAATCGCCACTGCTCAAACTCACAGTGACCAACTTGTTGCTGCCCACGTTCTTGTCGGCAAAGACGCCCGAGGTTTTGGTCACCGTCACATCGGTGCCATCGCCATTGACCCAACCCGTCAAGGTGAAGTTTCCAGCACTCAAGGTTGCAGCCAAAGAGCCGTCATAAACCTTGCTGATGCTGCCCGTCAAGCCACCCACAATCACCGCCAACCATGCAGGCGTGATGTTGCCTGTCAACGTTTGGTTGCCCAGCGAATAGTTGGAAGCCAGACCACCGTTGCTGCCATTGGCCAGCGTGTATGTGGTCGCCACGTTGATGCTGTTGCCCACGTTGACGCTGGCAAACGTGCCCGCACCGGTCACAGTCACCGTTTCACTGCCCACAAAGCCGGACAAAGTACCCGCGCTGATGGTGGCTGTCGCGGAGCCATCGTATTGCTTGTTGGCCACCGTACTGCCTGTGATGGACAGGGGTTTGGGGGTGATGTTGGCGGTGGTTATCAGGTTGCTGACTGTGTAATTCGAAGCATCTGCACCGGAAAGCGAAAGGCCACTCAGTTGTACCGTCACCGTCTTTCCTGTGCCGACATTGGCATCGCTGAAGGTGGCAGCGCCCAGCGTTGCCGAGCCGCTTACCGTGACGTCATCCGCGCTAGCGCCTCCGCTTGAGTTATAGGTGCTCGTCAAAACTCCAGTAAAGGTCGGCGTGCCGCTCACCGAGGCAGTATTCGTACCGTTATAGACCTTGTTGCTTGCAACAACACTCCCACCCAACGGCTTGGGTGTGATCTGGGCTGGTGCGGTGTTGTAGTTGTTAAGTTGAAAACTGTAATCAGTCGGCAGACCCCCGCGAGAAAAGCCAGTCGCAGTAACGGAACCACTCATCATGATCTGAGTTGCGTCCAAAACTTTTGCAGTGGGGCTCCAGTTGGAATCAATAAAAGTTACTGTCGCGCCATTCGCGTAATCCGGTGCCAAGGTAAAAGTTTCCGGCGGCGCAGCCTGGAACAAAGGACGTTCAAACACGGGCGCCCAACCATTGGGGGCCCCGTCGGTACCGTTATAGACCTTAGTGGCCGTAACATTTTGTGCCAGGTCCCACTGGTACTGGAACGGGAAGATTTGACCTGCACCAGTAAAAGTAGTGACACCTGGCTGAACCTGGCTTTGGTTAATGTAGCCGAAGATAGGCTTGCGACCGGTTGCAACACTGCTGGTGACACCGCCTGAGCCTATCGTGACAACAATATCCTTCATTGCTGGCCACCAAGGATTGTTGGGATCTACTGCAACGTGCGAATCGGTATAGGCGGCGGTCACATCGACAATATCCCCACCAACCAGACCCGAGATTGCGTAAGGCGTACCCAGTGCAGTCGTGGCATCGTAAGTTTTGGAATCACTTGGCGTTGGTACCGTCAATGTAGGCGCAATTGCAAACACGACACCATTGGTATTGGCCCCTAAGGTTGAGCGACCAGTCAGTGTCTGACCAAAGGTTTTGCCATATTCCTTGAAGTCAAATCCCAGGTTACTGCCCAAGCTGCTGGTGGCCGGATCATTGGCGTACACCGTCCAACGCGCGGTACCGGTGTTGAACGGTGCCGCTGTGGAGTTGTTGATGAAACTACCGGCGGACACAATGGTCAATTCGCCGTTGTCGGTGGTGATGCGGCCCAGGTTGCCAATGGTGATGACACCGGTCGAATCACTGGTCTGCAAGGTCAATGCACCGCCATTACCGCTCGCGTTGTTCACCACAATAGGTGAAAAAACGTTGATGTTTTTGGTGGCCTGCAGCGTCAAGTTGGTACCCGTGTTGAGCACCGCCTCTATGGTCATCGGGCGCATATTGACTTTGCGCGTCCCGTAATCCGAGTAGGCGAGCCCGCCGTTTACCAGCTGTACAGGCTGAACCACTTCCACACGACCGACCTCACTGCCTGTGGACAAGATCGCGCCAGTCTGCCCCTCTGCAGAAATATAGGGCACAGCGCTTTGCCCGCTGATTGACGAGAAGAAGGAGTTGACATCCGACACATCGCCTTTGAGGGCATTGGTCACACTGTCGCCCAGCGTTACCGCACCAAACACCGTACGCGATGCAGCGCCCGAACCAAAGTCAGGGCTGTAGGTCACAAACACATCGTTGCCCAGATAGCCAAAACCGCCAGAGCTGACCTTGTCGCCCACGGAGGTGCCTACAAAGCTGTTGCTGGCATCCACGGTGAGTGTGCCTTTGAGCGTATTGGCGAGACCATTGGTGTTTGCCAACAATGTGGCGGCGCCGCGTGTACCGTTCCAAAGAGGACTGCCAATCAATACTTTGCTGTCATTCAAGCTGTTGGTGAACATGGTGATTTGTCCACCCAGGGCATTACCTGATGCCCCGACCAAACTGGTGGTGCTGGATATGGCCCCACTGACAGCGGTACCGTTTGGCACATAGGTGATCGCACCTTCCTGGTTACTGCCCCAGGTGGGTGTCATGACGGCATAACCCGCCCCCAGTTGCACCACAGACGCATTGCTGGCGTTGAACACGCCCGTGGCCGTGCTTGTATTGACCAGACTGTTGCTGGTCCCCAGCACACCAACAGGTGCTGCACTGCGATTGAACACCGTCATGGCCCCCAGGTCACTGGCAAAGTGAGCGCTGGTCAGCGCGTACCAACCGCTGCCCAGACTCTTGAACATGGGCGCAATGTCTGAATAGGTGGGGGTCAAGTTTGAGTCGTAAGCCACGCTGCGCAGCACATCGTCCAGACCCAGGCGATCTCCGGCACGGGCACCCACCAAACTGTTGCTGGCACCCAGCACACCCGTGGGCAAAGTCCCAGCGGTGTTAATCCAGGTGATGGCACTGGCTGCGTTGCTGTCAGACGCGTTGGCTTTCCAGTTGGCCGTGCGCATGGCAAAGTAACCGCCCCCCAAGTCGCGGAACAGATCGCTTGTGGCTAAGGCAATGCCGTAGTCTGCAACGCCCACCCTGTCACCGGCACTGCGTCCCACCAAACTGTTGGCCGAGCTCAAGGTCCCCAGCAAGTCACCCGAAGCGGCATTGAACAAGGTGACTGCACCTTTGCTGCCACCCCACGCCGAAGAAATCAAGGCAGAAATACCGCTGCTACCAACAGTCACGACACCATCACTGCCGACACGGTCACCTGAGGTTGAGCCCAAAAAACTGGTGCTGGTGGTGATGCTGCCTTGCAAACGCGCAGAGGCAGTGTTGCTGTCCACAACGGTCACCGCACCCAAGCCACCGTTCCAATCAGGGCTCAAAACGGCGTAACGGTTGTTGCCCAATGCGGCAATACCCGCCCCCAGGTGATCGCCAACGCTGCCCGAAAGTGCATTGGCTGACGTCAATGTTGGAATGGTGGAACTATTGGCGTCAATAACCGTAACAACACCTTCCGTGGCGTTTACGCCGTAATTGGGAATACCAACCACGAAGCGACCACCGCCAAGACTGCCGAAATTAGCGGAACCAGGATTCTGCAATGAGAACGTATTGAAAGAGGTGACCTGTCCAGACGGAATATTCGTGCTGCTGCCCCAGGTAATGTAGGGATCACCGGCCCAATTATTCGCAGATGCATTCAAGTAAGGCGAAGAAATAACCCACGCACCGCCGCCCAGGTCTGTAACCGTTGCGCTATTCATCCCTGAATAATTCACTGCGTCATAGATACCAACGCTTCCAGTACCGCTTCCGGCTTGACCTGTAACGCCTACGCCACTTCGCCCATAAGCGGCAAAGCCCCAGCCTAAACTCATATCACCAGAAGTGTCTCGCCCTTTAACGACATAGGAGCCATCGGACAGCACAGTCACAGCGCCAAGAGCAAATACACCTGTCGATGAATTGTTACTGGTGCGGCCAAGCAAACTGTTTGTCGAACTCAGCACACCGACAATTGGTGTCGATGCATTCATGTAGGTCAGAGCGCCCAAGCTGATTGTTCCACTCCCGCCTGTCCACTTGGTGAAAGATCGATCAAATGATGAGCGCGCTAGAAAATAGCCGCCCCCCGTCTCCGTGATGCTGGTACCGACTTTATCCCCTGCTTGACTACCGATCAGACTGTTGGACGTTGTCACTGAAGAGAGCGAGCCAGTAAACGTCGAATAGAAACTGCCCGAATAGGGAACGACACGCACATAGCCTTTGTTTCCGCTCCAGGCATCATTTGCAATGACCAAATCACCTGTAGAAAGTTGAGTAATGCTCCCCACGCTATCGGGCACCAAGAGCGCATTGCTAGACGACACCAGCCCTGAAATACCGTTGGTGGCAGCGTTCAGATCGATAGGGACAATTTTGGTTCTCGCACCATCCAAGGTCAGGATGTAATTGGCGTTAGCCAAATTGCCGATTTGCACAACACCGACGCCGGCACGTCCATCCTGGCGCATGGTCAAGCCATAGTTGTCACCTGCAGAGGCACCCACCAAGCTATTGGCTGAACCCAAGGTCCCGACCAGGGCACCTGCATCAATGCGTGTAGGACTGATAAAGGTCACGCCACCTCTGTTGGCATTCCATTGCGGGCTGCCCATGATCCAGTTGCCATTGCCCAAACTGGTCAAAGTGCGACTAACGTAGGGTTCTGTATCTTGGGTATTTCGACTGTCTCGCAGGTCATCGGATGCAAAAAAGCCAATCGAATCACCGCGAGTCGAGACCACCCAAGTATTGGATTGAGAGGATGGACTTGGATCTGTTGCAGGCGCAGTACCCGCTGTTGAACCCACCAACGAATTTGCCGCACTGACTGTGCCGGTTGCCAGGCTGGTGCCTGCCGCATCTGCTTTGAAAAAGTGCCAAGCACCTTTCTGCAAAATGAAAGCATCCAGCCCGGTCATATCTGTGCGAATGGTGGCCCCGTAGTACCCACCACCCAAGTCATACAAATTGCCAAATCCTTTACCGAAGGAGCCATCACCCACCAAGCTGTTGGTGGCATTCATCCGGCCATTGACCGTAGAGGTCAGGGCATTGAAATAGCTGACTGCACCCAGCCCGTTGTTGGCCCCCGTATTCGCCACCAAATACCGATCGCTGCCCAACACATGCCAGTTGGCCACCCCACCCGTATCACGCAACGCCGACACCAGCGTACCGTTGCGCTGGAACACATAACCGGCACCTGACCCCACGGCGCTCTGGTTGGGCGAGAGCACCAACACATTGGTGTTGCTCACGTCATAAACAGTCGTACCAAACCCTGTCGCTGCCGCATCGGGGTCCACGAAAGTGGTCATCTCAAAACCCATGCCCGGCTCAATGATGGTGAGCGTGCGTGGATCCAACAAGAGTTGATTGGCTTGCACCGTACCGCCAAAACCCAATTCACCTCGACTGGAAACTTCGACCAGGCCACCGTTGCGAGTGGTTTTCACTCCCTGAGTCGCCCCGCGAGCGTCCACACTGCCCGCAAACAAGGTGGTGTTTTCTGACCAAAAAATGGCACGGCCACCAGTTCCATTTTGTGTGGCCGACACATCCACCTGAACGGCATTCACATCCAGTCTGTCGGCATTGGATACAGCAGCGTTAGCACCTTGGTAATCTCCACCCACACGCAGTTGGCCACCGCCTGTTGCGCCAGTTGCAGAAATTCGTGTACCAAACAAGTCCAGTTGGAGTCCTGTGATCTGCACGTCACCACCGCGCCCATTCGCACCATCTGCGCTCAGGCTGCCCGAAAGATAGGCCCCACCGGTGTCCGTTTGGCCTTGCGTCAAGCGCACACGGCCCCCATCTGTAGCACCGTCAACGCGGATGCTGGCGCTTTGCAGCATCACCGTGCGCTGTGCATCAACCTCAACGCTGCCGCCCGTGGTCTGTGCGCCTGTGGCACTGATGGAGCCAAACGCGTCGTGCTGTGTCGCAGCAATGGCCACACGACCACCTTGCGTGCCATCGGCACTCAAAGTGCCGGTGTTGGCCACATGGTTGGCGGTCAGGCTGATGCTGCCGCCTTGGCGGCTCAGGCTGGACGCGGTGACCACACCGCTGTTGTTGATCGAAGCGCCAATCAGGCTGCTGGCCGCACGGGCAGTCATGACCACTTGCCCACCTTCGGCCTGTACCAACTGGCGGTTGTCGATCTGCGTTTGCACTTGTGCGGGATCAACCTGCACCGACAAAGAGCCGGTGCCCGTCAGGCTCATTGTGACCGCCTCGCCTGCGGCCATGGCAATGCTGCCACGCTGGGCACTGACCACGCCTTCGTTTTGCACCGAGGGTGCCAACAGAGCCACATACCCACCCAAATTGGCTTGAATGTTGCCTTGGTTAAGCACCGTGGCCGTGCTGTTGCCACGGTTAAAGCGCCATTGGCCTGCCATGAAATCGGCGTCGCTGATGTCCATCGACGAGGCCACCAATGCCCCCACGTTGACCCGGCTGTTTTGCCCGAACATCACGCCCTGTGGGTTGACCAGAAAGACCTGACCATTGGCATTGAGCGAACCCATAATTTGGCTCGGGTCTGCACCTGTCACTCGGTTGAGCAATACCGATGAGGCACCGGGCTGGCTGATGTTCACCGTCGCCTGATTGCCAATATTGAAGCTTTGCCAGTTGAGCGCCGCCTTGGCGCTGGATTGCTGGATGTTCATGACCGCGCCCGCCGTGCTGACGCTGGCCTGGCCAGCGCTCAGCTGTGGCCCTTGCGGCAAGGCAGTTGCACTGAGCTGGGCTTGCGCCAGACCTGCAGACAGCACCACAGTCGCCACAGCAGCGGCTTTGCCTGAGCGGCTGCTCTTTTTGTGGCCCTTGGTGATTTCTGAAACAACAACAAATGCGCCCAAGGCGGCATTGAAAACAAGGCGGTAAACGTGGTTCATGAACTTATCGAAATCAGAAGGTGTGCACGGCGTTCAGCCAGAGTTGCGGGCGGCGCAAACTGCCATCGGCGTCTTGTCCGTTGGTGCTGGGATAGGGGTTGTTGCCTAAACGCCAGGCCACAGCAGTTTTGATCTGCAGGGATTTATGAACGGTGGCGTCCCAGCCCAGCCCAACACCCTTGAGGTCGTACTGCACAGGACCACTGGCAGCAGCCAAACGATGGATACTTCCGTGGTCGTAAAAAGCTTTGAGTGCATGGCCATCGCTCAAATCGTGACGATATTCCAGTGAACTCACCCAGCCGCGACTGCCATTACCCTCAAACGCAGGGTAAGCCCGTACACCACTGGCTCCTCCCAATGAGAAGGTTTCACTGGCGGGCAAAACGTGGCGGGTCCATTGGCCATTGACGCTGAGCGACAAAGAGCTTTGTTCACTGACACGTTGCATGCGCAAAGCGTTGTATGCCCATTTTTGAAAACCACTGTCGGTGGTATTCACATCGGTTTTTTCTTCAGCGCCAGAACTCCATGACAGCCCCCAACTGTTAAATCCACCATCCAGCCAAGCATCCAAGCTGGTACCGTTGAATCCCAAGGTGGTTGTTCCCACTTGACTGCGGCTGTTGGTAGCACTTCGGGTATTGGCATCACTGTGGTTGTAGGAAATAACTGAAGATACGTTGTAGCGCTCAGAACGCACCCACGGCTGCTGAAGGGACACAGACCAAGTGCTGGCATCACCATCAACCTGACTACCATTGATCAATCGGTATTTCAAATGTCCTAAAGACAATGCCATGCGTGTGCCACTGGCATGCAATGGGTGGCTGTACCCCAGCAAGGCAAATTCTTTGCCTTCTGTTTTTTGCAATGCCAAGGTGCTCTGCTCTCCCCACCCCAAAGCATTGGATGCGGCCAAACCCAACGATGCTTTGGCACGGCCCGTAGTTCGAGCGTCATTGGTGTCCAATGACGCATTGCCTGCCCAGATGGGAAACGCAGACACCACACTGAGCACATCGGTTTGACCTGGGCCTGCACCTTGCTGCAACGTGGTTTCTGATTTGAGGCCAGGTACATCGCTCAAAATCAAATTGGCTTGATCGAGTTGCCCCAACTGCAATAACTGGCCCTCTTGCTGTCCGCGTGTGAGGATGTTTTTTGCCAAGGCCAACGGCACTGGCGCACTCCCCGGAGCTTGTTCCACACGCAACTGACCCAGCCGCGCCTCAACAATCCTGATCCGCACAATGCCATCTTGCAGACTTTGTTCAGGTAACACCGCCACCGCGTGATAGCCCTGCGTTCTATAAAACAACGTCAACCGATCTGCCGCTGCCTGCAACTCGGCCATGCCCAGCGCTTGGCCCACCAAATCAGCCAACTGAGCCGAAAGGATTGGGGTATCAAAAACAGTATGGCCTTCAAGCTCAAAACGTTGCACAAGCAAAGTGGGCCCAGCAGGCACAGGCAAGGGGCTCACAGCCGAGGCAGGTAATGCAGGCGCTTGCGGTGCAGGTACAGGCTGCGCCGCGCTGCGACTGTCACGAAGAATATCGCCTGCCGATGGCAACGATTGGGACAGTGCCGCTTGTGAAAGCACAACACCTGCACTCACCACAAAAGGCTTTGAAAAAGAATAAATGCTCATGCCAGAAACGCCACAAGGGCATTTGGAAGCCGCATCCATGCGCTCCATCAACCCCTGACAAACAGAAATAAACGAGCGAACATTCTTGTTTTTAATAGTTTTGTCGTCTATATCAATTGCGCAGCCTGGTATCGAATTTGCGCAATAACCATTCGTGACAGGCTTGGCAAAGGCCGCCCCATTGGCATCAAGGGAAGGTAATTTAGAAGTTAGAAAAGCCACAAAAACCTCAAATGTCTCTTTTGGAGCGTGACATTGTAGAGCGTGGAATTTTGAAGCTCAAAACCAGACATTCCAAGGATGGCTGTCAATATCTCGGTTCAATTTGGTCAACGGGTGCGTGAGCTTCGCGAAGCAATAGGCATCTCACAGGAAGCATTTGCTAACAAGCACGGCTTTGCGCGCTCGTATTTATCCAAGATTGAACGGGGGTTGGCCAACGTGGCCTTGGAGGCAGTGCAGCGATTGGCCGATGGGCTTGGTGTAGAACCCAAGGCCTTGTTTGAGCCCCCCTCTTCAGGGGCGCAGCAGCAGATGGAACAAAGCCACAGCCGAGACAGCTGAGTTTCGGGGCAGCAGCCCCTTCAGTGCTTGGCCTGACTTGGCGTGACACCAAATCTCTTGCGGTAACTGGCCGAAAAAAGCGATGCATTGGGAAAACCGCAACGCTGCGCAATTTGGCTGATATTCAACCCCGATCGGCCCATCAACAGGGATTGCGCAAGTGCCAGCCGCTGGTCACGCAGCCAGCCCATAGGCGAGCTGTCATGAATTTGCTGGAAAGCATATTGAATCGTTCGCACAGACAAGCCAGAAACGGTTTCCAGATCGCCCAAAGTGAGAGGCTCAGCCATGTGCGCATGCATGTACTCGCACAATTGTTGAATCAGCGCTTTCTTGGTAGACAAGATGGCATCTTCTTGAGGCTGCTGCTGACCTAAAAATAAATCTGGACGCAACAAAATTGCCACTTGGCGTAACACCAGTTCATTGACGCCCAAGGTGTTCAAGAGTTCAGGCTGGTCCGCATAATTGCGCAGCAAAGGAATGGTCTGAAGAATGCCTTGGAGCAATGACGTCTCACCGTAATGCAGAGGAAGCCTTCTCAGACGATCGAGCATCAAGTCCGGCACAAGTGCGCCCTCACCCAGCATGGTTTGAGCCTGCCGCTGAAGCCGATCAACATCCACCTGAATCATGACCTGATTGCGAAAACCGCCAGTACCCACCACACGCTCGTCCGTGATCGGCAGCAATACACCGCCTTGCCCCGGCCCCCACTCCACGCTGCCCATACCGACCTGGGCAGAACATACAGGGTCACCTGAAATGGGCAGCAGAATGGTCAAGACCGTGTTGTTTTTGCGCTCTACATAGGTCGGGCTGACAGAGGCGTTCATCAGGCTGACGCCATCCAACTGGATCTGGGCAGACTTGCTGCGGAAAATTCCGTTTGCCGAGGGCATCGGGTCATAAGCGGTCAACCCCGGAAACATGGCATCCACCCTGTCACCGAACGCTTGGGCATTCGTGTGCAGTTGGGCCCGCTCGTTGCCAAACAACAGCGGGGGCAGTGCGACTCGGGACGGTTTGACCATCAGATCACCACAGGCACTCAGCTGCCCGCTACCTTCATCTTGTTGACCAGCACCGAGCCAATGCTTTTGGCGCCCATGTTGTAAACATCCGCGCCAATCGCTTCAATGCCCATGAACATGTCCTTGAGGTTGCCCGCGATGGTGATCTCGTGGACCGGGTAGGCGATCTGACCGTTTTCAACCCAGAAGCCGCTGGCACCACGCGAGTAGTCGCCGGTGACGTAGTTCACGCCCTGGCCCATCAACTCGATCACGAACAGGCCTGTGCCCAGCTTGCGCAGCATCTCGTCGAGATCGTCCGTGGCGCGGGTCAGCCGAGACGTCATGGTCAGGTTGTGCGAGCCTCCAGCATTGCCGGTGGTCTTCATGCCCAGCTTGCGCGCTGAGTAGCTGGAGAGGAAGTAGCCCTCCACCCGGCCACCCTTGACCACATCACGCGGGGCCGAGCGCACGCCTTCGTCATCAAACGGCGAGCTGCCTTTGCCACGCAATACAAACGGATCTTCGTGGATGTCGATGTGTTTGGGAAACACTTTTTTGCCCAGCGAATCGAGCAAAAAACTGCTCTTGCGGTAGAGCGCACCGCCGCTCACGCCTTGCACAAAGCCACCCAGCAAGCCTGCGGCCACGGTCGACTCGAACAACACCGGGCATTCGGTGGTCGCGATCTTGCGCGAGCCCAGACGCGACAGCGCACGCTCTGCAGCGTAGCGGCCCACCGCCTCGGGACTGGCCAGTTCGCTGGCCGAGCGCATAGAGCTGTACCAGGCATCGCGTTGCATTTCGGCATTGCGCCCAGGCAGCGATGCGATGGGTGCCACCGAAATGCTGTGGCGCGAGCTGGCATAGCCGCCGCGAAAACCGTGCGTGTGCGCACTGAAGAAATGGCTTTGCTGGGCCGACACAGCCGCGCCTTCGCTGTTGGTGATGCGGCGGCTGGTTTGGAGCGCCGCCGCTTCGCACGCCAGCGCCAATTTGGCCGCCTCTTCGCTGCTCACGGCCCAAGGGTGAAACAGATCCAGTTCGCGGGGTTGGGTTTCGATGTCGGCTTCGTCGGGCAAGCCCGCCGTGGGATCTTCTGCGGTGAAGCGGGCAATGTCGTAAGCAGCTTGCACCGTGCGCTCGATCGCGGCCTGTGAAAAATCCGATGTGCTGGCATTGCCACGGCGATGCCCCACATACACCGTCACGCCCAGCGACTTGTCTCGGTTGCGCTCCACGTTTTCGAGCTCGCCCTTGCGCACAGACACGCTCAAACCGCAGCCCTCGGAAGCCTCAGCCCCGGCATCGCTTGCACCCAATTTTTTGGCGTGCTGGAGGGCACGGTCCACCAGGTCTTCAAAAAAAGCAGGGCTGTAGCTGAAACCATCGCTCACGGTGGTGTTGGAGGCAGCGGCTGGGTGAGATGTTTTTTTCACGGCAAGAAACTCGTTGGAGGTGGCGGCTATGATACTTGCCAGTCAAGAAACAAGGGCCGTCCGGCCCAAGAACCCCCACCATGTCCCGCAAACCCAAAAAAGGTTACTTCGTCAAAGGCCAGTTCGTGGCCGAAGGCAGTGAACTCGACCTGGAGCTCAAGCGCGAGCTCAAGGGCGGCATCGAGATCAGCAAAACCGATCTGAAACGCGAAAGCGCCGAACTGCAAGACCTCGGCGAACAGCTGATGACGCTGCGCAGCGACCTGTTCAAGCCACTGCCCCTGACCGACAAACTGGTGGAAGCCCTGGCCGAAGCCAAACGCATCACCAACTTCGAAGGCAAGCGTCGCCAGATGCAGTTCATCGGCAAGCAGATGCGCCTGCAAGAACCCGAGACACTGCAAGCCGTGCGCGATGCCTTGCAGGTGCAGCGCCTGGGCAGCGCCAAGGACACCGCAGCCCTGCACCTGGCCGAAGCCTGGCGTGACCGCATGATCGCCAGCGACGATGCCGTAGGCGAGTGGATTGCCCAGCACCCGGGCACCGACACCCAGCAACTGCGTGCCCTGGTGCGCCAGGCCCGCAAGGATGCCCCATCGCCAGACAAGGCGGCCGTATCGCAAGGTCTGGCTCCACGCCAAAGCCGCGCCTACCGCGAGGTTTTTCAGCTGGTCAAATCGGTGCTGACCCCGGCCCGCACCGAGGTGCCCGAAGACACCGAAGAAGACAGCGATGCGTGACACCACGGCCCACGATCCGGTGAAGATCGGCATCGTCTCCATCAGCGACCGCGCCAGCACCGGCGTGTACGAAGACAAAGGCTTGCCGGCACTGCAAGACTGGCTTGGCCGTGTCCTGCTCAACCCCATCGACTTCGAGCCACGCCTGATTCCTGACGAAAAAGACCGCATCAGCGCCACCCTGATCGAGCTGGTCGATGCGGGCTGCTCGCTGGTGCTGACCACGGGCGGCACAGGCCCGGCCCTGCGAGACGTCACGCCTGAAGCCACCTTGGCCGTGGCCGACAAGGAAATGCCCGGCTTTGGCGAGCAGATGCGCCAAATCAGCCTGAAGTTCGTGCCGACCGCCATCCTCTCTCGCCAGGTGGCCGTGATCCGCGGTCAGAGCCTGATCATCAATCTGCCGGGCCAGCCCAAATCGATTGCCGAGACGCTGGAAGGTCTGAAAGACGACAACGGCCAGGCCGTGGTGCACGGCATTTTTGCCGCTGTGCCCTATTGCGTGGACCTGATCGGTGGTCCTTACATGGAAACCCGCGACGAGGTCTGCAAGGCGTTTCGCCCCAAAAACGCCATCCGCCCACCCCGCGTATAGGAGCGGCGCCCTCGCCGCGATGGAGCATCCGCAGTCCGCCGACATTCGCCCCGAGGGCGGGGCTCCCACAAAGACGGCTGTGCCTTTGGGTATAATCCATTTCCTCTGGCAAGAGCGACAGCAGCACCTCCGGCCCGGCCAACGCCATCAGCGCGACGCCCCCATGCGGGCAGGCCACCGTACCGCAAGGACTGCACTCCAAATGTTCGCCCTCCCATCTTGCCTGTTCAGTCTTTGACCCTATTTGGGGTTCTTGATCTGTGTCCCATGAGCCCGCGCCGGCAGTTTTGGCGCTGACTGTGTCTGTTTCCTTGTCCATTTTGAAGTCTTGAGGTTGTTCCATGCCCGCTCAAAAGCCGAAGAAGCCCGTCCAGGCCACCGCCAAAACAAAAACCGCAGCCAAGGCCGATCCTGCCAAAGCCAAACCTGTCGCCAAGCCTGCGCCAGCCAAGGCCAAGCCGGTCGCCAAAGCCAGCCCTGCCAGCGCGAAAACCGCCAAGCCTGTGAAGAAAGCTGCCCCCGTGCCCGCGAAGAAAACCGCTGCCAAAGCCGTAGAAGCCGAAAAAACAACCCAGACCAAAACCAAAGCCGCTGCGGCCGAAGTCGAAGTCAAGAAAACCGCCAAAGCCAAAACGGCAGCCGAAGAAGAAGCTCCGGTGAAAAAGGCTGCAGCCAAGAAGGCCCCTGCAGCCAAAACCGGCGCCAAGCGCGGCCCCAAGAAAAAAGGCGATGCCCCGGCAGATGACGATCTGGGCGACATCGAATCTGACCTGGAAGGTGAACCTGCAGCCGCCGAACCTGGCGAAAAGGTCAAGCCTCTGCGCATGAAAATCAGCAAGGCCAAGGAACGCGCCTTGATGAAGGAATTCGGTCTGGACGAAACCGTTCTGACCGAAGCCGAGATGAAACAGCGCCGCGAGCGCCTGAAAGCCCTGATCAAGCTGGGCAAAACGCGCGGCTACCTCACCAACGGTGAAATCAGCGACCACCTGCCCGACAAGCTGGTCGATGCCGAAACGCTGGAAGTGGTGATCGCCACCCTGAACGACCTGGGTGTGGCGGTGTACGAGCAAACGCCTGACGCCGAAACCCTGATCATCACCGACAACGCCCCCACCGGTTCGACCGAAGAAGAAGCCGAAGAAGCCGCTGAAGCCGCCCTCTCTACGGTGGACAGCGAATTCGGCCGCACCACCGACCCGGTGCGCATGTACATGCGTGAAATGGGTACCGTGGAACTGCTGACCCGTGAAGGTGAAATCGAGATCGCCAAGCGCATCGAAGGCGGCCTGATGGACATGATGGCCGCGATCAGCGCATCGCCCGCCACCATTGCCGAGATCCTGCGCATGGCTGCGGAAATCCGCGAAGGCAAGGTGGTCATCTCCACCGTGGTCGACGGTTTCTCGAACCTGAACGAGGCCGACGACTATGTGGCCGAAGAAGACTTCGACGAATTCGACGAAGCCGACGACGACGACGGCAAAGGCGGCTCCAAAGCGCTGACCAAAAAGCTCGAAGAGCTGAAAAACCAGGCTCTGGAACGCTTTGACCGCATCACCGAGTACTTCGAGAAAGTGCACAAGATCTACGACAAGGAAGGCTGGGGCACCCCCGCTTACGTGAAGGCGCAAACCGCCCTGTCGGACGAGCTGATGACCATCCGCTTCACCGCCAAGACCATTGAAAAACTCTGCGACATGGTGCGTGGCCAGGTGGATGATGTCCGCAAAAAAGAACGCGAACTGCGCCGCATCATTGTGGACAAGTGCGGCTATCCGCAAGAGCAGTTCATTGCCGACTTCAGTGGTCGCGACAAGGCGGGCAAGCGTGTTGAATCACACCTGCTCAACCTCAAGTGGATCGAGAAGCAAGCCGCTGCAAACAAGGGCTGGAGCGCCGTCATGGGCCGCAACATCCCGCCCGTGCAGGACATCCAGCAAAAGCTGATCGACCTGCAGTCGCAGGTGGTGGTGCCGCTCGACGAGCTCAAGGACATCAACAAGCGCATGAATGCCGGCGAGCGCGCCAGCCGTGACGCGAAGAAAGAGATGATCGAGGCCAACTTGCGTCTCGTGATCTCGATCGCCAAGAAATACACCAACCGTGGCTTGCAGTTCCTGGATCTGATCCAGGAAGGCAACATCGGTCTGATGAAAGCCGTGGACAAGTTCGAATACCGCCGCGGCTACAAGTTCTCGACCTACGCCACCTGGTGGATCCGCCAGGCCATCACCCGCTCGATTGCGGACCAGGCCCGCACGATCCGCATCCCGGTGCACATGATCGAGACCATCAACAAGATGAACCGCATCTCGCGTCAGCACCTGCAGGAATTCGGTTTTGAGCCGGACGCCTCCATCTTGGCCGAGAAGATGGAGATCCCGGAAGACAAGATCCGCAAGATCATGAAGATCGCCAAAGAGCCGATCTCCATGGAAACGCCGATCGGTGACGACGACGACAGCCACCTGGGCGATTTCATCGAAGACAGCACGCACACCGCCCCCATGGATGCGGCGCTGCAGGCTGGTCTGCGCGATGTGGTCAAGGACATCCTGGACAGCCTGACGCCGCGCGAAGCCAAAGTGCTGCGCATGCGTTTCGGCATTGAGATGTCCACCGACCACACTCTGGAAGAAGTGGGCAAGCAGTTTGATGTGACGCGTGAACGCATCCGCCAGATCGAAGCCAAGGCCCTGCGCAAGCTCAAGCACCCCAGCCGCAGCGACAAGCTGCGCAGCTTCATCGACTCGATGTAAGGTCGCTCGGCCCTGAAAAGCACAAAGCCTCCCCGCTGCGAAGCGGGGAGGCTTTTTTACTTGAGAAGACAGCGCACCAGGCGCTACCGGGTTCAGCCTTTCTTGGCCACCAGCGTCAGGATGTCGTAGCTGGCCACCAGCTCGCCGTTCTGGTTGGTCACTTCCACATCCCAGGCCACCACGCCCTGCCCCACGCCGTTGGCGTCTTTCTTGTTGCGGTCGATCTTGCGCTTGGCCGTCAGACGGGCCTGGATGGTGTCGCCAATGCCCACCGGCTTGACGAAGCGCAGCGTGTCGAGGCCGTAGTTGGCCAGCACCGGGCCGGGCGCGGGCGAGACGAACAGGCCAGCGGCCGCCGACAGCACAAAATAACCGTGTGCGATGCGCTTGCCAAAGGGCGAGTCCTTGGCGGCAATCTCGTCGAAGTGCATGTAGAAATAGTCGCCCGACAAGCCACCGAACATCACGATGTCGGCCTCGCCCACGGTGCGGCGGTGGGTCAGCAGACTCTCGCCGATTTGCAAGTCTTCAAAGTGGCGACGGAAGGGGTGAACTTCGGTCTCGATCAGCTTGGCGCCGCGCATGTATTCGCCCGTGACGGCGGCGATCATGCTGGGCGAGCCTTGCAGCGCGGTGCGCTGCATCAGGTGCTTGACGGCGCGGATGCCGCCGAGTTCTTCACCGCCACCTGCGCGGCCGGGGCCACCGTGTTTGAGCGGTGGCAGGGGCGAACCGTGGCCGGTCGATTCCACAGCCGATTCGCGGTCCAGGATGTGCAGGCGGCCATGCAAGGCTGCGGCCACCGGGATCACGCGGGCGGCCACCTGCGGGTCTTTGGTGACCAGCGTGCCGACCAGGCTGCCCTGACCGCGTGCGGCCAGTTGCAGGGCCTCGTCAATGCCGTCGTAGGGCATGAGCGTGCTGACCGGGCCGAAGGCTTCAACGTCGTGCACGCTGTCGGTTTGCAAAGGCTTTTGGCAGAGCAGCAGCGTGGGCTGAAAGAAAGCGCCGCCTTCGACGCCCTGCCCCACGGGTTTGAAATCGGCACCACCGCCAAACACCAGCTCGGCGCTCTGGCGCAGCAGGGCCACGCGCTCGGCCACATCGGCCTGCTGCGCGTGCGAGGCCAGCGCGCCCATCTTCACGCCTTCGACGGACGGATCGCCCACCACCACCTTGGCCAGACGCGCCTGGAGCTTTTCAGCGACGGCATCGAGGTGCTGGCGCGGCACGATGGCGCGGCGAATGGCCGTGCACTTCTGCCCAGCCTTGACGGTCATCTCGCGAGCGACTTCTTTCACGAACAAATCGAACTCTTCGTCATCGGGCGTCACATCGGGCGCGAGGATAGCGCAGTTGAGCGAGTCGGCTTCGGCGTTGAAAGGGATGCTGTTTTTCACCACGTTCGGGTGCACGCGCAGCATGGCGGCGGTGTCGGCAGAGCCGGTGAAAGTCACCACATCCTGGCCGTTCAGGCGGTCGAGCAGGTCACCGGTCGAGCCAATCACCAGCTGCAAAGCGCCTGCGGGCAGGATGCCCGATTGCTCGACCAGACGCACCATGGCCTCGGTCAGGTAGCTGGTCGACGATGCAGGTTTGCCGATGCAAGGCATGCCAGCCAAGAAGCTGGGGGCGAACTTTTCCAGCAGGCCCCAGATGGGGAAGTTGAAGGCGTTGATGTGCACCGCGATGCCGCCACGCGGCACCAGGATGTGCGTGCCCGCAAAGCCGCCCTTCTTGCCCAACGGAAAGGCCGGGCCTTCGTGGATCAGGTTGCCGCTGGGCAGCTCGTTGCTGCCCATGCCCGCATACGCGAACAGCGTACCCGCACCGCCTTCGATGTCGACCCAGCTGTCGGCCCGTGTGGCACCGGTGTGGGTCGAGATGGCGTACAGCGTTTCCTTGTGCTCGCCCAGGTACTTGGCCAGGGCCTTGAGGCGCTGGGCGCGCTCCTGAAAGTCCAGCTTCAGCAAATTGGGCAGACCCACGGTGCGGGCGTAATGCACCGCATCGCCAAAATCGATGGCCTCGGCATGGGTCTGTGCGACGGTGGCGCCGTTGATGGCGCTGCGCAGGTTTTGTGCGCCTTGCTGGCCGATCCACTGGCCGCCGATGAAACTTTGCAGGACTTGGGACATGGGAAATGCTTTCGGAAAAAGTCAAGACCCGGCCTGCCAGAATTAACCGACCGAGTGGTCGGGAAATTCTAGTCGCATTTACCTGCTGCGCAAAATCCCAGCAGCAGGTTGTTGGTTTTGTAGGAGCCCCGCCCTCAGGGCGAGGGTTGTGGTCTGCGGTGCACTATCGCGGCGAGGGCGCCGCTCCTACATCAAGGTGCCACCTCGAACGCCATCAGGCCCGTGGCCGTGTTGGAAATCGGAATGTGGTAGTTGCGGTGCACTTCCTTGACGCGGGGGCCAGCCACCGTGAGCGCGGCACGCATGGCCAGCCACATGAGCAACTCCACGCCCTGGGTGCCGGTTTTTTCCACCAGATCCAGCGTGCTGAACTGGGTGGCCCACTCGGGGTTGCTCACCAGGCTGTCCATGAACTGCAGGTCAAACGCTTTGTTGATGAAACCAGCGCGCTCGCCGTCGAGCTGGTGGCTCAGGCCACCCGAGGCGCAGACCACCACTTTTTTGCTGCTGTCCCAGGCGGCAATGGCCTCGCCCACGGCCTTGCCCAAGGCATACACCCGCTTGGCGGACGGCAGCGGAAACTGCACGGTGTTGATGTTGATTGGGACGATGGTCACGGGTGCTTCGCCGTCGGGCCAAAACAGCTTGAGCGGCAGCGTGCAGGCATGGTCCACCAGCATTTCCTGGCAAGTCACGATGTCAAAGTCTTTGCCCACCAGGGTGTTGATGATCTGCCAGGACAGGTCCACCTCGCCCTTGAACGGCGGCGAAGTAGGGATACCCCAGCCCTCATCGGCATTGCTGTACTGGGCTGCTGCACCCACGGCAAAGGTGGGCATCTTGTCGAGGAAGAAGTTCAGCCCGTGGTCGTTGTAGAACATCACCACCACATCGGGCTTTTGCGCACCCAGCCACTGTTGCACAGGTGGGTAGCCCGCAAAAAACGGCGCCCAATACGGGTCGGCCTGCAGGCCTTTGTGGATGGCATTGCCGATGGCAGGAATATGGGATGTGGCGAGTCCGCCGATAAGTTGGGCCATGGTTGTTCCTTGAATGGTTGCTGTAGGAGCGGCGCCCTCGCCGCGATGGTCGATGACCTGCAAGCGCTCTATCGCGGCGCGGCGCCGCTCCTACAAAGAAGAGATCAGTCGGCGTAAGCCTGCAGCTTGGCCTTGAAGGCATCTTTGCTCATGCCGGTTTGCTGGGCACCGATGTCCTGCATGTCCAGCCCGAAAATACCGGCGAACTTGGCCAGGTAGTAGGCGTTGCCACCGGCATCGATCAGCTGCAGCACCTGGCGCGAGCGGATGGCGGCCTTTTGGGCCTCGGTCAGACCGTACTGGGTCATGTAGGCTTCTTCGTCCTGCTGGAAGGCAGCGCGGTTGCCTGCCGAATTGAACGAGAAGCACATCTTGTTGAGGGCGTAGCCTTTGCGGGCGGCATCCCCATCAAACGGGGTGGTTCCCTCGATGCAGTGCTTTTTCATACGGGTCTCCTTTTGAAACTTCGGCCAGTTTCGCGCCTTCAACCCATTCAATCAATACATGTATTATCATCATATTCATGAACAATTTCGATTGGTTGGACATGGATGCCCGGCTGCTCAGGCTGCTGGTCACCGTGGTGGACACCGGCTCCATCACCGGCGCAGCCCAGCGGCTGGGGGTCACGCAATCGGCGGTCAGCCACCTGCTGGACAAGCTGCGCGCCATCACTGGCGATGCGCTGTTCACCAAGTCCGGGCGCGGCATCGTGGCCACGGCTCGGGCACTGGTGCTGGCCGAGCGGGCCCGCGAACTGCTCGGCGACCTGGAGCGGTTTGCCCAGGCCGAGCACTTTGACCCGGCCCACTGGCAAACCACATTCACCATTGCCGCCAACGATTTCCAGCGCGACACCCTGTTGCCCGCACTGATGCAGCGCCTGCGCCAGCAGGCCCCGGGTGTGTCGCTGCGCGTCATCGCGTCCGATGTGCCCACACCCGACATGCTGCGCCAGCAGCAATGCCAGCTCGTCATCAGCCCCCGTCCCCCCGAAGGCGCCGACATTGTGCAAAAGCGCCTGTTCACCGACCGCTACCGCGTGTTCTACGACCCGGCCGTGCGCACGGCACCACGCACGCGAGCGGACTACCTAACCGCCGAACACATCACCGTGCTGTATGCCCCCCATCGCCCGCTGGACCTGGACCAGCACCTCCTGAAACAAGGGCACCAGCGCAACTTCAAGGTCATGGTGCCGGGCTTTGCCGGTCTGCCCGCCTTCATCCAGGGCACGGCCCTGCTGGCCACTGCCCCCGGTCTGCTGCGCCAACACCTGATGCGCGGCCTGGCCGATGCCGAGGTCCCGTTGCCCTGCCCCGCCATGCCCATGTACATGATCTGGCACCAGCGCCACCAGCAGGACGCAGCCCACCGCTGGCTGCGCGATCAACTCGAGACAGTGACGCAAGAACTGTCGCACTATGATCCGGCAGTGAAGGAGCTTCCCCATGCATGAACTCGGACGACTTGAAGACCTGCCGCAGGACTACCGCGACGACCTCAAGGCCCTGAACCTGGTCCCCCTGTGGCCCAGCCTGCGCGCTGTGCTGCCGCCCAAGGTGCCCACCCGCCAGACGCAACCCACCCACTGGGCCTACAGCACGCTCAAGCCCCTGCTGTTGCAGGCGGGCGAACTGACCCCGATTGAAAAAGCCGAGCGCCGCGTGCTGGTACTGGCCAACCCCGGCCATGGCCTGGAAAACATGAAGGCCAGCCCTGCCATGTACCTGGGCATGCAATTGCTGCTGCCGGGTGAGTGGGCACCCAGCCACCGCCACACACCCAACGCGGTGCGCATGATCGTCGAAGGCGAAGGTGCCTACACCACCGTGAATGGCGAGAAATGCCCCATGAGCCGAGGCGACCTGATCCTCACGCCCACTGGCCTGTGGCACGAACACGGCCACGACGGCACCGACCCGGTGATCTGGCTTGATGTACTGGACCTGCCCCTGGTGTACTACATGGAGGCCAGCTACCACATCAACGGCGAGCGCCAGACCATCACCGCCGGGACCGGCGACCGTCAGAACACCCGCGCAGGCATCGCCCCCACCCGCATGTTCGACCGCAGCAACAAGGCTTACCCCATGCTGCGCTACCCCTGGGCCGACACCCAAGCCGCGCTGCAAACACTGGCCGCAGATGACCCTGCGCAGGCATGCGTGCAAGTCACTTACATCAACCCCGAAACCGGAGGTGACGCAGAAAACATCCTGGGCTTTTATGCCCTGATGCTGCGCCCCGGCCAGAGCCTGCGCTTGCCGGCTCGCTCACCGGCACAGGTCTTCCATGTGATCGAAGGGCATGTTCAGGCGCAAATCATGGACAAGACCTTCGAGCTGGTCGAAGCCGACACCTGCTGCGCCCCGGGCTACGAAGCCGTGATGCTGAAGAACCTGCGTGCGGACCAGGCCTCGTATGTTTTCATAGTCGATGAATCGCCCCTGCACCGCAAGCTGGGCGTTTATGAGAATCGGGGCTGAGCGGGTGCTGCCCACGCCCCTCAAAACAGCCCAAAGAACAGCCAAAGGAACACCATGAAACTCTACAACTTCTGGCGCAGCGGCACTTCACACCGCACACGCATCGCGCTCAACCTCAAGGGCCTGCCCACCGAATACGTGGCCGTGCACCTGGCCAAGGAGGAGCACCTCCAGGACGCGTTCAAATCCGTCAACCCGCAGCAGCTGGTGCCTGCGCTGGACACCGGCAACGAGGTGCTGATCCAGTCGCCCGCCATCATCGAGTGGCTGGAAGAAAAATACCCCGCCCCGGCCCTGCTGCCGCGTGACCCGCAGCGCCGCGCCCAGGTGCGCGCACTGGCCGCCATCGTCGGCTGCGACATCCATCCGGTCAACAACCGCCGCATCCTCGAGTACCTGCGCCACACCTTTGGTGCCAACGACGACGCCATCAACGCCTGGTGCGGCACCTGGATCAGCGCGGGTTTCGACGCCTACGAAGCCCTGCTGGCCGCCGACAGCCAACGCGGCCGCTTCAGCCACGGCGACAAGCCCACCTTGGCCGACTGCTACCTGATCCCGCAAATCGAAAGTGCGCGCCGCTTCAAAGTGGACCTGAGCCAATGGCCGCTGATCATGGCAGTCGAGAAGGCCTGCATGGAACTCGAAGCGTTTCAGAAGGCGGCGCCCAGCCAGCAGCCTGACGCGGCTTGATGGGCTGCGCTGTTCGTCTGTTCTTCAAGCCGAGTTTCGATTGCCTCGCAGGCTCACGCTAACAACCTGGCCGTGGTGCGCCAACTCCCGAATCAAAAGCAAGTCGGCCACAAAAAGGAGATGCTGGCTCAGCCCAGCATTCGAATTGGGCCCAGTGGTCAGATGCACCACATTGACAAACATCTGCTCAATGGCAGCCAGGCTCCAGGTACGCTCTGATGTCCCCAGAACGGCAAGCAGGCCGGATGTCAGACGGCCTGTGACGTCCACCACATCCAGCGCCTGTCCATTTCTCCTCGCAACGTGAGGCATCAGCCAGTCCTCGGCCGTTTCGATGGCCAATTCGAGCCGGGCTTCGCCTGGTGTAACGTTGCCTGGCAACAAGTGCTGCGCACCGCCTTGCAGTCGTGCAAGCTCGCCAGGCTGGCCGTCCAGAATGGTGGACAGCACGTAGACCTGTTCTTCGATCCTGAGTTCCAAGGCCATCACGGCCCCTTTGGTAAGGACAGTCCACGAATCACAAGCTCCAGCGCACGTTCATCGATGCCGTGGCCAAGACCTGGCAGCAAGTCCAGAGTCACGGCCCCCCCAAGTGCCCCAAGTTGCTGCTGGGCCTGAACCGACCACTGGGGCAGGATCACGCCGTCCTGCTCGCCGTGGATCAGATGGAACTGCAGACCCGCTGGCGCTTGTCGGACTGGCTGGGCAAAGCGTCCGGCCATGGCAATGACTTTGCCCGCTGCAGGCTCTGGCGTTTGCGTGGCTTCGAGCGACATGATGGCGCCCTGAGAAAAACCCACCAGCACGGTGCGCTCGGCACCGATGCCCATGACGCCCTGCCAGTGGCGGACGGTTTGCTCAAATTGCGGCATGGCCTGTGCAATGCGCTCAGGCCGGTTGTCTTCGGTCACGTCCCTCACGGAAAACCACTCCTGTCCGCGGCCTGTTTGCGAAGGGTAAGGGGCTTGCACACTGACAACGGCAGCGCCCGGACATGCCTTGGCCAGTGCCTGGCCCAGAGGTGCCAGGTCATGCGCGGAGGATCCCACGCCGTGGAAGATCAGAACCAACTGTTCGCCGGACTGAGGACTGGCGATCACGATAGAGGGTTCGTGCAGGATGTTCATAAAACTCAGTTTGCTAGAGGAACGGATTTGCCGGACAAGGCCCAGGACAGGTCCGCCCGGCGTTCATTTGACCTGTTCAGTCAGAGTGACTCACCCGCCAATGTTGACCGGCATTTGGCCGCTGCGAATGGCGGCCTGCAGTTCGGCCCTGACTTGCTCGCGGTTTTTCCCCTGGACCACCGGCTTGGCAGGATACAGGGCAGGGAACATTTCATTGGCTTTTTGATTTGACTCACCGCCGACGACGATGTTGCCCGTACGGATGGCTTCGGCCAACTCAGCCTTGACTTGCTCACGGGTCTTACCTTGAACGATCGGCTTGGCTGGATAGAGGCCCGGGAACATTTCATTGGCTTTTTGACCGATCTCCCCATTGATCACGATGTCACCCGTGCGGATGGCTTCAGTCAATTCGGCCTTGGCCTGTTCACGGGTTTTGGGTGCCGAGGCGTCAAAGGCCAGGGCATGACCGGCAGACAAAGTGGCAAGCGCAACGGTCAGAGCAGAGAGGTAAGAGCGGTTCATGGTCAGGTTCCTTTCGGTTTCAAGTAACGGCCTGCCTGTCCGCATGACGAGGCTTGGGGCCGGGTCGATGGACCTTCGGGTTGAAAGCGCTGCATCGATGGGACGAACTTTAAAATTTCCTTCAATAGAGAAAAATAGGAAATAAATCACTGATTCATTTCCGAATCAGAAATAATCAAGTGCTTGAAAAACCCTCCAGGAGCCTCCAGTGGATCGATTGCAATCAATGCGTGTTTTTGAGCGGGTGGTGGATGAAGGTGGTTTTGCCGCCGCAGCGCGTGCGCTGGACATGTCGGCACCCGTGATCACAAGGCTCGTTGCCGATCTGGAGGAACACCTCGGCACGCGACTGCTGCAGCGCTCCACAAGACGCCTGTCGCTGACGGAAGCAGGCCAGCAATACTTAAGCCGTGTGCGTTACATCCTGCAGGACATCGATGAAGCCGATGCCATGGCCAGTTCGCACACCACCGAGATGGCTGGTTTGCTGCGCATACACGCACCACCCGTGCTGGCGACCTATGTTCTGGCGCCTTTGCTGGCCCGGTTTCGCGAGCTGCATCCAGCAGTCCACATTGAAATGGAGGTCTCCTCCCTGACCGAGCCCCCCATCGAAGACTACGACATCACCCTGCTGGGAACAGATGAAAACTTTGATGCCGATATCGTGGCCCGCAAAGTCATCGAGGCCGAGGCTTTCATGGTGGCTTCGCCGACCTATCTGCAGCGCAGGGGGGAGCCCCGTATGCCCCAGGATCTGGAACAGCACGATTGCCTGCGCTTGAGATTACCCCAGACCCGACCACGCATCTGGCGCTTGTGGTGTCCACAACAAGCGGACCAGTGGCAGGAGGTGCCAGTGAAGCCTGTTTTGCTGGCCAATCACACCGACACGCTTCTGCGCGCTGCGCTGGACGGCGCCGGCATCACGTCTTTGTCCATGGACATTGCAGCCCCCTACCTCACGCAAGGCACGTTGACACGGGTGCTGTCGCCATGGATCACGGGGCGACTGGCCATCTACGCAGCGCTGCCGAGCCGCAAATTCATACCAGACAGGACACGGGTCTTTCTGGAGTATTTGATTGAGCAGACTCGGTTGCAAGCTGAAACAGCCTTGCATGCCTGCGCCGCTTGCAGCCCTCATCCAGATCAGGGAGTTGGCTGACGCAAAGGCGTTTGGCCCCTGGAATTGTTCGGCATGTCCAAGAATGCGGCCTTTTTTTCAAGCAGGGTTCTTGCGAAACTCATCGCGAATGCGTTCCAGACCTTGTCGGTAATTGGTCACTTGGAACTCGGGAAAGCGCCGTTTGAACTTTGAAGAGTCAAACAGGTTGTCTTGCCCATATCTAGGCAACAACTCACGGAGTTCACGCACTTGTTTGGATGCCAGACCCGCCGCCGTGAGCACCCATTTGCCGAGCACTTTGTAGGTCAGCTCCTGGGCCCAGACCTCGGACGCCAACGCCACAAACTGCCTGTAGGTCAAACGATCGTCATCGCAAGGCAGGTGCCAGGTTTGCCCATAGGCGTCTGGTGCATTGCCCAATGCCGCCAGCGCCCGACTCGCATCTGGTGTCCAGATCAAGGTGCGAAGCGTGTCATCGCGAACAGGCACACGAGGAATTTTCCCTGCACGGATGTTGTCCAAGATGAGCGTGTTGGTGATGCTTTGGGTTTTGCCGGGACCATAAAACTCCGGTGCCCGACCGATCAGCACGGGCATCTCACCTCGTGCCATTTCCGCCAATACGGTGTTGGCCATCGCGGCGCGCACCTTGCCTTTTGGACCTGCAGGTGCGAACGGCATGTCTTCGGTCAACAGGCGATCGTCTTGCGGGTACATGTACGTGTTGTCAAAGTAAACAAACTTCGCGCCCGCTGCACGGCTTGCATCCAAAGCGTTCTTCAACATGACAGGAAATTGAGCCTCCCACATGGCTGTGTCTGGTGGCAAGCCCGCCGTGAAATACACGATACTGCTGCCCTTGACCGCTTGAGCCGTCTGAGCGGCATCGAGCAAGTTGGCTGACACCACGGTATCGGTTTCGTGGATCTTTTGTGGATGTCGACTCACCAGCCGCAGATCCGTGGTGTGCGACCGGTGCAATTCACGGGCCAACTCCACTGCGATTTGGCCAGTGGCACCCAAAATGGTTTGCATGCAAAGCGCTCCTGAAACGATTGACGATGAGGTGACTCTAACGTTAAAGTTAACTTCAATGTCAAGCATCCATTCCACCCCTCCATGAAAATCGGTGAATTGGCCAAACGCACGGGCCTGGCGACATCGCGCATCCGTTTTTACGAAAAAAGCGGCTTGCTCCACACCATTCAACGCCAAGAGAACGGCTACCGGGCATACGGGCCTGAAGCCCTGTGGATGCTGGAGATCATCTCAACCGCCCAAAGCGCAGGTTTCGCCTTGGATGAAATTCGCCATCTGCTGCCGGATTCCCGGTCGACTTGGCAACATGACGCATTGCTGGTAAGCCTGCAAAACAAGGTCAAGGAGATTGAACAGCTGCAAAAGCGATTGGCCAAAAACAAGTCCCAGCTGCTCTTGGCCATCGAGCGCATGAAAAATCGACCTGACGATTTGGCGTGCACCGAGCGACCTCAGTGGGTGCTGGATCAACTTCGTGGAGACATTGCCAATGGCAAGTCAACAGGCAAGGCACCGGAAATATAGATCCGAAATGATGCCTATTGGGGGTGCACATTGCTCGCTTTTGACTGACTCAGTTGATCATGGCAGTCTCTGACCGACCCAAAGCGGTCGATTGCGCCTAATTTAAGCGGCCATCCGGGTAGTAGGTTTCCGTCTAAAGTGGTCATCTGGTTGTTAGTATCACTGTAGGCACACCACCGTCATAGCCACTGAGGACCAGC